>ERZ772979.80-NODE-80-length-84258-cov-8.690842_pt1 | contig 84258 bp, 139 predicted proteins | sample MGYA00511130_ERZ772979 | MGnify/ENA primary metagenome ERZ772979 (study PRJEB29015, sample SAMEA2738103) | human oral metagenome | biome: human oral; feature: human-associated habitat; material: saliva | place: China | collected 2186 ...
TCTTCCCTTATTATTTTTTCCAATATATACCATAAATTTATATATATATATATATATATATATATATATAATAAAATATTCTTATCACATTAATATTATAGACCTCTTTCAGAAAAATAGGTTATCATTTCATCATACAGTGCTATTTGTAATTCAGTGCATGGCATTGATAAGACAGTGAACCTTCTAAAATTTATTAAAAAATCACTAAAAGTACCATCAACAACTATCCACTCAAAAAATATTTTAACAGCAAAATGTAACAGGTCAGATAAATCATTGATATTAATCTTAGATTCATTACTGTAGTAGAAGTGATAAACACTGTTGAGTAAAACGATAATTTTATCTTCTCTTACGCTCCATTCAATTAGCATTAAATCATCAATACATTTTTCCTCTATGGTAGACATTTTTTTATCTTTCGATATAATATCTATACGTGTTATTACATTGACATGTTCTTCATTATCTACAGATAATGAGACTTCAAGACTAACATCCTTATTAACCGTATTATAATTTACATATCCAACACTTAAACCATAAGAAAATTTATCTATATTATTTAACAAACCCATATCTTAATCTATTAATTCAACTGTTGCATCACATGGAAATAGGGGGTCGTGTAATATAGCCATAAGTGTGATACGTACATCATCGTTTAATACAAATTGATTTCCACCCCTTTCAGAGTTGTGTGTTAATTCTACTGAAGTAATCCTAAGAAAGTCCATTGCAAATTTTAGCTTAATAATGGTATTTGCGTAGAAATAAGCATTGCCAATGTTTATAATAGCGTTTTCTTTTGTACTAAACTTTCCTGTTTTCTTTGTCTTTTCATTTTCAAATATTCCTGAACCGTCACATACAGGACAATCATATTCAAATCTATGTGTGAATCCACCATTATCTGTAAATTCCCAATTTACTTCACCTGTGCCATTACAATCCTCACATTCAACTGCATCTTGTAGAACGATTTCCTCTTCAAATTTCGGACATGTATCTAACGCCTTATTTATAGCCTCTATGGTGATTCCCTTTTTGCAAGGGCACTCTAACACAGGAAGAGACACTATCTCTTCAGGATACTTATTAACGAGTACTTTTGTATTTATCTGTATAAGTGAAAATCCATCTGTACTCCATACCTCTCCGTACTTCACATTGAAAAACGGTTCGGTATATTTCTTTTTTATATGAGTTTTGTCACAAAACTTATTCAACAAATCTGCTTCATTCTTTATTTTCATAATTTTTCTACAATTAATCAACTAATTCAAATGTATATACTGCAACTAAAGGGTTTTTCTTCCAATCTCCTTTCTTTCCTACCTTATCAATTAAGGTAGCAAAGGCTTGACGTGCGGTATCGAATACATTTCCACCTGTAAAAATTTTAAAAACACGAACATATCTATAACAATCATATCTTTCGAGTATTCCCTCACATAAACAATCTTCTTTAGATATATCCTGTAAACGTTCTATCTTAATATCTGTAATCTTAATATGATGTCTCATTAATTCAGACTTTACAAACATTTTATTATTCCATCCTGCTGTATTTTCGTATAATTTTTTGAATTTTTCAGGGACTTCTGCTCTTGGGATACGATATTTATGTTTAGTAAAGTCCGTTATCTTTTCTGTGTATATATCTTTATAAGTTTGTGCGATAGCCACAATATCACCAATTTTATAAGGTAGGTGTTTTACAGCTTCTTCCAAATTACCGAGTGGGATATCCTCTTTGACAAAGCGTCTTGTCATTGTCTTCTGACCATTAAGTACTCTTTTAGTTAACTCGTACTTATCATTAAACATAATCTTCTTAGTCATATTCTTCTAATATTTCTGCTTTAATCTTCTTTGCTTCTGCGAAAGAACCTCGCCAAGGCAAACATCCATCATATACTGTAGTCTATGATAGATACCACGCACGCTTTACTTCTACTTCACAGGAACAAACGAGAAATATATGTATTGAAATATTCCACATTCATTTTTTCCAATACATGCTGTTTAGTAATACGTTTTTGTTCTCTACGCTTTTCAAAATACTTTTTAAAAAAATTCATAATCAATATATTCAGTTAATATTTCTCCATACTTAGTGGAGAATGAAGTTTCATAGTCTCTTGTGTAAAGTTGATATATGTCCACCCGACCTAAAAGTTGTGTATGTACATAACGCATCCACTTTGTTTTAAGTGGTTCATCGTTTCTATATGCTTTGCAAGCCTTTTTAATCTTGCGTGGAAATAGTTTGCTCATAACTTCATTTCATTATTTATGATTAAACTTCGTGATAGGGTATTAAGTCTTTGGCTTCTTCCTCCCACATATCACCTTCGTTTCCATCGAAATCGAGGTAAACAGTTCCATTGTTTAAGTCATCAAGTGTTGAATTAAGTCCTACGACTATCATAGGGAATCCGTTTTGTGGGTCACATACTTTGTCACCTATCTTTATATCTTTAATATTCATGTCTTATTCCACTTCTTTAAGTTTTTTAATTAAAGCATCGGCAATGTTCACAGAAAGTTCTGCTACATCTTCAACAGATGGATTTGGGTTCACTCCATCTACAATAGGTCCAGCTAAAATACCATTCATTGCTTCCTTTGCAATTTCATACCTGCGTTGTTCCCAATTAATAGGTTCATTCACCATATCATCATCTAAAAAATCAAGTTCATGTTTGTGATAACTTTCTTTTTTTTCTTCACACCACCAATAGGTTTCGTCAACAGATGGGTTGGGGTGTACACTAAACTTTACATTTACAATTTCACCTGTATCTTTTATTTTTGCTTTCATATCTTATTCTCCTATTTCTTTATGGTACTTACATAAAGCTTCTTTCATATGTCTTACAAATTTATTGGCTTGTTCCTCGGTGTGGAAGTAATTACTGGATGAATAATGTTCATTACAGGTAACACCCCAACAATCTTCAATTTTCTGAACCTTTAATGATGAGTCAATGAAATAGTATTTTTCTCCTACATTTGCTCTCCACCTAATCTGTTCTACTTGCTTTTCTTCATCATTCCATAGTAGTCCATGCTTTTTCATGTATTCGAAAAGTTTATGCTTTTCTTGTTGATAGATAAATCTTGCTTGTTGTTTTGTTAATTCCATACTATTCTTCTATACCTAAAGTGTCGGTAAGAAAGGAAGAGATGTAATCATTGGACCTCTTCACTGAAGCAAGAGAACTATCCATGTTGTTGTAAGCTACATCGTCCACTCGCTTTACCATTTCATTTATCAACTCACAATATGCTTTCAAATTCTCAAAACGTTCTTCGTCAACGGAAGTATCACCTGTAGGTTCTATTCTACCAACTAATTTATCAACTACGTCTATCAGTTCCATAATTATTTACCTTTTATGTTTCTTTTTTCTTTTACTTGCATGAGGTGTTGAACCTTTACGACATTTACCATTATTAGAATAGTACTCTTTTAATTTACTATTCAAATATTCTGCCATACCATTAGTATGTAGTGCTATATCATTTGCAATTTTATTTAAATCTTCCATATGTTTACATTGTTAATTCACTTCAAAATCTGTAGGTTCAATAAAGCCTTTTTGTTCCATTAGAAACATAGCTTCTGAAACCATTAAATAAAGCCCATTATAATTTAGTATAAAATCCATATCACCATTTATTCCTATTGATGGGTGATATTCAAAGTTTTTATATACAAGCATATCGTTTAATTCAGTAAGAGAATTATTAGCCACATAGAACTTTTTATGGGTTTCTTCAATTTTTCTTTTCAGTTGTTCAATTCTATCTTTTGTCATATAGTAAAATATTAATCTATTTGAATAAATTATAAGCTATAAGTCCGCCAAACATACCCCAACCACTAAACGCTAAACCATAGAGAATATATTTGAGAAAACGGAACATTTTTCTTTCTTTCTTTTTCTTAGTATGATTCTTTAGTGTTACAGTATTATTCTTTGCTATTACAGTATTGTTACATATCATTTGAATATTTAATAAATCTTTTTCCTTATATTCCCCTGTAACAATTTTGTAATAGACAGCTATGTCAAAACATAATGGGGTAATATGACCTATTTTATCCATTATAACTGATGCGTATTCAATTGGTAGTTTTCTTTTTTTTATCATCTAACAGATAAATTGCATCACCATCTTGTTCAACTGTGGGTAAATTTCCTTTGAAATCTTTAAAAACAAAAGTATTTCTAATTTCGTTCAAACCTTTTTCCATATATATATTAAGAAAATTCTGTTGAGTAAGAAAAACGCAATCCATCATTAATGAAACTATATGCATAGCTATAATTTCCCTTTGGGTAGTCATTATGGAGATGATAATAATTATCTTGTCTTTCTCCATCCGTCCAATAAGTAATTTCTTCTTTGTCTTCTATAATACCATCTTTTTTAGAATCAACAAGTTCCCAAAATTTTTCTGATGATACTATATTATTATATTCATCTATTATAATACAACCTTTTTGACGTATAAATTTATCTATCCCCTTTTTAGTTAAAGGGTATATATATTCAAGTTTGTAATCGAGTGTGTTGTCATCAAAAACAGATTTAAAGTTAGGGTTGAATAAGAACTGCCAACCGTATGAACTTTTTCCTAAATGAATTGTATTATCAACATATAACTCATTATATAGGAGATTTGTTTTTTCCTCATCATCATTTTTAATAGCATCAATCAACTCTTTCTTCCTTTTCTTTGAAGGTAGCTTTTTAAGATAAAAGTTTGTTCCCATATTTATTATTTTTATTAAAATATTATATTAGTATCGGTTGACTACAATTTGTAGTCTATTCAATCTTGATTATCTTGCGTTAATATAAATTCTCAGAAAATAAACGTTTAACTTGTTCTTTAAGCTGACCTGCTTTGTATGCAATTATAGCAGCTTCTTCTCTGTTTACAAAGCGACCATTAGATGTAATGAAACCTTGTGTGGTTTTATATTCATTACCATCATTTCTAAGTTTATTATTCGTTGGCAACACACCAATAACATTATGATGTCTAAAACCACCGATAACAAAACCACTATTCACGTTATAACTTTCTTGATTTAGATAGTGTTTTCCATTATCGTACCAAATGGCAGCACAAAGTATTTTCTCCATTACAGTGAATTATATTGTTTACATAGAAGTGCTGCTTCCTCTTTATACTCTTCGAGTAGTTCATCAGGAATTTCGCTTGGTTTTAGACCAGTTCTGTTAGCCCATGCGCTTACCAAATGTAATGTCGCAATGAAAATTTGTTGCCCTTGTGTCATATATTATATAATTGATTTTTTAATTAACATGAAAAATACACGCATAAAAATCTATTCATTTGAAATCCATTGTCTAATGGAAGAAGAAGATATCCATGATAGTCGTCTTCAAAATCACATTTTTGATAAACCCCAAAACCATCTTGATATTTGAAAAGGACATCTTTAAGTTTATCATTTTCTTCTAAATTTTTTTTAGAAATTCTGAAATATAGCTTATTGTCTTTTATTACATGATTTACATTTACATAACCAAGATTACAGATATAATCGACATTATCAGGGTTAATTATTTCACATAGTTCCATTAAGTTGAACGATAATTGATGGTCTGATAGGAATCTAATCACTTCCTTATACACACTCAGCATATCTTTTTCTGTACTGGTGTATACAAAGTTATTCTCTTTATCCTCATCTAAGATGATACATAGTTCGTCATTGTCATTATACTTTTCTAAAAACTTTATAATTTCTTTCTTAGTCATATTATTGATTTTTTAATAACTCTGCAAATATAGTAATTAAATTATAATTATAAGAAAAATATATGTTAAAAAAGTAGAAGAGAGAATATCAACAAGTATTCTCCCTCTCACAGTTCTACATTTTCTTTGTAATAGAATTTAATTTATTAATCATTAATTCACGCTTAGTTTCTTCCAACTTGCTAAAATCATTTGTAAGACGAATTGACTTGTTGTGTCCATTCCACTCAAATGTTGTAGTTGGATGTTCGCTCACAAGGCGATTGGAAACATATAAAAATAAATTCTGCCACCCCCACATGCTATCAAAATCTAAATTTACTGTATGAGTGTCAGATTTAAATAATTCTTGAATAATGTCGTTAATAGTAGAATCTAATGTTAAATCAAAATTGCAACATTTTACCTTTACTGAATTTGTTTGAGGTAGCACAGTAAAATCTTCTAATGGAATGTTGTATTCTCTATTAAGTCTACTCATCAATTTATGAGCAATATTGATAAAATCATTATTTCCAATGCTAAATACAATATAATCTCTATTGAACTTTGATTCTCTAATTATTTTATCAATTTCTCTTGTTGTTTTACCACTATTACGGTTATAAATTTCCAATAATTCTTCTTTTAATTCTTTTGCAAAATCATAATAACCTAAATAATTGATAATATTTATAAATCTATCAATTATAGATGGTAACTCTTTAAATTTACTATTTTTAAGCAATAATTTAAAAGAATTAGTATCAATATTTGGTTTACTACTGTATGGCTTTGTATTGTCTTCTTGTGACTCTAAACCATTTTTTGTAAAAATAAGAAAATTAATTTTATCCATATTTTTTATATTTATATTTCTACAATGCAAAGATAACTATAGTATTTTACATTAACAAATATATTTGGTTAATAAATAAAAAAAAAAGAATAAGATATATTCTTATATCCTATTCTTTAAAAAATATGAATTATATTTTATCGTAATACCAATCATTGAAGAAGTCACAATCCCAATCACGATATTTATCATCTGATATATTGCCATTGGTATATCCTTTTGTATATCCTCTATCTAAACGTTCGGGGTGTGCTTTATTGTAATCACGGTAATAATTCTTTCTATGTCTATCTTTTCGTTTACCTTCTTTTCTTCGTCTTTTATTATATTCCTCATAATATCCAGGTTTATGTCTATCCGTGGATTTCCCCTCTTTTTTTCTTTTCTCGTTATATTCTTTATAATAGTTTGGATTATGTCTATCTGCTTCTTTGATGAGTTTATTAATTTCCTCTTTAATTATATTGTTTATATTCATAATAGTTTATAATGTTTTATATTGATAAATATTTAAAACAATAAATTAATTATATTCATATATTCAAATTCCACCACCATTTATTAAATAAAAAAAGATAGGGATAATATTTGTCTTATCCAAACACACCCCTACTTTTTAACACTATTTTAACAATTAGTCCCTATAAAAGAAGTTATTAAATGTAGTATTTCCATACTCTCCTTCAGTAAGTTCGATAATTTCCTTGATAGTATAGACTTCTTTCTTGTTCTTACCTAACCTGTTATTAATGAAATCTCTTGTACCAAATGAACACGCACCCGTAATCACTCTATAACAAGTAATAGCATCATTAAATGACAACTCACTGTCCATTGTCAAACCTTCATAGTCATCTTTGTTTCTCTTGCTAATTTTATAAAGTAAGTCATCTTTAGCTTCTTCTAAAGTTTCTCCGTGTGACCATCGTCCTTCACCATCAGTAATAAGGTATGCAATCTCTCCATCTCCATACATATCAATGTGGTACACATTACCCTTCTGCTCTAATATCTTAGCAAAAATACCATCAGCTTCAATATATCTTCCAACCTCATTTTCAAAGAGATAAGCACCTTTATAGTTTAGTTTAAAGATAACAGTTAATTCATTAGGCCAAATTTGTTCTTTAATATGTTCAGCTAAAGTATCCTTTATTTCCTCATACTTTTCTTCAGTTACTCTAAATTCTGAACAAACTTTATGTAAGTTAGAATAATCTTTTAAATTAGTTTTACGCAAATTTAACTCACCACCAACAATCAACCCTTTAGGTAACTCTTCTATTTGTGTGTTACATAAATAAACTTCTTCATATACGACCAAATTATCAGGTAATTTTGTTACCTTTGTATTACTTATACTAAGTCTTCCATAAACTTCTTTAAGACCTTTAGGTAATTCTGTGATAGCTGTATTATACAGATACAAACTATTCCCAACTTCCATTACTTCAGGTAATTTGTCAAACGTACTTCCTGGAAAATTACAAACATCTTCAACATATAATTCTTCAGGCATACGTTTAATCGTGGTATCAATACAGTCAAGACAATCTTCTACCTTCACTACCCTTGGAAAGGAGAAAGGTTTCTTCATATCATTAACGCAAAAATAACTACCAATTTTAGTATCTTCAGGTAATTCTTCAATCTCTGTTCTTGAAATACTTAACCACCCTTCAATTTCCAAACCTTTGGGTAATTTTGTAACACTTGAACCATTCAAATCTAAATAACCTAATACCTTTAAATTATCAGGTAACTCTGTAACATCTTTTCTTTTTTCTAAATCTAAATTCCCATCATAAACTAACTTACCATTCTCTTTGATAAGCTTTTCATCTATCAACTCCTCAAATTGCTCTTTTGTAATCATAATTATATCATAATACCATTTGTTTATAAGAACAAAGATAGGAATAAACTTGGTAATTACCAAATATATCCCTACCTTTTAACAATAGTTTAACACTTAGTTCTTACAGAAGAACTCTTTAAATACCTCACTTCCATACTCACCTTCAGTAAGATTTATAATCTCCTTAACTGTATACTTATCTTTCCTATTTTCGCCTAACCTATGTTCAATGAAGTCCTTTGTTCCAAATGAACAAGCACCTGTAATGACACGATAACATACAATAGCGTCTTCAAATGACAACTCACTATCCAAAGATAAGTTGTTATAGTCATCTTTGTTTTTATTATTAACTTTATAAATTAAGTCAGCTTTAGCCTCATCTAATGTTCTTCCGTGTGACCAATGACCCTCTCCGTCTGTTACAAGATAATTGATATCTTCAAATCTACCAAATCGAATATGATATACATTACCCTTCTGTTCTACTATCTCACCCAAAAGTCCATCAGCTTTAATATACTTTCCATTCTTATTCTCAAACAAATAAGCACCTTTATAATTGGGTTCGAAAGTAGCCAAAATACCATTATATATGTCAAATTTAATATGCTTAGCTAAAGTGCTCTTAATCTCTTCATATTTATCTTTTTCGATAATAAATTCTGAACAAATCTTATGTAAGTTAGAATAATCTTTCAAATTGGTATTTCTTAAAGTTAACTTATAATCAACAATCAAACCTTTAGGCAACTCATTTATAGGTGTATTCTCTAAATTGAGTTCATTATATACAACCAAGTTGTCAGGTAATTTTGTTACCTTTGTATAACATATATCAAGACCATTATAAATCACCTTAAGTTCTTTAGGTAATTCGGTGATAGGTGTGTTGTTTAAATGACACTCACCTTTTACCTCCATTATATTTGGTAACTTATAAAAGTTACTTCCTGACAATTTACAAGTACTTTCAGTATACAATTCTTCAGGCATACGTTTGATATCGGTATCTATACACTTAAATTCACCATCCACTTTAACCACTTTTGGAAAAGAGAAAGGTTTTTTCATTTCATTAACGTACAAACTTCTACCAAATTTTGTATCTTCAGGTAGTTCTTCAATTTCTGTTCTTGAAATACTCATCCAATATTCAACTTCAAGTCCTTTTGGTAATCTAGTTACACCTGACTGTCTTAAATTCAAACTACCTAATACTTTCAAGTTATCAGGTAACTCTGTTATGTCTTTTCTGTTTTCTAAATCTAAATTATAGGTAAAATATAAATCACCGTCTTTTTCAACAAGTCTAATATCTGCTAATTCTTCAAATTGTTCCTTTGTAATCATAATTTTATTATTAAATTTGTTTATAACAACAAAGGTAGATAAAAAACTTGAATAATACAATAATTTATCTACCTTTTAACTATATTTAATGTCTTTTTTTACGAAAAAAGTCTTTAAATATCCTACCTCCATACTCATCTTTGGTAATCTTTATAATTTCCTTAATGGTATATCTATCCTTTTTATTTTTATCAAACACACTATTAATGTGTTTACTTGCATCCGTAATCACTCTATAACACATAATAGCGTCTTCAAGAGATAACTCACTATCTAATGTCAAGTCCTTATAGTCATCTTTGTTTCTCTTATTAATCTTAAAAAGCAATTCATCTTTAGCCTTGTCCAAAGTATAATCATGTACCCAACGACTATTTCCATCTGTTACAAGATAACTAATCTCTTCACTTTTACCTAATTTAACGTAGTATACATTACCCTTCTGTTCAATTATCTTACCAAAAATACCATCAGCTTTTATATATCTACCATTTTCATTCTCAAATAGGTAGGCACCCTTATAGTTTGGTTCAAAGGTAATATATACAGTAGTATCTCTAATATCAAAAAACCTTTCAATACTATGTTTAGTTAAAGTATTCTTAATCTCATCATACTTTCTTCCATTCACAATAAATTTTGTACAAACTTTATGTAAATTTGAATAATCTTTTAAATTAGCATTACGTAAATCTAATACCACCCCGACAATTAAACCTTTAGGTAATTCCTTAATAGGTGTATCACTTAACATAAGATTTCTATATACTGTAAAATGTTTTGGTAATTTAGTAATATTTGATTTACTAAGATTTATATAACAATAAATTTCTTTTTTAATGTCAGGAAATTCAGTTAAAGAACTTCCTTTACAAGACAATTCAAATCCGACTTCAATTACCTTTGGTAACTTATCAAAAGTACTATATGAAAAATCACACTTCCATTTAACATATATTTCTTCAGGCATATGTTTAATTATCGTACTCTTGCATTCAAAGAATTGAACCTTTTTCACTACCTTCGGAAATGAAAAAGGTTTCTTCATATCATTAATATACAAACCATCACCAAACTTTGTGTCTTCAGGTAGTTCTTCAATTTCAGTCCCTGATATATTTAACGTTCCCCCAACTTCAAGACCTTTTGGTAACTTGGTGACACCTGAATTACGTAAATTTAAATCACGATAAATAAATAAATTATCAGGTAATTCTTGAATATTTTTATTTTCTAAGTCCAAAATACCACCAAAAAATAACTTACCATCCACTTCAACAAGTTTAATACCTGCCAACTCTTCAAATTGTTCCTTTGTTATCATATATCTTATTATTTATTTAACACTTAATCTTTACAAAAGAAGTCCTTAAATACCTTATTTCCATACTCACCTTCAGTAAGGTCTATAATTTCCTTAATGGTATAAACATCTTTCTTGTTTTTACCTAATCTGTTTTCAATGAAATCTCTTGTTCCAAACGAGCAAGCACCTGTAATAACCCTATAACAAGTAATTGCTTCCTCGAAAGACAACTCGCTATCCAAAGATAAGTCCTTATAATTATCTTTATATCTATCAGTGATTTTATACAACAAGTCATCTTTTGCTTCTTTCAATCTTTCTCCGTGTGCCCATTTACCTTCACCATCGGTTACAAGGTAAGTGATTTCATTACTACCATATACTTGTATTTGGTATACATTACCTCTTTGTTCTACAATCTTACCAAAAATATCATCTGCATTGATATACTTTCCATTTTCATTCTCAAAGAGATAAGCACCCTTATAGTTTGGTTCAAAAGTAACAAGTATTTGATTAGGATAAAAGTCATTATAAGGTTTAACACTATGTTCAGATAATGTATATTTTATCTCATTGTACTTCTCTTCAGTTACTATAAAGTTTGTGCAAACCTTATGTAAATTTGAATAATCCTTCAAATTAATTTTACGAAAATCTAATTTATCATTAACAATTAACCCTTTAGGTAACTCTTCTACTATTGTGTTACCTAAATTAAGGGTGTCATATACAACCAAATTATCATTTAGCTTTGACACCTTTGTATTACTAATATCAAAGTTACCATAAACTTCCTTAAGTCCTTCAGGTAATTCTGTAATACCTGTATCATACAAATCAAAACTATATCCAATTTCCATTACCTTTGGATAATTGTCAAAGGTACTTCCTGAAAAATTACAATCCCATTTAATATACAATTCTTCGGGCATTTGTTTAATTTTTGTATATCTACAAACAAAATCTTCATTTACCTTAACTACCTTTGGAAAGGAAAAAGGTTTATTCATATGGTTAACATATAAGCTATCACCAAATTTAGTATCTTCAGGTAGTTCCTCAATATCCGTTACTGAAATATCTAAATCCGAATTAACTTCAAGTCCTTTTGGTAACTTGGTTATACCTGAATCAAATAAATCTAACCATCCTAATACCTTCAGATTATCAGGAAGTTCTGTAATGTCTTTTCTACCTTCCAAATCTAAATCACCATCATATACTAACTTACCATCCTTTTCGATAAGTTCTATACCTGCTAACTCTTCAAATTGTTCCTTTGTTATCATAATTCTATTACCATCAAATTGTTTATAAAAACAAAGGTAAGAATAATATTTGTTTTATCCAAATACACCCCTACCTTTAACTATAATTTAACAATTAGTCTTCACAAAAGAAGTCATTAAATATATCATTGCCATACTCACCTTCGGTAAGTTCTATAATCTCACTAATAGTATAAACTTCTTTCTTATTCTCTCTCAATCTATTCTCAATGAAATCCCTTGTTCCAAACGAGCAAGCACCTGTAATAACTCTGTAACATACAATAGCATCCTCAAATGATAACTCACTATCCAAAGATAAACCTTCATAATCACTTTTATCTCTATCAGTTATCTTAAAAAGCAAATCATCTTTAGCATAATCTAATGTTCTTCCATGTGACCAATGACCTTCTCCATCAGTTACAAGATAAGTGATTTCTCCATCTCCATATGTATCAATATGATATACATTACCTTTTCGTTCTACTATCTTAGCAAAAATATTGTCAGCATCAATATACCTACCAATCTCATTTTCAAAAAGGTAAGCACCTTTATAATTTGGTTTAAAAGTAATATTTACAACATTACCCCAATAAGAAGCATTATGTTCACCCAAATTATCCTTAATCTCTTCATACTTTTCTTTAGATACTCTAAATTCTGAACAAACCTTATGTAAATTTGAATAATCTCTTAAATTGGTTTCACTTAAATATAACTCATCACCAACAATTAACCCTTCAGGTAATTCTTCTATTAGTGTGTTATTTAAATTAAGACCTTCATAAACAACTAAGTTATCAGGTAACTTTGTTACCTTTGTATTATACACACCTAAGTTACCATAAATCTCTTTAAGACCTTCAGGTAGTTCTGTAATAGGGGTATTATTAAAAAGTAAACAACTTCCAAGTTCCATTACATTTGGTAACTTGTCAAAGGTACTTCCTGAAAAATAACAATTATTTTTAACATACAATTCTTCAGGTATACGTTTAATAGTTGTATTCTTACATTCAAAATAACAATTTACTTTAACTACTTTTGGAAAGGAGAAAGGTTTCTTCATCTCATTAACATGCAAACTACCACCAAATTTTGTATCTTCAGGTAATTCTTCAATTGCTGTTCTTGAAATAGTTAACCACTTTTCAATGTCCAAACCTTTTGGTAATTTAGTTACACCTGAACCACACAAATCTAAATAACCTAACACTTTCAGATTATCAGGTAACTCTGTAATGTCTTTTCTACCTTCTAAATCTAAACTACCATCACATACCAACTTACCTTCCTCTTCGATAAGTTCTATACCTGCTAACTTCTCAAATTCTTCCTTTGTTATCATAATTCTATTATTGTTATTATTTACATTTCATCAACAACAATTAATCTACCACTATTTCCATTTGAAATTTCATCAAAAGTACTTCTATGTAACATAATCCCTATTGGTTGTTCTTTAAGATGTTTTGAGTAATAGAATTTAACCTCATGATTTTTATTTTTATTACCTAAAAGATTAACCCACTTATTATAATTTATACCACCATTTTTTCTTATGCTCTCAACTTGTTTATAAATTGTTTCTTCATCCCATTCTATTGACGCTAAATAAGATAAGATGTCACTTTTTTTTACCAAAGCATAATAAATCTCTTGTATATTATTGGTTCTAATTTGAGTATAATCATATCTACTAGTATCTTTACATTTAGGTATATTAACTTTATCAAGCCATAAAAACATATAATGTGTTGTTTCTTTAGAATTGTCTAATAACCACCCTAAGCCATTAGGGTTATTACATGAACTAACTTCCAAAGCAAAACTGTCAAGGTATATATTTGCAAAATGTATTGCAGATTTCTCATCAACTAAATAATCTTCATTTTCTTTATGAATAATTAAATCACATCCACTATATTGTGATGATAAGGTATTTGTTCTTGTTATATTAAAATTTAATGATGGGTATAAATATTTGTCAGTAAACATTGCGACTTCTCGTTCTACCATCATATCATTTTTACGTTTACTTTTCATTACTTTAATTTAACTACCAAAACTTACACATAAGTATTTATCACATGTATTTCCACCTTTTAATGGAAGCAAAAGTTGTCCTTCAACATCGTCTTCCCATCTACGAGTACAAGTAAAACCGACACCTCCTTCAACTGAGAATAAGTTTTTAGATAATTCTTCATTATTATCTAAATCTTTTTTTGATATTCTATAACATAATTTATTATTATGTATCTCCATATCAACATTTACATAATCAATATAATGAAGATTTGATATAGTATTTGTACTAACCATTTCACATAAATTCCGTATATTAAAATCAATCGGATTTTCAGACAAATAATCAATTATTTCTTTATAAACTAAAAACATATCTTTTTCAATAGATGTATATGTAAAACCATCTTTTGCTTCTTCATCTATCTCAATTAATATATTATCATCGTCATTAAATTTATTCAATAAATCTATTAAATCTTTCTTTTTCATTGTTATTATTTTTTTATATTACAAAAAGAAACTTCTAAAAATTCTATCACCATACTCACCTTTGGTAATCTTTATAATTTCCTTAATGGTATATCTGTCCTTTTTATTTTTCTCAAATACACTATTAATGTGTTTACTTTCATTCGTAATAACCCTATAACACATAATAGCATCCTCAAATGACAACTCGCTCTTCAACGTCAAACCCCAATAATCATCTTTGTTTTTCTTATTATTTATAAAAATTAATTCATCTTTAGCCTTGTCTAAAGTATAATCATGTACCCAATGACCATTTCCATCTGTTACAAGATAACTAATCTCTTCACTTTTACCTAATTTAACGTGGTATACATCTCCTTTCTGTTCAATTATCTTACCAAAAATACCATCAGCTTTGATATATCTACCATTTTCATTCTCAAATAGGTAGGCACCTTTGTAGTTGGGTTCAAAAGTTACTAATATGTCATCACCCCACAAGTTTCTTTTACTATGTTCAACCAAACTATTCTTTATTTCTTCATACTTTTCATTAGTTACTTGAAATTTTGAACAATGTTTATGTAAGTTTGAATAATTCTTCAAACTAGTATTATACAAATATAACTTACCCCCAACAATAAGTCCTTTAGATAACTCTGTTATCGGTGTACCAATTAAAAATAAATCATTATATGTAACCAAATTATTAGGTAACTTTGATATCTTTGTATTACATAAATTGAAGTCACCATGAACTTCATTAATACTTTCAGGTAATTCTGTAATAGATGTTTCAGCTAAACACAAACTATCTCCAAGTTCCATCACATTGGGTAACTTATCAAACGTACTATATGAAAAATCGCACCTTTCACTAACATATAATTCTTCAGGCATATGTTTAATAGTGGTATTAGAACAATTAAACCTGCCATTCACTTTAACTATATTAGGAAATAAAAAGGGTTTCTTCATACCGTTTATATCCAAACTACCACCAATTTTAGCATCTTCAGGTAGTTCTTCAATATTAGTTCCTGAAATACTCATCCAAAGTTCAACATCCAAACCTTTTGGTAGTTTAGTTACACTTGACCCATTCAATTGTAAATAACCTAATACATTTAAGTTATTAGGTAACTCTGTTATATTTTTCTTTCCATACAAATTCAAGTGACCACAATAAAAATCGCCACCCTTCTTGATGATTTTTACGTTTGCTAATCTTTCAATTTCTTCCTTTGTTATCATAATCCTTTATTATTGTTAATAAAAACAAGCATTTATCTACCTTTAACTATAATTTAACAATTAGTCCCTATAAAAGAAGTCCTTAAATGTAGTATTTCCATACTCTCCTTTAGTAAGTTCTATAATCTCCTTAATGGTGTAAACTTCTTTCTTGTTCTCACCCAATCTGTGTTCTATGAAGTCCCTTGTACCAAATGAGCAAGCACCTGTAATCACCCTATAACAAGTAATAGCGTCCTTAAAAGATAACTCACTATCCAATGTCAAGCCCTTATAGCAATCTTTGTTTCTCTCACTAATCTTATATATTAAGTCATCTTTAGCCTCTTCTAATGTGTCTCCGTGTGCCCAATAACCTTCACCATTAGTAATAAGGTATATAATCTCTCCACCTCCATACATATCAATATGATATACATTACCCTTCTGCTCTAATATCTTACCAAAATTTTCATCAGCTTTAATATACTTTCCATTCTCGTTTTCATATAGATAAGCACCTTTATAGTTTGTATCAAAAGTAACATGTACTTCATTGTACCATTCTAAGTTATAATTTGTATGTTCAGCTAAAGTATCTTTTATCTCATCGTACTTTTCTTTATCTATAATAAATCTTGAACAAACCTTATGTAAGTTTGAGTAATCTTTTAAATTAGTTTTACGCAAATCTAACTCATCACCAACAATTAAACCTTTAGGTAACTCTTATATTAGTGTGTTACATAAATAAACTTCTTCATATACAACCAAATTATCATTTAGTGTAGTTATCTTTGTATCACGTATATCAAGTCTACCATAAACTTCTTTAAGACCTTCAGGCAACTCGGTAATAGCTGTGTTATACAAGCACAACCCACACCCAACTTCCATCACCTTTGGTAACTTGTCAAAAGTACTTCCTAACAAATCAAAACTAATTTCAATATACAATTCTTCAGGCATACGTTTAATAGTTGTATAATGACAAACAACCCCACCATCTACCTTTAATACCTTCGGAAACGAGAAAGGTTTATTCATATTATTAACATATAAGCTATCACCAATCTTTGTATCTTCAGGTAGTTCTTCAATTTCTGTTCCTGAAATATCTAACCAATATTCAGCCTCAAGTCCTTTTGGTAACTTAGTTACACCTGAATAGCGTAAATTCAACCATCCAAATACTTTTAAATTATCAGGTAACTCTGTAACATCTTTTCTACCATACAATTGCAAGTGACCATAATATACTAACTTACCATCTTGTTCAATAAGTTCTATATCTGCTAACTTTTCAAATTGTTCTTTTGTTATCATAACTCTATCATTTTTAATTTGTTTATAAAAACAAAGGTAAGGATAAACTTAGTAATTACCAAATATATCCCTACCTTTAACTATAATTTAACAAAGAAGCCTTTAAATACCCCATTTCCATACTCACCCTCAGTAAGGGTAATTATTTCTTTAATAGTATAAACATCTTTCCTATTCTTACCCAATCTATTTTTAATAAAGTCCTTCGTACCAAACGAGCAAGCACCTGTGATAACACGATAGCAAACAATAGCATCATCGAATGACAACTCACTATCTAAAGACAAGTTTTCGTAATCACTTTTATTTCTATCGGTTATCTTATAAACCAAATCATTTTTAGCTTCTTCTAACGTATCTCCATGTGACCATCGTCCTTCACCATCAGTAATAAGGTAAGTGATTTCCCCATCTCCATATATGTCAATATGATATACATTACCCTTCTGTTCTACTATCTTAGCAAAAATTTTGTCAGCATAAATAAATTTACCAATCTCATTTTCAAACAAATAAGCACCCTTATAATTTGGTTCAAAAGTAACATGTACTTCATTATAACGAATTATTTTTTTTCTATGCTTAACTAAAGTATCCTTAATCTCATTGTACTTATCTTCAGTCACCACAAAACTTGAACAAACCTTATGTAAGTTTGAGTAATCTCTCAATTTGGTACCACACAAACCTAACACATAACCAATAATTAAACCTTTAGGTAATTCCTTAATAGGTGTATAACTTAAATTAAGTTCTCTATATACTACTAAATTATCATTTAGCTTTGACATCTTTGTAAAACTAATATCAAAGTTACCATAAACTTCCTTAAGACCTTCAGGTAACTCGGTAATATTTGTGTTATGCAAATATAAAGTATACCCAAATTCCATTACCAAAGGTAATTTATCAAACTTACTATGTGAAAAATCAAAACTATATTTAACATGCAATTCTTCAGGCATCCTTTTAATAGTGGTATGTTTACATTCAAAACAATCTTCTACCTTTAATACCTTTGGAAAAGAAAAAGGTTTATTCATATAATTTACAAACAACCCCCCATCAATCTTTGTATCTTCAGGTAATTCTTCAATATTAGTACACGAAATAACTAATAAGCCTTCAACCTCAAGACCCTTTGGTAATTTAGTTACACCTGTATTACGTAAACTTAAACCACCTAATATCTTCAAATTATCAGGAAGTTCTGTAACATCTGTTCTTCCATTTAAATATAAACCATTACATACCAACTTACCATTTTTCTCAGTCAGTTCTATATCAACTAATTTTTCAAATTCCTCTTTTGTTATCATAATTCTATTATTTTTAATTTGTTTATAAAAACAAAGGTAGGGATAAAATTTGTATTTAACAAACATGTCCCCACATTTAACTATATTTTAATAAAAGAAGTTCTTAAATGTATTATTACCATACTCACCTTCAGTAAGTTCAATAATCTCCTTGATAGAATAACTACCCTTCTTATTTTTACCCAATCTATTTTCAATAAAGTCCCTTGTTCCAAACGAGCAAGCACCCGTGATAACTCTGTAACATACAATAGCATCCCCAAATGACAACTTGCTATCCAAAGTCAAACCTTCATAGTCACTCTTATCTCTGTCGGTGATTTTATAAAGCAAATCATCTTTAGCTTTTTCTAAAGTAACTCCATGTGACCAATGGCCTTCTCCGTCTGTTAAAAGATAAGTGATATCTTCACTCCCACTTAATTTAACGTGGTATACATTTCCTTTCTGTTCTACTATCTTAGAAAACATACCATCTGCTTTGATATATCTACCATTCTCATTTTCAAAGAGGTAAACACCCTTATAGTTTGGTTCAAAAGTAACACGTATATTATTATTGTTATCATAATAATATTCATTATAAGGTTTAAAACTATGTTTAGTTAATGTATCTTTTATCTCATTATACTTCTCTTCAGTTACTATAAATTTTGTACAAACTTTATGTAATTTAGAATAATCTTTCAATTTGGTATCCTCCAAATATAACTCATTACCAACAATGAATCCTTCAGGTAATTCTTCTATTGGTGTGTAACCTAAATTTAGTACACCATATACAACTAAATTATCATTTAGCTTTGACACCTTTGTAGAACGTATAACAATACTTCCATAAATCTCCTTAAGACATTCAGGTAATTCTGTGATATCTGTGTCATGCAAATACAACCCATACCCAACTTCCATTATCTTTGGTAATTTATCAAAAGTACTTCCTGACAAATCAAAACTCCATTTAGCATATACTTCTTCAGGCATCCTTTTAATAGTAGTATATTCACAATCAAAATTACCATTCACCTTCAATACTTTAGGAAAAGAAAAAGGTTTTTTCATATTACCTACATATAAGCTACTACCAAACTTAGTATCTTCAGGTAATTCTTCTACCTCTGTTCCTGAAATATCTATATAAGATTCAACTTATAGTCCTTTTGGTAACTTGGTTACACCTGAATTATGTAAATTTAACCACCCTAATACATTCAGATTATCAGGAAGTTCTGTAACATCTATTCTTTCGGGTAAAACTAAATGACCATTATATACCAACTTACCATCTTTCTCAGTTAGTTCTATATCAATTAATTTTTCAAATTCCTCTTTTGTAATCATAATATTAACTATTTGTTTTATTATATTTATCTTTGCATATATAGAGGTACATCTCTTTTATGTTTTTCTTGATTACAACTATTCAAATTAGATTCCTCATTTATATTTCCATCAACAAAATCTTTCACTTGTTTAACATAACCTTCTGTCATTTCAATGATATTAATATCACTATTTTGAGAAAGTTTATAAATTAATATAGGATTGTGTATTACAGCAATTATTTGTGTATAATCTTTTCTTTCATTTAAGATACTATATATTTCATTTACATTACTAATATCTAAATTTCTATCAGGTTCATCCATTAAAATAGTATATTGAAATTCTGATTTATCTTTATAAGTAAATGAATTTTCTTCATAATATTTTAATAGGTTCTTTATTTTTGTTGCAAGTACTTCATTTGTACTATTACTAATTTCTATTAATTCATCAATTGGAAAATTCAATTTAGTTTTAGGGTCAAACATTTCTTTGAAAAGCATATGAAGGGAATGTGTAATACTTTCACCTGTTGATTGAGAGGTCATTCCAAAATATGCTTGGAAATTAACGAAATTTTTAGTAAATGTCTCCCTTTTACTAAGATTAGTTTGTTCCAACATATTAAAAACGACACCCTGATAATCACTATTTATTTTAACTCCATCAGATAGTGCATAATTCTTATTTTCATCAAATAGACTAAAATTAAAATCTAAATTGTTAAAAGGGCATTCTGATTTTATGGTTTCAGTACATAACATATACTCTCTTATTAATTTGAGTAAGGTTGTCTTTCCACAACCATTTAACCCAACAATAATATTAACATAAGGTTTAAATGTAATAGTTTTATCATTTTTAAAAAAATCTATTTGACTTAAATGTTTTATTGGTGTGTTATTAACATCTGTAAATTTTATACTTCTAATCATAATTCTTATTTTATTTGGTTTATGATGCAAATTTAATAAGAATTATACACATAACAAAATTTTTAAAGTTAAAAAATATAATAAAAAAAAAAACGGTTATTTATTATAACCGTTCTGTTAATTTCCTTTTACCGCCTTCAGAAGTAGTAAATATTCCTTTAGATTCGTCTTGATTTCTTATGAAACTAAAGTCTCTATCATTATTTTCTATTACTTCGTTTTCTTTTTTTATGAAGGTAATTTCATTACCATTTATATTAACAGTGTAATTTTTTGGAAAAATAACTTTATTTCCATCTTTAAATATCAATTCCATTTTCGTTATCATTTAATTTAAAATTATATACAACTACATATGGGTTATCGTCCCATGCACCATGACCATTTATTTCATCAAAAAGTTTAATGAAAACTTCTCTTGGTGTCGTAAACCATAAACATTCATGTGGTATATTCAAACCACAAAAAACGCCCTCCGCAATACACTCTTCATCAGAAATGTCTTGCACTCTTTCAACCCTAACATCAGTAATAATAATATGATTAACCATTAATCTTGGATGGACATATTTTTTATCGTGCCAACCTTTGAATGATTCATATTGTTTTTTAAAATCTAATAAAGCATCTTTTTCTGTATTTCCGTTATAAGATGTCTTATTGTTTATATTATTAATTTTTGATAATTTACTTAAATATATACTATGATAAGATTGTGCAATTGCTACGACATCTCCTTGTTGGAATGGTAAATGTTTTTCAGTGTCCATCCAATTACCTAATGGTACATTTTTATCTAATGGAAATCTCATCATGGTTTTTTCACCATTCAAAACAGCTTTTGTATGTGAAAATTTATCACTAAAATTCATAATCTTCATTTATATTCCTCCATACATGATTCAGCTACAAATAAATATAAACCTAAATCTCTATTTTTTTCAAACTTGGTGTTAGCAATATATTTTACTTTTGATAGTTTAATCCTTCTATTACTATTATCACTATATACTTCACAATATGGTATTGTACAATCACCAATACTATTAACTAATGCATTAAAATTATCATTTTCTATTAAAAATGAAAAATTGTCAGTACTTATGCGTGCAATATTATTATCTGAAAAGTAATTTGTTTGTTCTGCTAATAAACTATGAAGACTTTTATCAGAGTTAAAAATTTCATCATTAAAAAGTAATTGGTGTGGATTTAAAAAGGTTCTAAAATCAATAAGATTTTCCGCCCTTAAAGCAATTCCAAATGTTAGTATGTCATATACTTTATCCAAAATTTTTAGTTTCATATTTAAAAGTCATATTTAAGAAGTAATTCATATAGAGAAATATCATTAATAGTTGAGCAATCCTCTTCAAAATGAACATTTGTTTCATTGTCATAACTATACTCTCCACCTTTATAACCATCAAATTTTTCATTTAATGCTTTATTAATTAATAAAAGTGATTCATTAATTGTTCCATTCGTTGAAACAGTAAATGCAACTTCAGTATAATTTCCTCTCCATGAAAATACATCAGTTAAATAGAATTTTGGTGTTTTAACCGATAAAAAGTAACCTTTTAAATCATTAATCTTCATAATATTATTATTGTCTATTTTTTATTATATCAACATTTCATAAGTTCTTTTATTTTTTTAGCATCTTCTTCTGCTTCTGAAAGGAAAAGTGGGTGATAATAATTACCTATTTCATAACGTTCATCATCAATATCACTATAAAAATCATTAGCACGACAAACTTTAAACAAGTCATTTATATACAAATATTCTTTTCCATTTTCAACTCTTTTTAAGAAAGGTTCTTTAATCAGTTCTCCTTTTTCACCATTCCAAAAGATGTTATGTTTTTTTAATGCTTTCATGAAACATCTCTTTTCTTTTTCTGTTGCATGACGAAAATTCATTGTTTTACAATGTTCATGATTGTAAGTTAAATCTCCATTATCTAATGTTATATGTGTAAAAAAGAATTGTTTTGAATTACAATCATAAGATTTAAACAATGTGGTACATAAAGTTTCTTCTGAAAACAATACATCACCATTTTTATAACTATATTTTTCTTCCATAATAAAAAAAAATCATTTTTTTAAGTACATGAATATCATAAATAAAACATAAAGTGATAGGATGACAATTTTTATAATATCAATTACTGATAGAGTTACAAAAAAATCTACTGCTATTAATCCCTCCATATCTGTATTACTTTGTTTTGTTCAACCTCTCTTGAAATATTGCTCTCACTTTTGCTGCATCTTCTTCGGCTTGCTCTCGTTCTTCGGGGAGATAATAATTTCCAAGTTCCCAACGTTTATTGTCTACATTGCTACAAAGTTCATGTGTTTCGACAACTTCACCCGTTGAATTTACATTCAAATACAAATATCTGTAGTTAACTCTACTTCTTATTTCCTCCATCGTTTTTGTTTCTGCGTTCCACCGTAGACCTTGTTCTTTCATCTTATCAAAGAGTAGATGCTTTTCTTCTTCAGTAGCGTGGCGTAATTTATCATTCCCCCATGTATCATATTCTTCACATGGCAAGAAGATTTCGTTTGTATAATCAATGCCGACATAAAATAGATGGTATCCCCTTTCATCTGTACCCTTATAAATAAAAGGACAGGGGTAATTCTTGTAATCAGTATGCGTAAGTATATCTCCATCTTTAAATTCCTCTTTTTTCTCTTCGATAATAATTATATTATCTTCGATTCTTGCTTGACAATTTTCAGGGATATTTATTCTATCACCTACGTTTAGTTTTATTTCCATATCTTTATATTTTAATATTTAGATTTTAAATCTCTTTTCAAAAATAGCTTTGATAGCTTTTGCATCTTCTTCGGCTTGTTCTCGCTCTTTTAAGAGATAGTAATTACCTGATTTGAAGTTTTTATCATCAAATGCGATTCCACCTTCTCTCTCTTCGAAAATTTCACCGTCTCGACCTATATACAAATAGAATTCACCTATTTTTGCTCTCTTCCTTATTTTCCCCATTGTCTTTGTTTCGGCATCCCACCGTAGACCTTGTTCTTCCATTTTATCAAAGAGTAGTTGTTTTTCTTCTTCAGTGGCAAGTCTCCAATCGTGGAAAACATTCCATCTTTGATAAGGATTATTGAAAAGATTACCGTGAATGTCAATATTAACAAAACTTGTTAAGAGGTTGCTATCAAAGTTGTAAGTAATTACGAGTAAGATTTCATTTGTCTTGCTTACAATGACATCCCCTCTCTTGAACTCTTTTTTTTGCTCTTCGATAATAATTTGATTATCTTTGATAGTTGCTTTACAATTTTCAGGGATATTGAGTTTATCCCCTGCGTTTAGTTTAATTTCCATAATTGTATTATTTATTTTGACTTTTCTTCTTTTAGCCTCTGAGAGGCTTATAAAATAACAATCTCTTGATTATCCGTTGTGACACAAGATATGCGACAATAATCGCCAATATCTCCACACTGATGTCTTACTTCAACGTCTCCATACGTTTCGTACATTTCTTGAAGTCTTTTCTGTAATTCTAATACTGTCATAATATAAAATTTACTTTTACAATAGTTGTGTTATTTAATTCCTATTAAATTTTAATATTACTAAACCAAGTATAATTGTGATTATAATTGCTTTTGAGACAGGCAAAATAAGGTACTCAATTACACTTAATTCTAAAATTAATTCTTTCATATACTTTACTTTATTCTGTATTATCGTGAATATTACCGATTACTTTTATACCAACTATAGTATTATCAATACTATGACCATTAGTTTCAAGATATGAATCTTCTTTCATGTCATCAAGCATTTCTTTATAAATCCCAAGAGAAGGTAATGATGTTAAGGATTCCTCATGAGTATCACACACTCCAAATACACCGTCTTCAAACTTGACAACACTCTCTTTACTATGTATATAGCTTCCATAACCATGTAAATGGATATCACAGTCAGGATTAATACAAAAAGTATTTAATTCATAGTACTCAATTATATCTCCTTCGTAGATTTCCTTTCCATTTTTGTCTTTAATCCCTGTATATTGACCAATAGAAGAAAGGTCTGAAATAGGATAATAATGCTCACCGTCATATTCATTAGTTACAATGAAATCTTTATAATTAATATTGCAACGACTATTAGTAGGCTTTTTATTAAAGTGTAAATAACATCCATAACGCCAGTTACCAAAACATTTTGCTCTAAATAATATTTCCCTGTTCATGCTACTTATTTATTTTATAAATTTAAAATTAGCTTCTTAAACATAGTTGTTCCTTTTATTCTGTTGGTAACTCAGGTATCTCCATCCAATATTTAATATCACTTTGATAACCAACAACGTCCCAATACCTATCATCTGTATAATATTGGCAGGTATGGCAATATCCATTATGTGCCATTACTAAATAGCGACCGCTTTCCTGAGGTAAATCACCATCTATATTCTTGTGCCAATGGTTTTCATGGTGCTTATCCGCCCACTCTGCACCCTCAATAAATCCACATTCAACATCGTCAAGGTCACAATTAAAATAACCATAATTTTCAATATATTCAGACGCTGCTTGCTTTATCTCTTTTTCTCTTCCCATATTTATTATTATTATTATTATAAATTATTAAAGTACATAACAATGGTTATTTCTTATTATGTTTATTTTTCTTTTTTCTCTTACTTGTATGAGGTTTTGACCCTGCACGTGATTTACTCTTTATAGTTGGTAAATAACTACAATCTATCATTTCTGCATGATTAAGATGCACAGGAAAGATATATTTTTCTCTAAGTTCTTCCATATATTAATAATCTATAAATACATACCTATGACATTGAAGGGTACTTCCAAAACATACATAACCTACATGTACAATCCTAACCCTTATATCTATGGCATAACCTTTTCTTCTTAAAAACCTTGCAGCTATTTCTAATGGGTGATAACCATGGTCTTCCATTATACTTATGTATGTACCACAATCAAGGCTGTTATGTCTTCCCTTCTTAATGTCCTTTCTAATACTTTTAATATAACTTATAGTATCTGTATAAAACATACACTAATTCTCCTTTTATTCTGTTGGTAACTCGGGTATTTCCATCCAATATTCTATTTCACCTCCTGATTTCCACCCATCTTGTCCATTGAAATAATCTATCTGTAAACTATTTCCTTTTTTATCGGAACTTAAAAGTGGTTTATTGTAAAGACGTTCTGTAGGATAGCCATCAGTGTGAATACATTTCCAAGAACTTGTCTCTTCTAATTGGTATTGCTTTTTAAATATACGTTTTTTCAAATCACTTAGACTTGGTTCTGCTTCATATATAATTTTACCACCTCCCCAGGGTTTATTTCCATACACTCTTATGTCATTTATATAACAACTTTTCCCTTCTACTCCTTGAACAATTTTTATGTTTACTTTAGGGTCATTAATATTTCCCGTAGTAAGTGAAGACGATGGGTGCTTTATTTCTTTTTCTCTATTCATATTTATCACTATTATAATCTATTAAAATACTTCGCATAAGAAATTATTCTTTCTCTTTTTGCTTTTGATTAATACCTTGTCGTTTCAAACATATATGAATGCTCTTCATAATACCAATCAACAGAATAACGTGTGTGTATATATCGCAACCAATTTGTTTTAATTGGCATATTATTTCTGTATAATTTGCAAGCTTTTTTAAACTTGCGTGGAATACGTTCACTCATAACCCCAATACTTGTTTAATCCGTTTTTTAGTTCAGTCCTCTTCTTTCAACTTCAGCTAATAATGCTTCGTTGCTAATTTTATCTATTTCCATCTCTAAAAAATCAGTAGTTTCCGAACTGTTAAAACATTTATACGCAACATCTGAAATACCGCCTATATAATCGATATTATTTGCCAAAAACTCTTCTTTTTCGCTTTGAGTTAAAGCTAAAAAAGCATCTTGTACATCTATCTCTAAATTTAAATTTACTTTTACCATATTTCAACGCTTTAAAAAATATCCACACTTATATAGCCAACTTCTTCCATTAACTCTGTAACATCTTGCATAGTTAAAGTGTGTTCGTGCCATCTTAATAGCACCTCACCATCTTCATACGCAATTATTGGTTTGTCATCTTCCTCAAAACGATAGAAGATGAGCCAACGTCTTAACTCTTTCATCCAATCTTCAAGCCTTGATGCTTGAATTTCTGTATTTGAAATTACACTTCTTAAACTCATAATCTTAACATCTATTTAGAAACCTACGGCATTAAACCAATTCATAAGTTTACCATTGCTTTTTAACCGATATTCCCATCTACCTGTAATGAAAAAGTGTATGGGGCTTGTTATCAACATAATTATAAATGTAATAAAAGCAAAAGGCATAGATAACCTAACAAGCAGAGATACGGGTTTCTTTTCGGTAGTGTAAAATTCAATACCAAGTTTTCTAAACCTATCTACCATTTCTTCATTACTTACATTTTTAAGTTCAGGAAATGTTTCCTCAAACTCAGGAATATAGTGCATATACCCATTTGACCATACTCGTCTTAATTCTGTAAACATAATTTTTGAAATCATAACCCCAATGCTTGTTTAACTTGTTTCTTATAGTGTTCGTTTGCTGCCTGCTTGGCTTCTGAAAGTGAGATATAATAACTGATATAACGGCTATTACAGAATAAATTAAATTCGTTGTAAACAAATTCTATCCTGTAAAACCAGTTAAAAACTGTTGCGGAAAGATATGGGCCATCTACGTAAACTTTTTGCCACTTCAATTCAGGTATATTCTCCACCACACTCTCACGACCATCGTTGAAAGCAACTTCAATATCACCCTCTGTGAAAATAAAGTGTTCACTAAATGAGACTTCATTCCCACTTAATCTACCTTGTAGCCTTGCAAGTGCATATTCTTCTGCTAAATCTTTATTTTTTTTCATAATTGTATATTTTAGATATTATTTTGACTAATATATCTATAAACTATTTATTTGTGTTTATGGATTGAACTTTATATGTTTATGAGTGTACCTACCTGTTATTTTCGTATTAATTAACCATACCATTCGTATTTGTGAAGTAGTAGTATGCACCACGGTCTTCAAATCTATACACCTTTACGCCATTATATTCAAATAAAAACTCTACTTCATAGTGTTCCAATTTTTCCTCATACTCTTGTTTTCGTATTTGCTCTTTTGTTAGCTTTGGTTTTGGTAATTCTGATTCCTTTCTAATTTCATACCCACAAGAAGATACTATTAGCACTAAAGCAATTAATAAAATTAGTTTTTTTATCATAATAATCTTATTTTTTAACTTGTGGGATTTCCATCCAATATTGTATATCATTAATATAAAGAGTTATAGGTACATACATATCATCTATACTTAGTCTTTTATCGTCATGCATAATCCCTTTGTATACATCTCCGTAATGATAAAATAAACAACTCTTACCTTCTTGTGGTAACTCTCCATCAACAACAGAGTGCCAATTAGTTACTGGATTTCTTTGAAAAAATTCCAACATATCTTTGCATTTACACTTAATAGTTGCAATATTGTGTGATACATTGCCAGTTGTAGTTTTATCACAAACTTGCATTATACCATTTAAAGTTGCAATAAACACCTCATTCATTTCTTCCTGTGTCGTCATAATTTATTTTTTTGTTAATCAATTAATTTGAAAGTGTATACTACAACTAAAGGATTGCTTTCCCAAGTATTTTTACCATTTACATCGTTAATAAGCGAAGAAAAAGCCTCTTTTGGGGTATCAAATCCACTAACATGCCCTTTTTTATTTATATAATAATATAATTTACTATCATCATAAGTCCAAATTCCTTCACGTAAACAGTCTTCATTCGATATATTTTGCAATTGTTCCAATTTCATATCTGTGATTTGTATATGATGTGGCATAAGTTCAGGTTTTACAAACATTTTATTGGTATAACCTGCCATATATTCTTTCTTAGGGAAACCATTATCATCAAGTATAGTATTTTTAAGTTCTGAAGAATACTTGATTATATCCTTATAACTTTGTGCTATTGATAAAATTTCACCAATACTATAACGTGGGATAATATCTCCAATTATTTCCATATTACTGTTGTAAAGAGTGAAAACCCAATTACCTTTATCATCAAATCCACCTTCAATTTCAAAAATCTTATCAAATGATTTGGTAGAAGAAACAATTTTTTCAACTCGTCTTGTCATTGTCTTAGTTCCATTTAAAACAGCTTCTGTAAGACGATGCTTATCATTAAACATTATTTTTTTACTCATATTATTCTTCTCCATACATTATGACGAAACATAATTCAATAGATATTAAGAACACGAAAGAAATCCTTTCACCAAAACCATAATTACCTACCCAATTAAAATCAAAAAATAAGAAGGCAAATACCAAATAGGTAATAATAATGCATAAAAACACACATAATAATATTTTTTTAATCATAATTTATTTATTTTTTGTTATATCGCAAAGTTAAACAAAAAACGTGGACTACCAAAATAATCCACGTTAAAAAATTCTAATGAAATAAATAATCTAATTTTTTACTCATTATCTTCTAAAAAATCAAGAACAAAGTATTGAGTTGGTTTTGTTGGAAACATTAGTTCTGTTATCCATGTCTTATTAGAATATTCAACCACTTCGTAATGTCCTGAACTATACTTACACAAAATAAGTAATGGACATGTTGGACGTTGGTAGTCATCTAAATTAATCCAAAGTTCTTTTGGAAAGTTTGTAACTGAAGTTAACCACTCAATTTCAGAGTTGTAATTATAATCACCATAAGATAGAATAGGTTTCCCACCATCATAAAGGTGTTTAAGCTTTACAACTTGCAATGGAAAGGAATCTTTTTTAAATTTTCCAAGTAAATACAAACCATCATTATCACTTATAAAATCATTTAAATTATTATTTTTAATAATAGAATTTCTAAAGTACTCTATACATTTTTTTTCTAAATTAAATTGTTGTTGTATAAGCTTACGTTCTTTATATTTACTAAATTTTTTTTTGATACTAAACATATTATATTATGATATTCAATTAAAGAATCCAGCCCCATATAATAATCCTATGTAAATAATGGCTGAAACCAACTCACCCCAAAAATTATATCTAACTAATTTTGAAGTTCCATGTAATGCGAGATGAACACCAAGTCTTATTAAGACTAATGATAAAATAATAATTTTACAAATCATAATTTTCTACTTTTTTTAAATTTATCATATAAATCAATTATTGACATAACACCATCATCTTCTTTCTCAATGAAATTTAAAAATGATAATTCTAAATTATTGGAACATACTTTATTATTAAATTCTGTTCTGTTCTTTTTACACTTTCTAAAAATTTCCAACACTTTTCTTAATGACTTTACCATAAGGTAATAATTGTATTTCACTTTAAATTTAAAACCTTTAGAGTCAGTAACAACTACACCTTCAATATCATTATCATTTACACTATGTGTTTGTATATAATCCCACAATCTTTCACTATTATCTATAATAATCTCATGTGGCATAATAAAAGAGGTTTTTTCTTTTAACCATTCTTTAAGTTCTGAAGATATTTCATTATAATCACTATCCAAATTTAATTTGTTTTGAATTATATCCAATAAGACAACATGTTCATCATTATATCGTATAATGTGTGGGTCTTCATTTGGACTAATAACTTCAAATATAGCCGAAGCATTGTATTTCTTTAAAATACTAATAAGGATATTAAAGTCATTCTTAGAAATAGTTTCCTTGAATATTCTTTCAAAACGCTCTGCATATTCTCCACTATCAGTAGACTTAGATGCGAATACAGGTTGATTATCAACTACTGATAATATTCCTAAATAACCATTCTCTTTAACACTTACTGAAACAGGAAATTTTAAAGTTTTAGTTAAAACATCTTTTTTAGTTGTTTCGTGTTCATTTAAATTAAAGAATTTGTCATAAGAACGCATCTTAACATCCCCTGTATTTCTATCAACAAACAATCCCCTTGCCTTAATAGTTGCGAAGTTCCACTTCTTGCCAAAGAAAGCATTGCGTGTAAAATTTAATGAATACATATTATGCTTACAACCTTTAACATTTACAAGACGACTATTCATCATTTTTTTAACCTCTTGGTTATCTACGTTATAAACTGTTTGTTGGAACTTATTATAGTTGTCAAGACTGAAAACCTTATTCTCATAAGGAATTATTCTATTTCCTTCTTTAGTTATTGACATAACTAATAAATTTCCACCAAACTCAACACTATCCTCTAAACAAATTGAATGTTCAGTTGAAATGGTATTTCGATGACCATGAATTTGTATAAAATCTTGACATTTACCTAATAAATAATTCTCTTCATATATTCTATCAACTTCCATGTCATATCCACCAACACCCTTAATCATATCATTTGTAGAAACTAATGTTAAAGATGGAACAGATGTTAATCCACCATGTGTAACAAGATATTTCTTATCATTATAGGTGAAAGCAAAACACTGACGAAGTTTATAATATATTTTCTTCATGTTTTTTCTAACCATCTCAATAGAATGTGTTTTTAGAATTTCATCAAGACTTTCTTTGAAATAATCAGATGTTATAGTTTCACCATTTATAAACCTCCATATATGTTTTTCATGATTACCTTCAATCAGAATAACATTTGAATCATTATAATGGTTGACAAGAAACTCATAAACCTCTTTATTTTCAATACCACGGTCGAAATAATCACCAACGAATACATATAGCACCTGTGGGTCTAAAGTCTCACCTATCGCATTTAAAAGACAAGTATGAGACCCATGTACATCACCGATAACTTTAATTTCCTTGTACTCATTTACATCAGTTACATAATAATTAAGTATATCGTTTATATTAGTTACTTCTTTAAACTTACTTGGTAATTTATTAGATTGTAAAATCTCATATGCACGTTCTATTTCAGAATTAGAAACACGTCTTATTTCTTCACGCATATTATTACGTTCAATACATTCTTGAAGACTTGCTTCAATATTTACTTGATAACAATTATAACGATATTTTTCAGCTAAATCTATATATTTAGAAACTGATTTTTGGTTTTTATGAGTAGCATCAATTATTGTAAAGTCACCATTTTTCATGCGATTTTCCAATAATAAGTATAATGTATCCCACACTTGTTTATCTGCACGTGAACTAATAGACATACCACCATCTTCATTCATTTTTGGTGAATGAAATAATAATCTTAAATCATCAGCTGATATTGTATAGTTAGTCAAACCGTTATCTTTAATAAACTTTGTTTTCCCACTACCCATACAACCACGCAATATTAATAATGTACGCATATTTTTGTTATATATTAGTTTATACGATACAAAAATAATAAAAAAAAATTACATAACAAAATAAAATACTATAAAAATTACAATATACCTAATAATCAATAAATTATTAACATATATTGTAAACTAATTATGATTACCTTACGGTCAAATACTACAAACAATGCTACGGAGATTGTCATCGAACATGAATTAGTTGTGATTACCTCTCGGTTAAATGCTACAAACATCTTTTACCATTCTATTTTATGAATTGTTAGTTGTAATTACCTTGCGGTCAAATACTGCAAACATCTTTCAGGAGATATTGTCAACATGTCCTTTTCATTGTGATTACCTTACGGTTAAGTACTACAAACAATTATTTTTTATGATAAGGTTTTTAACCCGATGTTGTGATTACCTTTCGGTTAAGTACTACAAACAATTGATAAGTATATTGTAAATGGCACATATGGGTTGTGATTACCTCTCGGTTAAGTACTACAAACAATTAAGCCATTTGACCCCAATTATCATTCGGCGTTGTGATTACCTTTCGGTTAAGTACTACAAACAATAATCTTTTTGTGTATATCACTGCCTTTGTCGTTGTGATTACCTTTCGGTTAAATACTACAAACAATAAGGGATGAAAAGGGCAATTGCATTGCATTGTTGTGATTACCTCTCGGTTAAATGCTACAAACAATGTATTGCCAGTTGAAAAGAGAAGCACAATTGTTGTGATTACCTCTCGGTTAAATGCTACAAACAATATAATATGATAGTTTTGCTCGACATTGTCGGTTGTGATTACCTCTCGGTTAAATGCTACAAACAATCACGAATTGCAAAATTTGAAACAGAAAATCGTTGTGATTACCTCTCGGTTAAATGCTACAAACAATCATATGCCATTTTGAAGTGACATAATGAATGTTGTGATTACCTCTCGGTTAAATGCTACAAACAATAGACCCTTCGTAACTATTTGAATATGAATGATTTAAATTAAATTTCATATTAAAAAAAATCATATTTTTATTCAAGTTACTATGGATTTCTTTCATTTTTTTATCTCTCCGATAGTTGTTCGCTAACAAATCCTAACAAAAACGTCAGTTTTGTTACTAATCATCTGCAAGCATTTCAGCTTGCAGCGGAGCTATCTCTCATCGCCCGTATCAATATGTTACGAGCACCATTAAGGTCCCTATGAACCTTAATTCCGTCATACACAAACCATTCTTTACCACCTAAGTTAGTTATTAACTCACCAGTGAAACTATTGGTCTTGCTTGTGTACGATTCATTTTGTTCTACATACACCACGCCACACTCATTGCACTTTTGTTTCAATCTTTCCTTAAATTCAAAGAAACTGAGAGAAAGCATAGAGCGTACAACGCTCTTACGTAACTTTCTTCCTTTCTTTGTCATACCTTTAACCTCAAAAGGTGGAAATATTATAACAGAGAAATTGTGTACTAAGTAATTTATACACTGCCAGTGCAACTCATCAACCAAGTCCTGTATTCTATGATACGTTCTATTCAGTGTACGCTTTAACTTACCTTTCTTCTTCTTATCCTTTGTGAGTGCTAACCTGCTAAGCAGGTGGTCACGCTTAAGGTTAAGGTTTAGTATTCTGTCAAAAGCGTGTATACCCAGCCATCCAAATCGTCCATCTTCACTGAAGTAAGTAAGGAAATTCCTGACCCCAGGGTCTAAGGCAACAATACCACCTTGGTTTTCGGTTGGCATAGTTGCTAACTTCTGAGGTACGGAAACATACCACCTCCCGTGGTCGTTAACGAGACGACAGTCACAAATGTCATTCTTTAGCCACTTCCTTTCAGAGAACTTTAGTTTCCCACTAATGGTGTAGTATATGCCAGACTCTGATACGGCAGATTTCGGGATGTAGCAGCTTTGTAATGGGTTCTTACGACTCTTATAACGTAACTTAAATGGTTTACCAGTCTTCTTTGTCTTCTTGCAGTTAGTTTGCCGTGCTGTATAAGAGTCCTTCACAGCAATCTTCTTTATCTGATAAGGTACATCTTTTATATAGTCCTCGGTGAGTTCTGCTAAGACGACAGTACTCAACTTCATCCATCCCTTAAAGACAATATCTTTCTCGTTAAAGTGATTAACGCAGGTGTTATACACCTTACGTTCTACACCGAACCACTGCTTAAAGAGTTGTTTCTGATGTTGCGACGGATAAATTCTTATCCGTCTTGATTTTGTCTGTATAGCGTCTGAGACCATGCATTCTGCATGAGAAGACGTGTAGAATTGCCAGTAAGTCTTCTGTGAGTTCTCGTTGTGGGCTGTGACTTGTCTTGTCGAGAACCACGATTTCGCTACCATTGCACTGGAAGAGGTATTCGAACAATTCAAATCCGAAACGGCACAATCTATCTCTGTGTGCGACAATAAGTGTGAACTTATGTCCTTGCATAAGTCATCGTAAAATGTCTTGTGGGCTTCCTGTACAATCATGATTTTTTATTATTATCTAATTAAAATTATTAGTAACTAAAGAACAGTTAACAACCTTATATATATCTTCACAATGAATATTCTCTTTTAAGTTGTTGATAATATTCATATAATTAAATTTTTTATACTTATTTGATTTAGGTTTCTTAAAGACAAAGAAATTAGAATGGTATTTGCGAGCATGTTGTTGTGTTTTCACCTTTCCGCTTATAATTCTTGTTTTAGCCAATAAAAGCCACATATCTTCAACTTCCATTCCACATTCTTGCGCTGCCAACATTGAAAATGCATCAATTTGATGATTTACACCACCACTTATTGTAGGTTGTAATTTAAATACACATATACCATCATCTTTTAGTACTCTTGCGGCTTCACTTATCCAATGATAGTAACTTCTATATAATTCAGAAACTGGATAATAGTAATGAAATCTCTTACTGATTATATTAGTTTTTTTATCACTATCTTCATTAAGAGATGGTCCTGAAGAAATGACAAATGGTAAGTCTATTACAATTGAACTAATTGATTTATCATCAAGTGGTAGTTTACCAAGCGGTTCAATCTTTATACAATCTTCCACTTGTGGAAAGACATCAAACTTGTGTATGGGAGGAGGTATTACAATACTACTTTCACCATCACCACTTTTAATATTAAACTCACCATAAAAACACCCTTTGCTATAGGTCATATCACATTCAAATGGTTTACCATTGTTATGCATTTGCATAATTTGATAAAGTATCTCATGTTGATTGTAAGATATATTTTTAACTACTTCCATCTTATTCAATATTTTCTTTTTTACTGTGTTCAACATAAACATCATATGATGCCTTAATAAATTCTTCAATTACATCATCATTATAAAAACAATCTATATGATGATTAAACTGAACTAAACGTGCAACACCATAAACATTATCTATAAAATTAAACACTGCTTGTCCGTCTCTCCACCCTTTTGGTTTAAGTTGAACAAAAGACAATACATCTTTCCTAAAATCATCAAATGTCATTACCATAATCATATTAATTTAATTAATGGTACAAAGTTAATAAATTATTTTTTAATAAAGGTACTAAAAACTTTTTTTAACTTATTTTCCTCAATATATCCGTACAATATACATAATACTTTTTCTTCTTTATCATATAGGATTGTACAAGGTATTGCTTTTATTTTTATATCATTAAAGAAATCGTCCACATATTCAACATCTTTAAATATAATATTTTTATATTCTTCATCGTTTTTTAGTGAATTAAAAACTTCATCATATTTTTTACTATAATGATTAGTCTTATCACCTATCTTTATAATCTTATTCAATTGGTTCATTTCTTTACTCTCCGTATAACTCTTGTTTTTTTTCTTTTTATTAAACTACCAAAAGCATCAATTGCATTTTGTGGTTGTGTATTATTAGATATGACAAATTCATTTTTTGTTCTACCATTAAGTATTGATGAATGGTCAATTGTTGTTGCACTTTCAATAATTTCTCTTGCTTGTTCAATTGTTGAAATTTTATTTCTATCCTTTCCATAGAGATAATCAACCATCATTCTTTTGGTTTTTAATGTATTTATTGTTTCGGGATTAAAAGTATCAAAACCTTTAAATTCTTTTTCATCTAAAAAACCTAAGATGTTTTTTGTTCTTGTGTACGCAACATACATTAGGTTTTCTTCTTGTTCTATTTCCCATTTTCTCTTGGCTGTTTTTGAAGGTAACAATGACTTACAAACTATGTAAACATTTGGTGCTTCAAGACCCTTAGACTTATGTATTGTTGATAGTGTTATACCTTTTTCTTTATTATCAACAAAAATACTTTTAACACGTTCTACTAACTCTGTAGCTGTATTAATATCGTAAGATAAAACTTCAAGGACTTTTATTTCATCAATCTTTGATGAGATGGTTGGATTGCTTAGTGCTTCTTCCTCCTTTATATTTTGTTTTCTTACAGTTTCACGTAATAAGTCAAATAATGTATCATACAATTTAGAAAAAACACCTTGTTTATTTAATGTTAAATTCAAGTCTTTTTCTTTTGTTCCATTTATAACTCTTACTAAGTTTGATGAAAAATCTTTACCTAATATTTTTGCTTTTTTTCCTGCTCTTAATAATTCCACATATACTTGTGCAAGAGGTGCATTGTTACGACATAGTACCATATCACCATCTTGAACAGCTGTTAATGATACATTTTCTAAAACTTGTCCCTCTGTTTTATTTTTTTTATTATGTTCAATTGTTGGAACAAGATGATGAACATATTCAACAATTTTTTTAGGACATCTATAACTTATAGATAATGGGAAAGGTGTAGTATCTTCCATTTCTATTAATTTATCAAAGGCTTCAGAATCAGCACCTGAAAAAGAATAAATTGCTTGTGCTTTATCACCGAAAAATAACATTCTTGTGCCCATTTTTCTACAAGTGAATAACATATCTTTTTCAATCATATTTAAATCTTGACACTCATCTACGATAATCCAATCATATTTATAAAATTTACTGTCAAGATATAATGCATTTGGTAACCACACCATATCACCAAAATCAATTTCATTTAGATTTGTTTTGCCCCATTCCAATACTTTTATTGTAACTTCTTTTTCATCAGCAATACAATCAATACCATATCTTTCACACACTTTCTCCAAATCTTCAACAGTTTGTGAAAGATAGCATCTACCATAATTTACAAGGTTTGAAATATTTGAGATATATTGATTAAATAACTTACCTAATCTATAAGTATTTATTGTTGATAATTGAGCAATGCAAGTATATATATAATTAATATACTTACGTTCATTTGGTGATTGTTTTGAAAACTTATTATTATAATTAGCGTTTAGAATTTTATATCCTAAACTATGAAAGGTTTCAACTTGTACATTCTTGTGTCCACTTTCTTCTACTTTCTTTTTAATCTCCTGACGAATATCTCTATTAAATGCGACAATTAAAACCTTTTTATCTGGTTTAATATAATCAAGAGATTTAATAATTGTATATGTTTTACCTGAACCTGCTGAAGCAGAAATTACACCATTACCTTGTCCATGTTCAACAAAGTCATATATAGCAAGTTGATATTTACTTGGTTTGTAAGATTTTGGTTTTGTTACCTTGGTTTTTACCATCTCTATGTGCCTTTAATATAAGGGTGGAAACTATTTAAATAGTTTCCACCAAATAACAATAAATAAATTAAATCAGTATTTCTATATTATGACTATTTATATTCCTTATTGAGAAATATTGTCATCTTCATGTTCTTCCTCCTCATCTAAGTGGAACATGTCTAATGGGAAATTAGCCTCTTCAAGCGTTTGCATATCCATTACATATCCAGCTGCTGACATAACTTTTACAAATGTCTTCAAAGAAGCACCATTACCAATCTCATTTTGTGGGATGTCTAAAAAAGAAGCATATTCCTCTAATGTCATGTTTCTTTGTTTTGCTGAACTTTCAAATTTATTCTTAACATCCTCATTCATATTATCGATAATAGTATCGATAACCAAATTAAATTTTCTTGTTGCCATGTGTTTTATTTACATTTATTATATAATTTACAAAATTCTCTCATTTTATCTTTAATCAACTGTATATCTTCCAATGGTATTGTTTCAATTGGAATATTTTGTTTTTGTGCGTATGTTGTCATAGCAACTGTAGTTGCAATAAATAATTGTTGTTCTTCAGTCATATTACTTATGTTTATATTTAGAACACATTTGTACTGTGTTTACTTCGTTTTTATTTAATGGGTTATAGTAGGCTATTGCACAACTATTAATATATTGACAGCTTTTACATTTTTCATTAATCATTTTAAAATAAAAGTTTACAACTAAAATCATCAGCTAAACGTCTGGCATATTCTACAGCTTCACTATAATCATCAAAATACTCAACAAAAGAGTGCCCATTACGTTTCAAAGTTATAACAACCTTTGTCTTTCGATAAATCATTTGTTTTTCCTTATCAAGGAATAAACCATCTTTTGAGTTTTCGAAATCCTTTTCTTCATATTCATATCCATTATACAAATCACTAAAAACCCATTCTTTTTCAACTTTGGTGCTTATTGTAAAACCAAGAAATTTTTTCTTTTTAACCATCCCTGGATATGATACTAATTTAACCCATTCATAAGGTGCTTTATCATAAACAGTTATGCGTTCAACTGAATCTTTATTAATATAAATTACTCTTTCACTCATGATATAATCCATCAATTATTTTTTTAATAAATTCTATTATGATGTTTAGTGGATAAAAACATATCATAATAAGTACCATTAATAGTAGAGTTTTATCTCCTAAATCACCTTTTACATAATGTTTTTCATTATTATGCATATATAAAATTGAATATATAAAACCAATAAATAGATATATGACGCAAATGAAAATATTAATAGTATCCATCATTAACGTATTGTTTTTACTTTAGAAGGAATAATATCTTCAAATATTTTATTACCTTCTTCATCAACTTCACCAGTATATTGACCAATTGAATCTTCTTCTACTCTAGTGTAGTTTATAATACCATCTTCTAATTTTCTAATAGCACAACCTTTTGTAAGATGGATAAGGTCACCATAAATCCATTCATTATTGAAGCCATCAAAACCTCTGAATAATATTTCTTTCATAATCATATTTTTAATTATTACAAATAAAAGATGCAACGGCAACTCCCCAACCACTAAATGCTAAACCATATAAAATATATTTAGACCAATAGAAAATATTCATTTCTGAGTTTAATTTTTTTTCAAATTCTAAAACATCACCATATCTCTCTTTAAACTTTTCAGATACAACTTCATCTAATAATAAACTTATACGTCTCCTGTCTTTTTCTGAAATTAAAGGTTTTAATGGTCCTGTTTTACCATTGCCATTTTCAGAACACATTGTATGAACTTTATGTGTTGTATAAATTCCATACCTATTTATTAAATTCTGAGTGATATCAATACTAAAGACACCTCGTTCTTTATAATATTCTTCAGCCAACTCTTTGATTTTTTCTTCATTTAAATTAGCTTTATCATAGAGTTTTTGATAATCATACTCGGATAATTGTACAATTCTTTCTTTCATATTCTTAAGATTTAAAAATCAATCTTTTATTTTTTAACTCAGGGTGGAGGATTGTAATTATATCAACAAGTGTATCCTCTGTAAAAATAGGAGAAGTATTAGAATACCTCATCTTACCAAGATATTGATTATTCTTGTCATAAATGTGGGCAGTTTGAATATTTTCCATATCTATTATTTTTTAATTAGATGTCTTATAGAAATACAAACCATCAGTTCTCCTCATTGAATAGCTATTATTTTTCATCATTTCAAGAGTTATATTTGAACCTTTAATGTGAACCACTCTATCTTTAAGATACCAATTACCTTTTACGTTTTTTATGGTTGTATTAGTACTTAATCTAATTACTCTCTGTGTGAATGTATGATTAGTATTAAAGTTATATTCATACATAAACTTGTCGTTTACTATTTCACTTTCCCATGTTCCATAAACTAATGGGTCATCATTAGTTGTTAAATCTACATCAGAATTTTTAGAACATGAAACTATTGTAACTAATGTTACGAATAGAATAAGACTAATTTTAAATAACTTTTTCATATATTTTTCTCCTATTTTTTTTACTTAACAATCTTCCATTCTAATTTTTCTCCACACATTTCTATCTGTAAAATATAACTGTGGGTACTCAAATCTATATATTACTAATTTTTCTCTTATATCTCCATTGAGATATAATGTTCCATCTGTTTTATTAAAAAACCAGTGTCCTCTTACAAAACTTTTTCGACTATAACTTTGTAAATATATAACATATGTACCATTACTATATAAATCTATTTCCCTATAAATTGATGAGTAATTTTCATTATACCATTTACCAACCAATACACTATGTGTTATATTGTCGTAATTATAACGATAATCATAAAAACCAACATCACATGATACTAATATGAATAACATTAATAATGTTAATAATATATGTTTTATTGTTCTCATAATACATTTAATTTTAAATTCGATACAAAGATAATAAAAAAAGATGAAGTTACAAAATATAACTTCATCTTTAACTTATTTTATTAAATGAATTCTTTCAGTTTATCTTTTAACTCTTGAAGTTCTTTGAGTTTCTGAACATATTCTTTCGTAATATCCTTTTCTTCATCATCCTCTCCATCTTCATTTTCATCGTCCACATCAGTCATTTCATTTTCCTCATCTTCCTTAATGATTGGGTTTGGAAATGCAATTTCATTAATGGATGTTGGAAGTGTAAATACAAATTTTATTGGTGTATCAAATTTTTCAGTAGTAACACTATCAGCACCATCATAAAAATCTTTAAAAGGATATTCTTCCGAACTATTATGTTCTAATGCACCAATTTCACTTTCTTTAATATCATTACTCTCATATTTTTTTGCAAGTTTAGCCCACTCATTCATAAATTTAACGATTGAACAGCTTTGTTGCATTTCTTCTGACATTTCTGTATCATCATTGAGATAACTAACATCATCATTTTTTTCTTTATGAAGAACTTCTGATATTAACTCATTAACTTTGTCAGTAGTATCTTGTTTATCTTCTATCAATACAGGTTTTTTGAATATAATTCTAACAACCTTTTTCTTTGAATTATATTCCTGAGAATATTCTCCACCAACAAAATCCTTATGAATTCTTACAATAGTTTCAAAATTATAAGTTTTATCATCTGACTCAATAGAAATAACAAGTCTGTCTCTTACAACTGCCCATTCTATGTCCATATTAGAAATGTCACAATGAAAATAAACAATATAGTTTTCACCATCCATTTTTTCATGAACACCACCAAGTTTAGGTTCCATGTGGGAACACTCATCTTTAATACCATTAAGAGAAAGTTCTCTTAAAATTTCTTTAAGCACATCAAAATTATACATATATTTTATTTTTAAAAATTATTTGTCTTATTTGTTTAAAACACTATTAATATCTTCAAGATATATTTTCCAATTAAAAACTCTATCAAAAAATGTAGATTTAGTTACATCTTCTAATATATCATTAGTTGTATGTATTTCCCCTGTCAATTCATCAATTTCACCCTTCAATTTTATATTTTCAGAAAGTAAGACTTCAATATCTTTTTGCATATTAAGGTATTGGTCTAATGAAATTTCAATTCTTGGTTCATTTGTTGTCATCATACTATATATTATTAATTTGATTTATCTTGTAATGATAAAAATTTAAAATGAATTTTACTCCAAAATTCTCTACCCTCAGGTACTTCATCCCATAAAAAAGCTGTATCTATTGGGATATATCCCTTTTTCAATAAAGTATTTTCAAAACAATTATGTTGCATATTTTCTTTTGTTAAATTTACTCTATATTTTTGGTAGACACCTTCTCTTTTTAAAAATTCATAAAACTCCTTATTAGTCACTTAAGATATTAATATTAAATCGCAAAGATTAAATCTTTTGCTTAGTCACTATAACCTAAATGTTTTAAATATCCACTTGGTTAAAGAATAAAGAAAAAACGTGGAAGAGTAGTAATACTTACCACGCTTTTCTTATATCATTGCAAAGTTAATAAATCCCTTTAAATATACAAAGTTTATATAGTTAAAATTTATTAATCTCGTCTTGTATATTCATAGATTGTAACTAAATCATTTGGCTTAAGTGTTTTTATATACTTGTTGAAAAAGTTTTTTATCCAATCCATCTCTTTGCCATCATCATCAAGGTCTTTCCACCCATCTTTATCTAAGAATGCATAATTCCAATAAGAACATGAATAAGTAATATAATCTTCCTTACTTTTAAATCTTTTGAAATATTCTTTCTTATCTCCCATCATATTGAAGATGGTTGTTTCTTCGGGTGTTTCAGGTGCTCGTCCTTCAACTACTACCTCCCAAGCTGACTTATAGTCATCTGTTCTTGTATTATGTATTTTTTCCCAATCAATGTCTTTGTTTTTTGCCTGATAGACCTCTTTACCATCTTTAGTCAATAATGGAATAGCAAAATTCCCTCCAATTCTAAAAGTGTGCCATTTTCCATTTTGATTTTCTTCAGAAAGAGCATTTCCATCTGAATCATAATACATTCCTTCAGTTATTGCTTGGTAGTATTCAAATGGTTTCATATTACCAAGAATTTTTCTACGTTCCTTGATTAAATCCAAACTGAAATCAGATAAACCAAATTTGTTTGGGTCTTTTATAATTTCATCCAAACCCTTCATTGTGGCTTTTAACATCTTTTCGGCATCTAAATACTTGTATTTAACATAAGGTTTAACAGAAACATTCTTGTCGTAAGCTTTCATTAGTTCTTCAGGGTTATCTCCTACAACTAATGCTGTGTAAAATTTACTTCTTTTGTTACTTAAATCACTCATTGTGAAAATTATTTTTTAAATTACTTGTTTATATGGTGATTCACCATTTATTTTTACGAATAAATCCATAATTAATTTGAAGGATAAAGCCATAATCTCATCTTCATCTTTCTTAATATTTTCATTCGTATAATCTTTAATTATACCAAACATTTCTCTATATGAAATGCTTATTTTTTCATCTAACCATTTTCTATTATCCGTCTCCATTTAATTTCTTTTCTTATATCGCAAAGATACAAAATATAAGTTAAAAAGAAAAATTTTTATAACAAAAAATGAACAATATATTTAATATATTGTTCATTTTTCAAGACTCTAATAAATTCTGTAACCATTTATTATCTTCAGATGGTTTAAAACAATCAAAAACAGATTGTCCATTAATGTCTTTATTGTTAATATTATAACCACCCACTTTAAATAAACTTATAATCATTTCTTTTAACGTTTCCTTTTCACCTTCGTCAAATATAATCCCTTCATGATAACTTCTTACTAAAAAGTTAAGTAATGGTTCTTTAAATATTGGGTCAAGCGCATTTACATTTACATCATTATAAGTTAGTATGTTATTAAATAATTCTTTCATACACATAAAGGCAGCTGAAAACAAAGGTAATCTACTAAAAGCCTCATAATTAATGTTTAATGTTTTATTACTCTTTATTAATGACAATGCTTCTTTTTCGTTATTATCATCAATAAATTTATGAAGAATTAGTTCATCACACTTCATAATGTTTGATAATACATCTTCCTCTGAAATATTGAGTGTTTTTATAAAGTCTTTAGTGATAGGTACATTATATAGACTTCTAATTTCTGAGATTGCTTCTCCGCAATATTTATCTTCCTTTGTTACTATCTTCAATAGTGCTTTAGAATTATTAAATGGTAGATTTAAATTGAATAAATAATAGTATTGTTTATTCAATTTATTACTTTCGTGATTAATATTTTTATTTAAACCATTATATAATACACCATCACCTTGTTCCGATAACGTTTTAATAATAATAATATTATTAAAGTTATATCTTATCTCTATATGTTTATCACCTATTTCTTTAATATAATTAAGCAGACCAATTCTATCCCACTCATATAATTTTGGTTTATCTATTTGAATAAATGTTGAAATATCTACACCTTTATTAGTTAAAACATCTTCAACAGTTTTTTTATTTTCCAACGTTGTTAAATCATTATTAAGGGTTGAGTGTGCATTTGTAATGAGATTAGTCTCATCCACTGTGATGCCTATATGTGAATAGTCATTTGATTCAGGAAGAGAAAAATCGAAATAGAAATATTGTCTTCTATTAAGGTCTTTTGTATAACCATTCCATTTTTTTTCACTGTTATTAAAACACCATTTTGTTCTACCTTCTCTACCCACTAATAGATTACAATCATTATAAGAATCAACTTTCAATATAACAACATCATCAATGTTATAAACTAAAGTTGTGTGCTTTGTTTTAGTTTTTATAAATTCAAGTAAACTATCTTTAGACCATTCATACCCTAAACCAATAACAGTTTTAAATGTACTAAGTAAATCATCTATTGTTTTCAATGATGAACAGTTATTAATAAAATTGTGAATGTTATTTTTGGAGAGAGAGTTTAACTTTTTGACAATATTACATAATTGTTTTATTTCAGTATCTTTAGATGCATCTTTAGGTGTGATAGTATCAATCTTGAAATAAGATTTTAACATCTTACGTTGTGCTGTATTAAATCTTTCAATAAATGATTTAACATATAATATCTTCTCAATTCCTTGTAACTCTTTATATAATATCATCATTGAAGACTTTGATGTATATGCAGTAAATGTCTTTTTTGACAATTTATTTAAATGTTTTTTATTTAAACAAATCCACGCCTTTAATTTATTAAGTTCATCAAGTGCTACGATGTTAGAATAAAATAATTTTAATGCCCATACCTGATAATTTATTGATTCTTTAAACAAAGAACAAATTTTAGTAAAATTATCATCCTCATTAGTATTTATATTGTACTTTTTTATAATTGGAACAAGATGTTTATTATTACAAATCATAACAAATGTAAATAGATAATGTTATTGATATTGTTACTATTAATATAATATTACTTATAACAGATAACACACTCTCTTCATTTTTAAAAACGATTGTACCAATTATTTGTGATACTCTAAAATGAATATATAATAAGGAAGATAAAATTAATAAATATAAATTAACTGTTTTCATATTATTCAATATCAATCACTCCAACTGTTGTTGTTTTATTATCTTTTTCAACTTTAAATTCAACTGAATTATATTCTCTATAATCTCGTGATAAAAAAAGAAATAAGTTATGGCTAATATTTTCATTTGTAACCATCTGTTTCTCTATCTCCTTACCATCTTTAACCCCACATAGATATAATGCCTTGTAGCCCTTATATTGCCCTTCTGCGTATGATAACCAAACGGATGATATGGCAGAACAGTTAAATTTCACCTCATCTATATTCATATTATTTATTTTTCTTGTATATCACAAATTTAAATTTGTTATCATCTTCTTTTTGTTGTAATGACTGATAAACTTTGTTCCATGAATCTGTGTTTAATTTGTCAGTAGGAAAATACACATCACCTTCTTTATCATCATCGACAATTGTTAAATATACTTCTTCTGCTAAATCATTATCTAAAAACTCTTCATATACAGAACTACCACCAATAACGAAAATTTCTTTATTGGAAAGACCAAGATGTTTAATTAAGGAAATAGCACCATTTACACTATTTACAAAATATAATTTTGAATTATCATATTCTTCTGAACGTAAATTTGCTTTTGTAGTTAAAACAATATTTATTCTATTCGGTAATGGTTTGTGTTTTGGTAGGGACATAAAGGTATTCATCCCCATAAGAACAACATTACCTATAGTTAAACTTTTAAAGTTTTCCATATCATTTTTGATATGATATAAAAGTTCACCATTTTTTCCAAGTGTGCCTTTATTATTAATGCAAGCAATTAGTTTAATCATAAAAATATTATTTAAATAATGACATTATTTTATCAATCACGAGTTTACGCACTACATTACCAAATTCATAATCAACCAAATCATCAATCATTGGTTCATCTTTATAAATCTCAGCAGGTTCAGAACCTGCTTTAAAAGCATAAATTTTAGATGTACGTAGTTTTTGTGGGAAATCAGTATGTATGTATCTTACATCATAATAATAAACAGTTAGATGTTTAATATAATAACCTGAACGTTTAATTATTTCCTCACATTCGTCATATGTAAATTCAATATTCATAATAAATCATTTTTTGCAAAGTTATAAAAAGATGGTCAAATGACAAAAAATGATATGTTAATAAAAGATAAAAGCCTTGGGTAGTCCAAGGCTTTTGATATTTCCCCCTAAATAATTAATCAGGGCACACAGTTGAATCAACAGTAATTGTATCAACTAATGTAGTGTCAACTTTTGTTGTGTCATTTTTCACATTGCAATTATTTTTACAAACTTTTCCACAAGATGCAAATGTCATAACTGTCAATACTGTGAAGACAAAAATTAATTTTTTCATTTTAATTACTTTTAAAATTAATATTAGTATAAATAAACTTATAATCAGTTTTTCTCCTTTGAAGTTTATCTATATTCAATATGCTTATTTTTTTTTACAATGCAAATGTATAAATATAATTACACATAAACAAATTTATAAGTCTTTATTTTAATATAAAAGTAGTTTTTTTTGATATAACTCAATTATCTAATATGGACAAAATCAAATAACAAACATTCTACTTCAAGTTCTTTATCTTCTTTTTCCATAAATTCTTTATAATTCTTTTTATTATGTGTTTTCGCATAAATGGTAGGAAACCAATCATCTGCAATGTTTTTAAATTTGCTAAAAAAGTTGTTATAATGCGCATCACCAATGAGTCTTGTGGTACTTGAATACATATCTAACATAGGTACTTCATCATTTTTAAATTGATAAAGACATTTCCAATCATATTTTCTTCTACCACAAAAGAATTTAACATCAGGGAATGATTTTTCTAAAAACTCACAATAAGCAATAAAACATTCTTCTGACTTCTTAGCGTAAGATTTCTTTTTTTGTATGTTATTCTCTTCTAATATAATTCTAACATAACAATCTCCCTTTGTATTCAGAAAATTTATAAATTCCAACACACCATTCTCACTAATGTCATAAACCATCATACCATGTCTTACTTCTAAAGCGTTCTTTTTATTGAAACAAATGCGTAGGTCAAATAGCCTAATATTATGTTCTTGATATTGACTTCTATAATCTACTCCTTGACATTTTGCCATAAAAGCAAGTGGTTTTAAATACCATTTTTTAGGTTTTAAATAAGTCAAACTGTTGTGCGAACCTAATAGTTTCATAATAATATAAATAAATTAAGATAGTTATTAAAAATGGAACCTAAAGCATATTATGCTAAAGATTCCATATAATAAATATTATTTAAATTTCTTGAATTTCTGCATTTGGGATTTCTTTTCGGCTCTTCTATGCATAGCTTCAATTTTATTTGATAGCGTTTCTTCAAGGTATATATCACCTTTAAGATACTTATCAAGCGTTTGATATGAAAAACCAAGACCTTGTTCATCAGTGACATATGAACCATCTTCATTTGTATTTAACCCATCAATTGGTGTTTTATGTACTAAATCATATGGCAAACCTAAATAATCTCCCATAGCTAAAATCTCCTCCACCATTAAGTCTCCCAGTGGACTAAAATCACCAGCTGCATCACCATATTTTGTAGAATAACCTACATAATCCTCACTATAATTACAAGTATTAGCGACTCTACCATTATTTGATTGTGAAACAGCATATAACACTGTCATTCTTAAACGTGGTGGGATATTTGTTTTCGTTTGATTACTTACATCACCATATTCACCTAACTGCCCCATTAATGAATCAAAAGCATCCTTAATATTAATTGTGTAATGTTTTATATTAAGTAGTTTACATACTTCTAATGAATCATTAATATCCATTTGTTCACCATTTGGAATTAAAACACCTATAACTCTATCAGTACCAAGTGCTTCAACGCATAGTTTTGCCACAATGGTTGAATCCTTTCCTCCACTTATACCTATTACTGCATTACAATTTGGTCCGTTTTCTTCGAACCAATCTTTAATCCATTGTATGCAATCATTTGTTAATTTAGCAATATCCATATTTTATTCCTCAGTATTCAAACGTTCTCTTATTGTGGTAAATGTTTCTCGGTTATAAGTTTTACCATCTTCAAAAACTAACCGCAATGCATTTGCATCATCTCCACCATATTCATTATAATCATCTTTCAATAAACCATCTTTATACATAAAGTTATTTCCATCTTTATAAACAAAGACAAGACCTTTGTGAGATTTCTTAAGATTACTTGTATCAGTTTTAGGGTCTTTATATACCATATATTCCTTAATTCCAAAACAAGCATATGTTGCTTTCATTGCCACACCATATGTATCTCTTGTGTTTACAATCATTTTATCTCCTTCGAAAATAGCTGTGAAACAGAATGCGCCAACACCAAAGATAACATTATTAGCAGCAAATTGCATAGAATTAAGTTTATCCCATATCTTTTTTAAGACATTTAAAGTACAACCATCACCAAGAATTATACCTATATGAGAATCAAGGACTTTAAAGCCTTTTGTATTAACTGTACCACCAAAGGTATCCCAAAGCTTTTGAACTGTTTTAATAACCGTTGTAAATTGGTCACCGCTATCAGGACGAACAAGCAATTTACCGTTATGTTTCATAATTTCATCTTTACATGATGGTATCACATTATCAATAAAGTTCCAATAGTCATAAGTATCACCAAGACAACTAAATGATGCATTAGGGTATGTTTCAGTAAGCATTCTTTTAAGGAATTTCACTTCATCAGTTCCATGTGCATAATTAGATGATATCACAGCATGTTCAGTTGATATTGCACCTTGTCCAATATGATTATAAGAACAATCTGCATCATAGAATTTATCAATATATGGAAGAGCACATACTGTTGATGTCTTGTTTGCAGATAATAACCATGCAGCAGAACAACGTGATGCTTCATTAATAGAAGACATTCCTCTCATTCCGAAATCAGAAAAAGCATTTCTTGGGTCTATATCATTATCAACATTTTTGTCATACCAATATTTTGCTAATTTATAATACATATTACCAATTGTGGCATGATTACAAGTTTTCCATAATTCAGCTTGTAAAATACATTCTACCCATTGGACAAGCCATGCGAAATCTTCATTTGTATTTGTTAATGAAATACAAGGAACACCCATATTAACTTTTGAACCTTCAGGTAACGCTCTCAATGAAAGAGGTAAGTAACCAAGTTTATGTAAATCCTCAACATGTTTAATACTATAATTTCCCTCTCCAAGTTGGACATTCATGTATTTACGATAAGTGTCACGAATTGCATCAATTGGTACATTGAAGAAATTATCATTGAAATATTCAATTAAAAATTCTTGAATAAATGCTTGCAAACCAAAGAATACCATTTTTTGATTTTCTTCCTTTTCAAACATAGATTTACGTGGCACCCAATATGAAACAAGTTTAGTTAAACCTTTATCAAACATATTAATGTGTACTTGTTTGTAAGTATCACATAGTAACATTGCATTAGTATCTATCATAATATTTCCTCTCTATTTCTTTTTTATTCGTTAATAATTTCTATTTTAGAATTATTTATTAAATCAGGATTACTGATAATTGTTTTTGTTGTGTAAATTTTATTTATTGGACTATTTGCGGAAAGTAATTTACCATTAGATATATTATTTTCACAATGTGTGATATAAAGGTCTATTTTTTTAGCCCCTAAATCTTTTAATTTCAAACCTGCATTATAGAAAGTTCCACCTGCACTACATATATCATCAATAATTAAAACGTCCTTCCCGTTAACATCACCAACAACATTGTAATCAAGTATTTCACCTGTCTTCCAATCACGTTTTTTAATACCAAAAGCAAAACTAAAATTATAAATTGAAAAAACAGGTAATTCAGAATAACGTTTACAAGCACCTTCATCAGGGAAGAAAATGATAGTTTTATCTGCTACATCATTTTGTCTAAATAAATCAAGTAAAAGAAATTCTAAATCTGACTCTATTCCTACATCTTCAACATTATCAATTAACGCCAATGATACATTTGAATGGACATTTTTTACAAATACATTATCAAAATTTAATGAATTTATGAACTTAGCAAAAACTTTTAAAGAGAAATTTTCAGTGACATCTTTAATTCTATCCATTCTTGCATTAGGAATATATGGTAAGTATAAAGATATTGTAGATGACTTATTTACTCTTCTAATGTAATCAACACAACACATTAAAGTAAAAATTTCATTATCACCTTCATAATTCCATTTTATTATATTATACTTTAAAACTTCGATATTTTTAAAGCTAATATTTTGTGTTCCATCAGGAAAATTCCCAATGGATACACATATATTATTAATTTCTATCATAGCTTTTTTAATCAATAACTGTAATTTGACAAGAACGCATTACTTCCAAGGCAGCTTCGTGCTTCTCCTTTGTTAAACCAGCACAAGCTGATGATTTAACAATAAATTCTTTATCAGGAAAAGCAGCCTTTAAAATTAAGGCATTGGAAACAACACAAATATCTGTACAAGTCCCAACAAGAACAATTTTATCATACTTTTCAATGATTCTTATTTGTCCCCAATCAGGATAACCAAATGTCAGTTTGTCAATAAATAAAGAAGGAATTTTTTTATTAGATACTTCAGTTTGTAAAGGTTTTACAACTTCATAACCTGAAGTACCAAAAATACAATGTTTGATTGGTAAATTTTTACCTTCTGTTGTGTTTAAATAATTTTCATCATGTGTATCACGAGTGAAAATAATAAAGTCTGATTTATTCATTTCCTCAACAATGGTAGGAATGATTTTTTCAGCATCAGGATTAGCTAAACTACCTGTTACAAAGTCGTTCTGCATATCAACGACTACTAATAATTGTTTTTTCATAATTATATAAATTACATTTGTTACTTATTGTGTTTATAACATCACCAACCACATTTTCAATCTGTAACTCTACAGAAATGGGTTTTCTTATTATAAGCACCTTTATTATTAAATATAATGATTTTTATTTTTATTTCAATAGATATTAAAATTCTAAAACAAAATATCTAATAGGTTTTCTATCTTGTTTATATAAATCTCCAAAATCAAAAACATCTACTTTTAAAATTTCATAAGTTTTATCGTTAAATTCACATAAAACAACAGAACCTCCACTCGGATATTTAAAGTCCTTTACTTTAATATACTTATCATTTGGAATATCTTTAATTGGTATACTAAACATGGGGGGGTTACCATAGTTTACTTTAAGTGGTATGTAATTTTCATCTGTAAGACATAAATCTGTTTGTATTTTAAAATCACCATTATCAAATTTACTTACAATAGGGTTATAAAGTAAACTTAATGGTTTTTTCACAATAAGAGAAGATTCACATAGTGTTCTGTTAGTAATACTATTAGTAATAAAATCAACACATTCTTATTCTTGTTTTCTTCGTTGTTTATAAGACTCTAATTTTGCTTTGAAGTTAATCATAATGTCACTTTAATTTATGTACTGTAATTAATTTAGTTTTTAATGCATTTACAACAAAATGGCATTCTTCTTCTGTTTGGAAATAATTCAAAGATTCCCACTGTTGTACATCAAAATCCCTTCCAAGTTCTTTTTCTTTTATAATATCAAATTTATGATTAAAATAAAAATATTCATCATTTATCTTCGCTCTCCATCTATAACGTTCAAGTTGTTTCTTATTGGCATTCCACATCAAACCAATCTTATTTAATCTTTTAGATAAAATAACTTTATCATTATCTGATGCAAGTTCAAAATTATTAGAGAACCAATCTTTATCACTAAAATTGGATGTATTATAATATGTAGTGAATGTTAATTTATTTTTATCATCATAAGATTTAAATATAACTAATGTATCAGAATATAAACTTTTTAAAATATCACCATCATTATATGGCAAAGCTGTTTGTGTTTCTGTGTTCACTGTTTAATTCTTATTGAATTATATTCTTTGCGTAAAGGGATTAACCTAAACGCAAAGATTTTTTAATAAATTATTGTGGTACATTTCCATATTTTGGAATTTGTGGTGCTTCATTTAAGTCATCAAAAGATGTTGCATCTTTAGGATTATAAGTACCACATTCTGGATTTACATGTAATTCACCATGTTTTGCTGAAGCCGATAAAATTGTCTCACTATCAAAAGAGATTGATTTACTTTTCGGTTTTAAATATTTTTTCATACTATTCTGTTATTGTTTTATTTATTCCTTGAAATAATAAATATTAGAAAAAATAATTAAAGCATAAAATCAATATTAATCAAAAAATTTTCTGAATTCATCTCCTCCATACTCACCTTCTGTTAATTCAATAATATCAGCAATAGTATATTTGTCCTTATTATTTTTATTAAATTTATTCTTAATGAATCTCTTAATGTCAAATGAGTCAGCACCTGTAATGACACGATAGCACACAATAGCATCTTCAAATGATAACTCATTATCCAACATCAAGTTCTCATAATCACTCTTATCTCTATCAGTGTTTTTATAAATTAAGTCAGCCTTTGCTTCAACCAAAGTATCTCCATGTGCCCATTTACCTTCACCATCTGTTACAAGGTATGTAATTTCATTACTACCATATACTTGTATGTGATATACATTACCTATTTGCTCTATAATCTTACCAAAAATATTGACAGCTTTGATATACTTACCACTTTCGTTTTCAAAGAGATAAGCACCTTTATAATTGGGTTCAAAAGTAACACGTACTTCATTATTCAATGCAAATAGTTTTTCTACGTTATAATTTGTATGTTTAGGTAAACTATCCTTTATCTTATTATATTTGTCTCCACCTATTATGAATTCAGAACAAACTTTATTTAAATTAGAATAATTTTTTAAATTGGTATTTCTTAAATCAAATGTACGCCTAACAATCAATCCTTTAGGTAACTTCTCTATTGGGACATTAATCAAATAAAAATCATCATGTATGACTAAATTATCATTTAACATTTTTACATTTGTCTTAGAGATATTAAGACTACCATAAACCCCCTTAAGACCTTTGGGTAATTCTGTAATAGGTGTATCATATAAATCCAAACGATATCCAATTTCCATTACCTTTGGTAACTTATCAAACTTACTATGTGATAAATCACAATACCCATTGATATACAATTCTTCAGACATCCTTTTAATCCTTGTATATGTACATTCCAATTTACCATTTACCTTAACTATCTTCGGAAATGAGAATGGTTTTTTCATAGTATTTGCATACAAATCACCACCAAGCTTTGTATCTTCAGGTAGTTCTTCAATCTCTGTACATGAGATATTTACCCACTTTTCAACTTCCAAACCTTTTGGTAGTTTAGTGATACCTGACTGTCTTAAATCCAAATAACCTAATATTCTTAAGTTATCAGGTAGTTCTGTAATATCTGTTCTTCCTTCTAAATATAAATCATCATCATACACCAACTTACCATCTTGTTCGATAAGTCCTAAATCAATTATTCTTTTAAATTCCTCTTTTGTTATCATAACCCTATTATTAATAAATTTGTTTATAAAAACAAAGGTAGGAATAAAGTTTGTAATTACCAAACACATCCCTACCTTTAACTATAATTTAACAATTAGTCCTTACAAAAGAAGTCATTAAATATATCATTACCATATTCACCTTCAGTCAGTTCGATAATCTCATTGATGGTATACTTACCCTTCTTATTCTCGCCTAATCTATTATCAATAAAGTCCATTGTACCAAACAAGCAAGCACCTGTAATTACTCTATAACAAGTAATAGCGTCCTCAAATGATAATTCACTATCCAATGTCAAGCCCTTATAATCACCTTTGTTTCTCTTGCTAATCTTATAAAGCAAGTCATCTTTAGCCTCTTCTAAAGTCTTTCCATGTGACCAATGACCTTCTCCGTCAGTTACAAGATAACTATTCACTTCACTTTTACCTAATTTAACGTGGTATACATTACCCTTTTGTTCTACTATTTTACCAAAAATATTATCAGCCTTAATAAACTTTCCGTTCTCATTCTCAAACAAATAAGCACCTTTATAGTTTGGTTCAAAAGTAACTAATATGTCATCACCCCACTCACTTTTTATTGCACTATGTTTAGCTAAAGTATCTTTTATCTTATCATACTTTTCTTCAGTTACACGAAATCTTGAACAAATCTTATGTAAATTAGAATAATCATTCAAATTAGTATTACATAATTCTAACATATTACCAATAATAAGTCCTTTAGGCAACTCTTCTATTAAAGTATTACTGATATTAAGACCCATATATACAACTAAATTTTCATTTAATTTGGTTACCTTTGTATTATGTAAATTAAAGTCACTATAAACATTCTTAATACCTTCAGGTAATTCTGTTGTATTTGTATCATACAAAAATAAACCTTCTCCAACTTCCATTACACTTGGTAACTTGTCAAAGGTACTTCCTACCAAATCACAACCCCATTTAACATATATTTCTTCAGACATACGTTTAATTGTAGTAATTCTACAATCAAAATAACCATTCACCTTAACTACCTTCGGAAAAGAGAAAGGCTTCTTCATATTATTAATTAACAAACTAACACCAAATTTAGTATCTTCAGGTAATTCTTCAATTGCTGTTCCTGAAATATCTATAGACCTTTCGACTTCCAACCCTTTTGGTAATTTAGTGATGCCTGACTGTCTTAAATCCAAGCTACCTAATACCTTCAAGTTATCAGGTAACTCTGTTATATCTTCTTTAGCTGCTAAATTTAAATTACCACAATAAAAATCACCATCCTTCTCGACAATTCTTACATTTACTAATCTCTTAAATTCTTCTATGTTTACCATAATTTTATATATTAATTAAACCAAGTTTCATTAATTCCATACTTATTGAAAGTATCTTTATATTCATTATAAAAATCTATATTTATTATATCTTTCCTATAAAATTCATCAAAATAGTCTACTATCATTAATAATATGTCATCAACAGTATTTGCATTAACAATAGATAAACCTAAATAAAAAGTTAAAAATTCACTTTGTTTTAATCTTTTTAAAATGTGAGTTTTTAATAATTCTAACATAGTAATTACATTATTAACGTTCTTCAAAATGTCCTTGAAATATTCTTTTCACATCTTTTAAGTCATATTCGGCAGGAAGTTTATCTTTATAATAATTTCCAAGACTATAACATTTGTTTGAAAAATTTCCTCTATCGTCACATGCCTCTTTTATATTGCAAAACATATCAATATAAAAGAATACATCACCTTTTGGAACTCTCGGATAATAAGCTTGAAATTTCTTTAAATTTCTATTCCAAAAATCACCATCCGCTCTTAAATCTTCATAGAATGTTTGAATTTCTTCAGGTGTTGCTAATCTATAAAAAGGTGCATATTCTTGAATATCGTGAAAAAGACCTCTATAATCATCAAAATAGATATTGAATTTATTGTTATCATTTACATCATAATTCTTGAAAACAACTGTATGGCTACAATTATTCTTATAAGTAACTATATCACCATCCTTGAAGTTATCAAATCTATCTGATTCTGTATCAATTAATTCTATTGTTTTTGTTTGTTGATTCCAATGTAAATTCATTGACTTTAAATATTCAAAGAAATTATTTCGTTCTTCATCTGTAGTCATTCTAAAATCATCAACATTATAACAAGAATTCATTTGATATTCACCTTTTGTGAAATAACATTCAAATAATTTATCATAGACACAATATTTTTTAAATATTAGTACTATATATGTATCTTTGGTAATCAAAATATCACCATCTTTAAATTTTTCCATAATGAAATAATTTTATTAATTACCAAGGCAAATCTTCATCTTTTACTATTTCTTTTTTAAGTATTCTTATAACATCATGAATATCTTCAATGGTATTATTTTCTGAAGATAAAAAAGAAAAATCAATGTAGTGGTTATCATTCCCCATACAATCTCCAGCAGGAGAAAACTTTATCAAACTCTCAATTTCATCAAATTTATCCTCTTTTAATAATGTCAACACTTTATCCAATCTATCTAACGTTTGTTTTTTTATCTCTTCTTTGTATCTATTTGTAACAATAGTTTTAGCTTGAATAAAAGACATACCTGAAGATATCAATGCTTCACCTAATTCCTCTCTGAAATTACTATTTAATATATTTTTCATAACCAATATTTTTTAACTTATACCAATTTAATATTAATGAAAGAGTCTTTTTAACGTATCACACCTTTTATCAATTAGCTTAAAAACATCATCAGATTTAATAATATTTTCCTCAGCCTTTTCTATATCAAAAATATCAAACTCCATTTTTTCTATATAAAATCCACTATTAACACTTACTCCGTTTATATCTATAGATGGAAATTTTAATTCAAAACCTTCAGCTTTTATTATCACTTCTTCTATATCAGAGAATAATACCCCATAAACATTAGTGAAATAACAAATATCATTATCTAATTTACAGAACTTCCTAATAATATTCTTATATTTTTCTTTTAGAATTATATTGATTTCTTGTAATGTCAATTGTTCTTTTTTCATAGACATTATTTACTATTAAAAAGATTTTCAATTTCAATGAAACTATCTTTTAATTTATTTAAAACATAAGTTTCGCTAACAATATTTTTTTCAGCCTCTTCAATTTCAGTTTGTGTCAATATACCAGTATGAATACCAACACCATTTATAGTCCATTTGTTACCTTCTGGTCTTGTTGTGATATGTAACCTAAGTGTTCTTGCATTTACATATATGTTATCACTATGTTTTGGTTTAATTGTTTCAATTGAAATAATGCGATGACAATTACCACCAATTTCACAGTATTGTCCAATGAGATGTTTATATCTTTCAACAAATAAATTTTTAATTTCACTTTCTATTTGTTCTTTCTTTTTAAATAAACTATTGAAAAAACCTTTTGTTTTTTCCATCTTTTTTAAAAATTCTTCGTGTGTCATATTCTCTAAATTTATCAATTAACAGTTTTTAATTAGTGTATTTTTTATTAAACCAACTAACAATAAAAAATGGTGCCATTAAAATTAATACAGGTATTATAATCCACCATGCAAGATAAAATACTATTACATTAATATATCTTTTTATTTTAAAATCATATAAAAATAGTATATAAAATATTGTTATTATTGCAGAAAACCATGTATAACAAAAAATATAACGTAATATTGTTGATATCATATTAAATTATTTCTTTTATTTTATTTTTTAAATCAATGAAATCTTCACCTGCTGATAAACAAGAATCACATTCTACATTATTAAAATGTGAATGATAAAACTCATCCATCAACTCCTCAAATTGCTCCTTTGTTATCATAATTATATTATTATTAAATTTGTTTATAAAAACAAAGGTAAGGATAAACTTAGTAATTACCAAATATATTCCTACCTTTAACTATAATTTAACAATTAGTCCTTACAAAAGAACTCTCTAAATACCTTATCCCCATACTCACCTTTAGTAAGTTCTATAAATTCCTTGATAGTATAACTATCTTTCATGATATTATTTAATTTATTCTTAATAAACTCCTTAATAGCAATTGGGTATATACCTGTAATCACTCTGTAACAGACAATAGCATCTTCAAAAGATAACTCACTATCTAACGTCAAGTCCTTATAACTATCTTTGTTTTTATTACTAACTTTATATATTAAGTCAGCTTTAGCTTCACTTAAAGTGTCTCCGTATGACCATTTACCCTCTCCGTCTGTTACAAGATATCTAATTGAATCTGAATAATATGTTTTAATATGGTACACATTACCCTCCTGTTCTACTATCTTACCAAAATACCAATCGACTTTAATATACCTACCAATCTCATTTTCAAAGAGATATGCACCATTATAATTTGGTTCAAAAGTAACACATACATCACCCCAAATTAGTTCTTTACTATGTTTAGCTAAACTATCTTTTATCTCATCATATTTTTCTTTACTTACTACAAGTTCTGAACAAACCTTATGTAAGTTAGAATAATCTCTCAAATTGGTATTACTCAAATTTAACTCACCACCAACAATTAAACCTTTAGATAGTTCCTCTATCTGTGTATAGCCTAAAACGAAACTACTATATACAACTAAGTTATCATTTAGTTTGGTTATATTTGTGTTGTAAATATCAAGACTTCCATAAACCTCCTTAAGACCTTTAGGTAATTCTGTAATAGGGGTACTACGCAAAACTAAACTCCCACATATTTCCATTACCTTTGGTGATTTATCAAAGATACTTTCTGAAAAATAACAAGTTTTTTTAACATACAATTCTTCAGGCATACGTTTGATTATATTATCCGTACACAATAACTCACCATCTATCTTTAATATCTTTGGAAACGTGAAAGATTTATCCATACTATCCATATACAGATTACCACCAAGCTTTATATCTTCAGGTAGTTCTTCAATATATGTCCATGAAATACTTAACCACCTTTCAACTTCCAAACCCTTTGGCAATTTGGTTACACCTGAACTATTCAATTGTAAATAACCTAATACCTTCAGATTATCAGGTAACTCTGTTATATCTTTTCTTCCCCACAAATCTAAATTGTCATTATATACTAACTTACCATCTACCTCAATAAGTCTAATACCTGCTAATTTTTCAAATTCTTCTTTTGTAATCATAATTAATATAGTACTTCTTTATTGCTAACTTATAACTATTTTAAGAATTAGATTCAAATTCACAACAAACAAATCTATAGTTTTTTCCCGTCCCATATTTCTTGTGTTTTGGTAATTTACTTTTAACTTGTTCATAAGTATTTTTATCTAAAACAATTTTATTACAATGTTTATCAATAATTGACCAATCAGTCAAATCACAATATTTTAGTTTTATTTTCTTTGTAAATAATTTTTCAGGAAATTCCTTTATATTTGTTCTATTTACATTTAAACCACAAGTTTTTAATGTATTCGGTAATTTATCAAATGTTGAATTACAAAAAACACAATAACCACCCAAAACCAACTCATTAGGCATCTGTTTTATTATTGTATTCATACACCATAAACCACCATCTAATTTAATTTTCTTTGGAAAAGAGAAAGGTTTATTTATTCCGAATATAAATAAACTTCCACCAATTTTAATATCATCAGGTAATTCTTCTATATCTGTACCTGAAATTCTTAAATCACTACCAACTTCCAAACCTTTGGGTAACTTGATAATACCTGAATTATCTAAATCCAACCAATCTAACACTTTCAAGTTATCAGGTAATTCTGTTATGTCTTTCCTTTCCCGTAAATCCAAACCACCATTATACACCAACTTACCATCTTTCTCAGTCAGTTCTTTATCTGCTAAATTCTCAAATTCCTCCTTTGTTATCATAATTCTGTCATTATTAAATTTGTTTATAAAAACAAAGATAGGGATAATATTTGTCTAACCCAAACACATCCCCACCTTTTAACTATATTTTAACATTTAGTCTTTACAAAAGAAGTCTCTAAAACTCTCATTACCATACTCACCTTCGGTTAGGGTAATAATCTCATTGATAGTATATTTGTCGTTCTTGTTCTCTCCCAATCTATTTTCAATGAAGTCCCTTGTTCCAAATGAACAAGCACCTGTAATTACTCTATAACACATAATAGCGTCCTCAAAAGACAACTCACTATCTAATGTCAAGTCCTTATAGCTATCTTTATTTCTATTACTTATTTTATAAATTAAATCAGCTTTCGATTTTTCTAAAGTATATCCGTGTGACCATCGTCCTTCACCATCTGTAATAAGGTATATAATATTTCCATCTCCATATCTTTGAACATGGTATACGTTACCTTTTTCTTCTACTATCTTAGTAAATATACCATCAGCATAAATATACTTTCCAATCTCATTTTCAAAAAGGTAAGTACCTTTATATTTTGGTTCAAAGGTAACAAGTACTGTACTAAATTGTTTTACAATTTCAATTGTATGTTCAGCTAAAGTATCCTCAATCTCTTTATACTTTTCTTCACTTACTTCAAATGATACACAAACCTCATGTAGGTTAGAATAATCTTTTAAAGATGTGTCAAATAAACACAAAGACTCAACAATTATTCCTTTAGGAAGTTCCTTAATAGATGTATAACTAAACTTAAAATTTTTATATACAACCAAATTGTCACTTAACTTTGTTATGTTTGTATTACTAATATCAAAGTTACCATAAACTTCCTCAATCCATTCGGGTAATTCTGCAATATGGGTACCATCCAAATATAAATTACTTCCAACTTCCATTACCTTTGGTAACTCGTCAAACTTACTATATGACAAATAACAATAATATTTAGCATATATTTCTTCAGGTATTCTTTTAATAATAGTACCAACACAAATAAAATTACCCTCTACCTTTAATACCCTTGGAAACGAGAAAGGTTTCTTCATACAACTTACTGCCAAACTATCACCAAACTTAATGTCTTTAGGTAATTCTTCTATTGCTGTATATGAGATATTTAACCACCTTTCAATTTCCAGACCTTTTGGTAATTTGGTTACACCTGAACTATTCAAATCTAAATAACCTAACACCTTCAAATTATCAGGAAGTTCTGTAATAACTATTTTATTTGATAAATTCAAATCACCATCATATACTAACTTACCATCTTGTTCAACAAGTTCTATACCTGCTAACTCTTCAAATTCTTCCTTTATTATCATAATATAAATATTATATATTTTTATATGTAAGACTTTATTTATACAAATAATTTTTCTATAGGTTTTTTTGTTATTGTTTGGTTTATAGAACAAAGTATTGGTTTTTCCCAAATAACTTTAAAATCACTTGGCATATCATATTCAGAAACATAAATTTTATAACCATCTTTTTTATGTTTTCTCACCCATTCATAAAATCTATTATAATCAAAATTTTTTGACGTGCTATATTGTTTAACGTTTTGGTATGGTATATCACAATAGATTACACATCTATCACTTGGTGGTAAAATTATTTTATCATACTCTTCAGAATTAAATTCAATATTTTTAATTAATGGTATTTGTGCTTTAATATTTCTAATTGATTCTGAAATGTAGTCCCTACTTTTACCGTCACTAATTTTAACGTTATGACCACTGTACCCACCTGAAAAAAATCTTCCATTAAAACTTGCCATGTGCCCTATCCAACCTAACTCTCCTTTAGAGAATGTTGAATAATCTTTCTTATTAAATGCATCCCTTGCTTTAGTATATAATTCTCTATCTATAACTTCAGGTCCATTCCAACCATTTTGAAGGGATTTCCACATTTCTATTAAATATTCATTATTATCATTTGCAATGCGTTTAAAATCTTGTGGTATTTTATCAATTAAATTACATCCACCACAAAACAATTCAATAAAATAATCACCTTTCTTCATTCCATTTGTCATAATTGGAATGATATCAGATGCAATCCTATTTTTACTACCTTGATATTTCATTATTATTCAATTTTTTATAATAAAAAAAATAATAACCACAATACATATAAATTGCAGTCATTATTAAATGCGCTTATGGAGAATTTCGAAATCCCAACCTATTGATTAACAGTCAATTGTTCTGCCTTTGAACTACATAAGCATTATTGCACCACCTTTTACGGTGGTGCTTTTTTCGTTTACTTTTGTTTTATATTCCACATTGGGGTCTCACCTGAACCTACAAGCACATCAATATTTGCACCTGGTTTACTTGAGATTACATCCCATGCACGAAGCTGAATAAATTGTTGTGGTGATAATGATAATTCATTCATATATGCTTTATCAGCAATTGCCTTATTTTTTTCAGCTTTTGCACGTGCTAATTCCATTTCTGCACGTTTTTCTTGTGTTTGTTTTGCTTGAATTGCGGCAGCTGTCTTATTCATTTCATCCAACTGTTCCTTATTCGGCATCACTCTATCAGTTGTCACCTGTTGTATTTCAACAGGGAAATATCCTTTTGTTTTAGAAAGATGGTCAATATATTGTCGCATTGATGTAGCTACATCTGTATCTAATTTTTTAAGAACTTCTCTATTTGACATTAAATCAAAAGGTGAACAAGTTGAAACATATTCTCTAACCTTATTTTTAAAAAATGGTAAGATAAATGTTTGATACCAATCCTCTCCATAATTCTTAAGTAATTCAGGGGTATATCCTTTTTTGATTTGATATACCATATACATACTTACATCTAACGGTGTGTTATCATTTGACAATAAGTCATCAAATTTAAACTCAGCCTTTTGTGGTAATATTCTAAAGTAAACAGCAGATGTTGTCCATGCAATCATTGTTAAATCATTAACAGGTTCACTACTTACTCTTGTGTCACCAACAAACCATGGTTTCATTTTTAATGCAACTTCCTCATCATATGAGGGGTTTGTAAAACTACAACTTACCACTAACGCAGTAATAAAAGAACCAATAAGTAGGTTCATTACAAATCTTTTCATTTTTATCTGTTTGTTTTATTAAAAAAAATGTCCTCACTGATGGACTTGAACCACCGACCACTTGGGTATAAGCCGAGCACTCTAACCTACTGAGTTAAGTGAGGGGTAAATATTTAATAGTTGCGAGGGTAGGATTCGAACCTACGACCACCAGGTTATGAGCCTGGTAAGCTACCACTGCTCTACCTCACGATATAATTTCACTAAATAACAACAGTTTTTTATATAGGACTTTACCTATTACTACTTATATAGTAGTTAACCTAAAGGTCTGTTGTATAACCTCCAAATATTACGTTTATTTGGCAACCCAGATTCCTTAAATAATAAGGTGGATGTTGTTGTGGTACGTTTTTACATCACTCATGATTAATGTAAACTTTAGTGCGGTGCATACGGGACTCGAACCCGTGACCCCATGCGTGACAGGCATGTATTCTAACCAACTGAACTAATGCACCATGCTTTCCAATATGTCAAAGAATATTTTTTAATTACACTGCAAAGATACAAAATTATTTTTAATACACCAAATAATATTCAATATATTTTTATTTTTTTAAGTGTCGGTAATTATATAATTAATATATTGATATATTTATCATTTCTATTACTTTTTATAATAAAAATGGCCTTTGTTTATCTTATTACAGAAGAAAATGATAATGGAAATTATAAAATTGGTTCAACACGTAAAAATATAAATGAACGTTTAAAAGAATTACAAACTGGTAATTCTAATAAGTTGGTGATTTCCAAATATTTTGAATGTGACAAACCTTTTAAATTGGAAAAGATGTTACATAGATACTATAAAAAATCTAATCGTTTAAATGAGTGGTTTAATTTGACTGATGAAGAGGTTAATAATTTTAAAAATGTCTGTCAAAAATATTACAATATAATTGAATCACTAAAAGATAATCCTTTCTTTTAAATATATATATAAATAAAAGCTGTCAAATGCTAATAATACATCTAACAGCTTGAAAATATATTTATATGAAAGAGTTCGTGTTTAAAAATAAATATATGTTTATTTTAAAAAAACATATTAATGTATAATTTCTCTTGGTATTAAACTACTAACTTCTACATCTAAAGCTTCTGACAACTTTACTATAGTATCTAATCTTGGATTCCCACTTTTCAATGTTCTTGAAAGAGAGGCAGTCTCAACACCCATTTTATTTGCTACGTCAGTTAATGATATCTTTTTTCTTTTAAGGATATCTTTAACCCATTCTTCAAAACCTTTCATTATAAATATTTTTTTTAAGGTCGCTTAATAATATCAACATCATCATTATCATTAACACTATTAACTTTATTCTCGTTAGTTACATTTTTTTTTGTTAATATATTAACATGTTTATTATAGTCATCATGAAAAGTACTACTATTAAATTTAAAAACAGATGATTTAATAAGTCCATCACTGTCTTTTATACACAGTACTGCATACTTTTCATCAAATAGTGTCGTTAAATTAAATGATATATCTAAAATTCCCATAACATTTAAATTTAATGGTAATTACCACCATAGCGAATAACTATAGTGGTAATTTTAAAGTAATATTATTAAAATGGCAAGTCATCATCATCACTTGCTGATGCAGATGTTTCTGTTGTTGGTGCAGGTGATTCTGCTGTTGCTTTTTTAACTACCTTTGTTGTTTTTGTTGTTTGTGGTTCAGATGCAAACTCACCTGTTGTTGGTTCGTTATTTTCTGAACGTTTTTCACCATTATACATAAACTCAAAGTCATACACATTTACATCAAAATTTGATGATTGTGAATTTTCAAGAGTGCCATTAAAATTACCAACAACTTTTACATAGCTTCCTTTTTTAAGCCATTGTGCCATTTTAACTGCACGTTCACCAAACCAAATGCAATTCATCCAAAGTGTAGATACTTCGTCTCCTTTCTTCTTGCCATTTGTAGCAACACTAAAAACAATGAAGTCTCCATTGTTACCTTTCTTAACTTCTGCATCACGACCTAATCGTCCATCAAAAATAATACAATTCATAAATTTACTTTTTAAGTTTATAATATATTTTTTATTTAACCATTAATATTATTATCCAAATATTTAACAAGTTCTTTATTGTCCTCAGAAATAGACCATCCACTCTCCTTTAAATAAAGCATATAGTCTTGTGGCATATTTGACTCTTCTATCTCCAGTAAATCAATTCCAAAATAATAATCCAATGTTTTATCATCCATTCTCAATTGAACGTCTACATATTCAGTTATATTAATAAGTGAACTCAAACGGACATTACCACTTGTTAAAGGACAATCCTTAAAGAATAATTTGATTTCATCAATTGTCATATTTAAACTAATTAATAGCTAATTTTCTTAATTGTCACAAAGGTAAGTATAATAAATAACATTACCAAATATTTTTATTTATTTTAACAAATATATTTCGTTAACACAAACTATTTATATGAAATAAATAATCATATAAATGATTATAATATTATAGATTATAGTACGTTACATTAATGGAAATATTATCAACAATAATAAGAGAAGAGATACAAAAGACATTTTTATCTGAAGCAAAAAGACCTGTTAGTAAAGAAATTGCTGATGCCTTTAAAAAGTTTATTCAACAAAAGAAAGAACGTGAGAATAATGATTCTACTTCTTCAGAAAATAAACATAAGAAAAACACTAAAAGACGTAAACTATCTCATGGACAAAGTCAAGTATATGACTTTGATGATTGGAAACGTGATAATGTTGAATTGGATAAAAATTTTGCAACTTCAATTACTGATAAGATAAATATGGATACTTTAGATTTAGCAGCCGCTGCAAGAAAAGTTTTTCCATCACACACTCCAGAGGGTGCTCAATCCCAACTTAGAAAGATTATTCTTGGTGAACGCCCAATGACTTATAAAGTTGCACGCAAACTTAGTAAAATGATTTCACAAGGAACAATTCCTGTTAGATAATTAAAGGTGGAAATATTTCCACCTTTAATTGTTTTATAATGATGCTACAATAGCTTCTTTATTTCTATTGTAAATTCCTTGTAATTTTTTCACGGCTAATGACTTTATTTGTCTAACACGTTCAGGTGTCATACCGAGTTTAACTGCAATATCATTATAATCATATCCCCCAAGTAATCTTTCTTCCTCAGAAAGTCCAATACCAAAATTTAATTCAACAATTTTTCTTTCCCTATCTGTTAAACAAGCTAAAAGTTTATTTAAAGTATAATTATTAGTCTCTACATTTGAGGTGAGATTAAACCCATTATTTACACTTGTACAGTTATTATACTCCATTATATCACATTGAGTTGCATCAGATGTATCATCGGTATCTATTTCTGTATCAATACTAATTATCTTTGTTTCTTTTACATCAGAAGAATCTTTAATATCCATATTTAATTTTTTAGATATTTCATCAGCCAACTCATCTGCTGATGGTTCTCTCCCGAGTTCTTGTGATAACTTATTACCAACCTTTGCCATTGAATGGTATATACGCTCCCAACTTTTTTTCTTAACCACCTTTAAATTATTTAATTTAAATTGGTCTATATTCCTTTTTATATAATAGACAGCATAAGATGATAATTTACTATCTTTATTGGGATTATATTTACTAATTGCTTCAATTAATCCAAGATTCCCTTCATTAATCAAATCAACTAATTCAATACCATTAGTATGTAAACGTTTTGCTATTGCAACAACATATCGTTGGTTGCATACAATTAAACGTTCACGTGCAGCTTCGGCATCTTTACTTGTCCCATATCTTAACGTTTTAAATAATTCTTTTTCTTCAGAAGTTGTTAAAACGGGATATTTTTTTATATCATTATAAAAACGAGCAGATAAATCTGAACGTTCTGCAATACCACCACCAATCTTTAAATTGATAAACATATATAATAAATTAAATTAATAATACCACAAATAATCTACTCTTTTGTCCAAATTAGTTCATTATCTTTGCATTTATAACTACCTGCCTCTAATGAACCTGTAAATGATGACATTAAACTTAAAATGTAATAAAGATTATCTGCAATATACTTATGTAAACCCAAAAGATATTCTTCAACATCATCAGGAAATGCTCTACCTTCAGGGTCTTCTTCTGTTCCTTTAATGACTGTACCTTCCATCCCCAAAATCATTGCCATATCCTCTAAAAGATGTGAACCTAAATTAAATAAATGGGTTCTGTCTACAAAAATTTTATTATCACCATCAATCTGCCAATATAAAAAGTGAAGTAATTTCACGTGGTCTTTTGTTAGTTCTATACGCTTAATCATATTATTATTTATTTTATTTCTATTTAGTTGTGTGTCCATTGAGTTCCTTTAATTTCTTCTCACGTTCTTTTCGTTCAGAAACAACCTTTCTAAAGGCATTATAATCTTTTTTCTTTAATTCTTGTTCTGAAAGATAAATCATTTTCTTCTTCTCTTGATATGAAAGTTGACGATAATCATAAAGAGTTATATCAATATTTGTACAACATTTTTCAAAAATCTCCAAAATCTTTTCTTTATCCCCATTTCCATCAAAACGAGTATTACCCATTACAGTTGTTGCTACTTTTTTCCCTTTATATAAAGTATTAACTAATGTAAGACATTTTTCAAGGGCATCATAATTTAAAAAATCTTTTTCTTTACGTGGTCTAAAATTTATACTTCTTGTTATATAACACAATACAAATTCAAGATTTTCAGTTTCACAAGGTAAAATAGTACCAAGCTTTCTGTTATCAGCATAAGGCGTTCTAAAATTCTTTTCCTGAACAACAGGATAATGAAGCATAATATCCCTTTGGAAACCTTGTGACAAATAATTATATATACTTGTCCCAATAAGTATTACATCATACTCCGTTATATGTTCAAATAAGTCTTTATCTTTTATTATTGTCACCATGCTTGTTGTTTTTTCTATGCAAAAATAAGAAATAACAAACAATATACCAAAAATAAAAGGTTAAAAAAATATAACCAACCAAAATCCTCACTCGCTCATTTGGTTGGTTATAAAGTAAGGATAAATATATTTACCCTCTTATTACGTTTGTAACTGTTACTCGTAAATAATTGGACTAAATTTTATTGTGTATGATATTAACTTCTTTTAAATAGTTCAGTTTTAGTTTTTCGTTGTTGATAATATCATATAAAATTCGCCCATGATATGCGCTGCACATTCCACCATTGAAATATACAACGCCATGAACAATGGTTATTTCTGACCCTTCTGCTAAAGTCCCTAAACCCTCCACATGGTAAGGTTTAATAAAGACAAATCTTTTCTGTTCCATACTCATTTTATAATTATAATGTTAATCTTAACCGTTCAGACTCATCTACCAAAGGAATAACTTCATATGTTCCATCATCCTTAATATGAACAAGTCTCCGTGTTATTATTTTTAATCCTAAATCTTTTAAAGGAATTGAATACGTTGATAATTGCAAAGTATATATAGATTTCGCTTCTGCTACATAATCATCAAAAGGGTTAATTAAGTTTACCCCCTTTGAACGTGCAAAATCACTTTCTAAACTTTTATTTGTCTTGTAGTCATAAATACAAATACCACTATTAACACCTTTAGGGTCATCATAGTAAAACAAAATATCTGCTGTACCAGCCAAATCTTCTTTTAAACCTTCGGTAAACATTTTAGCTTCCGCAAGTAAAAGATGCAAATTAGGATGTAAGGTATTATAGAAACTTAATATAGCTTCTTCTTTACCTCTTGTTGGTATTAACCAATTCTTATCTTTAATGTATTTACACTTACAACTTTCAGTAATCATTTCAGGATGTCCTGCTTTAACATAAAATAATGACTCACCATATTCATGACAAAGAGTACCAGTAACTGTTGCCCTTAAATTGTTCATTTTCCAAACATCTTGCCAATACTCTTTAGTTTCACCATGCTTTTCAGCATACATTGTTGCTATCGCTTCCCAATCTGATTCTTCTTCAAACTCACCTAAACGTGTTGTTACCGATTTATATAACTTGTCTTTATTATCTTTTAAATAATAAATATGAGGTCCTTCCTCAAATACCAAATCCTTAAACTTATCTAATATTTTAGCACGTATATCAGTTACGATACTTGGTTCACCTTTAACCTCAAACATGCCAGGTATATTTTTATATTTTTGCTTCATCTTATTTTAAATTATATGTGCAAAGTTATAAAAATTTTTTTGATAAAAAGAAAATGTCGGAAGTTTTTCTCCCGACATTTTATATTTTAATTATTTTTAAGTTGTTCTTTTAACCCTTTTACTTCGTTTTGTAGTTGTTTTACCATTAAAATAAGTAATGAAGTATAATCAACAGACTTATTACCATCTTTATCCGCATGAACTAACTCATTTAAACCGTTCTCTTCTAAATCTTGTGCAATTACACCATATTTAATACCGTTTTCACCCTTAGGTTGATAAGATTTACATTGAATTTCTTTAACTTGAGACAACTTATCTTTTGAAATATCTGATATATTCTTTTTTAAATTTCTATCAGATGTTTGTGTTAAAGTTGTACATGTTACAGTATCTTTAACTTCTAATGGATTATTTAATATTAATTTAGGTAAGTCTGTATGTATATTACCATCATTCAATATGGCTATTACATTTTTTCTATTTGTTGGGCTATCACCTGTACCAATAGAAAATATTTGTTTATCTGATACTGTTTTATTATAAATACCATAAGCAGTTTCGTAACTATTTTTAGCTACAGTTCCGTGACCACCTGCATGTGAAGAAATACCATCAGCAACTGTAAAAGCACCTTCTGCATGTGAAAAATCTCCATTAGCCATTGTAGTCAAACCTTCAGCATGACCTGACGCACCTTTTACAATGCTAAAAGCACCCTCAGCATGACCTGCGTCATCTTTCTGAACTGTCTTACTACAAATAGTATATTTCCAAGTTTTGATATAACCATCAAAAACTTCTTCAGGACCACTTGCACTTGAATATTTAACACCTGTAGTTATTGGTCTACTTAAATTAAGCTTAACTCGCAAATTGCCACCAAATTTTGTTGTTGGTGCAAATTCTGCTGAAATAACATCAGCTATTGTTTGTTGGTTTCCATCTCTAATATAAAGATTCTTATAATAATCTAATTCTATTGGTAGTGCTGATGGAAGTCTAGCAACATATATTGCATTTGAATTATCAGGCAAATCCTCAGTAAGATAAAGTGCTCTCATATGCAATCCTTCAACGTGTGCAACCTTACCAATTGCTCTACCACCCACACCCTCTACATGTGAATAATTTCCAATTGCAAATGTTGAACTTCCTTCAGCATGTGAATTTAGACCTTCAGCACGAGTTGTATTACCTTCAGCATGAGAACTGTCCCCCTTTGCGTGTGTGGCATTTCCTTCAGCGTGAGAGTTATTACCTTTTGCGTATGTAGCATTACCCTCCGCATGTGAGTTTACCCCCTCTGCAATAGTTGTATTACCTTCTGTGTGTGAGGCTTCGCCTGTTGCATGAGAATTTACACCACTGGCATTACTATATGGACCTGAAGCAATGTTTTTCTTGGATGCCTCATTAGATGATTTTTGTGCTATAGCACCTTGACCTGTTCCGTTATCCCATACAGTATCTTTAAAAGGCATAACCACAATTTCATCATTACTATTCTTAATTGAAAAGAATGGCTCTTCGTGGTTAAAGTTTATACCTATTTCACCATATTTTAAATCCTCAGGTTGAGGTTTTTTACCTTTTTGTGAACTTCTAGGAAGTTGCACATGTCTTTTAACTGTTGATGTCATTTACTAAAAAGTTATATTTTTTTACAACTAAAAAGTTGATTATTTATGTTTTGTTTCACATAGCAATTTTTTTCTAAGTTCTTCTGCTATGATTTCTCCATGACACCTTTTGGGGCTACAAAAACATTGTAAATATATATCTTCACCTTTTTTATAATGTTCATATATCTCATCAAATGATTGCGTTAAATATGGGTTTACACCATATGATGCTTTAAAGTACTTTCTGTAAGCTTCAACTGCTTCATCTGCGGTAGGAAAAGTAAGTTTTTTTAAATTTCTCCTTTTTCCATGTACTGTAAATGGATTCTCTAATGGATTTCCACTTTTAGTTTTACCTATAAAGAAATTATTACTTTCAGAAGTATGGTCTTCTTCATTACAGTTATATATGAATATCTTTCCCATATGAAATATTATTTTATATTAAACAATAACTTTCAACAAAGGTAATAAAAAATGATTATATAACCAAATTTATAATGTTTTTTATGGAGATATTATTATATATTATCTAAGAACTCTTCTATCAACATGACGTCTTCCTGCATCTCCATTTCTTACTGGGGCATTAGGACGTGTAATAGTTCTTTTCATTCTCATTCCACTTGAATTATGTGTATTTTGTTGACATTGACAACCCATATCTATTATTCCTTTACATCTTCATTTATTATATTATATAAAGCATCTTCGATTCTATCAATATTGAAGTCTGTATCAATAATATCATCTGTATACTTTTTGAATGCTTCTACATTGAAAATTTCAACATCAAAATCTGAATATTCTTCATCATAGTAAAGACTAAAATCTATTTCAAAATCAAATTCTTTATCTTCCACATTTATAGTATGTCTACCATCTTCAAGTTCAACAAATAGTTCTTTACTACGTAAAATAGCAGATATAACCATATTCGTAAGATTTTCATTTATTTCTTCCTTAATAACTTTAGAAGCAATATTCTTAACAATTTTATGTAAATCGTTTTCAGTTAATCGTATGATTTTTTTCATATTTACTTATTTTATTTATATATAAATATAAAGTTTAAATGAAAATTTTCACTACATATAAAAACAAAACCATCACAAAAATTTGTGATGGTGAATCTATTTTCTTATATATTCAAATGTTTTATTTCTTTCTTCAAAAATCTTTCTCAAGGCTTTAGTTTCTCTTTTATTTTTACCTAATACAAAAGCGTATTTATATTTATATGGGAATGTTATTTTAGTAGCATCTTTATACATTTTTTTAGAATAGTCTCTTAGTTTTTTTTCAATACTATTAGGAATATTATCCCATAGCATAGAACTATTACTACACCAATTATCGCACCACTTAATACCTAAATCTTTTGCATAACGTTTATAAAAACTTATTCGTCTGAAAGCCCTATCAGAAATGATTTTATCTTTATTATATGGATTAACACATCTTATATTAGTCCCATTTTTAGTACCTAAAAAATAAAAGTTTAATGCTTGATAAATAGCACCATGCTCTTTAGCTTGTAAGTCACTATAACAAGTAAATAGTCTATATTGTGTGTTATTCACCATCCATTTTATACACCACATTAAAAATTTACTTCCAAGATTCTTTGGTGTCCAAGAAGCACTCGCACCTCTTGAAATTAATCGTTCAATATCTTTAGTGTTATCTCCCATTAGTTTACTAAATGAGTTAGGCATACCCATTATAATAACACCACCAAGTATACCATTATAGGTTGCAGAAAACCAATGTGTAGGATAACTTCCAACAGTTCCAAGCCACTCATATCGTTTAATAAATTCAGTAGCTTTCCGTTTATCCTCTTTTGTTTCTATATATTGAAAAGTAAAATCCTCAAGTTTTATATTCTCAATATCTTTATCTGTCCACCCGAGATTTATTTTATCTTCTTCAATGGTATCTAATCTTCTTTGGTATTGATAACACCAAGATTTGTCAAAATTATCTATTTTATTTAATAACTCTACACTACTCATACATAACCATATAAACAAATATTGTGGTCTACAAATAGACCACAATTATCTTTATTACTTATTAGCTTTATCTTCTTTTTCTTCTTCCGCAATTTGTTCAATTGTCAAAAGTGCAGTTTCAACATAATCCAAATATTCAGGATATTTGTTTCTCATTCTCAATACTTCCCCATATGGTGATGTATCAATAGTTAATTTTTCTTTTTCAAGATTATAACTTACCTTAGATAAAGCACCCTCAACCAAAGCCTCTTTAATAACATCAGTTAAACGGTCGAAAGCAGTTTCATAAATAACAATATTAATACCATCACTACTGTTATGTGTTTTGAACTTTTCAGTTTCTGTGATTGCCTTTACCTCAATAATATTTTTAGACTTAGTTACTGACATAATGTTACACACAACACCTTCATTGTCTAGACCTGTTTTGTTAAATTGTTCTTCAACAAATTGAACGATGTCTTCACTTGTTTTGAAAATTTTTTTTCCCATTTGAATTTATTTTTAAATTTGACACCACAAAGATATTATATTTTATTTATTTGTACAAATTTTTATTCAAAAAAATGATTAAAATATTATATTTTATACATGAGACCAAAGAAAAATATTTATACAATTATACTAACAAAGAACGGTAAACAAATAGAAAATCTTGGTACCGCCCCTACACCACAAAGGATATATAAGAAATTCAACAAATTCGTGAAAGAAAGTAATAAAGTTAAAATCCCTGTTATGTGGACACATCAAAATAAATGTTTAGTACCAACAAAATATGAATTGTATATAATAAAATATGATGACACAACAACAGAACCAATGAAATTGAGAAATGAATTTGGCAAATTTGTTGATTATGAAACATCTAATAGTAATTGGAAGGTATATGATAGAGTGGATTATAATAAGGAGGAAACATTTTGGGTCTATGGTTATCACCCATTAATGGAAAGAAAAGATTATAATTGGATTGTAAATAACTACATTTTTAATAACTCTGAAATCAAAAGTAATTTTAAAGAATTATACGTATTTGGTAATAAACTCATTATATCTTGCAACGGTAAAATAAATATGGTACTTACTAAATTTAAAGATGATTGTATTCGTTTATATAATACTATAGTTGATGACTGCACAAAAAGAAAGATTAAAAATATAATGTATTGTGGAGATTTACAAAATAGTATATATAAACATGAATGGATTAATAAAATAGAAGACTTAACTGGATGGGACAAGACAAAAATATTAAAAAGTCGTACAAGAAACAGAAGACTTAAAGGGTAAAAAAATAGGAGAAATAAAAATTCTCCTATTTTTTTTTATTATATAGCTTCAAATTTAATTGTCACATTTTTAAAAGTTACTTTAACTTCATTATTAGATGGAATAAATTCTCCCTCATCTTGATTTTGTCGATAAAATAAATCTTCATCTATTTTTGACAATTCTTCCTTTGTTACTTTTATAAGTAATTCACTATGTTGAGTTATACCATTATCGTGTAAGAAATTATTAATATAACTTCCGAACTCAAAAATTTTATAACTATTTAGAGATAAATCCATAACTAAAATACTTCGAACAACTTATTAAACCACAAGTTTACTTTATATTTAATTTTTTCTTTGAATGTTAATTTGACAACTTTTTTACCTTCAAGCACATCTTTAATATCGTCACCCATAAGACCATTTAACTTCTTTGCTATATCACCACGAACACCATCAAGAATTCTATCATTCATTAAACGGTCATTTTTAAGTCCTCGAAGTTCTTTAAAAAGTTCATAGTTATTTTCACTCATATTACTCTTATGATTTAATGCGTGTAAGATATTCATCAACACTATTAAGTAACCATGTTGTACCAGAGGTAAAACACATGTCAACAATTAAAATCATATACCAAGGGAAGTCATATCCAAACAGTAGATTACCAGGTGTAAAATATGATGTTGTAAAAACAAAGCAATTTAATAGTGACATCACTATACCAATATTAGCCCCAACACACATCATACAATTAAGCATATTACCTCTTTCACCGAAGATATCATCAAGAATACCTCTCACTAAATTTATAATACCAAATGGTCCATACGCATAAACTAAAATATTAGCCAAACCAAATGTAAATAAAATGTAAACAAATAAAATCATACTATAAATCTCCATTATTATACTTCAATATTACTATTAACACTATTAATATCATCACTATTACCATCTACATTTTCAGTATTTGGTTCTATATCTTCTTTATTTTGTAAAACTTCCACTTCTTTTACTTTCTTTTTTCTTTTGGTTTTTTTTATGACAAATTGTAAATTCTCAAGTTCATCCATTGTCTTTTCTTTAAACAACTCATCCAACTCTTGAATTTTCTCTTTTAAATAATTTACTTTTCTTACTACCTCTTCATTCATCACTTTAGTTTCAATAATAAGTTTAAATAAATCATCAAATGTTACATCAGAAGAGTTCCCATAATAATAGTAAGTATTAGGTTCATTTTCACTTAAAGCATATTTTATTCTTCCATCATCAGAATTGTATGCTTTCCACTTTTCAGGGTAAACAACCTTAACTATCAAACCATCATTTAGTCTTTCAATTCCTTGAAAGATTTCACCCAAATCATTTATATATTTTTCAATACTACCCATTACCTAAACTCTACAAAGACATTATTAAAATAGATAAGACATAAGAAATAGATAAACCTAAAAGTAATACTCTTTTATTGGACATATCCACTTTACCTTCTCTCATCTTTATAACTCTTATAACCTGAAATGTATCTCTAATGATTACAAGAATAGAGAATACAAATATAAAAATAATTAAAAACTTCATATTTTATGACATTGTTTTATTGTCACCACAAAGGTACAAAAAAAAAATATAATAGCCAAATTTTCATATAAAAAAATATCCTTAGTATTTAAAACCAAGGATATTAATATTTATTTTGTTATATCAAACATAATTCCAATTCCAATTGCAGCCCCAAATCGTTTATTGATTGGGTCATATCCAACTGTTGTACTAGGTCCTGCTTTAAAACGTTTCCAAAACCCCTTTGACTCTTTCTTTTTAAATACAGTGACATCTGTTATTGTCCCTTTATTATTAGAATCTATTGTTAAATGATTAATACCATTATCACCTTTTTTATTGACAATAGTTAATTCGTCATTTACTGTTATATCTAATTTGTGCCATTTAGGTTCTACTGTACTCGCTATTTGTAAATTATATTTAATTGAGTCAGTTGTGCCATTCTGATATTCAAAAACCTTAATAGTGTCTAACTTGTTAACCTCAACAACATTTACAGAAATAGGTGTTTTAGAAACTTTATTAGTTACATACCTTTTAGTATAGTGGAATTGTAGAATATCTGAAATTTGTTTCTTATATTTTTTTAAAGAATCATACAATTCCCTATTTTCTTTTTTTAAAGCTTTGAAATCTTCCTCCTCATAAACTTTATGAAACGTCCCATTTTTATCAATATATTCTGTTTTTATGAGTTCATTAGCCAATCTATTTCGTTGGTCATTAAAACTTTTTAATAGATATAATATCATCAAACAAAATACTATTGCAATTACATACCAATATGTTTTTATATAATTTAAAATTTTTGTTACCATTCATAATCCTCCTTTATTTCACCACTCTTTAAAAGTTTAAGGTCTAATAATGGACTAATTATATCAGATAATTTTTCTAAAGCTAATTTACATCCTTCTTTGTTTTCTTTAACCACTTCTTTATCATAAAACAAACAAAGAAATCCAATGTTATGCCCTCTACTTTTTAAAATAACACCTGATACATATTGTCCCCCAATAGATTCCATCGTTTTTGCAAAACGTGGGTCAATAAGTCTAACATCTTCAACATCACCTATGAATACTTGGTGTTCAGCTACATAATAAGGAATTTGATAATGTGTTAATGGAACATTCTGAAAGTCATCACTAATATAATTAACATTCTTTTCATTATCATTAATAACCTCATATGACATATCTACATATCTAAATGGTAGGTTTGTTGCATTTTCCTTTCCATTATGAAGTTCAAAGATAACTGCACGTGAAGCATTTGAAGAATATAATATTTTTTTTAATTCATAATTAATTTTAGGTGTTACAGCATCACGAATTTTCATATTTACTTCATCTTCCTCACCTCTCATTACAATACCTTTCACGACTTTATTAAGTGTAGCTTGGTCTTTTCCTATATTATATGTTAACCATACAATACAGAATAATGTAACAAGAATAGCAGCTATACTAATCAATTTAGTAAGTTCAGCAAATTTTGCATGCATAACCCATTTAGCACCTTGCCCTGCATTTTTAATTATTGATAACCATGTACTAACAGTCTTGTTAACATTTAAATTTTCTTCAGTAGGTTTGTTGTTAGTTTTTGTTTTTATAACTTCTCTCTTCTTAGTCATAGTTTTATAGATTCATTTATTTCATAAGGTTTCTTGCTTTGTTTAACATTCCCTCAAAATTATTATCTTCATTCATTCTCATTTGAGTGTTTGTTTTTTTGAAATAATCGGAACTCTTATAATTAAATAAATCTTTAATTCGTTTACACTCTTCTGCGATAACCTTTTTACCCAATCTCTTTTGGATATTTGAACCATCTTTATGCCATTCAACCAAGTACTCTGTACCATTTGAGTCTCTCATTATAAACTTATTATTTTCAACCTTAAGATTATCAGGTACACTTGCAAGCATATGGTTTTCTGATATGAATACTTTGTGAAAACTAAGACGCTTTATTTTATTTTCATGAACATTTTTTCTTAGATTTTCAACTTCTTTTTTATCTAATTCTCTACCTGTTAAACCCATTTCAGTAGCATCTGTCTTTCCTTTTTTCTTTGCATTAGCGTGGACAGCACTTTTTTTAATGTCATCTTCAGTACCAAAATCAGCATTTCCAAAGTCATCATTTTTGTGCTTTTTTTCAGCATCAACTGAAGCATAACCTTTCATTTGAGATTTTACACGTTCAGCAAAAGGTTCTGACATATTGTCATATAACAAACTATCCATACCAACATTATCGTCTTTAGAACGTCCTCCGTCTAATTTGTCATTTTTCTTTTTAACAAGTCCACCACTTAATTTTTCTGTCTCTTTCTTCATATCAGCGTAAGCCTTGTCGTTAATTTTCTTGTTCTCACTTGGAACACCATCACCATAAACAGGACTAAACTCATTTTTATTTCCTGCACTTTCCCTGATGATTCGTCTTAATTCGCCTACATTAAATGTAATCATAGTTATATATTTTTCTAAATTATATCTCTTATCTAAAAGTTATCAAAAATCATAAGAAGTTAAATAAATACCACGCAATAATTGTTCAAACATTAATTTTGTGTATTTTTTTGATTGCCCATTATTTTCTCTTTCATCTTTAAGTTGAGCATCTATCTCTTTAACACGTTTTATGGTATCCTCACTAAAACTTACTTGGTTATAATTTTTATTCATTTTTGGTTTGTATTTTTACGTTCTTTCTTAGATTTAGCTTTACCACAAGTTTTTGACTTATTACCAGCTAACCAAAAATCTCGTTCAATCGGTGCATTACCATTAAATGGTGCAGCATATTCATATCCATTCCCATTTCCATCACCTGCACTTGCTCCTACTGTTATTGTACTTGTAGCACCACCACAATCCATTTCTGTTAGATTAGTTTTATCAATATGATTAACTAATGCTTTATATTGACTTTCTGTTATTTGTACTTTAATACTCATATTTAATTATTTTTTAAAAAAATGTAAGAATAATTTTTTTATCTTTTCTTTAAAATTATTTTTTGGAATAAGATAAGATACATAATATGTAGACTTCTTTTTACCAAGAACTTCATCAAAAGGTTCATCTATTCTTTCTTTTTTCTTTATAATATTCCTTTCTAACATTATCTGTATCATTTGTTTGGTAGTTACATTACATTCTTTTAAAACACCATTTAATTCCACATCAAAAGGCGAATTTAATAGATTTTTAAGGAATATTTTTATATCACGGTAAAAAGCAAAGAAAGTAACCTCTTCTATTGACTCTTTTAAATGTCTTAAAACATTTTCTCTTATATAAATTCTCATCGTGATATACTTCCCATCCATGAACTATTTCTTTGCCATAATGTTTTAAATAATTCACTAATAACATCGGCAGTTATTTTCTTTACAGCTGATTGGAAATCTCTTGAACTAATAGAAGAATCAATTTTTCTATCAATCATAGAATTTACATCACTCTTAGAGAGTTCCTCATTAATAATTTCTGTTAATCTTTTATCTGAAACCATGACATTATATAATATTATATTTAATTATAAATATCAGAAATATAACAAAAAAAGTCCCTCTATTTGAGGGACTTTAATTATTTAGTCATTTTAACCTGCTTTTTCAGCTGCTTTCTTAAGTTTATTCATCAAATCCCCATTTTGGGTTAATGAATCCTTCCAATTAGCAAAAGCATCTCTAATCTTTCCAAGTGTTCTTGAATTACTGTCAGTTAATTGTAAACCATCAGCCCAAATATAACATCCATCACCTGATGGGTCATTATATCTAAATTGGAATTTCAAATTTAATGCACCAATCTTACCATCTAATGTCATATCATCAGCATCTGGATAATATAATAAAGCATCATCAGATAAAATGATATTTTCACCTACTGTTTTTTTTATGGTGTCTTCTTGTGAAACCCTAACATCTCCAAATTGAGGGGTACTTTTTTTAATTGGAAAACTTCTACCATGAGAATTATCCAACTTACCTTCAGAATTTTCATTTAACGGTTTAGCTGTAGCTTGTGACTTTTGTTCCGTTAGTTGAATTTTTCTTAAGGTTTCAGTCATTCTTCTTAATATTCTGTCTTCCATAATTATATCTAATTAAAAATCATAAAAAGCCATACCATTCCAATAAGCCTTACGTCTACCTTGAATTTTTGTTAATTCTTCAACCACTTCTGTAGGTGTCTCATTAGTCTCTTCAGGAACCTCTGTTGATACAACTTCTTCATTAGTTTCTTCGGGGGATTCTGTTGGTACAATTTCATCCTCTTCATTATTTTCATCTACATTAGATTCTTCTGTTTCACCTTCTGATGGGGTTTCTAATTCTGTAGACTCATTTACTTCCGTTTCAACATTAGTTTCTTCAACCACTTCTGTAGGTGTCTCATTAGCCTCTTCAGGAACCTCTGTTGATACAACTTCTTCATTAGTTTCTTCAACTAACTCTGTTGGCATAACTTCTTCTACCTTTACGTCTTCTTTTGTAACTTTTGTTTTCTTATTTGCCATAATCTTTAATTCTTTATTATATAAATATTATATTAATCATTATTTGAACAACATTGCAGCTTCAGGCATTAACATCACTTCAGTTCTCAATGTTTTAAAACAAGATAATTTAATTTGTCTAACACGTTCATTACTAATATTTAAATGGCTACCGATTTCTTCTAAATTTTCCTCCTTTTGTCCATTTAAACCATAATATTTTTCTATAATATAACGTTCTCTTGGATTTAATTTTGATAAGAGTTTAGAAATAACGTTATCCTGTATTTTATTTAAATCTTTAATCTCATTTTCATCGGAAGATTGTTTTACCTGTTCTGATTTATAGATAACTTCATCCTCTTCATCTTCTATTTCTATATTTTCAATCTTTGATTTTAAAGATTCATCAGATATAGTTGACACTGATTTACCATACCCTTTAGTTTTAACAAAGGTAAAAATCATATGTTTTACCCACCAAACAGCATAGGAAATAAACTTAACATCTTTTGTGTCATCAAATTTTTCAATCGCCTTTAAAAGACCAATATTACCTTCAGATATTAGTTCATTTATAGGTACACCATATCCTTTATATTTTTTAGCGATGTTAAAAACAAACCTTAAATTTGATTCTATAATTTTATTTTTTGCTGAAATATCACCTTGTTTCGCCAATGTTAACAATTTCTTTTCTTCTTCACGTGAAATAGGTGTACATTTTTTCAGACTTTCATAATAACTTTTTACTGCTTCATTAAAATCATTAACGTAGTCGTTCATTAAAAAAAAACGTATAAAGGTATCACTGTTCCCCACCGCTTTTAACGGTGGGGGTGTGATTTATTTCATCTTGGTTACAGATAATCTACTAACATTATCTTCTTTTACTATTGTTATAGTAGTATCTGCCCAATCTTTTACAGTATCCAAATGTGATACTGTGATAACAAAGTCATATTCTTCACAGACTTTATCTATCAATTTGTGTATATTTTCAAGATTATCCTTAGCAACTCTTCCATATACTTCATCCAATACGATAAAGTTTGGTTTTGGCATTGTTGATAAACTTCCAAGAACACTTCTTAATGCTAATGAAGCTGCTGTCTTTTCAAAACCTGAACCACTCGACAAGTCTGATTTAACACCATCCTTTAACATACAGAAATTTATGTCGTTCTTCTCATTTATTTCTACAATAACATCAAAGTCGCATACATCATCTAATAACATTCTTATTTTTGTATTGATGATAGGTAGAACGTCTCTTAATACCATTTTTGAAATACCATCTTTTCCAACAAGTTGTAGATATATCTTCCAATTACGAATTTCTGTTTCTTCATCTTCAAGTTTCTTAATCGTGTCTTTTCTCTTCTCAATTTCATCAATATCACGTTTAATTGAAGAATCATTACTACTAATAAGCCAATTGTTATTCTCGTACTTATTACGTTCAGCCAAAATTCGTTGTTCAGTGTTTCTAATTTGTATATCTAAATTATTATTTTTATCAATAGCTTCACTATTCTTATTGTAATTGTCCAACATCTGTTTCTTTTCAAGAAGACTTGCACGCAAATTACTGATATTAACTTCAAGTGCTGCTTTCTGAACAGTTAACTCGCTTTTCTTGGTGTATTTCTCTCTAATCACCTTTAAGGTATCAATCTTCTTATCATATTCTGCAATGAGTTTAGAACATTTCTTACCTTTATCAATTAAGTCCTTTTCTTGTTTTTTAAGTTCTTCAATTTTAGCTGAATTATCAACATTATCAAACTTCTTTCCACAAGTTGGGCAAAATTCAGACTTCTGTAATTGTTCAATATTATTCTTTAAAGTCTTATATTGTTCAGATAGTACGCTTTTTGTTGCGTTCTCAGAACTTCTATTTTCCATTAGAGTATCATATTCTTCTACTGAAAATATAATATCACCAAGTTCATTAATTTCCTTTGTTATTGACTCTAAAGAATTCTTCTTTTCAATACCTTTATTAGTAATACTATCAATGTCCTTTTGAAGAGTAATAATATCAATCTTCATCAGACTTTCATCTATAATTTGCTTTGATTGTAATAAGGTGTTTTTAGCTTTCTCTAATTCTGATATTTCTTTAGTTATGGTTTTATTATCACTTTCAAGTTTCTTTGTTTTTTCCTTGAATGTTTTTATTTCCAACTCAAAAGCTTCAATCTCAGTTTTTAGAGTTTCTCTATTATATCTATTAGATAATAAGAAAGGTTTAATATCACTATTAAATTTATCCCTCGCTAATCTATCCTTTTCTTCCAAAGGCATTAAACCAATCCATCTTGACAGTAATCTACCTCTTTCGGTTTCTTTTTTACGAATTAAATCATCAAGATTTGATTCTGTAACTGAAATTATTAGGTCAAAATCTTCTTCTTTTCCAATTGCTTCCTTAATAGCTTTATTGGTTTGAATACTATTCTCTTCCTGTTCATTTTCTACATAATCAATAAGTTCATCCCTACTCTCACCAATGATTCTATAATATTCAACTTTCTGAGTAACTTTGCTTTTTGACGTTCTCTTTTCAAGGGATGGTCTTGATAATGTTCTTTTAATTATATAATCTTGACCTTCAATATTAAGACAACCTTCAACAACAACATTTACTTCTTTTGATAAGTGTTTATTAAAGATTAAATTTTGAGTTGGAACCTTTTCTGTTTTACCAAACAATAAAAAATGTAATAAATCAATCGCAAAGGTTGTTTTACCACTTTGATTGGCTGGTTCACCATTTAATAGAACTATATCTTTAAGCTTAGTAAAATCAAAAAAGTTATCTTTTCCATATGATAGAAAATTATCCCATCGTATCCACTTGACTGAATATTTTCTATACTTGTCATAAACATTATAATCAATATAACTGTTTATTTCAGCATCAATCTTTTTTATTAATTCAAAATCATAGTTTTGTACCTTATTGATAGAAAGATACTTTTTAAATAACTCAATTTGAAAGGTTGGGTTTTGAATATTCTGAATAACATCACTTGTTAGATTAATCTTCTTACCACTCTCATCCGTAAGAATATAATCAACTATGACCTTGATTTTATCCTTTGGAATACCATACTTTTTACTAGCTTTAACAAGGATACTTTTTTCTTTCTCCTCATTATAGTCATAAGGAGAAACTTGCCAATGAATGTAAACCCTTGATTTCTTTTTTACTTCTATCATTTTGTCTATTTTTTGATGATTCGTATTTTTCTTCTCACCTTTTGAGGTGTATCTTCTTTTACACCATTTTCTTGTTTTTCTTCAATCGTATTAGTTGTTTTATCTACAGGTTGTGTTGTATCTTGTTTTTCTCTTTTATAATTATCTATTGGTGATAATCCATATTTGAGTATATCAAAACCTTTTCTAAGACACGCATCAATCTGCCCATCAACATCTTCAATATTATTGAATAAACAATATTTTTTTATTTCATCAATTAATTGTTGATTCATTCTTTTCTGCAAAGATACATACTTTTTATTAAATAAACAAATAATAAAGAGTAAATTATATATTAAATAATATTTTTACTTTATATATATAATAATATTAATATAATTTATATATAATAATTTCTTTATATTATAATAATATATTAA
>ERZ772979.81-NODE-81-length-83351-cov-6.163393_pt1 | contig 83351 bp, 72 predicted proteins | sample MGYA00511130_ERZ772979 | MGnify/ENA primary metagenome ERZ772979 (study PRJEB29015, sample SAMEA2738103) | human oral metagenome | biome: human oral; feature: human-associated habitat; material: saliva | place: China | collected 2186 ...
TAAATAGTGGGTGCTTTTCTTTTTTTTAAAATTTCATAAATCTGGTTACCAAGAGGGATAAATTTTCACTATTAAAGTGTAGGGGGAAATTTATCCTTTTTGCTTTTGAGGTAGAAGAGAAAATCTATTCCGTTATTAAGCAAAGAATCCTACATAGCAGAAAGCTAATTGATCTTTGATAACTGAATAGACCAAGGTGGGACGTTATCCATTTGTGGAGAATTATGACCTACGCCAAGACTTTTCTGCTAAGAGATTTGGTTTAAATGAATACTGGTAAGTGCCAAGGATAAAAGAAAAAGAGCGATAAATAGGAATACATAAAGGATAGGTGTGGAAATCTATCTCTGTGATACGAATGGTGATAATGATACTTCAATAGTTTAAGCCGGCTCGTCTTAATAAGGGGCGGTGGTGAGATTCCAATGTAGCAGCCAATGCACCTACCAATGGTCATAAAACTTATTACAAATAATAGTGAGGTTAAGACTATGAATAAGAAAAAAGAAGTTAAGAAAGATAAGGATAAGAAGCAAATAGCCGATAAATATTCTAAGAAAATAACCTACTCTACAAGCGAAAATGAAAAGCTTGATTTGCTAGATATTGTTGAGATGTATCTATGTAAATCCTGTGTCAGGATTTGAGGGGCTGACAAAGAGAAATAGGGTGCGGTAAAATATAGGTGGTAGAAGTAATCTTCCGAAATGACTATTTGCCAAAATATCATTTTAGGAGGATTTTTATGAGAAATACTGCGTGTATGTACCTTCGTCTTTCAAGAGAAGATGGAGACAGTAATGAAAGCAACTCTATTTCAAATCAAAGACAAATAATCAAATCTTACGCTAAAGAAAAGAACATAGATCTATCTTATGAATATGTAGATGATGGATATAGTGGTTCTAATTTTGAGCGTCCAAATTTCAAGAATATGATTGATGACCTGAATAAAGGAAAGTTTTCTATCATTATGGTAAAAGACTTATCTCGTTTCGGCAGAGATTATATTGAGTCTGGGAAGTATCTGCAAAAGATATTTCCTGAAAAAGGTATTCGCTTCATATCTGTAAATGATAACTATGATAGTGATAATGCGGATGTTAGCGATACACATTTAATACTTCCTATTAGAAATTTTATCAATGACAGTTATTGTCGAGACATTTCTATGAAGGTGAAATCATCAAAGGAAGTGAAAAGGAAAAATGGCGAATTTATTGGCTCATTTGCTCCTTTTGGATATAAGAAAGATGATAAGAACAAACATCAGCTTGTAGTTGATACAGAAGTAGCTCATATTATTGAGCGAATATTTAATATGAAAATAGAGGGTTATTCCTCAAAGGCTATTGCCGACTTTCTAAACAGTATTGGAACAGTTACACCATCAAAGCACAAAGAAAATAATGGTGATAACTTCAATACTGGATTTGTTGTGAAAAAAGCAAACTGGTATGCTAAGATGGTAAACCGTATTATTTCAAATAAGGTTTATATTGGTGTCCTAGAACAGGGAAAAACAACAAAATTAAATTATAAATCAAAGCACGAAGTCGATGTTTCCAAAGAAGACTGGATAACAATAGAAAATGCTCATGAAAGCATAGTATCAAAATCCATCTTTGCACTTGCAAATAAAATGCTACTTCGTGATGTGAAACAATCTAAAGATAAGCCATATCTATTATCAGGTATGCTTTATTGTAAAGATTGTGGAAGCCCTATGATCAGGCGAAAAGTAAGAGACAAGGTTTTTTACATTTGCTCTGAATATAACAATGTTGGAGAGTGTTCAAGGCATAGTGTAAAAGAAGACTACGTTACTCATGCAACTATTCATGCATTAAATGAATATCTATCTAAGTACAATGAACTGCTTAAAAAAGTTAGCGAAATAGATGTTTCAAAGTTTACATTAAAGGTTGATTTTGAGTCATTAAATGTAGAAAAAAGGAAGTATGAAAGACTTAGACAATCTCTTTATATGGATTTAGAAGAAGAACTTATAACGACTGAAGAATTTGAACGATTTAGAAAAAATTATCTTATCAAGATTAAGGAAATTGAGAAACAAATTATTACAAAACAAAATATCGTAGATGAACTGAAAATGAAGATAAACGATAAAGGTAGTTTCGTTTCTGAGATAGTTCCTAATCCTGAAAGTGATGAACTGAATCGATTGTCTTTAGTCTCTTTTATAGATCGTATTGAGATTGGAGAGGATAATGCAATTAACTTTGTCTTCAACAATATTGAAACAGTAAATCTGCTTCAAGCGATTGTGGATAGTGATAAGGTTGAAGCTAAGGATACACATAAGGCAAGATTAATTTCAATGGGCAAGTTATTTGGTGAGCATTTAGAAAGAGCTGAACCTAAGCTTGCAGTTGGAGGTGTTTGTTAATGGCAAGGACTTCCAAAAGATATATAAGAAAAAACGAAGAACAAGTACAAAAGGTATTTTATAAAGCTGGAGTATATGCAAGATTATCCAGTGAAAGAAAAGAAGAATGGCGTGAGAAATCATCGTCTATCGAAACACAGGTGCTTTGTTGTAAAGAGTATGCTTTAAAGGAAAATATCAAAGTCGTAAATATCTACACAGACTATGAATATAGTGGAACAAATTTTGAAAGACCACAGTTTCAAGAGATGATGCAAGATATTCGTGAAAGAAGAATTAATTGTATTATCATAAGGGACTTATCAAGACTTGGAAGAGAGTATCTTGAAATGGGAAGACTTATAGACAAGGTATTTCCATTCTTGGGAGTAAGGTTTATTTCTGTTAATGATAAGGTTGATACCATTAAGGATTTAGATTCTAAAAAATCATTTGAAGTAACTCTTAAGAATATCGTCAACGATATGTATGCTAAAGATATTTCGGTAAAGATAAAGACAAGTAAGCACAATAGGGCAAGAAATGGATATTTTATCGGCTCTGTTCCACCTTATGGATATAAGGTAGTGAAATTAAAAGAAGGACAAAAGTTAGAAGTTGATGGGAATGTTAGATTCATCGTTGAAGAAATGTTCCGATTGACACTTGAGGGGAAAAGCCAATATGAGGTTGCAAAGCACTTTAATACAAAGGGCTATGCGACAGGAATGGTCTATTACAAAACAGGTAGAATTTATAGGCAAGATGGTGATCCACAATGGAATAAAGCTACTATTTCCAAGATGCTTACTAACAGAGCTTATACAGGAACTTTAGTACAAGGTGTTAAGCAACAAAATCTTGCAAAAGGAATGAAGCAACAATTTGTAGATGTAAGCCAGTATATTGTTTATGAAAATGCTCATGAACCAATTATTTCAAAAGAGGACTTTGAAAAAGTGTTGCAAGGGCGAGCAGATAGATTAAAGAACAATGCTTTTGGTGCAGAGATGCATAACTTTGAAAGAGATTATGAGAATAGATATAAGGGCTTGATTTTTAATAATGCAACAGGTAAGGAACTTTATCGAAGAACCAGAATTTACGGGACAAACCATGATAGGCTTTATTACTCTTTTCAAAACGATACTTGCACAGGCAAGATAGATAACGAAGTAGGAGTATTTATTATGGAAAGAGAGCTTGATAAAGCAATGTCTGAAAAGGTAGCAGATTTTATTACTAAGGCTACAAGCAAGGCAAAGCTAATAGAAAGAGTGTCTGCTAGGTTTTTTGAAAGTATAGATAAGCTAAACGAAGATATTTCAAAGCTTAAAATTAAGACAGAGAAGGAAGAATTCCTAATTCAAAAAGCTTATGAAGAATATAGCTTAGGCAAGATTGATAGGGAAGTATATAGTCTTAAAAGAGAGATTGCTCTTAGCCATATTGCAACAATCAATAATGAAGTTATTGCTATTGAGAAGGTTGTAAAAGACCTTGAAATGGATAAGAAAACATCTATTAATTGGATTAAGGACGTATTTTCGGCAAAAAAGGTTGAAAAATTACCAGCTGATTTAATTCGTAGCTTAGTGGAAAAGATAATTGTCTATGGCAATCATAACTTTGAAATAATCTTTAAATTTAATATGGATAGTTTGATGGGAGGTGTGAAAGATGAGTAAAATTGCACTTTATATCAGATTATCTGTAGAAGATCAGATGAAGAAAGATGAGAGTGAAAGTATCATCAATCAAAAGTATTTCCTGAATGATTTTCTTGATAGAAATCATGAATTTAAAAGCTTCCAAAGAGAAGAATACATTGATGATGGATATACCGGAACAAATGAGAAAAGACCGTCTTTTCAAAGGATGCTTGAGGAAGTTAAGAACGGTAAAATTAATGCAATCATTGTAAAAGACTTATCAAGGTTTATGAGAGATTATATTTCGCTTGGTGATTATCTGGAGAACATTTTTCCTTTTCTTGGTATTAGGTTTATTGCGATTAATGATGGCTATGATAGTGCTAGGGAAAAAGGAAATGGAACAGACCTTGATATTCAGTTTAAAGGTTTGTTATATGATTTCTATACAAAAGATATTTCGCAGAAAGTAAAGACAGTTACTACTGAACTTAAGAAGCAAGGAAAGTTTCTTGCATGGAGTCCACCATTTGGTTATATGAAAGATCCAGATGATAAGCACAACATTATCATTGATGATAAGACAGCTTGGATTGTGAGGAAGGTATATGACTTAGCACTTACAGGACTTGCATCAAGAAAGATTGCAGCAGTTATGAATGAAGAGAATATACCGACACCAAATGAGCGTAAAAAAGAGCTTACCAATATGGATTATGAATATAACATAGTGTCATCAGATACAAGAGATGCACCAACATGGACAAATGGTACAGTGGTAGATATTTTATCCAATGAAAATTACACAGGCACTTATGTCTTCAATATGCAAGAAAAGTCGGTATTGACTCCTGGTAGTTTTAAATTTAATCCTAAAGAAGAATGGGGTAGAGTTTATGACCATCATGAAGCTATTATCTCAAGAGAAGAGTTTGATAAGGTTCAAGAAATTAAAGAAAAGAATAGTTTCTTAAAAGGAAAGAATACTGATTACCCTTGGAGGACAAAATCGCCATTGCAAGGATTTGCAAGATGTCCTACTTGTAACCATATTCTTGGACTTACTCAATCAAAGTTTAAGCGACCAGATGGAAGTATGAGAATACACAAGTATTTTCATTGTAGGATTTGCAAGTGTAATAATGTAGAACATAAAAACTCGAGAGTAGATAAGTTAGAGGAACAGGTGCTTGCACTTATTAAAGAGGAATATGGTGAAGTAGAAGTAAAACCCAAAGAAAAAATAAGTATTAAAGATATAGAGAAGAAGATAGAAAAGCTTCAAGCAAAGAAGATGTCTGATTTTGAAAAATATAAACTTGGAAAAATGACGAAAGTTAAGTTTGTAGAAAGTAAAAATCAGATAGATAATGAAATTAGTAAGTTAGAAGAAAAGATAAAACTATCTTCTAATGAAACAGAAGTAGTAACAGATAATGAACTTACACGAGAACTTATGGAAAAGTATGTTGAGTCAGTTATCTGTGAAGGTAGTATAGTTCAAAAAATCATATGGAAATAAACGCAAGAGGGAGTGAGAAATCACTCTCTTTTTGTTGTCTAAAAATAGACAATGTATTTTGTGTCAGTCGCTTGACACGAGAGGGTACTGGATAATATCGACGTAAGATGACAAATCTCTTGAAGAGAATATATCATCCATCTCACACTGTCTCTGCTCCCACTGCTAAACAGAAAGATCGTCTATCCATATAAACCTGAGCTTCCTAAAAGCATCACAAACGGCCAGCTGCAGGTTTTGCTTGTCCTTTCTGCAGAAGGACCGATTCGAATGCAGGAAATGGCATCAGATCTTGAAATCAACAAGCAGCAGCTAAATGCACAAATCAAAGCCTTGGAAGATAGTGGCTATGTCTTCAGAACAACTGATACCGTAAACCGAAAAATAGTAAGAGCTGATCTTACAGAAAAGGGACACCAGCTGATGGAAGAAATTGATATCAATTTGGTAGATCAGATTTTAACAGCATTTGACTGCTTTTCTGAAGAAGAAAAACAAGATTTTATATCCAAGCTCAAAGATGAAAAAAATTATCTTATGCGGATGTAGCGGTAAATTTTATAAAGCATGCGGTCTGCCAGCTCGTTCGTGTAAGCGATAAATAAAAATTTAATCAATGATACATCTATTGCCAAACAGACAAAGGATGTAATCAAAATCTCATCCAAACTATTCAGAACTCAATCTAAACATCATAGGTTGAGTTTCTTTTTTTGTCCATGAATGATTTTGTACTTCTGACTCTATCTGTTCTGCTCAATGCTATTACAATACTGAATACATCTATATGCTTGAAAATAGGTTTTTTTGCAAAGTCCCGGTCTGCTATGATAGATTACATATGAATCAGGTGATGAATATGATTATTGAAAAAAATAGACATATGAATGAATTGATAAAACTCTTAAACACTGATGGATCAGTAACAGCTGAAGAACTTGCATCTTTTACTGATTTCAGTGTCAGAACAGTAAAGAATGATATGAAATATCTGAATGAAGAATTGAAAGTATCTGAAGGATGTGAGATATGTGCACATAAAGGAAAAGGATATTCCATAGTAATTATCGATACTGAAAAAGCAGACCAATTGCGGCACAGACTGATGGCATTGAATGCTATATTTGGATACAAATCCATCATCGATACCAATAGATGGCTGTTTATTGTGCAGACATTGCTGACATACAGTGAAATAAAAAAAGAAAAGCTGTGTGAAATGCTGTATCTGAGTGGGTCTGGAATTGCTCCACATTTGGCGAAAGCCTGTGATTTTTTAGAGTCATTTGGAATAGAGGTTCATTCCAATGCAGTATATGGCTTGTTTATCCAGGGAAAAGAGCAGGATGTTCGGTCGTGTCTTGTAGAAGTAGCCAGCAGTTCTTATTATGAAATTGAACTGATATACTCGGTTTCAGAATTTGAAAAAATGATTTATCCGAATATTAATACTTACCAGGATGTCAGACATGCATTCTTGAAATTACTCAGAGAAAGCAAAATGTCTGTAACAGACATTGCTAGTAAAAAACTGGCAACGCATCTTTGTCTTCTGAAAGAAAGATCAAGACTTGGTCTGGTTTCTGAAATAGAAGATGACATGCAGAAGGAAATAAAAGAAACATATGAGTATTCTCTTGCGAAAGATATATTCAAGGATGCAGTGATTTTTTCTTATCTCGGGGTGCAGGATGAAATTGAAGTAATAAATTTTGCCAGACTGCTGATTATTAATCGAGATATTGATCTGAAATCTGATAGAGATATTGAAACCCTGCTGCCGAAGTATATTATTGCCAATCAGAAAATCGTTAAGAAAGTATTTGCTGAAATGAAGAAACAATCTCCGTATGCATCTATCTTTTCTATGGATATCATGCAAAGATATGAGACGGATTTTGAATCTTTGATGCTTCAGATCTATTTAAAATCTTATTTTGACAGACTGAGCAAGCAGAGATTAATCACGTATATTGAAAAAAATGCGTTGTTCCTTTCTCCACTGGCAAAGGATATTTCAAGGACATGTATAGAATATCTTGAACAAATCTATAAACAGAAAATCCAGTCGCTGGAGATTCAGTCACTTGCAGAGCTGATTGAAGTGATACTTGGAAATGTGAGGTATCAGTATAATAAACTGAATCTGGCTTTTATCAGTATGAACGGCAGGACCGTTGGCAAGAATATCAAGCAGGGTCTTGTATCAAAATATTCTGACTATATTTCAAGTACAGATGTATTTGAACTATATGAAATGCGCAGAGTTAAATTCGAAGACTATGATGCAATACTGGTTCATGGAACAGATGTGATAGAGTGCAAATATCAATGCAAAATCGTGCCATGTGAAGATGCAGACAGTAGATTTGAAAATGGAAATGAACGATTATTTGATGATCTTTTTATTGATGGATATTCAAAAAATATTCTGCAGTCTATGAAGAATCTTATGAATATTTATACAGATGTTCATGTTGAATCTATCGAGTCGTTTTTTACGTTGATGTGCTATAAGTATGCAAAAACTGATGAAGACAAAAAATATCTGCATGCACATATTACGGAAAGAGAAAAGATCTTATCATTCGTCTACAGCAATGGTATTGGTATTATCCCAATCGATTATGACCATACAGGAAAAGAATGCTTTGATATCTACAGATTTGATCATTCGATAGCAAACGATAATGAATATATCGTGAAATACATGATTGTCATATGCATTGATCCAAAAAGATCACCTCAGGAAATCAAAGAAATCAATCGCCTGCTGCAGACAGAAATACAGTCTCAAGAGGTACTGTCAAATCTGATTGAAAATCCAGAATTGTTTGATGAAACATGGAAAAAAGTAATGAAGAATCAGTTCTTAAACGGAATATAATTTTGACATCAGAATGCACTAGGCTAAGTGCAAAATAATAAACTACATCTAATTTGATGCAAATAAAGGCATTCACATAGAATCGCGTGGATGCTATTTTATTTGTGCAAGAAAAAGAAAGGTAATACAACATGTTGAAATTATTCTTATCTAGTCATGGACACATGGCCTCAGGAATGAAAGATTCCATTGAATTCTTCTGCGGACAGAATAATAACCTGACAGTATTTGATGCCTACGTGGATGAAAAAAATATTTCTGAACAGCTGGATGCATTTTACGAAACAGTCGAAGAAGATGATCAGGTCATTCTATTAAGTGATCTCTATGGTGGAAGTGTCAACCAGCAGATGTACATGTATCTAGACAGACAAAACACAATGCTAGTTGCCGGTGTAAATCTTGCTCTCGTATTAGAACTTACAGCGTTAGATTCCATTACAGAAGAAGGACTGGAAAGACTGGTAGAACAAAGCAGAGAGGCATTAAAGATTGTAAAGCCTGAAGAAAGCAAGACAGAAGAAGATGATTTCTTCTAGGAAAGGAAAGTTAGAAAAATGATTAAATGGGTAAGATTGGATGAAAGAATGATTCATGGGCAGGTTGCCACAAAGTGGAGCCAGCTGCTTGGTGTTAACAGAATTATCGTTGCGGATGATCAGGCAGTTTCTAATGAAATCATTAAAAAATCACTGTTGATGGCAGCTCCAGCCAACTGCAAGACAGCTATCGTTTCAGTTGAGAAAGCTATTGCCTTGTGCAATGATCCTCGTGCAGAAGCATTGAGTATCCTGCTGATCGTAAGCACTCCAGAAAACTTGCTGACTGTTGCTGAGAAGTGCAAGGGTATTCCACAGATCAATATTGGCAACTATGGAAGAATTGCACCAAAGCATGGTGAAAAAGTGCGCAAGACATATACAAAGAATCTGTATGCCTATGATGATGAAATTGAAACATTGAAGAAGGTCATGAAAACTGGTATTCCTTGCAACGTTCAAACGATTCCTGATGACATCGCACAGGAATTGAGTAAAGTGATTGGCTAATCTTTTGCAGAAAAGATTATTCATAAACAGACATAATTAAGGAGGAAAGAAAACTATGTCAGTATCAGCCGGCATTACGTGTGCCATCTTGTATCTCATCATTTCATGTATTGACTCTCGAATGCTTTCCTGGCAGTGTCTGAACAGACCGCTGGTAGTTGCACCATTAACAGGTCTTCTACTTGGTGATTTTCACACAGGCATTGTTATGGGAGCTTCCCTTGAAGCAATCTTCATGGGTATCTCTGCAGTAGGTGGATCTGTTCCATCTGACTGTCTGTCTGGAACAATTATTCCAGTTGCGTATGCCATCCTTGTCGGTGGTGAAGGTTCCGTTGAAACAGGTCTTGCACTTGCATTGACGATAGGAACGATCATGTCTTCTTTCGGTGCAATAACAACACCTATATGGGCAGCTATGTCTTCCTATTGGGAAAAGCTTGCACAGGAATGCAGTCCAAGAAAGTTTAAGATCCAGGCATTACTGTTTAATGTTGTTATGCAGACACCTGGTGCAGTTATCATTTTCGTAGCAGTTGCCTTCGGTGTTGCAAGTCTGCAGAGTGCACTTACTGCTCTTCCAGCATGGGTACTGACAGGTCTTGGCGCAGCAGGTAGAATGATGACAGCTGTCGGATTTGGCATCCTGCTTTCCATGATCTGGAACAAGGAAATCTGTGTATTCTATTTTGTGGGTTTCGTTCTATGCAAGAGCTTGGAACTAAGTTCTTTAGGTATTGCTGTCATTGGTACAGCTATCGCATTGACTCTGTTCTTTATTGACAAGAGAATGCTTGATTTGAAAAAGGATCTTGCTGCTGAAGGGCCTAAGGAAACAAATGCAGTTAATGATGAGGAGGATTTCTTCTAATGGCAAAGAAAACATATACACCAAAGGAAAATAAAGTTCTCAAATCCATGTTCTTGAATTCCCATCTTGTCTTCACAAACTTCAACATGACTAAGATGGAAGCAAACGGCTTCACAATGACAATGGCCCCGGCGATTGAAAGTATCTATGGAGATGATATTGAAGGCAAGAAGGCTGCCTATGCCCGTCATCAGGCATTCTTCAACACACATGCCGTTGCGTTCAACTTCATTGCAGGTATGTGCTATTCCATGGAAAAGGATGTCAAGGCAGGCAAACTGAGTGGAGAGACAATTGATGCAATCAAGGCTTCTCTGATGGGTCCTACAGCAGGCATGTTTGACTCCATCTTCTTCAACTGTCTTCGTGTCATTGGTGCTGGTATTGGTATCGGCCTGTGTTCTCAGGGAAATATCCTTGGAACGATTCTCTTTATCATTATTTATGGTTTATCTCAATCTTTACTGAAGTGGATCTTACTGAAGCTCGGATATGATCTTGGTGCTACATTTATTGAATCAGTTTTTAACTCAGGACTCATGGACGTCGCTACCAGATGTGCTTCTATCCTTGGTCTGATGATGGTAGGTGCAATGACAGCTACAACAGTAAAAGTCCCACTTAACTGGACAATCAATGTCGGTCAGACATCTGTTGTCGTACTGGATCTCTTTGAAGCTATCTATCCTGGTATTTTGAGTGTTGGTATCGTTCTGTTGATGATGACACTGATCAAAAAGGGTAAGAAGCCAATCGCATTGATTGTTGGATTGATCGTTGCCGGATTACTTGGAGCTTTCTTGCATATTTTCTAATAAGTAGTAGGTAATACCGGTGTACAGTGTTTCACCGGTATTTTGATGTTTTTGAAGGAGGAAATATGGATCTGAAAGATTTGATGATGCTGTATGGCGTTACACTCGGTTCACGAAAGACACAGAGAAAAAAGAATTTGTTTGTTGAGACTGTGAAAGATGCATGTAAAGAGATGAATGTTCCTGTAAAAGTGCTGCAGAACAAGGAAGGTGTGTTTACAAGTACTTCTATAGTGATAGGAAATCTTGAAACAGCAAAATATGTTTTTCTGGCAGGCTTCGATACGCCTGTACAGTATCTTACAGGTCTGAAGCAGTATCCTTTTCATCCTGAAAAATCTTCCAGGGCAGAAAATGTGAAGAACGGGATCCGTTTTCTGATCGTAGCTCTTTTGGCAGTATGTGCATATATTCCTCTACAGGCTCTGGTATATCAGGGGGTAAAGCTATTAAGTGTACTGTCTCTGATGGTACTGCTTGCTGGAATCGTGATCCTGCTGTTTCCAAAGGCAAATCCTTACAACTTCTCCAGATCTTCAGCAGTCGCTGTGATGATGAAGCTGGCAGAAAGTAAGAATGCAAATACTACCTTTGTCATGTGTGATCACACAGTTTCTGGATATATTGGCTATCGAGCAGTCAAGAATGAAATACCAGAAAACAGCAGGGTCATTCTTCTAGGGCCGATGGCTTCTGGGAGCAGGACGGTCGTAGTATTTAAAGATAGAGACAGTCAATTTGCTTCTGCTCTTGCAGAACAGATATCTGACGATGTAATTCAGAGAAAGTATGCAAAGGAAGAAGCAGAAAGAAACTGTCTGTCCCTGTTTCCACATTGCATCTATATCGGATGTGGAGATATTGAAAACAGGGAATTTGTTGTGAATAATACTGCATGCAGAAAAGATATGAAGGTAGATATGGAACGGCTGGAACGTATTGTGAATGGTCTGGAAAGAGAAATTATACATGAATGATTTGTCATATATCGTTGTACTAGCAATTACAGTACTGATGCTTGTGATGCAGATGAAGAAATACATGGATCTGAAAAGAATAGTGAAGAATGTTGCTGATGTCAGGGTGATAGAAGGAAACAGAAAAATACAGTATGTATTCTTTCTGCTGGCAATCGTAAGTCTTGCTGTATGTGCTGTATTACTAGTTGTTCCTCTGCATCTGGAAGATAAGAATTCGTTTGCTTTATTTGCATGGGTGCTTTGTGTTGTGTTTCTGACAAATGCGCTCAGCTCTGCAACGACACAGTGTCTGTATGAGACAGATAAACAGGTGTACATTGGAAATCATTTCATTTCGAAAAAGAAGATTTCTCATGTACAGAATGAACAGGGAAAACCATGCAGGCTTGTGCTTGGATGGTGAAAAAATAAATATCTCTGCATTTCAGGCAGAGGTCATTAGGAAAGGATTTGTATTATGAAATTATTGGTACAGGGAGATGACTTTGGATTTACACGTGGTGTAACGCTTGGCATCGTTGATTCTATTGATAGAGGCATTTTGAGAAATACTGGTCTGTTTGCAAATATGCCTGCTGCAGAATTTGCAGTGAGCTTTATGAAAGACAGACCACATGTTTGCTTTGGTATTGATTTTAATTTTGTTGCGGGAAAGCCTGTCAGCAAAGCAGAAGATGTACCTCATCTTGTGGATGAAAATGGATATTTCATCAAATCAGGTGCAAGAATAAGAGATGATCTATGGAATAGTGAAGAAGGCAGAAGACAGCTTTTTCCAAAGGATGAAGTTGTCAGAGAAATCAGAGCGCAGTATGAAAGATTTATTGCTTTGACTAGTCAAAAGCCTGGTTATCTGCATGCACATTCCATTATGCCTGAAACATATCTGGAAGCAATTCATGAACTTTCTGAAGAAACGGGTATTCTGTTTTCAATGGAAGCATGGAAAAAACAGGAAATGTTCTCTCCAAAAATGTATTCTCCAGTTTCTAAAACAAAAGTATTTGAACCACATGCACAGCTGGAAAAAGATACAACACAGCAGATAGTTGATGGCTTTGACGATATGCTGAAGTATGAGAAATGTGCTATCTGCTGTCATCCTGGCTATCTGGATGCAGATCTTCTGGATATGACATCTCTTTCCATTGAAAGAGTGAGGGATGCACAGGCATACATGTCTGATGTGATCAGTCAGTGGGTGAAAGACAATAATGTTGAATTGATAACATACAGGGATTTGAAAGAGGAGTGAGTATGAAGATATATTCAGAAAGAATCTATGTCCCAGAAGGTGAAGTCAGAGGAACAATTACTGTTGCTGATGGAAAAATCATTGCTGTTGAAAAGGATATCAAAGATAAGGATGCAGTAGATTATGGCAGTCTGTGTATCATTCCAGGTATCTTTGATACACATAATCATGGTACATGTGGATTTGATCCGGCAAATCGTAATGATGCAGCAAAAGATATTGCAAAAGAACAGATCCGTGGATATCTGAAAGCTCTTGCTTCACAGGGCGTAACAAGTATTTTTCCTACTGTAATGAAATGCGAATCATTGAAAAATGTAGCAGAAATAGCGGAAGAAAATGAAGTGACTGGTGCTGAAATTCTTGGTATTCATTCAGAAGGTCCATGGCTGAATCGAGTTGGTGAAAAGGGTGTTCGAACAGGATGGCCTGAGATCTCTGTAGAAAAGGCAAAGGAAATGGTTAAAGCTGCCAACGGATGGCTGAAGCTTGTTGCGATTGCTCCTGAAATTCCTGGTGCGTATGATGTAATTGAATATTTCTTATCACAGGGCATTACTGTTGCGGCGGCACATTCTGATAATAACTATCAGCAGGCGATGGATGGATACAGTCATGGTGTCAGTGTAGCAACGCATCTTGGAAATGTTATGACGGATATCCATCATAGAGATGTCGGTGGTATCGGTGCTGGGCTGCTGAATGACAGTGTCATGTGTGAAATGATTTGTGATGGAATGCACAACTGCAATGAAATGCTTCAGATATATTTGAAAGTCAAGGACCATGACATGCTGGAAATGATTTCTGACTGTTCAGCACTCAGTGGAGCACCAGTTGGAGAATACAGAACTTTTGGAATGGATGTTCATATTACAAATGAAGGATTTGTTCTGACAGATACTGGGCGAATACTTGGTTCTTCTCAGCCGGTTATCTACGGCATAAAGAATCTAGTAACAAATCTGAATGTGCCTCTGGAGGAATGTCTGAAAATGGCATGTGTCAATCCTAGCAGAAAATATGGTTTCCTTGATAGAAAAGGTACGATTGAAACTGGCAAGGATGGAGACTTTGTTGTCATTGATGATGATTTCAATGTAGTGCATACTTACAGCAGAGGTGTATCTGTATATGATCAAAGCAAAGATGGAAAGATCTTTAATGAAGCGTATATAGATTCTATTAGAAAGTGAAAATTATGTCAGGTATTCGATTAGTCATTGCAGATGTGGACGGTACACTTGTAAACGATCATAGGGAACTGTCCAGCTATACAAAAAGTGTCATTGAAAGACTGCACGAGCAGGAATTCTGTTTGGTGTTGCCTCCGGCAGAGATTATCTTCAATTGCTGGAAGATAATGAATACTGGGGCTTTGACTTTCCTTTTGATGTGACGATGGGCATGAATGCGGACAGGTATATATTGCAGAATCCAGACAGCTTTATGAATACAATAAATTGAGTGAAGAAACAGTTAAAGGTATCGTAGAGATGATGGATCCGCTGGATCTGAATCCGTTTGTATATGGTCCAGACCATACAATGATCTGTAGAAGAATAGACAGTTCGACAGAGGCATCCGGAGAAAGAAACAGCATGCAACTGCATGTTGTAAAAGATATTTCAGAATTCTGGGAGAAGCCGATTCCTAAGATTATGTATAGAACAACGGAAAGTCAAATGGCTGTAGTATATCGACGGGCTATAGAGCATCCTTCTGATAAATATCAGGCATTCAAGACGCAGACGACAATGCTTGAATTCCAGGATCCGCATATTAATAAGGGAACTGGACTTCAGCATGCTGTTGAACTGTTAGGGATTGATTTAGAAAATGTTGTTGCTTTTGGTGACATGTCAAATGATAATCCGATACTGGAACTTGCTGGTATTGGAGTGTGTCTGAAAAATGGTGCACAGGATACAAAAGCATGTGCAGACTATATCACTGACTTTGCAAATAATGAAGATGGCTTTGCAAAATTTTCAGAAAAGTTATTGTAGATAAATCATATATCAAAAAAAAGAGATGAGAATTGAAATCATCAGAACATGATTATCACTCTTATCTCTTTTTTTATTTGAATCAAATTTCTTAACCTACCAGCATTGATTTCAATATTGATTGCTTTTTTCATCATACCAATAAAGCAAATCGCGGATAGTGCAACATGGCAGAACGTAGAGAATAAAGAACTATGAGATATTTAAGAAGCATGTAATATCTGTTTCCGGTGGATTCTACACTCTGAAACTTGCAGATTGCGGAGGTATCAGACTGCGTGAAAGCCGTTTATACGCATCAGAAGAAGATGCTGAAAAAGAGATTCAAAAACCGTATATAAAGCCAAAACTGTACTGGGGACTGGATGAATAAAATTAAATATTCAGAGAAAAACAGGAACAATGATACATCATTTTAAGTGATGTATTGCTGTTTCTGTTTTATTTTAAAGGTAGATATGCTCGTGAGAATTACAGCTTAGAAGTTGGAAGTTGGGGAAACTATTTTTAATCCCAATGTCCACAAAAATAGATTTTCATTATAGATTTACATTCAGGACATTGAACATGTCTATCAATATTATCATCAGTACGGTCTGTGAAACCTTCTACTACCGATGTGTGTCCATTGCACGATGTACATCTGTGATTATATTGTTCAAATAGGTCATAATGACGATCTAAATCACATGGTGAGACATAGTCATAACCATTTCCTGAGAACGCTACTGACCAACGCGTATTTTTATTTTGCTTTGAAGCATCATATCCGTCTTTAGGTACATATAAATCAAGTTTAGGGACATTCATAAGTTTTCCGCATTCATTGCATTGAACAACTATATATTCACATGATATAGCACCATCTGGAAAAGCTTCGAAAAATTCTTTTCCTTGTTCACCCAAATTTCCCTCTTTCATTTTTGTTACAGCTTCACAGTAAGCTACAGGGTATAAAAAACCAAAACCTAAATTTGCTGCGAAACCATACCCACACTTTTCGCATTTACATCCAAGAGTTATACCCATTATTTTCCACCATCCATTTCTATATTTAATTGTCATTAAAAATAGGTTACGATTTTATCGCCATTCTCATATTGAAACCAATCAACAAGTTCAACTACATTATATATCTTTGTTATATTGATAACTAATATTTTGGTTCTAGTGAAATACTGCTTGTTTTATGAAAAAAATATCTCAAGGTGATTGAGATAAATTTGTTTTATTGTAATTTCATTTTGCGTAGATATAGTTGATAGCAATATATACCAAGACAAGTGCCGATAGTATTGGTGATAACATCACTCACATCGCTAACGCGATCAAACGAGAGGAGTGGTTGTAGGACTTCAATACTAACACTTGAGAAAAGCCCGATGAGAATGACCTGCCATGGCTTGAATTTTGTATTTTGTCGAATTAAAAAGCCAAATGGTATAAACAATGATATATTTAATAATGACTCAGTTAAATAATCTCCACGTTGTAACTGCCAGTCAATAAACGGATAGAAGTTTGTCTCAGATGAGAAACCATTGAATATATTTGGTATATGGATGATGATAGGCATGAGTGTTAACATCATCATGACGCAAATATACAGATATAGTGCGGTATACCAAATGAATTTCTTTCTTGATAGCTGTTTCCATCTTGGTAAAAAGACAAAATAATATAGACATCCTAAAGCGATGAAATCCGGTAACATGGGTAGAATTTTAATATGCATAGAAATTATATTAACACACATGATAGAAAGTATGTCAAAATGATTATTGTGTGGACGGAGGTCAAATGAAATTTCTTGAACAGTTTACATTAATCACAGATATTATCTTTGGACTGATGATTTTGTTATATCTATATCAGATTGTTTATATTGCGGTTAGTATGTTTAAGCGCAAGGTTCCAAAGTTACCTGATGCAAAGAAGAATCATCGTTATGCAATTTTCATCTCTGCGAGAAATGAAAAAGGTGTCATTGGAGAATTGTTAGATAGTTTACGCAATCAGACCTATCCGGATGAAATGTATGATATGTATGTTGTGGCGGATAACTGTACGGATGAAACTGCTGAAGTTGCTCGTCAGCATGGTGCCATCGTATTTGAACGTTTCAATCAAGAAGAGGTTGGTAAGGGTTACGCACTAAACTTTCTTTATCACAATGTGATTGAACGCAAGGGTGAAGATTACTATGAAGCTTTCATGGTATTTGATGCGGATAATATCATCGATAAGAATTTCTTGCGAGAGGTTAATAAGACATTTGATACAGGTGAGTTTGATGCGATGACAACGTATCGTAACTCTAAGAACTTTGATGAAAACTGGTTAACAGCTGCATATTCTATTTGGTTTATGCATGAAGCACGTCACTTAAACTATCCGCGTATGTTGCTGGGTGCACAGTGTATGATTTCGGGAACTGGCTTTGTCGTTTCGGCGAAAGTGATGAAGGACAATGAAGGTTGGCCATATTATCTATTAACGGAGGATATTCAGTTCTCGGTTGTAAGTACAATCAATCAGTTGAAGATTGGCTATTGTGATACAGCGATTTTATATGATGAACAACCATCTACTTGGAAACAATCTTGGAAACAACGTATGCGTTGGGCAAAGGGATTCTACCAGATTGATGGTAGATACTTGGGTGACTTAACAAAGGGTGTTCTAACAGCAAAGGGAAGACGCCTAGCATTCTATGATATCTTGATGACTGTATTGCCAGCCGGTTTATTAACGATCGCGATTCTGGGTTTTGTATTATGGGTGATGGCTTCTGCTGGATTAATGCCATATTATGTACGACTTGTTTTCCAACGAGAGATGTTGTGGTTTGTGTTTAAGACGATTGGTGGCTTCTGGATATCGTTAATGATTATTGGGGCAATCACCGTTGGTATGGAGTGGGATCGTATTGAGACAAACAACTGGGCAAAGATTAAGCATCTATTGTTGTTCCCGTTATTCTTGTTGTCGTACCTACCAATTTCTATACAGGCATTATTTTCTAAGGTGCATTGGGCTCCAATTGAGCACCATTCTACAGAAGAACTAAATAAAAAGAACGAACAGTAAAGTGGACAGAAGTGTTCACTTTTTCTCTTTCGATAATGAAATTGTTTGGTGTAGGGATTATGATGGTAGTAGAAATATGTATGAATCATAGGGAGGATTCTACGATGAAATATGATTTTACAACGATAATGGATCGTCATGGCAAAGATGCTATAGCGATTGATGGTGTGGGGTTACCAGGAAAGCCTGGACTTCCTGATGAGGGATTTGATGTGATTCCAATGTGGATTGCGGATATGAACTTTCCAACAGTTCCTTCTGTGCAGGAAGCGATTATAAAGCGTGTAAACCATCCTGCATTTGGCTATTTTGCGCCAAGTGAAGAATACTATCAGAGTATTATTGATTGGCAGAATAAGCGTAATGGAGTGACAGGGTTATTGCCAGAACACATTGGATATGAAAATGGTGTTCTGGGTGGTTTGTTGTCTGCTTTAACAGCTTACGCTTCACCTGGAGATGCGGTGTTGGTGCATAGTCCAACATACATTGGATTTACACATTGCTTAAATAATAATGGTTTCCGCATCGTACATAGTCCGCTTTTAAAAGATGAAGATGGTATCTGGAGAATGGATTTTGTGGATATGGAAGAAAAGATTAAGCAGAATCATATTCATGTGGCAATCTTCTGTTCCCCACACAACCCTTGTGGTCGTGTGTGGCAGTTGGAAGAAATCCAAAAAGCAATGGAAGTCTATGAACGTAATGATGTAGTTGTTATCTCGGATGAGATTTGGTCAGATATTATCTTAGAGGGACATAAACATATTCCTACACAGTCCGCAAATGCATGGGCGCATGAACATGTAGTAGCGTTATATGCACCAAGTAAGACGTTTAATCTTGCAGGACTTATCGGTGCTTATCATATCATCTACAATCAGACATTACGTGATCGCATCAATTCGAAAGCATCAAAATCTCACTACAATAGTATGAATGTATTATCCATGCATGCATTAATTGGTGCGTATCAACCAGAAGGATATGCATGGTTAGATGAATTGCGCGAAGTAATTACTGGTAATGTAAACTATGCAGTAGAGTATATTAGAAAGCACTTTGAAGGCGTAGAACTGATGAAGCCAGAAGGTACTTACATGTTGTTTATTGATTGTGAGAAATGGTGTAAACAACATGGGAAAACGATTGAAGAAGTTGAAAAGGCTGGATATCGTGTGGGTGTAGCTTGGCAAGATGGACGCATGTTTCATGGACCGTATAGTATTCGTATGAATCTAGCATTACCGTTATCGCGTGTACAGGAAGCGTTTGAACGTTTGAATCAATATGTATTCAACGCAAATTGGTAACAAAAAAAGCCGTCATTGACGGTTTTTTTGTTATGGTCGGGGTGACGAGATTCGAACTCACGACCTCTTCGTCCCGAACGAAGCGCTCTACCAAGCTGAGCCACACCCCGATACTCTATTGCATATTATATCAAATAGAGAAAATTTGGAGTGTGAAAAATGATTACTTTGGTCGTTTTATTAAATAGACGATACCGCTAATGACGCTGGTAATAATTGCGAGTACTACATACATTAGCAGAAAGCCAGCGATACCTGCAACAATATCGACAAAGTCCATTGTGCCGGTATGGGTGATGCCTTGACCGATTTCAATCGCAAAGGTAATCACGATAATCAATGTGAAGACATAGACAAATGTTAGTGTAAGGTAGTGATGACGCTTTGCGAGGAATTTAAAGAGTGGATAAACTATCGCAATCATTAAAATTCCTAATATACCAATGACTACAAAGTGTAAGTCTTTATCGGATAGTCCGATGAGATTATTATCGTTCCATGTCAAGATTGTGTTGTGTATGGAAGTAATCAGTTCAATGAGAAAATAGAGAATTTTTGTTAACATAGGGGCCTCCTTGGGGAGTATCATAGCAGAATTAGATACTGTTATGAAAGTGATAAAATGATGAGAGTTTTGATGAAAGCGATTTAGCGAAAGCTAAGGCAATCGAATTTGGCTGATTATGGTATAATATTGGCATGCGAAAAGCGACTTTTTATAGTGCTTTTTGGGAGAATATTATGAATCAAAATGTAAGAAAGATTACCGAAGGGGCGATGATGGTTGCCCTCGTCGGCGTATTTATGTTAATCGATAGACAATTCCAGGGGACTTTTAGCAGTATGTTTGTGTTCCTGTTACCACTACCGATGGTATACTTTGGGGCTAAATATGGATTGCGTGATAGTTTGATGGTTTTGGTCGCAATTATCTTTGTGTCGTTTATCTTTGCAAGTCCATTTGCGATATTCTTCTTTGTCGCTGAGGCGATTATTGGGTTGGTATATGGATGTGGTATTTATCAGAACGTAGAGAGTAAGCGATTATTGCTAAGAACGATGGTTCTTGGTGGACTTACAGAACTACTTGCGGTTGTTATTAATGTAGCAATTTTTGGGGTTAGTTTAGATGAGTTAGTTTTAGAGTTACGTTCAACCTTTGATATGATGCAGAAAACAATGGGTGTAACATTTGCTGCAAATGTAGATATCAACGTACTACTACGGAATATATTCTTCGTTAGTACATTGATGTTAGGTGTTCTAGAAGCAATCGTAACGCATATTACATCAAGACTCTTATTGAAGAGATTACGTATGAAGCTTCCTGAATCGACACCGCTTTATCTATACTATCCACCAAAGTGGATTGGCTATGTGGCACTTGTTGGAATGTTTGGGTATTTATATGTTGGGTCTGGTTATATTAAAACTGAACCGGCGATGACAATTCTTTCGGCGTTAGGAACGTTTGCTTATTTCTATCTTACAGCGATGGGAGTTGTTGGTCTCTTGGTGATGATTGGACTTCTGGCAAAGGAAAGTCGTAGAATCTTAACATTTGTCGTGTTTATCTTAGCGTTAGCGATGTCATTTCCAGTAGCGCTTTATGGATTTTTATATATTACAACAAACATGCATAAACGAATTGTAGAGGAGGGATATCATGCAACAAAAAATGAGTCGAATTAAACAAGTTGTTTTTGTGGCACTTGCTATCCAGCTTGCGGTTATCATTCTGTTACAGTTGATATTTAAGATTAATATTTTACCAGGTATTCTGGTGTTAATTGCGGAATCGTTAATTGCAGTCTATTTGTTAGATTATTTCCAATCCGCAAATGAAGAAGAATCCATTGGATTAGAAAAATATTTAGGTGGTTCTTACGCGGATGCGTATCTTGTTGGTGGCGTAGGTATGATGAACTACGATGAAAACTATGTCATCACATGGCAAAGTGAACTCTTTAAGGAAAGAGGGCTTGACCGTATTGGTTCTAAATTATTAAATTGGCTACCAGAAGCTAACGATATTATTTCCGGGGAAACGGAAAAGGTAAATGTTACGATTGACCAATATGTTTATGAAATTAGTAAGCGTGAAAATGCACCGACGATTTTCTTTAAGGATATTACGTTATTAGATAAGTATCGCGGTAAGTATAATGAAGAACATGTTGTGCTTGGCTTGGCTAGTTTTGATAACTATGAAGAGAGTACGATGTATGCGGATGATGCGGATATCGCAAATATTAATGCGACAATTCGTACACCACTCAATGAATACTTCCAAAAGTTTGGTGTCTTCTTAAGAAGATTAAACAACAACCGTTATTTATTAGTACTTAATGAGAGAATTTATCGTGAGATTGCGGCCGATCGTTTCTCAATCTTGAACATTGTACGTAAAGCATCACAAAAAGCTGAAGTATCTATCACATTGTCTATGGCTTTCGCCAAGGGTAGTTCGAACTTTGCGGAGTTAGATGAGACAGTTACGAAGTTAATGGACCTTGCGCAAACGCGTGGTGGTGACCAGGTTGCGATTCAGGTTGTTGGGGAGGATGTAAAGTATTTTGGTGGTTCTACAGAAGCAGCCGAGAAGAGAAGCCGTGTACGTGTACGTGTTATGGCACATGCATTACGTGACCTCATTCAGCATTCTTCCAACGTCATTATCTGCGGACATAAAAACGCAGACTTCGATTGCATTGGTTCCGCAATCTGTTTATCGAAGATGGCATCCGCTTTCAATAAGCCAGTCAGTATTATTGCCAAGACTGGTGGTATTGAGGAAAAGTTAGATGCGGCGATGAAAGAGAATGAGAAGGAACTTGCAGAGGATATCACGTTTGTAACAGAAGGTGAAGCTATCAACCAACTCAAGGATGATACACTCGTCATCATGACAGACCATCACAACATTCTCCAATCGAATGGCGCAAAACTCTTAGAGATGGCAGGGCGCATTGTGGTAATTGATCACCATCGTAGAAGTACAGATATGGGTGTAAAACCAATCCTGATTTATATTGAAGCAGGTGCTTCAAGTACGTGCGAAATCTTGACCGAGATGATTCCGTTTGTGTCTAGTAAAGTCGATATTTCTGAATTAGAAGCGACATTCATGCTTGCAGGTATGACGATTGATACACGCAAGTGGCGTGAAAGAACTGGTGTACGTACATATGATGCGGCCAGTGCTTTACGTAAACTTGGTGCAGATCCTCAAGTGGCGTATGATTATTTGAAAGATACATATGATGAGTTCGTACTAAAGAGTGCGATTATGAATGCGAGTGAAAGATATCCAGATGGTATCGTGATTGCGGCTGTTGAAAATGAGAAGATTACACGTTCGATTATGAGCCAAGTTGCGGATAGTTTATTGAGTATCCAAGATGTGAAGGCAGCCTTTGTGATTGCCCAGGATAAGAGTACAGGAATCAATAGTATTTCTGCTCGTTCAAATGGTGAAATCAATGTACAGGCAATCATGGAAGCGATGCATGGCGGTGGTCATATGACAGCTGCCGCAACACAACGTAAGGATGCGACAGTCAAAGAACTAAAAGAAGAGTTAATTAATATTATCGAACAACAGAAGAAGGAGGCAGAAGATGAAAGTAATTCTTAAACAAGATGTTAAAAAAGTAGGTAAGCGTGGAGATATCGTCGATGTATCTGACGGTTACGGAAGAAATTTCTTAATCGCAAGAGGTCTTGCGGTTGCGGAATCTAAGGCTAGCTTAGAAATCTTAAAGGAACAGAAATCAGAAGAAGCTGCACTAGAAGCACAGCGTGAACAAGAAGCGCGTGAAAAAGCTGCCTTATTAGAAAAGACAGTAGTTACTTTCACAGTGAAGTCTGGTAAAGAAGGAAGAGTCTTCGGTTCTGTTTCTACAAAGCAGATTGTAGAAGCTTTGAATAAACAAGGCATTATTATCGAAAAGCGCAAGATTATTGATACAGAACCGATTCATAGTCTTGGCACAACAAGAGTAAAAGTTGAATTACATAAGAATGTAATCGGTACGATCGTTGTGAAAGTACTGGGAAGTGAGAACTAAGTATGCCACGCGTATTACCTTCTGCACCAGAAGCGGAAGCTAGTTTGCTTGGAACCATGCTTGTATACCCAAGCTCTTCTCGCACAGCACTAGAAGAAGGACTGGAAGCTGACGATTTCTTTATCGAAGCCAATCGTCGTATTTATCATGCATGTGAAGAGTTATATCAAGAAGGAACACAGATTGACTCTACAACTGTTGCGACACGTTTAAAGGATACTGATCTTTTAGATAAGTCTGGTGGAATGGAGTATATTCTAAACTTAATGAACGCGGCAGTAACGAGTGCGAATACACTAACCTATGTAAATCTGATTCGTGATAAAGCTATGATGCGCCGTATGATTGAAGCGGCTGAAAGAGTTGTGGAAGAAGGCTTTAGTGGACAAACAGATTTAAATGATTACCTAGATCATTCGGAGAAAGAAATCTTGAATGTGTCACGTAATCGTAAAGCTGGTGAGTTTAAGAATCCAAATGATGTCTTGAATGAAGTGTTAAAGACGATTCGTGCAGCCTCTGAGAATTCCTCCGAGATTACTGGCTTAAAGACTGGTTTTAATGATTTAGACCGTGTTACACATGGTTTACAGCGTGGAGATATGATTGTTTTAGCTGCACGTCCATCTATGGGTAAGACTGCGGTTGCGTTAAATCTAGCGATGAATGTTGCGCTAATCCCACAAGCACAAAAAGGTGCGATTGCGATTTTCTCACTTGAGATGGGTGCAGAGCAGCTAGCGATACGTTTATTAAGTGCGAAGAGTCATATCCAAGGTGATAAGTTAAAGACAGGTCGTTTAACCAATGAAGAGTGGAACCGTATTAACGAAGCTTCTTCAGAGTTAAAGGCTTCCAATATCTATATCGATGATATGGCAGGAATCAAGATTCCTGAAATTTTCTCCAAGTGTCGTCGATTACAGGCAGAGCATGGATTAAACATGGTTATGATTGACTATATTCAGTTAATTAGTGGACCATCGGATCGTACTGGCGGAAATCGTCAACAGGAAGTATCTGATATTTCGCGTAGTTTAAAAGCTCTTGCGCGTGAATTGAAGGTGCCTGTTGTGGCATTATCACAGTTGAGTCGTAGTGTTGAAGCACGTGAAGATAAGCGTCCTATGTTAAGTGACTTGCGTGAATCTGGAGCGATTGAGCAGGATGCCGATATCGTTATGATGTTGTATCGTGAGTCTTACTATAACGAAGAAGCAAAAGAACAAGCAAAAGAATCTGGAACAGAGCGTCTAGAAATCAATCTTGCAAAGCATCGTAATGGTGCGACAGGTAGGGTATATGTAGCGTTTGAAGCTGATACCAACGCACTCTATAACATTGCCCCAAATAAACCACAATAATGAAGGAGGAAGGCATGAAAAATTTGATTGCTGTAACAATATGCTTAGTGTTATCAATCGCAATTGTTATCGTGCCTTCTTTTTTCTATCCTTCTTTTGAAGGAATTGAAGCTGGTACGGTAGGTAACTTTAATCAGACTGTAGAAGTAACGACTTCTGACGTACATAAGATTTATAAATTATATGAAGACCAGAAATTGATTGGCATTATCAAAGATAGGACTTATATGGATGAACATCTAAAAACTGTCTATAAGGAAAAGTATGCAAGCATGTTTCCAAATACACATATTGGGATTGCGGATAATATGTATCTTGTAGAAGAGATGAGTACAAATGTCTATACGGATGCGGATGTAGAAATCATGCAGTATTTAGATGATCATTCTCTATATAGCGTTGCCTGTAAATCAATTTCTTTCTCGGATAATAATGAAGAGTATGCAAGAATCTTTGTAAAGTCAGAAGATATCTATCAAGCTGCTTTACAAAAGTATCTTTCTTATTTCATCGATGAAGATACACTAGAAGCCATTCACGAACATCATGCAATTTCAAACCTAACGGAATATGGTGTGATGACAATGGGCTTTAAAATCAATGAAACAATACAGATTGCGGATGCCTACGCATCCGTAAAGGATATTAAAACTACGGAAGAAGAAGTATTACATTATTTATCCTATGGTGATAATGAAAATCTAGTGTATTACACAGTTGAAGAAGGGGACACACTAGATTCAATTGGTTTACAGAATTATGGATTAACTGCCGAGCAGTTAATGCGTATCAATCAAGATGTTATTAAAGATAGCAGTCAGCCATTAACTGCAGGTACAAAACTCTGTGTAACTTACTTCACATCGCCAATCGATGTGTATGTTTATAAACAAAGACTACAGAAGGAAACATTGTTTTATAAGACTTCTGTATTAGAGGATAATACTGTTGAAAGTGGTCAAACAGTTGTTAGACAAAGCGGTGCAAATGGTTCAAAGAATGTGCTTTACCATGAAACATGGGTGAATGGAGTGCTTAAAACAGGACAAGAACTTTCATCTGTTGTTACAGCAGCTGGACAAGATGAAGTTGTGGCAATTGGGAAGAATAGTGATTTAGGGATTGGTAGTGGTAGTTTTGCCTATCCGGTTGAACATCCTGAAATCATCTGTGAATATGGTTGTTATGCAGGGTTTGAGTCGATTGATTTTATCAATCGATATAATCGATGGGGCAATGTTATGGCTGCCGATACTGGGGTCATCAAAGAAAAGGGTTATACAGATGAACTAGGAAACTACGTCATTATTGACCACCACAATGGCTATCAGAGCGTATATGGTCATCTATACTTACCATGTGCACTGGAAGTTGATACAGTTGTAAGAAAAGGTGATGTCATTGGTAAGATTGGTATGACTGGAAAAGCGACAGGACCACATGTGACATTTAGCTTATTGCAGAACGGTAAGTCAGTGAATGCATGTTCTGCATTAATGGATTGTGAGGGTTTAGACTGATGATGGACTTTGCACTACTAGCGAGTGGTTCAAAAGGGAATAGTTTTGTAATTGTAGATGGTACTACAAAAGTTATGATTGATTGTGGTACAACAAAGAAATATTTATTTGAGCACCTAAAAGAATTACAGATATCATTAGATGATTTGGATGCAGTGTTGATTACACATAATCATTCTGATCATATCTCACAAATTAAGCACTTTGCCTCACTGCCAATCTATTCTCCAATTGAAATACCAAAGATTGACACTTTCTACGTAAAACCAGGTTCTTCTTTTACAATTGAAACCTTACGCTTTACGCCAATTGCGTTATCGCATGATGCGTTAAATACAGTTGGATATATCGTTGAAAATGGAGTTGAAAAACTTGTATATATTACGGATACTGGCTATATCAATGAGAAGCATATTCCACGCATCAAAGATGCGGACTATATTGTGTTAGAGTCAAATCATGATGTACAGATGTTGATGGCGACGAGTCGTCCACAGTTTACCAAACAAAGAATTTATAGTGATACGGGACATTTGTGCAATGAGGATTGTGCAGCTGTTCTTGATAAAATCGTGACAGAGAAGACAAAGATGATTATTCTCGCACATTTGAGTGAACAAGCAAATACACGCAAGAAAGCACTTGATACAACAGTACATGCATTACAAAATCATTCTGGATTACTACATAAAAATCTGCTTGTATGTGCAGCAGGTCAGTATGAGATGATTAGAAAGGGTATATATGATGAAAAAGTTGATGCCGGTAGCGTTAGCGCTATTATTGGTATGGAATCTAGTCCTAACCATGATATTGATTAGGAATCTGCAAAAGAATAATACAGGTAATAGTTCCCTTGAGGATATGAATAGCACAAACTATACGACATCTGACTATACGAGTGCGATTGAAAAGAGTAGAAGTAGTGTGGTTACGGTTGAAAGTGATGGTTCTTACTATAGTGGAATTATCATTGCAAAGGAAAAGGAAACAGTCCACATTTTAACAACCACAAAGGCAACAAAGAATGGTAGTCCGAATGTTGTGTTTGATAGTGGTGTGCGTGTTAGTTCGACTGTCATAGGTGATGATAGTGAAAGTGGAGTCGCGCTACTGCAGGTAACAACAAACTTTGAAGTAAAGCCATTTACGATTTTAGATACAACTGCTTTAGCACAAGGAGCAAATGTGGTTGTAATGAGTGGTAGAAATCTAACGACTGGTAGTGCAGTTGTTAGTAGCGGTATTGTTTCAGAACCTGGTGTATGGCGAATAAATGGTACAACAACTTGGCTCTCTTCCATGCTAGAAATGGATACACCAATCACTTCGATTCAAGAGGGTGGTGCAGTGATTGATTTAAATGGATCGCTTGTTGGTGTTGTTGCGAGTCAACCATTCCAAGGCAACTCTCGTATGGAGTATGCAATTACTGCTAATGAAATCAAACTGATTTACAACGCACTTAAAACAAATGGAAAAGTTACACGTGGTGCGTTGGGTGTTGTGGTGCGTAATGTATCAAGTATGCTTGCATATGAAAAGAGTGCACAGGGTATTAACATTGATATGAAGACCGGTGTATATGTTCAAACAGTCGTCGAAAAGAAAGATGCAGGAGATGGTCTTCAAGTTGGAGATATCATCACAATGATCGATGGAATCGAAATGTCTTCCTATCAAGATGTGCTTGCGAGAATGTACATGCATTCAGCTGGTGATACGATAAATGTGTCTATCATCCGTGGTGGTGAAAGTAAGCAGATTGGTGTGGTTTTACAATGATCAAGATGATTGCCTGTGGCAAACTAAAAGAGAAGTGGATGAAGGATGCTATCGCAGAGTATGTAAAGCGTATCCGTCCTTACGATAAGATTGACGTTATAGAAGTGCAGGATGAAAAAGCACCAGAGACAAACTCCGCTGCTGAAAATGAACAGGTAAAGGTGATAGAAGGGCAGCGGATATTAAAAAATATCCGTGATGATGAATATCTGATTTTACTAGATCTTGCGGGTGTGGATATCGATTCTATCGCGCTAGCAAATAAAATACAGGATTGTTATAATCGTGCTAGAAGTAAGATTACATTTGTGATTGGTGGTTCTTTGGGACTCAGCAATGAATTGATTCAGCGTGCTGACTTCCGTTGGCGTATCTCTAAGGCAACCTTTCCACATCAACTTTGTAGAATACTAGTAGTAGAACAAATCTATCGTAGTTTTCGCATTCTACATAACGAGCCATATCATAAGTAAATTTCTAAGATAGAAATATTGTATCGAATTGCAACTTCTATATATGTAACCGCTTGTATCTGAAACAAGTATGTTATAAAATACAGATATAGTAAGTAAAAATTATCAGGAGGATAAACCAATGAAAGAAATTACTGTTACAGTTGTTGACCCAGTAGGATTACATGCACGTCCTGCTACAGTTGCTGTAAATGCTGCAAGCAAGTTTAAGAGTGAAGTGAAGGTATCTTACAAGGGCCGTACAGTGAATATGAAGTCTATTATGGGTGTTATGTCACTTGGAATTCCTACACAGTCTGAAATTACAATTTCCTGTGAAGGTGATGACGAAGATTCAGCTGTTAAGACAATTGAAGACGTATTACGCGCTCAAAAAGTTATTGCTTAATAGATAACAATAAGGGGAGAAAGATGTTTTGACATCTTTCTTTTTTATTATGCTAAAATAAGATTAAGGAGCTAAAAAATTATGTATTTAGATGAATATAAGCGTTGGTTTTCTGCAAACTTAATCGATTTTGATTTACATGCAGAATTAGCTAGTATTGAAAATGATGATGAAGCAATCAAAGAAAGATTTGCGGTAGCTTTGAAGTTTGGTACTGCTGGTTTAAGAGGTACTCTTGGTGCTGGCACAAACCGTATGAATATCTGGGTTGTTCGTCAAGCAACACAGGGTGTTGCGGATTGGGTTAAGACTCAAGGTGGTACACAGACTGTTGCGATTAGTTATGATAGTCGTTTAAAGGGTTGGACTTTTGCGAAGGATGCGGCTGCAGTACTAGCCGCAAATGGTATCCATGTTCGTCTATATGATGAACTAATGCCTGTACCTGCTTTGAGTTTTGCGACAAGATACTATCACTGCAATGCGGGTATTATGATTACCGCATCACACAATCCTGCAAAATACAATGGCTTTAAAGCATATGGACCAGATGGTTGCCAGATGACAGATGATGCGGCTGCGATTGTATATGACCAGATTCAAAAGACAGATGTACTAACTGGTGCGAAATATATTACTTTTGCGGAAGGCGTAGAGAAGGGCTTGATTCAGTTTGTTGGAGATGATTGCAAGGAAGCACTTTATCAAGCAATTGAATTTAGACAAGTTCGTCCAAATCTTTGTAAGACTGCAGGTTTGAAACTTGTGTATTCCCCATTAAATGGTACAGGTCTTGTACCTGTAACTCGTGTGTTAAGTGATATGGGTATCACAGATATTACGATTGTTCCTGAACAGGAATATCCAAATGGATACTTTACAACCTGTCCTTATCCAAACCCTGAAATTTATGAAGCCTTAGAGAAGGGCTTGGAACTTGCAAAGAAGGTTGGTGCTGATTTAATGTTGGCAACTGATCCTGACGCTGACCGTGTAGGAATTGCGATGAAGTGTCCGGATGGTTCGTACGAACTCGTATCTGGTAATGAAATGGGTGTACTCTTACTGGACTACATTTGTGCTGGACGTATTGAGAAGGGTACTATGCCTAAGAATCCAGTAGCTGTGAAGTCTATTGTATCTACACCTTTAGCAGATTTGGTTGCGAAGCATTATGGTGTTGAACTACGTCATACATTAACAGGTTTCAAGTGGATTGGTGATCAGATTGCACAACTTGAAGCACATGGTGAAGAAGAACGTTTCATCTTTGGCTTTGAAGAGAGCTATGGTTACTTAGCTGGTTCTTATGTGCGCGATAAGGATGCGATTGTTGGATCAATGTTAATTTGTGAGATGGCTGCGTACTATCGTAGTATTGGCTCTTCCATCAAACAGCGTCTAGAAGAAATTTACGCACAGTATGGACGTTTCCTCAACAAGGTTGATAGTTATGAGTTTGATGGTCTATCTGGTATGGATAAGATGGCTGGTATCATGAATACACTTCGTACAAATCCTCCGGTGGAATTTGCTGGACGTAAGGTTGTTTCTCTAACAGACTATAACAAGCCTGAAGAGACAGGTTTACCTAAAGCAAATGTACTTATCTTTGGTTTAGAAGATGGGGCTACAGTTGTTGTTCGTCCTTCTGGTACAGAGCCTAAGATTAAGACATACTTTACAACTTTAGGTAAGGACTTGGCTGAAGCACAGAAGGAAAAGGATGAGTTAGCAGCAGTACTTAAGCCTTTATTCTCCTAAGAATTAGAATATAGATAGATGCAGGTTGATATCTGCATCTTTTTTTCTACGTTAGTTTATACGTTTTTCGTTATCTATCTGTATTCATTCGATACTGGCAATGTTAAAATGAATGTAACGTAGTTACGGAGGATCACATATGAATTTAGAACGTATCATTGAAGAGTTTCATCAGGGTCATTCCTTGAATGCATATGAGGTGTTTGGCGCCCACTTTGTGGACGAGGGAGTACGTTTCACAGTGTATGCGCCTCATGCGGAAAACGTATGGGTCGTTGGATCATTTACAAACTGGGATGAGAACCAAATCTTGATGGAAAGAATGAACTTCCAGGGTGTATGGACAATTACAGTTCCATCTTTGAGCGAGTGGGAAGTTTATAAGTATAAGATTCAAACTAGAACAGGAAATATTCTATATAAAGCTGACCCATTTGCTTTCTATAGTGAAACAAGACCAAATACCGCAAGTAAGCTTGTTAATTTAAGCAAGTTATCTTGGACGGATGAGAAGTGGTTGAATAACCGTAGTTTAAACTTTGATAAGCCAATGAATATCTATGAGTTATATGTTGGTGGATGGAAGCGTAATGGGGAACATCCATATTCGTATGATATGCTTGCGGATGAACTAATTCCATATATTAAAGAGAATGGTTATACACATATTGAACTAATGCCTCTTAGTGAGTATCCGTTTGATGGATCATGGGGATATCAAGTTAGTGGTTACTATTCCTTAACAAGTCGTTATGGAAATCCTAAGGAGTTTAATCGCTTTGTGGACCGTTGCCATGTGGCAGGAATCGGTATCATTATTGACATGGTGCCTGTTCACTTTGTGAAGGATGACTTTGGATTACGTTACTTCGATGGAGAGGCGTTATATGAATATCCAAATGAATATGATGCCAACTCTGAGTGGGGTACGATGAACTTTAACTTATGGAATGAAGAAGTTCGTTCGTTCTTGATGTCCTCTGCAGCATTCTGGGTGAATATGTATCACATGGATGGTATCCGTATCGATGCGGTTTCCAATCTTATTTATTGGGCTGGTAATCGTGATAGAGGTACCAATGATGGTGCTATTTACTTTGTGAAGCGTTTGAACTATTACATGCATAAGGAATTTCCAACTGTCATGATGATTGCGGAGGATAGCTCCGATTTCCCAAATGTAACAGCACCTACGGAAAAGGATGGTTTGGGCTTTGACTATAAGTGGGATCTTGGTTGGATGAATGATACATTGAAGTATTATGGAACGGATCCTATCTATCGTTATTATGATCATCACAAGTTGACTTTCTCAATGGCATACTTCTATAGTGAGAAGTTCTTAATGCCATTTAGTCATGATGAAAATGTACATGGTAAGCATACTGTCATCGACCGTATGTGGGGTGACTATGATGCAAAGTTTGCGCAAGCAAAGAACTTGTATGCATACATGTATGCACATCCTGGTAAGAAGTTAAATTTCATGGGAAATGAGCTTGGCTCTTTCCGTGAATTTGATGAGACACGTCAGATTGACTGGGAATTACTCCAGTATCCAAAGCATTATTCCTTTAATCTATTTATTAAAAAGTTAAATGAGTTATATCTATCGCATGCATGCTTGTATGAAGGTGATTATAGCTATGATGGCTTTAAGTGGATTGATGCGGATAATAATGTACAGAGTGTATATTCCTTCTATCGTAACAGTAAGGATGAATATCTTGTGTGTGTATTGAACTTAAGTAATACAACATATGAAAACTTTGAGTTGGAGATGCCACAAAGCGGATACTATAAGGAAATCTTGAACTCAGATGACCAAATTTATGGTGGTAATGGTATGGTTCATCCAAGAGCAATCCGTACTTCTAAGAAGACTGGAAAGAATCTTTTGAAGATGAATCTTGCGCCATTTGCGGCTGTTTGGTTTGTAGCGAAGAAAAACAGAGGTAAGAAATAAAGATGTCAATATTTAATGCGTATTTAGATGATTTTGGAAAGATAACAGTAACGATTGATCGCAGTTTTTATCAGGGTGAATCAAGTCGTTTCCAATTGACGGGAATGGGCGGTTATGTCGAAGAACTATCAATTGAAGGTGTTGAGACACATGATAGTTTTATCTTGTATCGTCTAAAGGGTCTATATGAGCCTAATTTCCGCATGGATTATCAAGTGCGTGAAAGTCATGGTAGATACACACCGCTAGTTGCTAGACTCATTGTAAAGCGTGAACGCTTCAATGCCTTGTATGGATATGAGAAAGATGATTTGGGATCACATTATTCACCAGAACATACATGGTTTAAGGTGTGGGCACCAACAGCTGTTAATGTAACACTGTCATTAGATGTCAGTGGTGTTCAGATATTAAAGGCAATGGAGCCTAGTGAAATGGGTACTTGGTATGTAAAGGTGCCTGGTGACTTTAAACATGCGACATATACATATTTAGTAGAGCGTAATGGTAAAGTAGTGAAGTCACTAGACCCATATGCATATAGTTGTAATGGTAATGCAAAGGCAAGTGCTGTTATTGATTTGTCTGAGTTAGATAAGATTAAGGATTATTCGATTGAGGAGCCAATCGCACCTACAGAATCGATTATCTACGAATGTAGTGTTCGTGATATGACAATGCATCCACTTACAGGGACAAAAACACATGGAAAGTTTAGCTCTCTATGTGAGGATGGAACTGAGTATAGGGGTCTACCTACCGGTTTAAACTATATAAAATCCTTGGGTGTAACGCATGTACAGTTCATGCCATTAACAGACTTTAGTACAGTTGATGATTTTAAACCTGAACTTAACTACAACTGGGGATATGACCCTCGTCAATATCTATCTTTAAAGGGTAGTTTTAGTTCTGATCCAGACCATCCATATGTACGCATGAAAGAGTTTAAGGAACTTGTGTCTTGTCTTCACCGCAATCATCTACGTGTTACATTAGATGTTGTGTTTAATCATGTGTATGATGTTGCGGAAACTGCGTTTGATTGTTTGGTTCCATATTATTATTTCCGTTATAACGAAGAAGGATATATGTCTAACGGTTCTTATTGTGGTAATGATTTTGCCTCAGAGATGCCGATGGCTTCTAGATACCTAGTTTATGTGATTCGTAATTTAATGCAGATTTATGGTATTGATGGTTTCCGTTTTGACTTAATGGGTATCATTGATGTCGCAACGATGAATAAGATTCGCAATGAAGCAATCCGCAATAACCCAAGTGCACTCATTTATGGTGAGGGTTGGGATATGCCAACGATGTTACAGGGATCGCAAAAAGCAAATATTCATAATCAGGGTGCTATGCCCCACATTGGCCACTTCAATGACTATTTCCGTGATGTAATCAAAGGAAAGACAAGTGAAAGTGAAAAGTATGAACGTGGGTATGCGACTGGTAACTGGAACAATGCATTTGCTAGCTTGGCTGCATTAACAGGGAATGTTTTAGATACACCGCATTTTAAGAGATTCTTCTCTCCGGATCAGTCTATCAATGGTTTTGAAACGCATGATAATAGTACTGTATGGGATAAGATGCATGCATGTTGTAATAACGAAGATAGAGCCACTCGTATTCGTCGCCAGAAGATGATGATTGCGATTACGATGGTTTCACAAGGTGTACCATTTATACATGCTGGTTTTGAATTCTGTGGTACAAAGAAGGATAATCATAACTCCTATAATGCCCCAGATGAAATTAACCGTATGGATTGGGAAAGAATGGAATATTACCAAGAAGTTGTGAAGTATTTTCGCAAAGCAACTGCTTTGCGTAGATCCGTAAGTGAATTCTGTCTGAAAACTGCGTTAGAAATCAATGAAAAAGTGAAAGTTTGGGTTGCGGATGACCAGACGGTGTTCTATGATATTGCAGGTTCGAAAGGCAATGCAGAAACGATTCGCGTCATGATTAATCCATCAACTGGTGATCGCTTCTATCGTTTTGATGAGGAGTGGCAAGTTATCTTTGATGAAAATGGGAATAGCCAAGAAGCTAAATCAAATCATGTTTGCGTTCCAGCATTAAGCCTTATCGTTTGCAAGAGGTAGAAGATGGGATTATTTGGAAATCTATTCGATAGTGAAAAAAGACACTTTCATCAAGCTGAAGTACTCGCAGATAAAGTTTTGAAATTGGAAGAGACTTATGCGCAGAAATCAGATGATGAGTTACGTGAAGTAACAAAACAACTACAAGAAAAAATACAGGCAGGAGCATCTTTAAAAGATGTACTGCCTGATGCTTTTGCGAATGCTCGTGAAGCCGCAAAGCGTGTTCTAAATGAGTTTCCATATCGTGTTCAGGTATTAGGTGGTGTCCTATTACATGAAGGTGATATTGCGGAGATGAAGACTGGTGAAGGTAAGACGTTAACAGCTGTTATGCCAATCTATTTACATGCCTTAGCAGGTAAGGGAGCACATGTTGTAACAGTCAATGAGTATCTTGCTAAGCGTGATGCGGAATGGATGGGACGTGTATATACGTTCCTTGGTTTAACGGTAGGATGTAATTTGCATTCACTTTCTGAAAGTGAAAAAAGAGATGCGTATGCTTGTGATATTACCTATACAACAAACTCAGAACTTGGATTTGATTATCTAAGGGATAATATGGTAATGCGCAAGGAACAGCGTGTTTTACGTGGTTTGCATTACGCAGTATTGGATGAGGTTGACTCCATCTTGATTGATGAAGCACGAACACCTTTAATTATCAGTGGTCCTGGGCCAGTATTAGACCAGCAGTATATTCAGGCTGATCGTTTTGCGAAGAGTTGTAAGAGAGACGTTGATTTCGAGATTGACCGTGAAGACCGTACCGTTGTATTAACGGATGCCGGCTTAAAGAAAGCTGACCGTGCCTTCGGCATTGAAAACATCTATAATGGTGAACATGCAAGCATAGTTCATTATATTCAAAATGCAATGCGTGCTAACTATCTCATGACTAGGGATGTTGAGTATGTAGTGGGTGATGATGAAATTATTCTTGTAGATCAGTTTACTGGTAGAAAGATGGCTGGTCGTGAATTTAGTGATGGATTACATCAGGCGATTCAAGCTAAAGAAAATGTTGGTATCAAGCAAGAAACAATTACACTTGCGACAATTACTTATCAGAACTTCTTCCGTTTATATGACCTGTTAAGTGGTATGACTGGTACGGCAAAGACAGAAGAAGACGAATTCTTGAATACCTATAACATGCGTGTGTATGAAGTGCCTACCAATAGACCTATAGCACGTATTGATGAACCTGATTTGGTATTCAAAGATAGACATGAAAAATATGAGGCAATCGTTAAACATACAAAAGAACTGCATGAAAAGGGACAGCCAGTCTTAATCGGTACCTTATCTATCGGTATCAATGAAGCACTCAGTGAAATGTTAAAGAAGCAGAATATTCCTCATCATGTATTGAATGCAAAAAATGATGAAAATGAAGCTGAGATTATTGCGAAGGCAGGACAAAAGTTTGCGGTAACAGTTGCGACGAATATGGCTGGTCGTGGTACGGATATTAAGCTTGGCGAAGGTGTTGCTCAGCTTGGTGGTCTTGCGGTACTTGGTAGTGAGCGCCATGAAGCAAAGCGTATCGATAATCAGTTGCGTGGACGTTCTGGCCGTCAAGGTGATCCAGGCTTCTCTAGATTCTATTGTTCCATGGATGATGATTTGATTGTGGAATATCATACAGACGAAAGTGAAGGGATGATTGAACGCTTTGAACATGATAAAGAAAATATCAATAAGATGAGAGCGCTCATTGACCGCACGCAAGAAAGAGCAGAAGGTCTACACTTTGATACACGTAAAAATACACTTGAATATGACGATGTATTAATGGCACAACGTCATTTGATTTATGATCAACGAGATAAGGTACTTGACCTTGAGGACATGGAACCGCTCGTTTATGAACTTGTGAAGGAGAATGTATCTGCTGCAATTGAAGGCTATTATCAGATTCCGAATAAGAATGATGCAAAGGAGAAACTTGCACAATATTTAAATAGTTTAGGAATTGATGGTAAACAGTATGCAGAGACAATCCACAGAGGATCACAAGAAGAGATTACAAATGCGATTATAGATGTCTACCATAAACAGACTGCAGAGCTCCCACAAGAAGAACTACAGCGAATGGTAAAGTTTATCTTCTTACAGATTCTTGATCGTGAGTGGATTCACCATGTGGATGTGATGGAACATTTGAAGACGAGTGTTCGCTTACGCAGTTATGCGAATGTAAAGCCAATTGACGCATATCGTGAAGAGGGCTTTAATCGCTTCAATGCCATGATGCAGAATATCTCTGAACAGACGGTTTCTACATTGTTGCATATTCAAACAAATAATGAATCAGCTATGTAAACATGATGGAAACCAGGGTACTAATCAAATGGTATTCTGGTTTTTTGTATGCATGATACTAGAAAATGATATGGTTTTCAGAAATAAAGTCTGTGTAATAGTGAAAAACTTACAAGTACAGATATAAATTATAAAAATAACATTGTTAGGGGGTACTATTTTGTGAAAAAATGGTCTATCATGTTTTTAATAAATGGAGGGAACATAATAATGAAAAGATTGAGTATCTCTTTGGTTACTCTTGTTTTAGCCGCATCTCTTGTTGGCTGTAACAAGGCAACTGAGACAACAACGTCCAGTAAAATGAAGCCTGGTACATATACAGCTTCTACTGCTGGTATGAACGACGATGTTACGGTAGAAGTAGAAGTAACAGAAAATGAAATTAAGTCAGTTAAGGTGACTTCTCACGCTGAAACTCCAGGTATCGGTGGGGAACTTGTTGACAAGGATGGAAAGGTTGTTACAACTGGGGGCGTAGCACCTGTTCAATTAATTCCAGAAGAAATCGTTAAGAATCAAAGTTTATCAGTTGATAATGTGACTGGTGCAACAATTACATCAGGAGCTATTAAGACTGCTGTTAAGGACGCTATCAAACAAGCAGGTGGCGATCCAGATGCATTTAAGAAAGAAGTAACTTACGAAGATAGAAAAGACGTTGAAGCTGACGTTGTCGTAGTAGGTGGCGGTGGAGCTGGTCTTGCGAGTGCTGTTGAACTTTTACAGAATGGCAAGAGCGTAGCAATTATCGAAAAAGCCGGTGAAATCGGTGGTGATACATTAGTTTGTGGTGCAATTTATAATGCACCAGACCCAGCATTACAACAACATGCTGAAATGAGTGATGCTGTTAAGACTACAATTGAGAAGGCTTTAGCTGAAACTCCAATTAATGATCAACATGCAGCATTACAAGCTGAAGTACAAGCACAATGGGATGCATATAAAGCTGCTGGTAGAACAGACCTATTTGACTCCAAGGAATGGTATGCATTACAGACTTGGATCAATGGTGATAAGGTCGCAAATCTCGATCTTGTTAAGGCATTATGCTATAACGCATTTGGTGGATATGAATGGATCGAATCCATGGGTATGAAATTCCAGGATAAGATTTCACAGGGTGCTGGTTCCTTATGGCAACGTACACACACATCTACAATGAAGATGGGTACAGGCTTTATCTCCGTATACGCTGATATGCTTGAGAAGTATGGTGATAAGGTTACATTATTAACAGAAGCTACAGCTACAAAACTTGTACTTGATAATAATAAAGTTACAGCTGTTAAGGCTACAGATAACCATACAGGTAAAGAAATTACATTTAAGGCTAAAGACGGTGTCGTATTAGCTACTGGTGGTTTCGGTGCTAACGCTAAGATGGTTCAGGAATACAATACAACAGGTAAGTGGCCAGATCTTTCTAAGACAGGCACAACAAACCGTTTCTCAGCATCACAGGGTGATGGTATCACAATGGCTAAGGATGCTGGTGCTTCCTTAACAGATATGGAACAATTACAGCTTCTATATTTAGGTAACTTAGTTGACGGTCAGATTTCTAAGTTCCCAGCACGTGCAGTTAACGGTACAGACCAGATTATCTTTATCAATAAGGAAGGTAAGCGTTTCGTTCGTGAAGACGGTCGTCGTGACCAGATTTGCGGTGGTGTTCTAAATCAAACTGATAAGATGTTCTATATCCTTGAAAGTGGCGATGGTGCTGGTTATAAGGATATCAAGGACCCAGAGTGGAGAAGTGGTGACGGATTCACATTTGAATACCTTGAAAAGAATGGATTCATCATTTACGCTGATACATTAGAAGAACTCGCTAAGAAGTTAGATATGGATCCTGCAACACTACAGGCAACTGTAGATGAATTCAATAAGAGTGTTGAAAGTGGAAGTGATGAATTCGGAAGAACTCTATACTCTACAAAACTCGAGCATGGACCATGGGTTGCAACTCCTCGTCAGGCTTGCGTTCACCATACAATGGGTGGTGTAACAATTGACCCAGAAGCACGCGTACTCAATGAAAAGGGCGAAGTAATCAAGGGCTTATACGCTGCTGGTGAAGTTACTGGTGGTATCCACGGTGCTAACCGTTTAGGTGGTAACGCTGTAGTAGATACAGTAGTATTCGGTAAGTTATCTGCTGATACATTACTAGCTGATACAAAAAAGTAAGTAATTAGAATAATCAAAGTAAGGTCTGAGTTCGCTCAGACCTTACTTTTAAATAAGGAGAAATGAATATGAATAAACTTATAAAGGCATTTCTTACATGTACGATTATTTTTTTAGCAGGATGTAATCTATTTCCCGAGAAAAGTAAGAAACCTGTTATTTATCTATATCCAGAGAACACAACTGAGGTTGATGTAAAAGTAAATCTTGATGGTAAGTTTACCACAACATATCCAAAGTACAATGATGGCTGGAAAGTTGTGGCAGAGCCAGATGGAACATTACATGCACTAGATAACAAGGATTCGTATTACTGCTTATTCTGGGAAGGTGTTGTGAATTATACTCCAGACTTTTCAACTGGCTTTGTTGTAGAGGGGATCAAGACAGAAGTTTTCTTGGAAGAAGCACTCACTAAACTAGGATTAAATGATCGTGAGAGAAATGAGTTTATCATTTATTGGTTACCATACATGCAGGAAAATGCCTATAACCTAATCTCTTTCCAGAATGAAAACTATACAGATCACGCTGAATTAGATATTTCACCAAAGCCAGATACAGTGATTCGTGTCATGATGGCTTGGAAACCGTTGCAAGAATCAATAATGATTCAACCGCAAAAATTAGACAGTGTAGAACGTAAGGGTTTTACAGTGGTTGAATGGGGTGGAGCGGAATATAAATAGTAATATTTCTCAAAGATAATACTTCTGTTATACTTAGAAACAAGGAGAATGAATAGATGAAAATAAGAAAGTTTTTACTTGGCTTGATTGCCATGGCACTTCTTTGTGTAATTTCACCTGTACATGCAGAAGAAACGAATGCTGATTTCGATCAGTTTATGCGAAATGAATTCATCCAAATGATGGAAGATGATTATACATCATTACATTTTGCATTAAAGGATTATGAAAAATATGGTATTACAAAACCACAGCCAACGATTGGTGAACCTCCAACTTTAGATAACTCAAAGAGTATCGCAAAAGTAGAGGAGTCTTTAAAGGGATTAGAGAAGTTCAATTATGATGAGTTGTCAGATGTACAACAACATGATTACGATACATATAAGTATTACTTAGAAAGTACTCGTGAACTCTTGAATTATCCAATGTTTGATTTCCAGTTCTTACCAAATCGTGGTATTCAGAGTAATTTAATTACAAACTTTACAGAGTTTGTGTTCTACAAGCAAGAAGATATCGATGATTATTTATCTGTATTAGAGAGTGTTCCAGCATATATTGAAGGTGCACTAGAAGTTACGCGTACGCAGGTACAAAATGGTTACTTCATGACAGATGATGCTTTAGATAGTACATTAGATGGAATTGAAAAGTTTGTTGCAAAGACAGACAATAACCCACTCATTCAGATTTTTAATCAGAATGTAGATAAGTTTGAGGGCTTGAGTGAGGAACAGCGTACTGCATATAAGGAAAAGAATCGTGATTTTATCTTAAACACATACATTCCTGAATATCAGAAGCTTGCACAAGAACTTGAAACATTCCGTGGGACACGTACATCATTAAGTTTGTATGATTTACCTGATGGAAAAGAATATTACGCAGCATTATTACGTTCAAAGTCAAGTTCATCCGCTTCTTTACAAAAATTATTTGATTTAACAGATGAGCAGTTAAAGAAGTTAATTGATGAAGCTAGAACTCTGTATTTGAACGCTAAGAAGAATGATAACTTAGAAGAAGCATTACCAGAGAAGGATCCTACAGAGATTCTCAATACATTACAAGGACATTTACAGGAGTTCCCAGAAGGTCCTGCAGTAACATTTACAGCAAGTTACTTAGATCCATCTGTTGCTAATGATGCGATTGTTGCCTACTACATGCAGCCACCAATTGATGATTTCTCTAACAATGTAATTAAGATTAATGGTGATAATGTAAATTCAACAAATGAAATGTATACTACTTTAGCACACGAAGGTTTCCCTGGACACTTATTCCAGATTACTTGGTATTTGAATACAAATCCAAATCCATTACGTACACAGCTCAGCAATATTGGTTATACAGAAGGCTGGGCAATGTATTGTGAGGATGTTGCTTGGGCATATTCTGACTTAAATGATGGTGCTAAGGAAGAAAATCGTATCAATACCAACTTAAACTACATCTTACCTGCACAGGCTGATTTCTTAGTAAATGGCATGGGATGGGATGAGAAGAAGTTAGGCAAGTATTATGAATCATTAGGATTGAATGCTTCTGCAGCTTCAAATGTTATTTCAACTGTAACACAAGAGCCTGGTTCTATCGTGCCTTATGGTATTGGTTTAACATACTATCTTCACTTCCGTGATCAAGCGCAGGCTGCTCTTGGAAAGAAGTACGATGTAGTAGAATTCAACCGTATGTTACTAACACATGGTGATCGTCCATTCGATATCGTACAGAAGGACCTAGAGAAATATCTTGAAGCTAGTGGTGCTAGTGCTACAACTCCTAGTTCTAACAAACCATTTGTCAATCCAGGTAAGATTGGTCTTTGGGTATCATTAGCAGCTACAGTGTTAATTTTAGTTGTTGTTTTCGTTCGCAAGAGAAGAGAAAATAACTATCAATAAAATAGTGAAAAATCATACCGAAGTGGTATGATTTTTTATATAAGAGGAGCAAGTACTAAAATGGATAACCAATGGACAGAATGGCTGCATCAAGAATGGAAAAAAGAATATTTCTTGGAGTTATCGAAGTTTTTGAAAAATGCCTATGAAACAAAAGAAATATATCCACCTAAGCAGCAGGTTTTTTCCGCATTTCAGCACTGCGATTATTCGGATATTAAAGTAGTTATTCTTGGTCAAGATCCATATCATCAAAAAGGACAGGCACATGGTTTGTGTTTTTCGGTTAATCCAGGTGTTAAGATACCGCCAAGTCTTTTGAATATGTACAAGGAATTACAAACAGAATATGGATATCCAATTCCAAATAATGGGTATCTTGTGCCGTGGGCAAAGCAGGGTGTATTTCTGTTGAATACAGTAATGACGGTAGAAGATTCTCATCCGCAGAGTCATGCTGGCATGGGATGGGAGACATTTACAGATCACGTAATACAAAAAATCAATGAAAAGAAAGAACCGGTGGTCTTCCTGTTGTGGGGAAGAGCAGCTAGAAATAAAGCATGCATGATTGATAAAACGAAGCATCTTGTTTTAGAGGCAGCACATCCATCACCTTTGTCTGCATACAATGGTTTTTTCGGATGTAATCACTTCAAAAAAGCAAATGAATTTCTAGAGAAAAACAATCGAAAGAGTATTGATTGGCAGATTAAAGATATTTGAGATTTTCATCAAAAAAATTGAATAAAAAAACGAGATATTTTACATATGGTAATGTTCTGATTATCAATATTAGTTTATAATGTAAGCGTATCCATAGTTTTGATTAAGGAGGACTTTATGAGATCTAATGCAATGGTTGCGATGATTCTTGCGGGTGGCCGCGGAAGCCGTCTGCATGACTTGACGAAGAAAGTCGCAAAGCCTGCAGTGCATTTTGGAGGAAAGTATAGAATTATTGATTTTCCACTGAGTAATTGCGCAAATTCAGGTATTAACACAGTAGGTGTATTAACACAATATGAATCCGTTTTATTAAATGCTTATGTCGCAAAAGACCAGTTCTGGGGTCTTGATACAAATGATGGTGGTGTATTCGTTCTTCCACCACGTGAAAGAGATCAGAAAGGTTTTGAAGTATATCGTGGAACAGCAGACGCAATCACACAGAATATTGATTTCTTAGATAGTATTGAACCGGAATATGTACTTATATTATCTGGTGACCATATCTATAAGATGAACTATGAGAAGATGTTAAAGCATCATATCGCAAAGGGCGCTGATGCGACAATCGCTGTATTACAGGTTCCAATGAAGGAAGCTTCTAGATTTGGTATCATGAATTGCGATAAGAATGATATGGTTCAGGAATTTGAGGAGAAGCCTGCGCATCCAAAGAGTAATTTAGCTTCCATGGGCATTTACATCTTTACGTATAAGACACTACGTAAATACTTACTTGAAGATGATAAGAATGAACAGTCCTCACATGACTTTGGCAAGGATATCATTCCTGCATACTTAGATGATAATAAAGTTCTAGCAGCATATCGCTTTAAGGGATACTGGAAAGATGTTGGAACAATCGATTCACTTTGGGAATCCAATATGGATCTATTGAAGAATGACAATGCTTTAAACTTAGGCGATCCTGATTGGAAGATTTATACAGAAGATGTAAACGCATTACCACAGTTCATTGGTGAAAATGCGGTTGTACGTAATAGCTACATCACACAGGGTAGTGTGGTATTGGGCAAAGTCAACAATTCCGTCTTAGGTACAAACTCCTTTATTGATGAAGGTGCTGATGTACAGGATTCTGTCATCTTAACAGGTGCTAAGATTGGTGCAGGCGCTAAGATTACACGTTGTATCGTTGCGGATAATGTTGAAATTGGACCTGGTGTTGTATTAGGTTCAGCAGATAGTGATCATATTGAATTGATTGCTAAGAATGTTACGGAGTAGGAGGAGAAATCATGAAAGCTTTAGGTATTATTTCATTTGAAGATAGTTCCGTTAATATTGAGGGACTTGGTGATTTCCGACCTGTTCCAGCAACAGCGTTCATGGGAAGATATCGTATTATTGACTTCATTCTCAGTAACATGACCAACTCAGGTATTGATAGTGTTCAGGTTTACTGTAAAGAAAAGCCACGCAATCTCATCGAACACTTAGGAGATGGACGTCATTACAACATCAACTCCAAACGTGGTAAATTACGTATCTTATTTGGTGAAAAGACATTCTCTTCACCTGTATATAATCACGATATCGCGAACTATATCTTGAACATGCAGTACATTGAGAAAGATAAGAATCCATATGTTGTTATCGCACCAAGTTATTTCATCTATGATATTGACTTTAGTGAAGTATTAGATGCACATATCGAAAGTGGTGCAGATATTACAGCACTCTATACAAATACATCAGATGCTAAGACAGCATTCCATGAATGTGATACATTCACAATGGATAAGGATAAGAGAGTTCTTTCCATTGATAAGAATCGTGGTAAATATAAGACACGTTCTGTTTCCTTAGAAGCATATGTAATGAGAAAGGACTTGTTTATTACATTAGTTAAGACAGGTGCAGAGATTTCCTCACTATACTGGTTTAAGGACGTATTACGTGAAGTAGTAAATGAAGTAGATATTCGTGGATATGCAGTAAAGGGATTTGTTGCATGTATCAACAATCAAAAAGAATACTATCGTATTAACATGTTGTTGAAGGATTACAAGGTTGCCTTTAACTTATTCAAGTCAAATTGGCCAATCTATACGCATACAAATAACTCTAGTCCATCCTTATTTGGAGAAGATTCGGATGTTAGCGCTAGTGTTGTTGCGAATGGTTGTGGAATTGAAGGCACCGTTAAGAATTCTATTATTAGCAGAAATGTTAAGGTTGGTAGAGATGCAGTGATTGAGAATAGTATCGTATTACCAGGTGCTGTTATTGGTGAGGGTGTTCACCTTGATCATGTCATTGTTGATAAGTACGCAACAATCCATAAAGTAAAAGAACTTGTTGGAACAGAAGATAATCTGATTTACGTAAAGCGTAGAGATTGTATCTAGGAAGCGAGGAGTATTCAATGAGCAGATCTGTATTGTTTGTAGCAGGCGAAGGCTTACCGTTTATTAAAACAGGAGGTCTAGCTGATGTTATCGGAAGCTTACCAAGAACATTAGCCAAGCGTGGTCATGATGTACGTGTAGTCTTGCCTTTGTACAAAAAGATTATTGAAAAACATTATGATAAGCTAGAAAGACTTGGTACAATCCAAGTTCGTTCTGGATGGATTGACCAACCAGCAACGTTCTATCGTTGTGATGTAGATGGAGTAGTGTATTACTTTGTCGAACACCAAGGATATTTCGAAAGAGATGGTCTATATGGTTATGAGGATGATGGTGAAAGATTTGCTTTCTTCCAACGTGCTGTATTAGATATGATTTATTTCATCAACTGGTGGCCTAATATCATTCATGAAAATGACTGGCAGACGGGTATGATGCCTTTAATGGCGCATGCATGTTATGCGGATGACTATCGTTATCAACAGATCAAGCATGTCTATACAATCCACAACTTAGCATTCCAAGGTAACTTTGGTGTTGAAATGATGGAGAGTTGCCTAGGACTTGATTACAGTTATTTCGATAATGGTTCCATTAAATTTGATACAGGTATCAGCTTTATGAAGGCTGCGATTGTATATGCAGATAAGATTACAACAGTATCTCCAACATATTCTGAAGAGATTTTGACACAAACCTATGGTGAACGTATGGACTCTGTACTGCGTTATCGTCGAGGTGATCTTTGGGGTATCGTAAACGGCATTGATACTGCAGCTTGGGATCCAAAGATAGATACACATATCGCAAAGAATTTTGATATCAGAAACTATGTGTCTGGTAAGAAGGAAAATAAGAAGGCTCTACAGGAAACACTAGGCTTAGAGGTGAAGAGCGATGTTGCGCTTATCGGTATCGTATCTCGACTAACAGAACAAAAGGGTATGTATATGGTCACAGAGAAGTTACGTGAGATTATGGACCAGAATGTTCAGTTTGTTGTGCTTGGTACAGGTGAGGCAAATGCAGAGAATGCATTTAAGTGGTTAGAGTCTGAATATAAAGGTAGAGCAGTATACTATTGCGGATATAACGAAGATCTTGCCCACCTTATCTATGCGGGTTGTGATTTGTTCTTCATGCCTTCTATCTATGAACCATGTGGAATTGGCCAGCTAATTGCCATGCATTATGGTACACTTCCGATCGTACGTGAAACTGGTGGTCTAAAGGATACAGTGCATCCATATAACCAATATACAGGGGAAGGTAACGGCTTTAGTTTCTGGGCAGCAAATCCAAATGATATGATGTATACACTACGTTATGCCTTAGAACAGTATTACAACAATAAGACTGGATGGAAGGGCTTAGTGAAGAGTGCAATGAATACTGACGTAAGTTGGGATCAAAGCGCAAATCAGTACGAACAGTTGTATTACTCAATTTGTAATTGGGACTAAGTATTTACTGATATACAAATAGTAGAGGCAGGATTTATATCCCGCCTCTTTGGTATTTTAGAATGATATTGTTTTATTAAAGTTCAATTGACTTGCGTCATTATGTTGAATTACAAGAATGATTTTATCTTGCTTGGATGCTAGATGATTTAAGTACGAATAGAATTTATCTCTTGTTTCTTTATCTAGTTCAGCATCTACTTCATCAATTAGAATCAAAGATACTTTCTCTTCTAAGGTCATTAACTTTGATAACAATACTTTCTTCTTCTCACCGCCTGAAAGTTCACTTTCATTGATGTGGTGTAGATTAGACATTTGTAATCTAGAAAGTATTTGATCTACTGTGTCGGAATTGAGAGTAGAATGAGAAATTTCCTCTAAGTATTTTTCGATTGATGTATTCAATACAGGCTCATGTTGGCTAATATAAGCGATGTTCTCATAATAAGAAGATATGCTGTATAAATCGATTTTTTCATTGTTGATGAGTACTTCTCCTGATGTAGGAGAATATTGATTCAATAGAATTCGAAACAGTGTTGTTTTACCAATACCATTTGTTCCTTTGACCAGTGCGAAATCACCTTTCAGTAATTTAAGAGAAAAGTGATCGAGAATATTTTTTGATTTATCTGGATATGAGAAAGCGATGTCTTTTAATTCAATTGAAGTAATATCGGTGATAAGCTTATCACCATGCAGTGCAGGTAAATTTCGAATGTCAGAAATATTTGAAAAGCATATCCTATTTCTATTAATCTGTTGGAATAGCAGTTCCATTCTCTGTCCTTGTGACATTAAGAAGTTAAATAGAATAATATAGAATGCTAGATTTGGTAATGAGTTTTGATAAACAGGTAGTGATAATAATATTGATAAGATAAATTGCATCAATGAATTATAGTTTTGCGTGAATGTACTGAAGAAATAAATCTTCTTGTCTTCCTTGACGGAAGAGGATATAAAATTTGTTATTCTATTTTGCGTGATGTTTACAAAGTAAGATAGTAGATTATTTGTTTTAATGTATTCAACTTTATCGGTATATTCATGCAGGGTGTTATAGTATTCTTTTAATTTTTGATTTGTAGATGTTGATGATTCAACAATAATTTTTCTAGAGACATACGAAATCATAATTCCTACGATGATTGAGCAGAGTAGAAACAGAGATATAAATAGGTCGATTGTAATAGAAAAAATAAGAAGTAAAATAATTAGCATTGCAGAACAAAGTAATGATGGGATAAAGTTCCCTACAACACGGAATATATTCAGAATATCATTGTACAAAGTATGACTGATTTTTGATGAATCAATATTTTTGTATTGCGTGTTATGAATCGATGTTTGACATTGATGAACTAAATAGGCAATATACTCTCCACCAAATTTATCTAAAGAGATTGACCATAATACATTAATGAATGAAGTACATACTAACAATAGACATAAAATCACTAAGTATTTAATTATCTCTGTTGAGCTCGTGGAGATTTGATTTAAAATAAGCCTAAAGTAGATGATGGTTGCTAGATTGACAAGGGATACTAGGACTGTCATTAGGAATGATTTACAGAATGATAGTTTGAATTTCTTTGCGGCTTCTATAAAATATGAAACAATTATCTTCATAAAGTAACTCTCCTATTAACAAATATAGAATATGATTTAAGAACATTGTATCATTGAAAGTGATAAGTTTTTTTAAATATTTATACGATGGGTTTTAACATTGCGTAAGAAGAGGTGGAGATATCTATATGAAGAAAGCAATACTATTTGATCTAGATGGTACATTACTACCGATGGATCAGGATATATTTGTAAAGACGTATTTTGGACTAATGGCTAAGAGAATGTCTCAGTTTGGGTATAAGCCAGATGAGCTAATTCAGACGATTTGGAAGGGTACTAGTGCAGTCATAAAGAATGACGGGGTACTTACAAATGAAGATGTATTTTGGAAGTGTTTTTCTGAAGTGTATGGTGATGAACGAACAAAGAATGACCGTGTGAAATTTGATGATTTCTATCGTGAAGATTTTCCTAAGGTACAGAGTGCTTGCGGTTTTCAACCGCTTGCTAAAGAAATGATTCAATATGCTAAACAGCAGGGATATAGAGTTGTGCTTGCAACGAATCCTTTGTTTCCTAGAATTGCGACAGAGGAAAGAATTCGTTGGGCAGGGCTAGTGCCAAGTGATTTTGAGTTGGTTACTACTTATGAAAATAGTCATGCATGCAAACCTAATCTTTTATATTACCAAGAGATACTAGATACTTTAGGCTTAGAGGCTAGTGAATGCTTGATGGTTGGTAATGATATTGGTGAAGATGGCGTTGTAAAGCAATTAGGTATGGATATCTTTTATATTACAGACTGTTTGATCAATCCGGATGGGATTGACATGGAACATGAATTGCATGGAAGTTTTGAGGATTTGAAGGAGTATATTCGAAGAACATAATAGACAGGGGGTAATATCTATGACAAAGGGTAGATGCATTATGATTGCTTTAATAGCGACTTGGTATATTGTGTTTCCATTTCTGTTAATAGATACAGGATCAGCGATGTTTCTACTCTTGATTGTAAATCCTGTTCTTTCGCTCCTTGGTGGATGGATTTATGGGAAGGCGTGTGGCTTTGATTGGCTGACTCTTTGGCTTGTGGCATTCCTATTTATCCCTGTTATTTATTTCCACATGGATGGACAGTGGGATTGTATGATTTATCCAGTAATTTATGTCGTTTTTATGAGCGTTGGGATGGTAGTTGGTAAGATATTTCAGAAGAAAAAAGAGGTCTAGTCAGAAAGATTGATTAGACCATTTGTTATTTTTTACACAAAATAAATTCTATAAGAATTTTGGAAACGCTTTCTTTTAGAAAATCTTCAAAAAATGTCTGAAAACACTCATTATTTGTGTTTCTTCATTTTCAAGTTTGGCTCGCAAGTGTTATAATTTCTGAAGTACATAGGAGGATAATTCAAATGTCTAAAGTTACTGTAAAAGACTTAGATGTTAAAGGAAAACACGTCATTGTTCGTGTTGACTTCAACGTTCCACACAAGGGAAATGTAATCACAGATGATAATCGTGTTCGTGCAGCATTGCCAACAATTAATTATCTTACAGAGCATGGAGCAAAAGTTTTACTTTTGAGCCACTTAGGTAAGATTAAGACTGAAGAGGACTATGCTAAAAACGACATGTCTATCGTTGCGGATTGCTTAGCTTCCCTACAGAGTGCACCTGTTAAGTTTGTTAACGCTACTCGTGGTGCTGAACTTGAAGAAGCAGTTGCTGCTCAGGAAGAGGGTTCCATCGTATTGATGCAGAACACTCGTTATGAGAAGGGCGAAACAAAGAATGATGAAGAGTTAGGTAAATACTGGGCTTCATTAGGCGATTTATTCGTAGAAGATGCATTTGGTTCTGTACACAGAGCTCACGCATCAACAGTTGGTATCCCAACACATATTCCTTCAGCTTTAGGTTTCTTAGTTGAAAAGGAAGTTAATGTTTTAGGTAAGGCAGTTAATGATCCACAAAGACCATTCGTTGCTATCTTAGGTGGTGCGAAGGTTTCTGATAAGATCGGCGTTATCGAAAACTTATTGAAGATTGCAGATAAGGTATTAATCGGTGGAGGAATGGCTTATACATTCTCAGCTGCTAAGGGTGGCAAGATTGGTACATCTCTATTAGAAGCTGATAAGATGGAATTGGCTAATGAATTCATGAACAAGGGTGAAGGCAAGTTATTCTTACCTGTAGATACAGTTGTAGCAAATGACTTCTCTAACCCAACAGAAATCAAGACAGTACCTGCTGGAGAAATTCCAGATGGCTTCATGGGCTTAGATATCGGTCCTGAATCTGTTAAGAAGTTCCAGGATGAATTAGTTGGTGCTAAGACAGTATTCTGGAATGGACCAATGGGTGTATTCGAAGATGAAAGATTCGCTAAGGGTACAATCGCTATCTGCGAAACATTAGCTAACCTTGAAGGTGCTACTACAATCATCGGTGGTGGTGACTCTGCTTCTGCTGCTAAGAACTTAGGTTTCGCAGAGAAGTTCAGCCACATCTCTACAGGTGGTGGAGCATCTCTAGAATATATGGAAGGAAAGGAACTCCCAGGAATCGCTATTATTCCTGAGAAGTAAGGAAAAGAAACATGACAAGAAAACCAGTAATTTTCGGTAACTGGAAAATGAACAAGACACCTTCAGAAGCTGCAGAGTTCATGAAGGGTATCGAAGAAGTATTAACAGGCACAGAAGCTGCTGATTATGGTATTGGTGCTCCATACGTAGACTTAGATGTTTGCGTTAAGGCTGCTAAGAACTTATTGATCGCTGCTGAAAACTGCCATGAAAAGGATTCTGGCGCTTATACAGGTGAAGTATCTGTTCCAATGTTAAAGGAAATCGGTATTACATACTGCATTATCGGTCATTCCGAAAGACGTACATATTACAACGAAACAGATGCTGCTTGTGCTGCTAAGTGCAAGAGATTATTCGCTGACAACATCACACCTATCTTATGTGTAGGTGAAACAGAAGCTGAATACGATGCTGGTAAGACTGAAGAAGTTGTTAAGTCTCAGTTAGCTGGTTCTTTAGCTGGTTTAACAGCTGAAGAAGTATCCAAGATGGTTATTGCTTACGAACCAATCTGGGCTATCGGAACAGGTAAGAGTGCTGATGTAAATACAGCTGAAGCTTGCTGCAAGCTAGTTCGTGAAACAGTGAAGGGCTTATATGATGAAGCAACTGCTCAAGCAGTTCGTATCCAATACGGTGGATCTGTTAAGCCAACAAACATCAAGGAATATATGGCTTGCGAAGACATCGATGGTGCGTTAATCGGTGGTGCATCCTTAAAGGTTGAATCCTTCAAGGAAATTATTGACGCTACAAAATAGGTTCTTACTCAGCTTAGCTGAGAGAATATGTTTTAGGTTATCATAGGAGGAAAATTTAGATGCCTAATTTTATTGATCCAATTGCTGAAGTGCATGCACGTGAAGTCTTAGACTCCCGTGGAAATCCAACAGTAGAATGTGAAATTACAACTGAGTCAGGTGCTTGGGGACGTGCTATCGTTCCATCAGGTGCTTCTACAGGTGAACGTGAAGCTTTAGAGCTTCGTGATGGAGACAAGAATCGTTACCTTGGAACAGGTACATTAAAGGCTGTTGCTAACGTTAACGAAAAGATTGCTCCAAAGGTTATCGGTTTAAATGTATTTGACCAGAACTTAATTGATAAGACAATGCTTGATCTTGATGGAACACCATTCAAGAGCAACCTTGGTGCAAATGCTACATTAGCTGTTTCATTAGCTGCTGCTCGTGCTGCTGCTGATGCTTGTGGCTTACCATTATACAAGTATATTGGTGGTGCAAATGCTAAGGTATTACCAGTTCCAATGATGAACGTATTAAACGGTGGTAAGCATGCTGATTCTTCTGCAGACTGCCAAGAATACATGATTATGCCAGTAGGTGCTAAGAGCGTACACGAAGCAGTTCGTATGGGTTCTGAAGTATTCCATGTATTAAAGAAGGTATTAAAGTCCTACAAGTACAACACAGCTGTAGGTGATGAAGGTGGATATGCTCCATCATGCGTACCTGGAAACAATGGTCCATTAGAGACATTAGGTAACGAAGGTCCATTAGCTTTAATGGTTGAAGCTGTTGAGAAGGCTGGCTACAAGTTAGGTGAAGATATCTGCTTTGCTATGGACTTAGCTGCTTCTGAATTCTATAACGCTGAAAAGGGTGTTTATGAATTAACACGTTCTGGTGAAGGTGACAAGACATCTGAACAGATGATTGATATGTTAGCTTCATGGGTAGAGAAGTATCCATTAATCTCAATCGAAGACGGCTTAGCTGAAAACGACTGGGAAGGTTGGGTTAAGTTAACAGAACGTTTAGGCGAAAAGGTTCAGCTTGTTGGTGATGACCTCTTCGTTACAAACACAACATATATCAAGAAGGGTATTGAATTAAAGGCAGCTAATGCTGTATTAATCAAGGTTAACCAGATTGGTACATTAACAGAAACATTAGATTCTATTGAAATGGCTAAGGAAGCTAAGTACACAGCAGTTGTATCTCACCGTTCAGGTGAATCTGAAGATTCAACAATCTCTGACTTAGTAGTTGCTACAAACGCTGGCCAGATCAAGACAGGTTCTATGAGCCGTACAGACCGTATCGCTAAGTACAACCAGTTGATGAGAATCGAAGAAGAATTAGGTTCAGTTGCTGAATACCGTGGAAGACAGGCTTTCTACAACGTTAAGGCTCTTTCTTCAAAATAAGAATGATTTGAAAAAGTTCACTTCAATGTGAACTTTTTTTATATGAATATAGATAATTTTGTGGAATGTAAACTTGGTATTATGACAAGTTCAAAGCAGATGTGATAATATAATCAATAGCCATTTATGGCCTCCTCTCAAGTTCATTTCTTTCATAGCAAAAAGATAATAACATGAGAGGTTTTTATTTTTGATAGTACATAAACTCCAGATGTAGGGTGTATTTATATGTATGTAGATTATTTGTGCTGATTGTTCTTTTCAATATACCATCCAATGAACCATCCAATCACGAGGAAATAATTTTCAATTGCTCCTACTAGATTAACGTTTTCATGCATTTGTAAATAATGAATGAAATGATTTGTACCAATACCAATACCACCAAGAATCAAAGCGAGTAGGATGGATTGTAAATATGTCCAATTGTAATGACGGTAGGCTGTAACTAATATCACAAGTACTGCTATATTCCAGAAACCAATTTCTCTTTGCCATCCTGTTGAGATGCCATATGCCGCATGACTACCCATATATTCTGGTGCGAAGATTTGAAGAACTGCTGCACCAGATATCGCAATGATTAAAACAATAAATAATATACGTAAGAGAAGATTCATTCGCTGTTGTTTCATGTTGTAGACCTCCTAAAAATATAAAAAATAGTAATCTTAGACGGAAGTACTTGTCAAGACAGGCCAAATGATTCGTGTTGAATTCCAAAAAAATACAAATAATTTATCGGGTGGCTTCCCTTTAAAAATGAATTGAATGATACTATTAGAGTAGGAGGATTTCAAAGATGAAATTTATTGATGAAGCACGTGCGTATCAAGATAATATGATTGAAGATTTACGACAACTTGTAAAGATTGAATCCGTACGTGATGATGCAGCTGCGACAAAAGAAGCACCTTTTGGACCAAACATTGCAAAGTGCTTAGACAAAGCACTAGAGATTGGTAAACGTGATGGTTTTAAAGTAGAGAATGTAGATGGTCATGCTGGAGTGATTCAGTACGGTGATTTAGAAGAATCTGTTGGTGTACTTGGACACTTGGATGTTGTGCCTATCGGTGATGGCTGGACATTTGATCCACTTGGTGGAGAAATTAAAGATGGCTATATCATGGGTAGAGGTACTTGTGATGATAAGGGTCCTGCAATTGCAGCATATTATGCAATGAAGATATTAAAAGATAAGGGCTATAAGTTAAAACATAATATTCAAATGATATTGGGTACAGATGAAGAGAACACATCTGCAGGAATTCTTTATTACAAGAAAGTACGTAAGAATCCAATTATGGGTATCGTACCAGATGCGGATTTCCCATGTATCTATGCAGAAAAGGGTATCTTAGATTTCTCTGCACAGGGAAAGGTTGATTCCTGTATCAAGTATATGAAGTCTGGTACTGCATTTAATGTAGTTATCAGTAAGGCGGATGTTATCGTTGATAAGCCGCTTGCTAAGGACTACTTTGAGAAGTTCTTACTTGCCAATGAATTAACTGGTGAATGTCACGAGGATGAAGTTGGAGCACATTATCATATTGATGGTAAGCCATTCCACGCATCTCGTCCTTATATGGGTGTAAATGCGGCTGTAAAGATGTTTGAATTTGTTGGTAGCTGTTATAACGATGAATTCAGCTTAAACGCTGTGAAGTTATTTAAGGATCCATATGGTGTTGGATTGAAGGTTGCTTATGATGGTGCATACATGGGACCTTTAACTTTCAATATGGGTAAGGCAAATATTGAGGATGGTCAGGTATACTTCGCATTAGACTATCGTTATCCAAATGAATGCGAAGGTAGTGATCTACTAAAGAGAAGCGCAGATATCATCAAGGAAGTATTGCATATTGATACAGAGTTAGTAGATGATTCTAAGTGGTTATTAAATGATCCTAATAGTGAACTCATTCAGACATGCTTGAAGCACTATCGTGCATTTAGTGGAGATACTTATACACCTCCACTACGTATTGGTGGTGGCACATATGCTCGTAGTTTTGAGAACTTTGCGGCATTTGGACCAATCTTCCCAACACGTGAATATGCGTCTTGGGTTGGTGCTGAACATGAAGCGGATGAAGGTTTTGAAATTGAAACAATGATTCTTGCATGTGCAATTTACGCAAATGTTCTATTTGATTTAGCTTGTGAACAATAAGCAAAAATAACTTAGATTAGGAAGTATCCGTGTGGATACTTCCTTTTTTGAAAGATAATTCATGTGCGTATGGTGTAATAGTGTGGTTAAATAATAGGTATGAAAACAACCAAGAAGTTACCATCACAAGATAGAGTATTCTCGTTTCGCTATTATTGGCACGGTTTACCAGAAATCTTATATTATCAAATCCCTGCGAAAATTATTTTGTTTATCATGTTTTCTTTTGCGGAGGGAATTCTTGGGTCCATTATGAACTTAACAGGGATTTACTCTGTTAGTAGTGGTGAATTACCTTCACTATTGCGTAGTTGGTATGGTTGGGCTGTATTAATTGCGATTACAATCTTATTCACGATATATATGGCATTTGATATTATCATCCTGATTTTACTAAGTCGAAATATTCTATATGATCAAAAGAAAAAGATGAGGGAAATCATCTCTACTGCGATTCGTGTATCTCGAAAGTTCATTAATTTTCGGGGATGTTTGATTGGAATGTATTTTGCGGTTATTATCCCGCTTAATACCGCAATGATAGGCTTACGTTTAACAAAGCATTCGGTACCACAGTTTATTTATTCTGTCATACGCACAAACCATTTGTATATGCTTGCATATGTAATGCTTGTGTTCATTTTAGACTTTATCGGTATTATACATGTATTTACATTCCATGGAGTATTATTTGATAACTATTCACTAGCAACGTCCATGCATGAATCAAGAAGTTTATTCTTTAAAAACTGGAAAAAGGTCGTTTGGTCGTATCTAAAGTTCTTTAGTATGTTTGTATTGATACTAGCAGTAGGCATTTTAAGCATCGTTGTGATACCGTACTACGTATCACACTTGATAATGCAGGCAAGGTTTTGGTATCACTATTTGATCATCATGGTTGTAATCATGGGATTAATCTTTATTTTCTTGTTTACGATGATTTTTATTCAGGCACAAGCGATGTGCCTGACACGTGTGTATGATGAATGTACACTTGCAGGATATCAAGAAGCACAGTTTAAAATACCTGTTTTGTTCCAAAAGAGTTTCCGTGTTGTCGTATCTATAAGTCTTTTGGCATCGCTCATACTTGGGTATGGTGGTGCGATGACGTTTGATGACTTATTTCCTAAGGAATATACGACTGAGGTGATTGCACACCGTGGTGGTGGAGACTTGTCGACGGAGAATACTGTGGAGTCTATTCGTGCTGCGATTGAGGCTGGTGCCACTGCATCTGAAATTGATGTTCAAAGAACTGCAGATGGTCACTACGTTATCTTTCATGATAATACGTTGAAACGTTTATGTAATGATCCACGTACAATTCAAGAACTAACTTTAGAAGAGATCAAGAAGCTTAGAATCACTGCACCGGATGGTCATCAGGTAAGAATCGCTACATTAGAAGAGATTCTAAATACTGCGAAAGATGAAATAAATCTCTATATTGAATTAAAGGGTAAAAGTGCAGGTATGCAGATGGCGAATGATGTCTATCAGATGCTCGTAGAAAGAAATATGGTGAATCAAGTACGTATTATCAGTTTAAATGCGAATCTAATTACACAAGTTGAAAAGACCTATCCTGATGTTGAGACGGAGTATCTTTGCTATATCGCTTATGGTCAGCTTGAATCGATGGAAGTCGATGCGATAGGTTTAGAAGAAGAACTAGCGACCACAAAGAGAATCGACAACTTACATGATGCAGGTAAGAAGGTAGATGTATGGACTGCAAATTCCTTTGGGTCTATCATACGCTTTATGGTTTCAAATGTAGATGGTATTATTACAGACAGTGTACAATTAGCAATCAGTATTAAGGATGGTAAGAGTGATTCACCTGATTTTACAAGGCTATTACGAATCTTCTTTCCTCAGTTCTAATTATGCATGCATGTTTCTTGCGGGAACTAGTATAGAGAATTTAGAATGTATTAATTTTCTTGGTATCGACAATGATGTATAATAAAACCACTGTAAAGATGAGAGCATTATTTCATACTTTGTAGTGGTTTTAATACTATAAAAAAGGGGGATATATGAAAAACTTAATTCATAACTTAACAAAAGAGAAAACTCTAATTAATAAAGTATTTCTTGCATTATTATGCAGTCAGCTAGTCATTATTTTAGCGACGTTCTTTAAGGTTGCGATGTTACCTAGCTTTGGTAAATTAAATTTATATGCACTAGATAGTGTAGCGGTATTATTTTTGATTTCATCAGTAATCGAAATAGTATTTACATTAAAGAAGAATGAAAAAGTATTTATTCCATTAAGAGTTGTTAACTTATTATGGTTATTTAGTATGATTGGAAATCTCACAAAACAGATTGAAAATCTACAAATGACAGAGTCTGCTTTGGATTTTGGGGCAGGTGTTGTAGAGAATCTTTATTCATGGTTAACATTTGGTATTGTTGATTTTTCAATTCCTAGGTCTGGAAATTCTTCGCTACTCGGAACTGTGAATGTGATTCGCATTGTAGCATATATTAGCTTGGCCCTCTTACTTGCATATTTATATTTTAGATTCATCAAAAAGGATGAATTTGATACAACTCCATGTCTTGAAGCTAGATTTATTTCCGAATTGCAGACTGCGTATCATCTAGATCAGATTGTAACAATTGCAAGTATTGCGTTAATTGTTTCACCATTCTTACGTTTTATGAGCAATGGTCCTATTGTGGTTACTGCATTTGGTAGAAAGCCATTCTTTGCGCTAGCAACAGTAGTACTTGGAGTAGTTGTGATTCATGGAGTTTTATCAAAGGACGCAAAGGTATTAGGAAAATCAATTCTTGCGACACTGATTACTTTTATCCTTTGGAATCCAATCTATGTAATGCGTCAGGGCCGTTTTGGCTTAGGATATATTCTATATCTAGCTGGTGTAATTACTCTTGGTGTTATCTATATAAAGAGACAAGAAGTAAGAACAGTCGGTACAGAAGCACAACCTACAAAAACAGAAGAAACCAAGAATGAGGAACCTGTAGTAGAAGAGCAGCCTGCTAAGGAAGAACAGGTTGTTACTCAAGAAGAGTCAAAGCTAGAAGATGAGAATTCAAAGAAGGAATAAAGTGATATTGGACATCAATATAAACCCTGACTTTAGAGTTGAACATTAAAAAATGGTGTAAAACTACAGATTAGAATCTATAGTTCAACACCTTTTTTAGTTTTGTTGGAGATAAGAAATAATTGTCTAAAGGTAATTCTGTCATGTCGGATAATTCTGTAATGAAGTTGGTTCCTATGGATATGTTTGTGTAACTGTCTTCTCCTTCAACTAACTGGAATCCTTTGTAGAATTCATTCAGTTCTGAAGAGGGATATTTGTTTTCCAAAACTTTGAATTGAAATATTCTCTGCAGCAGTACGGTAAGATAACATATTAAGAAATGTCCCTTTATTGTATTCTCGAGTTGTAGATAAACAGGTCTTGCATCTAGATCTGATTTCATGATCCTGAATGATTCTTCTATCCTCCACAGATTGTGGTATGTTTCATATAGTTGTCTGGCATCTGCCTTTATTTCAGATGTGACAAGCATATTGTATCCGGCCAACTTCAAGTCATTATCTATCGTTTCCTGATTGATGATGGCCTTTACTTTATCTTCTGTTTCTTTTCCGTTTGAAGTAGATCTGAAAGTGACGTATTTTGCACTTTCTCCATATTCACTCTTCTTTGCTAGTGATACGGATAGACCTTTGGCTTTTTCTACCAACTTGTTTATTTCATATTTGTGCTTTCTTGCCAGTGTCGGATTGTATGTGACGACTCTTTTTTCTTTGATGTTTACTTTTTTCTTTTTCCCATTTTCATCTGTATATGTGTATGGGAATTCATCGATACATTCTTTACAGTAATAAATGATTTCACCATTTCTGTCTTTGATTGCTTTGTAGTCATTAGGTAGTAGGACCCATATCTTTTCTGTTTCAGGTAACTGCTTGACGGACTTGGAAAAGAGATATCCATCACCGTTTGCCAAAGCTGAAAGTATATTCTCTGAACAGTTCAGTCCCTTGTCAGCTACGCGTATGGTTTTTCCATGTACTTCATGTCTTTCCTTCAGGTCTTTCAGCACATCTCTCAGTACAGGCTTTTCCGATTCGTTTCCAGGATACATCTTCATGCCGACAGGAATCTGATTCGCATCCAGCAGTAATCCCAGTCCAATGATAGGATCTTTCCTGTTTTCTTTGCTTGGACCTTTTCTTCTGAAGTCATCTTCTCTGTCGATTTCGAAATAGAAGTTCGTGCAGTCAAAATAGGTGACATCAGTATCGATGAAATATTTTTCTTTGACTCTCGAAGTGAACAGTTCAACGATCTTCTCGTAGTCATTTCCATAAAATGCCAGGGCACTCAACAGTTGATCGTAGTTGAATGAATAAGGGATATGAAGCTGGGGAAGGATTTCATAATATGTCTTGTATTTACTACATGGAGAAACACATCGAGCATATACAAGAAGAGAAAGGACTTCATAAAGATCGAATTCGAAACCAGTAGTAAATTTATAGAAATCAATAAACTTCTTGATATCAAGATCTTCGAGAATGGACTTCAAAGGGAAATAGCCAAGATACCTTCTTGGAGAAACGGAAGTGATTTTCTTGGTCTTATCCTGCTTGTTATCCTGATTCATCTTTTCGACTTCATCTTTGTAGAAAGCGATAGGGTCATCAATGCCAGCAGCTTTTAGTTTGGAAACAGAGCCAAGGGACCTGATACAACGATGCTTGGTACCTTTGGTAGCAGGAGAATAAAATGACTCGTAAATAGCGAGATACGTATTGTTTTGTTGTTTAGCGATCTTAAGGAAATAAGCCATAAAACACCTCTCCTATACAATACACCATTACACCATCAAAAGGAAGAGATAAAAACAAATTTGTCAAGTTTTCGAACAACAAAAAAAGCCCATCAATACTGGACTTGAATTATTTTATCAAAAATGTGCTCCTAAAGATTAATGGTGCTAACTTCTAAAGACGGGCGGGTGTGATTACACTTGGTGTCATCTACATAAAAAGAAAAGATGTACGAACAGTTGTTACAGTATCACAACCAACAAAAACAGAAGAAACCAAGAATGAGGAACCTGTAGTAGAAGAGCAGCCTGCTAAGGAAGAACAGGTTGTTACTCAAGAAGAGTCAAAGCTAGAAGATGAGAATTCAAAGAAGGAATAAAGTGATATTGGACATCAATATCAACCGATGTTATAATACTGTGGCAAGCGAAAGGAGCTTTTTAGATGCTTAACGCTATATTAATGGTTGTATCGGCTTTGCTGATTGTTTTATCACTATTACAGGGTGGAAAATCTGACGGTATTTCTAGTGCATTTACTGGAAATGGCGGATTAAATCTATTTGCCAACACTAAAGAAAGAGGATCTGAAAAGGTCATTTCTAATCTAACGTTGGTACTTGGAATTGCATTTTTTGCTTTAGTTATCGCGATAAGAGTGATTAAGTAACCGGTGAAAGCCGGTTTTTTCTTACGAAGAAACATTGCATATTATCAGATATTGCTTATTACAAAGATACAGAATAAATACAGTTAAAGATGAACTGTAACAGAAGGAAGAATTATGGAAAATTTAAAAGAGAGAATATTAGAATATATTGAAAATCATCCGAAGAAGAATCGTAAAGTGGACGATATTTTAAGTGCACTTGGGATGACTTCCTCATCAGATTTCGTGAAAGTAAGCCAAGCATTATCTGAATTAGAACGTGAATTATTATTATTTAGAGCAGATGATAACCAATATTTAACACAAAAGCAGGCTGGAGTTATGACTGGTAGAATTTCTATCAATCGTAACGGTCTTGGTTTTATAGACCGTGAAGATAGAGAATCTATTAAGATTGATCCTACTGATCAAAATACTGCATTAGATGGGGATACTGTTCTCGTTCGTTGTAAGCCATGGGAAACATATGGCGAAGTATTACGCGTAATTACACGTGCAAAAGATTTCATGATTGGTACGTTCTTGCCACGTGGAAAGAGACTAAAATTTATTCCTGATGATGAAAAGCTACAGGATAAATTAATCACAGTAAAATATGACCAAGATTTTCTTCCTCTTGAAGGAATGAAGGTTCTTTGCCGTATACAGAAGTATGGCACAGCGATTGTTGTATATGTTGAACGTGTCATTGGTTATAAGGATGATCCAGGAGTAGATATACTTGCGATTCTTCTTGACCATGATATTGATCCACAATTTTCTGAAGCTGTAATGGAAGAAGTCAAAACAATTCCCCAGGAAATTCAGGAAAGTGATAAGAAAGATCGTGTCGATTTAACAAATGAAACAATCGTTACGATTGATGGTGATGACTCAAAAGACTTTGATGATGCGGTGAGTGTAACTCCTGTTGAAAATGGCTGGGTATTAAAGGTTTCCATTGCGGATGTATCGCATTATGTAACAGAAGATAGTGCTTTAGATAAAGAAGCACTTGCACGCGGTTGTTCTACATACGTAACAGATAGAGTTGTACCAATGTTACCGCATGAATTGAGTAATGGTATCTGTTCCTTAAATCCATATGTAGAACGATTGACACTTACATGTCAGATGAATGTAAATCATAGTGGTAAGATTGAGGAATACTCTATCTACCCAAGTGTTATCCGTTCTACAGAACGTATGACATATGCAAATGTAAATAAGATTCTTGATGGTGATGAAACATTACAGGAACAATATAGTCATTTAGGTAATCTCTTCTTCGATTTAAGAGATTGTGCTGATGCAATTCGTGCAAATCGTACGGCGAAAGGTGCTATCGACTTCGATGGAACAGAGACGGTTGTAGAGGTGGATGAGAAGGGTCGACCAATTGATGTACATGCACGTATGAGTGGTCATGCGGAAAGAATGATTGAAGACTGTATGATTGCGGCCAATGTATCTGTTGCCAACTACATGAAGTGGTTAGATGTACCATCTATCTATCGTATTCATGAATCTCCAACCGCAAAGAAGATGAAAGAATTTGTTCGTATCTCTGAAGGAATGGGGCATAAGTTGGTATTAGGTAAAACAGCGATTTATCCAAATGAATTGCAAAGATACTTAGCATCTGTACATGATCTTCCAGAATATCCAGTACTAAGCACGATGTTACTAAGATGTATGCAGAAGGCAAGATATGATGCTTCATGTGTTGGACACTTTGGTCTAGCTGAAGATGAATATCTACACTTCACTTCTCCGATTCGTCGTTATCCAGATTTAATCGTACATCGTATGTTACGTAAGTATTGTTTCCAAGCAAACGATAACTTAGAACAACGTGCAATTGATTTAGAGAAATGTAAGTCACAAGCTGAACATGCAAGCATCCGTGAAAGAAATAGTCAAGACGCTGAATATGCATGTGAAGATATGAAGATTGCAGAATATATGCATGAAAGAATTGGCAAGACTTATTCTGGTATTATTTCAAGTATTACAAGTTTTGGTATGTATGTAAAACTAGAGAATACTGTAGAAGGTATGATTCGCGTTGCGGACTTAGACGATGACTATTATGAATTTAATAAAGATCGTTTTGAACTTGTGGGTCAAAGACGTAAGAAGACATATCGCATTGGTATGCCTATTAAGGTAACAGTTGTGGATGCGAATAAAGATGCTGGTACTGTAGATTTTGCGATTGCTAAGAAACCATCAAGATTCTCTTCAGGGCGTGATCGTTTCTCAAATGATCGTCAACCAGCACAAAAACGTAAACCAAGAGAAGATAAGAAATTCGGTACTAAGAAGTTTGGCGATAAGAAGGATAAAAAACCGTTCACGTCGCAAAAACGTGGCAAATTCGATAGTTCTAAATTATCGAATACAAAACAAGGTGATAAAAAGCCTTTCTATAAGGGGAAATCAACCGGAAGGAAGATAACACATGGTAGAAAAAACGCATGAAAAAACAGTCGCTCTGAATAGACGTGCTTCACATGACTACTTCCTTGAGGAGAAGTTTGAGTGTGGTATTGTTTTGACAGGAACTGAAATTAAATCAGTTAGACAAGGAAAGATTCAATTCCAGGATTCGTATATCTCCATTTATCGTGGGGAAGCTTGGATTAAAGGAATGCATATCTCTCCATATAAGTACGGAAATATATTTAACGTAGATGAAACGCGTGATCGAAAGTTACTGTTACATAAACTAGAGATATTCCGCCTACATCAGAAAGTAAAACTAAAAGGCTATACATTGATTCCAGTACGTATGTACTTGAAGGATGGTAGAGCTAAACTTGAAATTGCTTTAGCAAAGGGTAAGGATCTCTACGATAAGCGTGAAACAGAGAAATTACGCGATGCAAAGCGTGCAATGGAAAAAGCATTAAAATTACATTAATCAAAAAGTCGGAATTCAAAATTGGATTTCGATTTTTTATACACTATACTCTAGTGTATTAATTCAGTGTATAATATCGTATAATTCAGATAGAAAATGATAGTGGAGTATACGATATGAAAACGACCAAAGATAGTGTTTTTGAATTTATACAGAAAGAACTAATGACAAATGATGCGTGCAAGCAAGGTATCAATACCAATGTGATTGCGCAACATTTTGGTCTACAACGTTCAAATATCTCGACAATTCTAAATGAATTGGTAAAAGAAGAGCGTTTAAATAAGACTAATACAAGACCAGTTCTTTACTATTTACCACAAAAGGAAAATAAAGAAATCTATAACGTAGGCAAAAAGTTAATAGGTTCTGATGGAAGTTTGCTAAATGCTATCCAGGTAGCTAAAGCTGCAATTTTATATCCGAATAAGAGTCTTAATGTTCTTGTAACCGCAAAGCCAGGTAGTGGTACAACACATTTCGTCTATGCAATGTATTTATTTGGGAAAGATGCTGGAATTTTTAGTTCCAATAAACCGCTATATAAAATCAATTGCAGACATTATAAAGATAATATCGATAAATTAAATGATATTCTTTTTAGACCAGATAATATGGAAAAGTCCCTCTTTGCTCAAGCTAGGGGTGGAATGTTATTTATCGATAATGTAGATTTACTAGACGCAACTGGGAAGAGTAAACTATCAAATTTCTTGGAAACAGGAATCTTGTTTAGTGAAATTAATGGTCAAACTTTAGACTGTAATCAGACATTTTTGACTGTATCATGTGGCCCAAATGGATTAGCTGAACTGTGTAGAAAGATTCCAATGATCATCAAACTTCCTAGTCTTGCTAGCAGACCAGTGAAAGAAAAACTTGCATTAATCAACTTTTTCTTTACGATAGAAGCAAACAACGCAAAACGTAATATCGAAGTGAAACGAGAAGTCCTAGATGCTTTATTACTAACGGAATTTAGTCATAATGTAAGAGGACTAGAAATGGAAATCAAGCGTGCATGTGCAACATCTTGTGTACGTGTGATGGATGATCCTAATTCTAATATTGAGGTGACAATTCATGACTTCAGTGCAGATGTACAGAAAAGTCTTATGCGTATGCGTATCCAAACTACTGAGTTTAATGAGATTTTGGGCACACAACCACTATTCATCTATAACTGTGATGAAGACTATCAGTTAGTTGAGAATGATAAATCGAGAGACTTATACGAAGAGATGCGTATACAGTATGCAGAACTTGTGAAGCATGGAATTGATAAAGATACGATTCATCATGTGGTGAATAGCCATGTTACGAATCTATTTAAGAGATATAACTATTATCAAAGCTTTAATAATGATTATGATATTGAACAGTTATCTAAGATTGTAGATGATAAGATTATTCACATGGTCACAAAGATCATAAAAGCATGCAAGCATGAATTACAGAGAGATATTAAACAGCAGGTATTCTATGGGTTATGTTTACATATGAATTCCCTACTAACAGCGAAATTAGATAACTCTCGTATTGAAGATAATCAGGTTGTACATATTATTCAAGATTATCCAAAGGAATATGCTATCTCAAATGAACTTGCACAGATGTTTAGAGAAGAGTTTGGTATTGAACTACCAATCCATGAAATCGTTATTATTACAATGTTCTTAATTAAAGATGAAGAAGACACAAAGGGTCATCCAGTACTGCTCTATATCTTACATGGAAAAGGTGTAGCTTCTTCACTTAGTGAAGTTACTAGTACTCTGACACATACAAATAATGTGTATTCCTATGATCTCTGTTTAGAGAAGGATTCAAAAGAAGCTTTTACAGAGATTAAAGATTTAATCACGCGTATTGATGATGGACAGGGTATCATTGTGATTTATGATATGGGTTCTATTAAAACGATGTTGGATACGATTTCGGAAGAACTCAATATCAAGATTCGCTATATCTATTTCCCAATTACACTAGTGGGATTAGACGTAGCACGTAAATGTGTGCAAGAAGAAGATTTAGATTACGTGTATCATACAACGATGCGCGAATTAAAGAATATGATGCATTTGAGTGATTCGAGAAAAGAAATTATCATTACACTTTGTCATACTGGTGAGGGTGGTGCTTTCCAGTTAAAACAATATATCGACCAACATTCCAATCTTGGTATCAAGACAGTTCCGCTTGCGATATCTAGACGTGAAGAACTAATTCAACAGGTGATGGATTTAAAGAAGATTTATCGTATTCATTGTTTTGTTGGGACATACGATCCTAAGTTATTAGGAATTCCGTTTATTTCGATTACAAAGGTATTTGAAAATAAACCTGATGATATTGATAAGATCTTGATGTTTGAATCGATTCAATCAAAACAGTTAGACTATGAAGCGGTATATTCTTTCTTGGAAGATCAGTTTAAATATATTTCGATAGCTAAGTTGAAAACAGTTCTACCATCTATCGTCGATGAATTGGAAGTCATGTATTCTTTAAATACGGATCAGAAAGCAGGCCTATTTGTACATATTGCTTGTTTATTAGAAAATACAAAACAAGGTGTAAGACAAAGTTGGGATAAGAAGACAGATGAAATCCTTGATAAGTATCCAGATGACTTTAAGATTGCCTCTAAGATATTAAAACCTTTAGAAAAAGCATTTAAAGTAATCATTGAGGATAATCATATCGCAACAATTATTATGATATTAAAGAAGTTATAGTAAAACATGCATACATGAAAAGAGCAGGATAGTCCCTGCTCTTAATTTGTTTCGTCTTTGTCACCAAATTTCTTTTGAAGAAATGAGCGTAGTGCTTTGTGTCTTTCAGGTTGAGGCATACGGAAGGTTTGAATTCCTTCACGCTTATTTATGATATCATTGCGCATATCGTATAGAGTACGTGACATTCTTCCAAAACTAATCCATTGGTAGAACGACCTTACAATGAAATTCTTATGTTCCAATTCATCATCGTGTCCACTGACAAACTGCTCAAAGTCAATCTTTAGACCATCCTTTGTTTCTTCTGTCTGATATGTGACACGAATAAAACTGGTCATAGAGCGCATCGTAGATTGATATAAACTACCACGTTTATATTCATCAATGGTTACTTTACACTGTGCAGGCTTACTATCATAAGTAAGTCCTTTTTTAATTGCGCTCTTTTCGACTTTTCGTTTTGAGGACTTTTGGATATTGTTCAAAACCTGTTCTTCAAGATAGTCATAGAACTCATCTGAAGTAATATTAAATGTTCTTGTTAGTTTCATGGTTGTATTATAGCATGCAAAGAAATACATTTTTGTTTTTTATTCACTTTGTATTTAGTGTATACATGATTTGTATAATTTAAACACTAGGTATATTTTGATACAAAAAATATATACACTAATACTAAAAACCATATTTTCATCTATAAAAACAATGAAAACAGTATTTTATACACAAAAATAGTGTATAAAAATAAGACTTTATATCTATGAAAGCGCTTTGACAATAGGTGCAGAAATATACAAAATAGAGTTGTCAAAACAAAATGATGAAAGGGAAATTCAAGATGGCTGAAGAAAAATTAGAAAATCAACAGGCAGATGAACAATCATCAGAAATGATTTCATTTGGAATTATTGCGAATGCTGGTGATGCGAGGTCATTTGCTTTCCAGGCATTGGATGCCGCAAAACACGGTGATTTTGCGCAAGCAGATGAACTGATGAAGAAGTCAGAGGAATCATCTACATTAGCGCATAAAGCACAAACAGACTTGTTGTTTAAGGAAATGAATGGAGGACATACAGAAGTAAATGTACTGCTCGTTCATTCACAAGATCATTTAATGACAAGTATGCTCGCTCAGGAATTAATCAAAGAATTAATAGAATTGTACAAAAATAAATAGAATACGGAGGAAAGAAACAGATGAAAATTTTATTAGTTTGTGCAGGTGGAATGTCTACAGGTCTTCTCATGAAGAAAATGGAAAAGTATTGGGAAGAAAACGGTGAGGATAACTCAATCAATGCAGTTGGTCTTTGCGAGTATCCAGATGTGTATAAAGATTATGACATTATCATGACAGGACCACAGGTAAGCTATCGCTTAAATCAGATCAAGGAAGATACTGGACTTCCATGTGAAGCTATTCCTTCCTTCGATTACGCAGTTGGTAATTGTGCAAATATCATGAAGATTGCGAATCGTTTATATCAACAGAAATAATTTAGAAAGAAAATAGGGGAAAATTAAAATGGATGGAGTATTTAACAGTCCTTTGATGATCAAACTTCAAGACTTTGGTCAAAAATTAGGATCAAACAAATTTTTATCAGCACTACAAGCAGGCATGATGTCCTGTATGGCACCAATCATGGTAGGTTCAATCTTCTCAATCATTTGTGCTGTTGGACCAATGTTTGGTTTGTTCCAGAATGGTGATGCAGTATACAACGTTTTATATGCACCATATCACTTTACAATGGACTTATTAGCACTTTGGATAGTACTATTAATTGCTTTCAACTATGCAAAGTCTATTAAGTTAAAGGCACCAGTTATGTCTGCAGTTCAGACAGCTGTATGTTTTGTACTATTGGCTTGTACATGGAGTAAAAACGAAGCTGGTGCGAATATTATGGATGTTACATATTTAGGTGCACAGGGTATGTTCGTAAGCTTCTTCGTGTGCTTTGTTGTATGTCAAATTGAAAAGTTCTGCCAAGAGAAAGATATTCGTATCAAGATGCCGGATGTATGTCCTCCATCACTCGTAAATGGTTTCTCTGCAATTCTTCCATTATTATTCGCAATCGTACCTTTATATGTACTTGAAGTTGTAATTAGCACAGCTACTGGTGGTGCATATGGTGTATGTTCAGGCTTCATGGCTGTATTATCAGCACCTTTGAATGCACTAGTATCTGTACCGGGTATGTTTATCTTAGTACCATTTGCAGCTCTATTATGGTGCTTTGGTATCCACGGAACAATCATTATCATCTCTGTCTTAATGCCATTAATGTTACAGGCTGCTGCAGCTAACGCAGCTGCCTATGCAGAGGGTGGTTATGGTGCACTTGTATTCTATCCGGTAGCACTATTTGCTTCATTAGCAACTTGCGGTGGATCGGGTAATACACTTCCACTTGTTATCTTTGGTCTAAAGGCTAAATCTGAGCAGATTCGTGCAGTATCTAAGATTGCTTTAGTACCTGGTTGGTTTGGTATCAATGAGCCTGTCACATTTGGCATGCCTATTATGTATAACCCAATCTTATGTATCCCTTACGTATTAAACGTTATTGTGGTAATGGCTTGTACATTATTCATGTATAAGATTGGTTTCTTAGTTCCAGGTTTTGTTCCAATTATGACATTAATGCCTATGGGATTTGGCGCATTCTTATCAACACTTCGTTGGCAGAATGCAATCTGGGATTATCTAACGATGATTCCTGCAGGTCTTGTATGGTATCCATTCTTCAAACTATATGACAATCAATTATACAAGAAGGAACAAGAAGCGAAAGCCGCTGAAGAAGCAGCCGCAAAAGCATAATCATAGAAAATATATGATGACGTTAGGAGTTTCTGCCTGACGTCTTCATTTTAAAGAAAAATATTCATGAATCTTACGATAAAAGGAGTGTAGGCTTATGGCTTTTCCAAAAGGATTTTACTGGGGTGGCGCAACAGCTGCCAATCAATATGAAGGTGGATGGAATGAAGATGGAAGAGGTCTAGCAATGACCGATGTTACTACAGGTGGCACAAAAGATACACCACGTTATGTGACATATCGAAACGCGGACGGGACACCTGGTAAATACACAATGTTTGGTGGGAAGTTACCAGAAGGTGCTAGTTACGCAGTACTAGATGACTATTACTATCCAAATCATATTGGTACAGATTTCTATCATCACTATAAAGAAGATATTGCATTATTTGCGGAGATGGGATTTAAGATGTTCCGTATGTCAATCTCATGGCCAAGAATCTTCCCACATGGTAATGATGAAAAACCAAATCAAGAAGGTCTAGATTTCTATCGAAACGTATTTGAAGAATTACACAAGTACGGTATTGAACCACTTGTGACAATCTCACATTATGATGACCCACTCTATATCGAAGAACATTTAGGTGGTTGGCAGAATCCGGAAACGATTGGATTATACGAGAAGTATTGTCATGTCATTTTTGAAGAATATAAAGATCTCGTTAAATATTGGTTAACGTTTAATGAAATCAATTGCTTATTAATGATTGCGGCATTTATGCCAAATGCACCAAAGGAATTATTACAGTCATCCTATATCAAATTACATCATCAATTTGTCGCAAGTGCGAAGGTTGTAAAATATGCACATGAAAAATATCCACAGTTTGAAATGGGATGCATGATTGCAGGTATGATTTCCTATCCATTAACTTGCGATCCTAAGGATGTTCTTGCAAATCAACAGCGTATGCAAGACTCATTCTACTATTGTGGTGATGTGATGGTACGTGGCTATTATCCAGGATATGCGAAGAAGACATGGAAGAAGTTAGAATTAGACGCTTCCTTCTTTGAAAAAGATGCAGAGATTCTAAAAGAGGGTCATGTGGACTTCTTCAGCTATAGCTATTACGCAACAAGTTGTGAAACGACACATAAGGATTCTGAAAGAGATGGTGCTGGTAACCTTTCGATGGGCTACCAGAATAGCTATATCAAATATTCAGAATGGGGCTGGGGTATGGACGCAGATGGTCTACGCTTCTCCCTCAATGAAATCTATGACCGCTATCAAGTACCAGTGATGGTTGTAGAAAATGGTTTAGGTGCTATCGATACATTTGAAGATGGTAAGATTCATGATCCATATCGTATTGAATATATGAGAGCCCATGTAAAGGCAATGGAAGAAGCTCTGAATGATGGTGTAAATCTAATTGCGTATACACCATGGGGTTGTATTGACCTAGTTTCCGCAGGAACAGGAGAAATGCGCAAACGCTATGGCTTCATTTACGTAGATATGGACGATGAAGGTAAGGGCACATTAAATCGTTATCGCAAAGATAGTTTCTATTGGTACCAAAAGTGTATTCAATCTGACGGAACAGATTTAGATTAAAATAATTCAGAAAGGATAAATAATATGAGTTTTCCAAAAGAGTTTTTATGGGGTGGTGCTACAGCTGCCAACCAATATGAAGGTGGTTGGCAAGAAGATGGCAAAGGTATCAACACCAGTGATACATTAACAAATGGTTCTCACACAGTTGCACGTCGTGTGACTTGGAAGAATCCTACAACAGGCGAGACAGGTAGTTCACCAATGAAGTTTATGTCTGGAGATAAGTTTATTCCGGAGGGTACGATTCCTACTATTCTAGATGGGGAATATTATCCAAGCCATATCGCAACAGACTTCTATCATCATTACAAGGAAGATATTGCCTTAATGGCAGAGATGGGATTTAAAACATTCCGCATGTCCATGAACTGGGCAAGAATTTTCCCAAATGGTGATGATGAAACACCAAATGAAGCGGGTTTGAAGTTCTATGATGATGTGTTTGATGAGTGTAAGAAGTATGGTATTGAACCACTTGTAACACTATCACACTATGAAACTCCAATTGGTTTAACAATCAAATATGGTGGTTGGAAGAATCGTAAATGCATTGATTTCTTCGAGAAGTACGCAACTACAGTAATCAAGCGTTACGTTGGAAAAGTAAAATACTATCTAACATTTAATGAAATTAATATTATGTCTTGGATGCCTTACATGGCTGGTGGAATCATTGATTTCTCAGACCAGGCAAAAGCACAGGGTGCACATAACCAATTTGTTGCGAGTGCAAAGGTAGTGAAGTTTACACATGAAAACTATCCAGAGATTAAGATTGGACAGATGCTTGCATACCAACCAACTTATACATATACATGCGATCCAGCAGACCAAATTCTAGCATTAGAACGTGAACAACAAACGATATGGTATTCAGATGTGCAAACGGGTGGCCATTATCCAGAATATAAGTTAAAAGAGTACGAGCGTAAGGGAATTAAACTAGATGATACACCAGAGGATTATGAATTACTTCGTAATTACTCTGCTGACTTCTTAAGCTTCTCTTGTTACGGTAGTTCAACTGTTACAACACATGAAGTAAAGGATAATGTTGGTGGTAACTTTGTAATGGGCGTTCCTAATCCATATCTAAAGACGAATGCATGGGGTTGGGCAACAGATCCTGCATGTCTACGTTTAGCATGCAATACACTATACTATCGTTATAACAAGCCAATTTGGATTGTAGAGAATGGTATTGGATGGCAAGACAAACTAGAATCTGATCATACAATTCATGACGATTATCGTATTGATTATCTTCGTCAGAACATCCAATCTATGGATGACGCCATTAATAAAGATGGTGTAGATCTAATGGGTTATACAATGTGGGGCTGTATCGACTTAGTGTCTGCAGGTACTGGCGAGATGCGTAAACGTTATGGTTTTGTATATGTAGACCGTGATGATGAAGGCAAAGGAAGCCTAGCACGCTATAAGAAAGATAGTTTCTACTGGTATAAGAAAGTCATCGCGACACAAGGTAAAGATTTAGATTAGTGTAAGGGTGACGGTGTACATCGTCATCCTTTTAAGGAGTTTATTGTGAAGAAGTTTATGATACGTGCAGATGATTTGGGATTTTCCAAAGCAGTAAATTACGGTATTTTTGAGACTGTTAAAAATGGTTTGATAAAGAATATTGGCTTTATGGTAAACATGCATGCATCTATGCATGGATATGAACTTGTGAAAGATTATGATATCTGTCTTGGACAACATACAAATGTATGTGTGGGGAAACCTATCAGTGATCCAACAAAAATACCAAGTTTAGTGAATGAACATGGTGAATTTAAATCGAGTAGAGAATACCGTCAGGCAAAAGAAGATTTTGTCGTACTAGAAGAGGCAATCCTTGAAGTCGAGGCACAGTATGAAAGATTTAAGGAGATTACGCATCAAGAACCTGCATACTTTGAAGCACATGCGGTCATGAGTCAGAATCTGATGAAGGCGATTGAAATCGTTGGTGAAAGACATCACTTAAAGACATTAAACATGACGTTTGATGGTAGTCCTATGATTGTAAATGGACAACCAATGTATATGCATATGGAGAGTATGTTTCCAAATTACGATCCAATGCAATCATTTCTAAAAATGTTAGAAGCGAAGGAAGATGGCTATCATATGATGGTACTTCATCCAGGTTATTTGGATCAATACATCACTTCTGTCTCCTCCTTAACAACACCACGTATGCAAGAAGTAGATATGCTAGTCAGCGATGCATTCAAAGAATATATACAAACAAATCAAATACGTCTGTATACGTATGATGAGGTATAAAACGTATAGTTTAATTGTTATTTCTTTATAAAATTATTCATGTGTATCGTAGATGTTACTAATCTTATAGAGAATAAGATTGTGTATTTTAGGATACTGAATTAATAGATTTAATAAGTTGAAACTATCAACAAGTATAAATTAAATCAACAGATGAAAATATTGAAATAGAAAGAAGGTAAATACAATGAGTTTTCCTAAGAATTTTTTATGGGGTGGTGCTACAGCCGCAAATCAATGTGAAGGTGCTTGGAATGTTGATGGAAGAGGTCCAGCCTTAACAGATGTTAAAACAGGAGGAAGTGTAAATTCTCCTCGCCTTGTGACATATATCGATAAAGATGGAAATCCACAAGCGCAACCAGAGATGGCAGGTGGAATTCCAGAAGGTGCACATTATGCTGTGTTAGATGGTTATCTTTATCCTAACCATGATGGTATTGATTTCTATCACCACTATAAAGAAGATATCGCATTATTTGCCGAGATGGGATTTAAAACATTCCGCATGTCCATTTCATGGTCAAGATTATATCCAAATGGTGATGAGGAAACACCAAATCAAAAGGGAATTGAATTCTATCGTAATGTATTCAATGAACTGAAGAAGTATAATATTGAGCCACTTGTAACAATCTGGCATTTTGATACACCACTCTATCTTGAAGAGAAGTTTGGTGGTTGGAAGAATCGTAAACTAATTGATTTATATGTTCGCTTTGCGAAAACATGCTTTACTGAATTCAAGGGGCTTGTAAAGTATTGGTTAACATTTAATGAGATTAACAATACAATTATGTTCTTAGATATGTTTGGACAGAAGGTTACAGATACAGACTTCCAAAATGCATATCAGACATTACATCATCAGTTTGTCGCTAGTGCAAAGGCTGTACAGATTGGTCATGAAATTGATCCAGAGAATAAGATTGGATGCATGATCTGCGGTATTACATTCTACCCAATGACTTGTGATCCAAAGGATATCTTGTTGAATCGTCATACATGGGAAAAGAATATTTTCTATTGTGGCGATGTGCAGTGCAAAGGCAAGTATCCTACTTTCGCAGAACGTTTATGGAAAGATCATAATGTGAAGCTAGAAATTTTACCAGAAGACTTGGAAGACCTAAAGAAGGGAACTGTTGATATGTATTCCTTCTCCTACTACATGTCTACTGTTGTAACGACACATAAAGTTACAGATAAGGTATCAGGTAACTTCTCTGCAGGCGCTAGAAATGAATATCTACAGTATTCTGACTGGGGTTGGGCAACTGATCCAACTGGATTACAGTACTATCTAGAGATGATGTATGATCGCTATGAAAAGCCACTACTCATCGTTGAAAATGGCTTAGGTGCATTTGATACAGTAGAAGAAGATGGTAGTATCCATGATCCATTCCGCATTGACTACTATCGCCAACATATCGAAGCAATGGCTAAAGCAATTGATAATGGCGTTGACTTAATTGCATATACTACTTGGGGCTGTATCGACTTAGTATCTGCAGGCACTGGTGAAATGCGTAAGCGTTATGGTTTCATCTATGTTAATAAGCAGGATGATGGAACAGGAGATTATTCTAGAAGTCGCAAGGATTCTTTCTATTGGTATAAGAAGGTAATTGCGTCAAATGGAGAAGATTTAGCATAAGATTCTAGACTTTCTTCTTAATGCATGGAGGATTTAACAATGAAAATCATAGGAATTGATATTGGTGGTAGTTCCATCAAGTATGCAGTGTTTGATGAGAATCGAGAGGTTCTTTCCAAAGGTAAAGTAAAAACACCGATTGATGAATCTATCAATATTGCTAAATCAAAATATGTGATACAAGATTTGTATGATGTAATTGATTCATTTATTCCAAGTGATATTGACGGTATCGCTATCAGTATGCCAGGACGAATCGATTCCGAAAGAGGTATCGCAATCACTGGTGGAGCGTTACTATACATCAAAAACGAACCAGTAGAAGCATACTTCACAAATAAATATCATGTGCCAGTATGGATTGGCAATGACGCAAAATGCGCAGGTATGGCTGAAGTAGGATATGGTGTATTACAGGATGTGGATGATTCTCTGGCTATTATTCTAGGTACTGGTATTGGTGGGTGTCTTATCAAAGATAAGCAAGTTCATCATGGCAAGCACTTTACTGCTGGAGAGGTATCTTGTATGTATGTAGAAACACCACCAAAGCCTGACTTTAGTAGTTCCTGGGCTATGGTAAATGGTATCAATGGACTATTACAATGTGTACAAAAACACTTACAAACAAAAGAAACATACTGTGGTGAAGAAATATTTGAGCTAGCTAATCAAGGAAATCAACAAGTCTTAAATGCATTAGATGAGTATTGTATGAAACTGGCAGTGCAACTTTACAATATTCAAACAATCTTTGATCCAGAGAAAATTGCGATTGGTGGTGGCATCTCTACCCAACCCTTACTCATAGAGAAAATCAATGAACAGTATCAAAAGTTATTCGTAGATTTCTTGCCAGTACGACCAGTTCCAATTGTTGCATGCATGTTTCGAAATGATGCAAATCTGATAGGCGCATATTATGAGTTAAGAAAGAAGATGGGGTAATTCTCCATTTTCTTTTTAAACTCATGGTTTCATTTTTAGCAAGATACTTGCAATGAACACTGTAGCGTGATATATTCCAATTGCGTTACAAATAATGGGGCTGTCATGGTTTCGACAGGTTTATGTTTGATTTGTGCGGCAGTGGAGTGGTGACCTAATCACTAAATAAATTTAAACGCAAATAGAACAAATAGTTTCGCTTTTGCTGCCTAAGAACGCTAGATGCGTTGCAGCAACCCGATCAATGCTTTAGCCATTCTGTATTGATTGCGTAAATAAATGGATACGGTGAACCCAATGCCTGTAGGGGGAACCCGACAATTTACAGGTAAATTCAATAACTTGTTCGCTCACTGTCGTGGTTATTGTCTTACTTTACAGTGAGATAAACTGTAGATGCGCAAATGTGGGACTATTCTTGGACAGGAGTTCGACTCTCCTCAGCTCCACTGAACGATAAAAACGACCTTAGAGTCGTTTTTATTATGGCCATGTATAAAGAATTTGAATATTGTGAATTACATTGTTAGTTATAGTGAACTGTGCTAATCTAAAACTGAAGTTAGCTTAAATTTTGAACTAATAATGAAGTTGTTATGTGTGTTTTTGACTGTAAGTATGATTGAAAGGAATAGTGATAAGAATGCTAAGTCAGAAAGAAAAGACAACAATTACAAGAAAGTATCAAAAGAGAATGAAATCTGCATGTCAAAATTTTCTTGCGAAACGGTATGGGGGTAGATAGTGTCAATTCTTATTGGCAAAAGATAGAAGAACGATATAATCAAATCTTAGATGAAGCACCAGATATTGGTGGTGAAGCAAATTCAATGAGTCATAATCTCTACGAAGTAGCGTGGATTATCGCTCTCTATGATGTGGTTGGAAGAAACTTAACAACGGAAGAGATTGATACTGTAATTCATGATGTCATGAAAGATGGTTTGAATACTCTTCGCAAAATTCCAGGTAAGTTTTTGCTCGAAAGAAAGTTTATACGAAATCTTATTATTCGCTCTTTAGATAAATATCAGAAAAAACTAGAGCCACATCTTCACAATGATTGGCATAATACATGGGGTATGGAAGTACAGCATGATATTGATGATGGTATTCACTTTGTACTAAGAGGATGTCCTATTAAAGACTATTGTGAGAAACATGAAATGATGGAGATCTTGCCACATTTTTGTAATATGGATCATCAGATGATACAAGCATTACAACTCTATTTAATACGGTCAAAGACATGTTCTGATGGTAATGAGATATGTGAGTATACGATTGTTACAAATGATAATCCTTTGGTAGAAAAAAATCCTATCCTTGTTAAGGATGATGGACTGATACTAACAAAAAGCATGTAATTTAATAACTAATAATCAAAGAGATTAAAACTTTGATGTGTATATAAAATCTTCTTTTTTATAAATCAAAAGCAGATAATGATATTTCAATTATATAAAACGCCATTTTATATAATTGAAATGATAAATAATATCCTATGATATTAAAAAACACTATTTTATATAATTGAAAATATGTGCACTACATAATAGTGAACAATGACCTAATAAAGTGCGCAATAATTAATTATATGAGTTTTTTGCTAAGAAGATGAGTTTCCTATTATTTCTTTTATGATTTTGGTGATACTATAGTTCTATGGAAAAGGGGTTACTATGTTAAAACAAATTAAATGGAGATCTATATTAGTTGGAATTGGATATATTCTTGCAGGTTTATTATTAATCGTTTATCCAGAAAGTAGTAGAGATCTGATTGCGTATGTGTTGGGTATCGCATTAGTTGTATATGGTATTGTTTCTCTTACAACATACTTTGTTATCAACGTAAAAGAAAGTTTGCGTCGTAATGAATTCTCAATCGGAATCATGGCAATATTTGCTGGTCTTATTATTATCTTTAAACAACAAATCTTGCTAGATATCATTCCAATCTTGCTAGGACTTGTAATCGTTGCGGATGGTTTTGATAAGTTACAAAATGCAGTCGTTGCGAAACGTATTGGTTCATCTCAATACGCAACGTACATTGTATTAGCAGCTGTATCTATCGTACTTGGCTTTGTAGTCATGTTCTTCTTAACAGGTGTTGAACTACAGAAGATTTTGTTTGTTGTGATTGGTGTTAGTTTGGTTTATTGTGGTGTTTCGGATATTTTCGTAGTCTTATTTATCGCAGATAAATTCCATAAGTTCTTAAAGAGTTTTGAAGCAAACGGAAAGATTATCGATGCGGAAGTGGAAGAAGAAAGAGAAGAAACTACAGAAGAAACAGAAAAAGAAAATACGGAAGAAGAGAAGTCGGAATAGCCTGACTTCTCATTTTCGATACAATCACTTAAAATAGATATATGGAGGAAGTATTTTAATGTTTAATGACTGGTTTAAAATTGGTCCTGTAACTGTACATGGATATGGTTTCATGATTGCAGTTGGTATATTGTTTGCGTTTTGGTTATCAGAACGTCTAGCAAAGAAACAAGGACTAGAATATGAAAAGATTGATGGAATGATTTTCTTTATCATCATCTTTGGATTCATTGGAGCGAAGTTACTCTATATCTTTACGGTATGGGATTCATTCGTGCAGAATCCTGTAGTGATTTTGAGTAATGAAGGATTTGTGGTCTATGGTGGAATCATCGCTGGTATTATTGCGGCGTGGATTTATTGTAAGTGGAAGAAGTGGGACTTTATGAAGTACGCAAATGTACTAATGCCTGCTGTTTCACTGGGACAAGGCTTTGGACGTATTGGATGTTTCTTTGCTGGATGCTGTTATGGTATTCGTACAACGGCCTGGTATGGTGTAGAATTTCCGGCAGAATCTTTAGGTCCAGGAGCTGGTATCAAGGTTATTCCTACAGAGTTAATTTCTTCTGCAGGTAACTTCTTAATCTTTGCTTTCTTACTAAGAAACTTATTAAAGGGCAAGCATCCGGAAGATACAGCAGCGTGGTATTTAGTTCTATATGGATTAGGTAGATTCTTAGTAGAGTTCTTACGTGGTGATTTAATTCGTGGGCAAATTTGGATTTTCTCTACATCACAGTTTATTTCTATCTTTGTATTCTTAGCAGGAGCGTTCTTGCTATGGTATAGACAGAATCATTCAGATTTGAAGAAGGAGGTAGCCGCATGAGAATCGGTATTGCAAATGATCACGCATCTGTAGAGATGAAGAAGGAACTTGTTGCGTATCTTGAATCACAAGGACATGAAGTTATTAACTACGGTACAGATTTATCGGAAAGTACAGATTATCCTATCTGGGGTGAAAAGGTATCAATGGCTGTTGTGAATGGTGAAGTAGAACGCGGTATCGCAATCTGTGGAACTGGTGTTGGAATTGGTATTGCATGTAATAAAGTGAAGGGCATTCGTGCATGTATCTGCTCTGAACCATATAGTGCTAGATATTCAAGATTACATAACAATGCAAATATCATCGCCTTTGGTTCAAGAGTGATTGGAATCGAAACAGCGAAGATGCTTGTAGATGAATTCATGAATACTGAATTTGAAGGTGGTCGCCATGAACGCAGAGTAAACATGGTAATGGACATCGAAGCGAGAAACTTTTAACCGGTGAATACCGGTTTTTTCTTTTGGAAAAAGAAAAACCTTCACGAATGTGAAGGCTATTGTACTACTGGTAATTCAAAGTCTTCTTTCTTTTCAAGAATCTCCATGAATTCTTCACCAGTAATTGTTTCTTTTTGATATAAGAACTGTGCAATTCGATCAAGATCTGCTTTATGTTCCGTTAATAGTTGCTTTGCTTTCTCGTGTTGTTGTTTAACGAGAGCTACAACCTTTTGATCGATAGTTGAAGCTGTGCCATCTGAACATGCTAGTGATGCATCACCACCAAGGTATTTGTTATTTACAGTTTCCATTGCGACCATATCAAACTCATCGCTCATACCATAACGGGTAATCATGGCACGAGCAATCTTCGTTGCTTGTTCGATATCGTTGGAAGCACCTGTAGTAACTTGTCCAAATTCAACTTCTTCCGCTGCACGACCACCTGTAAGTGTCGCAATACGATTTTCTAATTCAGACTTTGTGTAAAGAGGATGGTTACCTTCTTCTACCTGCATTGTATAACCGAGGGCACCACTTGTACGTGGGATGATTGTAATCTTCTGTACAGGTGCACTATGTGTCTGTAGTGCCGCAACTAATGCATGTCCAACTTCGTGATATGCAACAACTAGTTTTTCTTTATCCGTTAGAATTGCATTCTTCTTTTGGTATCCTGCAATAACAACTTCAATACTTTCTTCTAAGTCTTTTTGACTTACTGCATTTCTCTTTTCACGTACAGCACGTAAAGCTGCTTCGTTGATGATATTTGCAAGTTCTGCACCAGAGGCACCAGAAGCCATGCGTGCAACTACGTTATAATCAATACCTGGCTCTGTCTTAACTTTCTTTGCGTGAACTTTTAAGATGTCCTCACGACCTTGAAGGTCAGGTAACTCAACTGGAACACGACGGTCAAATCTTCCTGGACGTAATAAGGCAGGATCTAGATTTTCAGGACGATTTGTAGCTGCGAGTACGACAATACCGTTATTACCTTCAAATCCATCCATTTCTGTTAGTAACTGGTTTAATGTTTGTTCGCGCTCATCATTACCGCCAAAGTTACCTGCATTACGCTTACCACCAATCGCATCGATTTCATCGATGAATACAATACATGGTGCTTTTTCTTTTGCGTCTTTAAATAAGCTACGAACTTTAGAAGCACCCATACCTACGAACATCTCTACAAACTCTGAACCAGAGATAGAGAAGAATGGTACGTTTGATTCACCTGCAACAGCCTTTGCAAGCATGGTCTTACCTGTTCCTGGAGGACCAACTAAGAGAATACCCTTTGGCATTGTCGCACCAATGGATTTAAACTGATTTGGATCATGTAGATAGTTTACAATTTCCTGAAGATTCTCTTTGGCTTCATCCTCACCAGCTACATCGTGGAAACGAATTGTTGTCTTATCCTTATCGTAAACACGTGCATTTGACTTACCTAGGTTAAACATACCACCTAGACCGCCACCTCCAAGTGGAGAATCTTTTCCACCACCTTGCATTGTACGGTTAACATAGCGCATTAACATTACCGCAATAATGATTGGAAGGATCCAACCAAAGAAGATGTTCATAAACAGTGAACCCTGTTGTACACGTGTACCAGAGAATTTCACGTCATGATTTTCAAGACGATCGACTAAATCAGGGTCATTTATTTTTACAGTAGAGTATACTGTATCACCATCTTTGAGCTTGTATGTAATCTGAGAAGACTCAATCGTCACCTCATCAATTTTGTCATCGGTGGTTTGTTGAATAAATGTACTATACGGAACTTCTTCAATTTGTGCCTGCTGAAGTACAGGTCGTAAAACCAAGTTGAGTAATACTAATACAATTGCTACAAATGCATAGTAATACACAAGAGGTTTTTTCTTCTTGTTATCATTCATATTTATAAAACTCCTTTCGGATAAAAAGATTTTAGCACATTCACACATAGAGTGCTAATAAAATACTATGTGATTTCGTGTGAAAATAAAGAAGAATTCCAAAAAGGATGAAAGGATAATTGTGTAGTGCTTCTTGACAATACTAGGTTTTATAATGGTAAGTTGAAAAAATGGGACATTTTTAATAAGATTTAGAATGTAGATATAGTTAACTAAAGGGGATATCATGGGAATATTTAAAGATGCTTTAAAGGGCGCAATGAAGGAAGCAATCGTTGGTGCAACAGTTGGTACGGGATTGTCTGTTATTGGGGGAGCTTTAAGTGTAATTGAAGAAAATACTAATAAATCACAATTAAGTAAAATGGCAAAGGAAAACGAATATTGTTTATTCGTGGATTGTGATAGGGAAATTGGGGAAGGTATTTATAGAGTTTATTCAAAAAAGAAAGAGGAACTATATAGTACTTTATTGACTATAAATAAAGATGGGTATTCTTTGGCTTTTTATGATGTCCTAAAGGGAAAGATAGGTAGTATTCAGAAAAAAGTTATTGAAGATAAATCGCTGTTTAGTAAAAAAGAATTTGTAAAATATTCATTTAATTTAGGTGATTCTTTTGGAGATATCATTATTACTACAGAAGGCAATAAACGAGTATATAAAACAAGTTTTAATTCATGGATAGCAATGGGTGATTTCAATTTAGGGAAATATAGAATTATTGATACAGCTTCTGGAAAAACAATTGGATCTGTTATAAATACAACTTATAAATCTAAGAGATACGGTGTAGTTTGCGAAGATGATGATAACAAATCAGTTCTCGTATTCCTAACCATTTTTATCGATCATTTTAACAAGTATCATCAATAATCTAAAACTCGATCAAGTGATTTATGTGAATGTTTCTCACGCATTAGCAATCTAAATACAGAAAAATCATGATTAGTATATATAAGACTAGGATAAAATGAAAACAATATATTTAATGAGACACTCAATTCCTGAAAAGATAAACCTAGAAACAGCATTAATCCCTCTTTCGACTGATGGTTTGAAACTTGCAGAATCTAAGCGTGCAATATTTTTAAATATAGATTATTGCTATACATCTCCATATACTAGAGCAGTAGAAACTGCAAAGCAAATAAGTAATAATATTGAGATTTTATATGATTTGCATGAACGAATTATCGGGGAAGCTTATGAGGATTTTTGGCTAAAACAATATTTAGATTTTGATTATGCCAATAAAAATGGGGAATCTTTAAATCAAGTAAAAAAACGGATGAAAATTACTATCGATAAAATTTTGAATGACATAAATGAGGGTGATAAGGTTTTGGTTATTTCACATGCTACGGCTATCTGTGCATATCTGTTGAATTATTGTAAAATTATAATAACCAATGCCACGGAGAAAAGCAGAAAAATTACTTTTAATAATGATGTGATTCTGAATGGGAAAATTGAGCCAACCAGTTATTTTGAAATTAAATATCAAGAAAATAATATTTATTCTATTACTTTTAACAAATAAATTTTTGAACTTATAAAGTGGTAAAAAAGAAATTAAAATAGTATTTTTGTATTTAACAATGTTGCTGTTTGTTCTTTAGAACATATTTTGCAATCTATAATATTTTATACAGATTTTATAGTAGACAGTTATTTTTAATGGTCATATTAATGGATAGGATTATATGAAAATGGATGCTAGAGAAATTAAAAAAATAACCAATGATTATTATTCTTGCTTCTGTGTAGCAGATGTAAGTAATTTTGAACATGGTATACAGTTTATTTGTACTGATGAAAGAAGCCATATATTAAAGGGAT
>ERZ772979.83-NODE-83-length-82193-cov-20.583311_pt1 | contig 82193 bp, 78 predicted proteins | sample MGYA00511130_ERZ772979 | MGnify/ENA primary metagenome ERZ772979 (study PRJEB29015, sample SAMEA2738103) | human oral metagenome | biome: human oral; feature: human-associated habitat; material: saliva | place: China | collected 2186 ...
TCCCGAACAGGACCGTGAAACGACTCAGCGCCGATGATAGTGTGGTTCTTCCATGCGAAAGTAGGTCACTGCCAAACACTTATTTCGAAGCCCTGATGATTTATTCATCAGGGCTTCTCTCTTTTATACGTGCTTTTTTGCCCTATCTAACATGGACAGGTTGCTGAAGAAGGTCATGACGGTTTGATTCTTCGGATGGGAATTTGTTTCGGCGGTGTGGCCAATGTGTTGCCAGGTACTTGTTTTTTATTTATGATTCGGCATTATCTTGCAATTTTGGCTGGATAATTAGGTGTGATTTGGCGTTTGATTCAAGAAAGGAGTAGGTATGAAAAAGGCTTTGTTCGGTTTGTTGTCTTATGCGGTTACGGCTTTGGCTTTGGCGGCCGTCAATATCAATACAGCCACGGTTGAGGAGTTGAAGGCTTTGCCCGGGATCGGTCCTGCAAAGGCTCAGGCCATTGTGGATTACCGCAAGGAAAACGGCCATTTCAAATCGGTGGAGGATTTGAAGAAGGTGAAGGGTATCGGCGAGGGTATCTTCGGTAAGTTGAAGGATGAGGCAACGGTCGGTACTGCCGCGCCGGCTAAAACGGCCAAACCCGCAGCCGAAAAACCTGCCGCCCAACCCGTAGCAGGGAAAAATACGGCTAAGTAGGGAATGACCGATTCGGTTCGGTGGATAGGTTGTTTTGTGTAGTGATTATTACGAGCCCTATTGAATAGCAAGATTAGGAAAATCATGTCAAGTTTGCAAGAAAGTAAATTTACGGAAGAAATCGTATTAGATGTCACACGTCATACGCCGAAGCTGCTCACTTTTACGATTAGTCGTCCGGAAACTTACAGATTTTCAGCAGGACAATTTTCTCGTTTAGGCTTTCGTGATGGGAATGGCTATATTTGGCGTGCTTATTCCATTATGTCTGCGGAATATTCTGATATTTTGGAATATTTTGCCGTCTTGATTCCAGACGGCCCGATGTCTGCGTATTTTATGCAGATGAAGGCTGGAGATACTATTTTGCTCGATAAGAACGCTACAGGTTTTTTGTTGCCTGAACGTTTTGTAGACGGTCGAGAGTTGATAATGTTATGTACGGGTTCAGGAATAGCTCCCTTCCTGTCTATTTTGGAGCAACCTGAGGTCTGGCAGAGATTTGAACGTTTAGTATTGGTTCATTCTGTTTCTTATGCTGAGGAATTGATTTTCAGAAATCGGCTTGATGAATTGGCAGATCATCCTTTAGTTGGCGAATATTTTGCTAAATTTAGTTTTCTACCGGTATTAACGAGGGAAAAAAATGATGGCGTACTCCACAAACGTTTGTCAGAGTTATTGACTGGGGGGCAATTGTCTGAAGTTTTAGGGCTTCCCTTTACTCCCGAACATACTCGCTTTATGCTCTGTGGCAATCCCGATATGGTTAAAGATACTTTTCAGGCTTTATTGAATATGGGTTTCTCCATGCATCGCAATAAGAATCCGGGACAGATTTTGATGGAAAACGGTTTCTGATTAACTAAGCTCAAGTGAATTAAATAATTTTTAGGGCTGCCCAAGAAACTGGACAGCCCCTTTTGGTTTTATTGGAATTGATCGAGCACGGGTTTCATTTGCTGTATTGGTGGCTGATTGGTGTGTACATTATCTGGATAATAGCCAATATTTTGTACTCCGGCTTGGCGCAGGATGTGCAGCCAGTTGGTAATTTCTCCTGCGGGTAGAGGACGCTCGCTACGCCAATTGACAGTTTGGAGTTCAAAAACGATTTTTTCAGACGGCAGTCCACTGTTCTGCACGGTTGTTACTAGTCCTTTTAACCATTCGGCGGCTTGAAGACTATCGATTGCTGCTTCATTTTCCATGTAGGGCATAGCCATGATGGCTGTGTAATCATAATGTTTTACGAAAGCCGGCAGACTTTGGGCAAACCATTTCTGTTGATTTTTATCGGTAATAACCCCCGCATAAAGATTACGCGCGGTTTTCATCTGTTCGAGACCGTTGAAGCTGTAATTTAAGGCAGCTGTTTTAAGGCGATCACCGTGTTTGATTAAATCTTGTTCTTTTTGTACGGCTTCGCGGCGGTATTGTTCTTCACTGCGCTTTCCGGGTGCGATTTTGCCTTCATTGTCGGTAAGCAGGCCGTCATCATGAAAGATGATGCCGTTAAATCGGGCATGAAAGGCCAAGTCTTCATACAAATCTTCCAATAATTTCCGATTTTTTTCGTTATACGGGGAGAGTCGCAGATAATGGGCGGGATCGGGCATTTGGGTACGATGGTCGGTTACATATTCGTAACCTTTTCCTGCATTCACAGCCAACATCGGCATCCAGGCATAAACTTCGGTTTTCGTACGGCTCATTAGTTGCCATGAAACCCGGCTGAATAGGTCTGCACGCATGGGGATACGGCGGTTTGGGAAATAGACGGCATCCGCTGTGCCGTCGCCGTCAGGATCGGCAAATGCTTGAAGATAAACGGTGTTCACGCCCAATTTGCTGATGCGGTTAATCAATGCATCGATATTGCGGTTCATTTGCCGCTCATCTGTGTCATAGATGTAATCCAAATCGACATGGGCTATTTTTTGCGGTCTGTGACGTGGCAGTTGTTCTTGCAAATAGGCTTGCAGAAAAGCGGTATCACTGCCTTCATCTAACATTGCACGGCCTATATGGCCGTCTGAAAGACGGTTTAGCCGACGGTCGTAGAGTGAAAAACTACCGTCAAAACCTGTTTTGCGGGCGATATTCACAGCCGTTTGGTTAAACTGCCCATACGGCCAAACGATAATTCTAGGCCTTACTCCGGTATGCCGCTCGATTTTGTCTGCGGACGTTTTCAAATCTGCTTCTATCCTGTGCCGATATTCTTCGGCTGTTTCGTAACGGCCGTTTCGGTAATATCCAGAAAGGGCGGCGGCAAATTCTGAACCCATAGGGTTTCCGGCCTGACCGCGATGCAGATTGTCGCTATGGGAAGCAATTTCCACCAAACCGCTTTGCTGTAAAGTTTTTATTTGCGGCCAACTTAAAAAGCGATTACGTGGCAACTTGGTCGTTCCATATGGGACATAATCTTTTTCATCCAGCCATGAAGTCACAACGGCCAATACCGCGGGATAACGGTATTGCTGCAACAATGGGAAAACGGTTTGGTAAAAGCTCAAATAGCCGTCGTCAAAAGTCAGTAGGACAGGTTTTTCGGGCAGGCTGCCTTTGCCTGCTTCCGCTTCTTTAATCTGCCGCCAGCTGACGGGTGTATAGCCGTTGTTTTTCAACCAGTCGAAATGCTCGATTAGTTTGCTACGGCTGACCGTGGGGGTATCCGTTTGACCAGACACCTTGCCCTCAACCACATCATGATATGTCAGTACGCCGTAGCGCATTTCGGCCCAAACTTGCCTTATTGGCAGCAAAAGCAGCAAAACAAGTAAAATTCTCATGTAAGTCCTTTTCAGACGGCTGGATGCAACAAAATAGCAATTACAGGATTTTTTGTTTTTTTAAGAGGGAGCTGTGTTTAAATCAGGTAAAAAAATCAAATTTAACATTTAAACCGCCCCTAAATAGAATGTATCGGCAATTTAATGTCTTTGTTAAAGATGTAATGATAATAGTACTTGCCAGACAATCTGCTTTTACATTACATTGCACTACATAAGAGCAAACGCTCAACGCCAAGTAAACAAAGGCAATATAGAAATGAGGAAATAGGGCATAACCCACATGCAGTATAAATAAACAGGCTGTCCCATAAGGGCGGCCTGTTTTGCGTTTGCCGGTTATTGTCCTTACAGGCCGTCTGAAAATGCTTCGACACAGTTTTCAGACGGCCTGACAGTAAATCGGCTTTAACGGTGCAGGATAACTTCCAGTACGAATTTGCTGCCCACATAAGCCAGCATCAGGCTGATGAAGCCGACAATTGTCCAAACGGCGGGCCGTTTCCCGCGCCATGCCGTCATACTGCGTTTCAGCAGCAGCCCCGCATAAATAAACCAAGACACAATGCTGAAAATGGTTTTATGCGTGAACGTCATCGGACGGCCGAATACCTCCTCGGCAAAAAACGTACCGCTGATAACCGAAACCGTCAGCAGGGCAAAACCTATCCACATACTTTGAAACATCATCCGCTCCAAACTCAGCAGCGGCGGCAGGAAAGAGCGGGCGGGCGACAGCCTGTGCCGATGCAAATCGCGGCTCAGCCACAAAATCAGCACGGCTATCAAAGTGGTAATGCCAAACAAGCTGTATGCCAGCAGTGATGAAATAATGTGCAGCATAAACGGCCAGTCCGTTATCCGGTAGGATTCCACATGGCCGGGGAAGAGTATTGCCAGCAACATAAACAAGACGGACAAGGGGTACAGCAGCAGCTGCAAACCGCGCAGGCGATAGAAGAAGCTACCCATCAGATACAGCATCAGCATCAACCACACAATCACCGCCGATGCATAACCAAAGCTCATAATTAACGTCTGATTGGCCAGCGGCGGCAGCATAATCATCAGGCCGTGCGGCAGCAGGGAGCCGGCCAAAACGGCCAATTCCCAGCGCAGCGGATAGTCGGCGGCATTTTTCTTCAAACGCCAAAACCAAACGAATCCCGCCAGCGCGGCATAAACAAGTGTCAAACAAATCATCATAACCGGCATAGCAAACTTCCCGACCTGCGCATATCCACTATGACGCAGGTAGTGTAAAATGCGCCGATTTTATCAAATAACACTGTCCGCGTGGCAGCTTATGAAGGAAGTCCATGTTAGACAATCTGACCAACCGGTTTTATTCCGTTTTCAAAAATATCCGTGGCGTGGCGACGCTGAATGAAGAAAACATCAAGCCCGCCCTGCGCGAAGTCCGTTTGGCGTTACTGGAGGCGGATGTCGCCTTACCGGTCGTACGCGATTTCATCAACAACGTTAAAGAAAAGGCAGTCGGGCAGGAAATCAACGACAACCTAACGGCAGAACAGGCCTTCATCACCATCGTCAATCAGGCGCTGATCGAACTGATGGGCAAGGAAAACAGCAAATTGGATTTGGCGGTTGCCCCGCCTGCCGTCGTATTGATGGCCGGTTTGCAGGGTGCGGGTAAAACCACCACCGTCGGCAAATTGGCCAAGCTGCTGAAAACAGTTGATAAAAAGAAAAAAATCCTCGTCGTTTCAGCGGACGTGTACCGCCCCGCCGCCATCGAGCAACTGCGTTTGCTGGCCGAGCAGGTGCAGGTTGATTTTTTCCCTTCGGATACGACGCAAAGGCCCGTCGATATTGCTTTGGCGGCTTTAAACCATGCCAAGCGCGGGTTTTACGACGTGCTGATGGTGGATACCGCCGGACGTTTGGCCATCGATCAGGAAATGATGGACGAAATCAAGGCGCTTCATGCGGCGGTCAATCCCGTGGAAACCCTGTTCGTCGTCGATGCTATGCTGGGTCAGGACGCTGTCAATACGGCGCAGGCCTTTAACGAGGCACTGCCGCTGACCGGCGTGGTGCTGACCAAAATGGACGGCGATTCGCGCGGCGGTGCGGCCTTGTCTGTGCGCCAAGTGACCGGCAAACCGATTAAATTCATCGGTGTGGGCGAAAAAATCGACGGCTTGGAAGCCTTCCACCCCGACCGTATCGCCAGCCGGATTTTGGGCATGGGCGACGTCCTGACCTTGGTGGAAGATGTCCAAAAAGGCATAGACGAAGCCGCCGCCGCCGAAATGGCGAAAAAACTGCGCAAGGGCAAGAGCTTCGACCTGAATGACTTCAAAGCGCAAATCCAGCAGATGCGGAATATGGGCGGTTTGGAGAACCTGATGTCGAAAATGCCCGGCGAAATCGGCCAGCTTTCCAAGCAGATTCCCGAAGGCACGGCGGAAAAAGCGATGGGGCATGTCGAAGCCATCATCAATTCGATGACGCCGAAAGAGCGTGCCAATCCCGCCTTAATCAAGGCAAGCCGCAAACGCCGCATCGCGGCCGGTTCGGGTACCACGGTTCAGGAAGTCAATAAAATGTTGAACCAGTTCGAGCAGTCGCAGAAAATGATGAAAATGTTCAGCGGGCAGAATATGCGCAAACTGATGAGCATGGCCAAGGGAATGAAGGGCCTGTTTCCCGGCATGAAATAAGCCGAAAGGTTTATGTGATGGCGGATAGAGTTTTTAAACAGGCCTCCTGTTGCAGTTGTCCGCTTATGGAAAAGAGGCCGTCTGAAAGGCCTGAACCGCACCCCGGCAGCTGGATAATCTTCCAGCCGCCGGGGTGCAATTTTCAGACCGTGCGTATCAATGGTTGCAAGTTGGTCGTCAAAATGTTTGAGGCCGTCTGAAAAACTGTTTTCAGACGGCCTCTCCGTCGTTTCGAGAAGGATGCCTGCTTATTCGGCCAACAGTTCTTCCGGTTTGACTTTGTCGCCGTACACGGGCAGCAGGGTTTTCTCATAGGCGGCTTTCAGACGGCCGTCTTTCTTCATGGCAGCGATTTCGCCATTCACCCAGTCCAGCAGTGCTTTGTCGCCTTTTTTCACCGCCGGGGCAATAGATTCGGCCGGGCCGATGTTGCCGATGGCCACTTCGTAGTCCGGGTTTTCTTTCGCCCATGCCCACAACAGCGCGTTATCGTGCGCCAAGGCCACGCCGCGTCCGTCTTTCAATGCATCGAAGGTTTCGGTGTTTTGGTCGAATTTCAGCAGTTTGACTTCGGGGTGGTTTTTGGTAAAGAAGGCATCAGCGGTGGTGCCTTTGTTGACCAGCAGGGTTTGGTCTTTCAATTGGGCGACGTCGGTAATCGGCTTGCCCTTGGGGGATACCACGCCCAAGGCGACTTTCATGTAGGGCGAGGCGAAATCGACGGCTTCCGCGCGTTCCGGCGTTTGGGTGAAGTTGGCCAGCAAAACGTCCACTTTGCCGGAACGGACGTATTCGACGCGGTTGGCGGCTTCGGTAAGGACGAATTCGATTTTGTCCGGGCTGCCGAGCAGGTCTTTGGCCATTTCTTTGGCAATTTCGACATCAAAGCCTTGGTTTTTGCCATTCGCGTCCACATAGCCGAACGGCGGTTTGTCGCCGAATACGCCGATGCGGATAACGCCTTTTTCTTTGATGGCGGCCACCGTATCCGCCCCTGCGGCGGCAGGCTGTCCGCCCGAGGCTGCCTGATTGTCGGCACCGCCGTTGCAGGCGGCCAGGCCGAGTGCGATAACGGCACCAGCCAGCAGTGTGGAGAATTTTTTGGAAAGCGTCATGATTTGCTCCTTCGAAGATAACGAAAAAAGGGAAGAGGCCGTCTGAAAAACAGCGCGGCAAGGTTTCAGACGGCCTGAAAACCTTGGCGGCCAAATGTTTGGCGGCGGGTTCGGATTCAGATGCTCACGTTCAAATCCGGCCCGTAATCCATGCCGGCCAGAAACTGCCGGGCGCGTTCGGTTTTCGGTTCGGTAAAAAACGCTTCGGGCGAAGCCTGTTCGACAATCGCGCCTTTGTCCATGAAAACGATGCGGTCGGCCACTTTTCGGGCAAACCCCATTTCGTGGGTAACGATCAGCATGCTCATGCCTTCGCGTGCCAGTTCCAACACCACTTCCAATACCTCGCGCACCATTTCGGGGTCGAGGGCGGCGGTGATTTCGTCAAGCAGGATGACTTCGGGATTCAGGCACAGGGCGCGCACGATGGCGATGCGCTGCTTTTGGCCGCCCGAAAGTTCGCGCGGGTAGGCGTTTTTCCGCTCCAGCAGGCCGACGCGGGTCAGCAGTTTGTCGGCCTGCGCTTCAGCCTCGGCGCGGTTGCGTTTCTGTACCTTCAGCGGGCCGAGCAGGATGTTGTCGATAACGGTCATGTGGGCGAACAGCTCGTAGCTTTGGAATACCATGCCCACTTTCTGCCGCGCCGTCTGCCAAGATATGTCCTTGCCGAACACGCCCGCGCCCTCCATTTCGATGCTGCCGCCTTGATGCTCTTCCAAGCCGTTGATGCAGCGCAGCAGGGTGGACTTGCCGCAGCCGGACGGGCCGAGCAGGACGATGACTTCCGCTTTGGCTAAATCCAAATCCAGCGAACCGATGGCGGTTACGCCGCCGTATTCTTTGTGCAGTTTGCGCACGCTCAATAAAGCCATGTCAATGTTCCCATTTGTGTTCCAGCCTCGCCGCCCACAACGACAGCGGCCAGCAGCAGAGGAAATACAGCATAAAAATCAGCCCGTAAACCCAAAACGAGGCGTTCGGCATGGTCAGCAGCGAGTTTTCGATAATCTGCTGGCCGACCTTGACCACTTCGATTACGCCGATCAGGGCGGCCAAGGAGCTGGTTTTAATCATGCGCGTGAATAAGTTAATCGAACCGGGCAAGACGCGGCGCACGCTTTGCGGCAGTTCGATGAAGCGGAACACCTGCCAACGGCTCAAGCCGATGGCCAAACCGGATTCCACCTGATGTTTTTCGATGGATTCCAATGCGCCGCGCACCAAATCGCCCATTTCCGCCACGCCCCACAGCACGAATACCCAAATGCAAACCCACAGGCCGTCGATATGGATACCCGTCCAGGTGGCGAAACCGAAATAGAAGCCGAACAGCCACACCAAAATCGGCACGATGCGCACCGTTTCCAAATAGAGGCGGCCGATAAAGCGCACGATGCGGTTGTCCGCGCGCAGCATGAGTCCGAACAGCGTGCCGAACACGCAGGACAGGGCGACGGAAATCAGGGAGATTTGCGCCGTCAGCAGCAACCCTTTGCCCAGACGCGCCGCGTTTTGTCCTTCAAACAGCCAGTCAAGTACCATATTTCGCACTCCGAACGCGTTTTTCCGCCCAGCGTGCCGATAAGGACACGGGCAGCAGGATAATCAGATAGCTGGCAAACAGCAGGAACAAGGCTTCGTTGGTTTTGTAGTCCATGCCGATGATGTCTTTGGTAACGAACAGCAATTCGGCGATGCCGACCGCACTGACCACTGATGTTTCCTTCATTAAAAACAGTATGTTCGCCCCAACTGCAGGCACGGCCACCGCCCAAGCCTGCGGCAGTTCTACGTAGCGGAATATCTGAAGGCGGTTCAAACCGATGGCTTTGCCCGCTTCAATCTGCCCTTTCGGCACGGCGAGGATTCCCGCCCGCAATGCTTCGGCCATATAGCTCGCGCCCAAAAACGTCAGGGCGATGATGCTGCAGGTAAAGCCGTCCCATTTGATGCCGATTTTCGGCAGGCCGTAATAGAGGAAGAACAGTTGGATAAGCAGCGGCGTGTTGCGCGAAAGTTCGATATAACCGCGGGCGAGAAAGTAAAACGGCCGGATGCGGTAAGCCGTTACCACCGCCACGGGCAGGCCGACGGCCAGGGATAATGCGATGCCGTAAACCGACAATTCCAGCGTCAGTTTCGCAGCTTCGGCGAATTTCGGTATCGCGGCGGCTAGGTAGGACCAGTTCATTGTAAGTTTGTGTGTGCTGAGACGGACGGCATTGTATAGTTTTGTAAGTCCGTTGTGCAAATAGCTGTCGAATATAAGGCCGTCTGAAAAAGGCATATGGTGGGTTTTGAAACGGTCCCGGCAAAACCGTGTTTTGATTTGAGGCCGTCTGAAAACGGTTTTTCAGACGGCCTCTGCGGTTTGTTTTCCGTTTTCGTCGGGTTGCCGGATTTTCATGTCGGCAGACGGGGTTGCCGAGCGGGTTATTCGCGGTTTTCCGTTTCCCCGCTTTCCGGCGCGGGCAGGGAGGATGTTTCGGCTTCCGCTTCGGCCGCTTCTTCGGTCAGTTGGCGGTCGAGCTGTTTGGCGGTTTTTAGGCCGAGGCGGTGGAGTTTTTGCGCGCGGTTTACGAGGTTGCCGTGGCCGCTTTTGAGTTGGTTGAACGCTTGTTGGTAGGCGGTTTGCGCCTGGTCGATGTTGCGGCCGACTTTTTGCAGGGTATCGACGAAGCCGACGAATTTGTCGTACAGCCTGCCGCCTTCGTCGGCGATGGCCAGCGCGTTGCGGTTTTGCTGTTCGGTCCGCCAGATGTTGGCGACGGTGCGCAGGGTGGCCAGCAGGGTGCCGGGGCCGGCGAGCATGATGCGTTTGTCGAAGCATTCTTGGAACAGGCCGGGTTCTTGCTGCAGGGCGGCGAGGTAGGCGGGTTCGACGGGGATGAACATGAAGACGAAATCCAGCGTTTTCAGGCCGTCGATGTCACTGTATTTTTTTTCGGCCAGTTCTTTGATGTGCTGGCGCACGGATTGGACGTGGGCGGCGAGTGCCTGACGGGCTTCCTGTTCGTTTTCCGCCCGTGTGTAGCGGACGTAGGCGGTGAGGGAGACTTTGCTGTCGATGATGATTTGTTTGTCGTCGGGCAGGTTGATTAAAACGTCGGGCTGGAGGCGGCGGGTGTGGCCGTCTTCCTGCGTTTGCGTGCCCGATGCCTGTATGATGTATTCGCGCCCCCTTTGCAGGCCGGAGTGTTCGAGCACGCTTTCCAGAATCATCTCACCCCAGTTGCCTTGGGTTTTGTTGCGGCTGCCGGTGAGGGCGTCGGTGAGGGCGTTGGCGTCGTCGTGCAGGCGGTTGTTGAGTTGTTGCAGGCGTTTGAGTTCGTTTTCGAGGGTCAGGCGTTCTTTCGCTTCTTTTTCGTAGGTGTTTTGAACCAGTTGGGCGAAGCCGCTGATGCGTTCGTTCAGCGGGTTGAGCAGGCGGCCGAGGTGTTCGCGGTTTTGTTCGGTGAAGCGGCGGCTTTTTTCTTCGAGTATTTCGTCGGCCAGGTGGCGGAATTGGCCGCTCATGAGGTCGCGGGCGTTGTCAAGCAGGGCGAGTTTTTCTTCCTGCGCCTGCCGTTCTTGTTCGAGCAGGGTGTTGAGGCGTTCGTTGCGGATTTGTTGTTCGGCCAGTTGTTGTTGCAGTTCGGCATAGTCGGTTTTCAGACGGCCTAATTCTTCCGCTTGGGCGGTGAGGTGGCGGATTTGTTGTTCGGCGGCGGCATATTCGCCGTGCAGGCGGCGGGCGTTTTGTTCGAGTTCGGCGTATTCGCTGCGGCTGTCGGCCAGTTGCTGTTGCAGTTCGGGCAGGCGGCGGTTGAGGGCGGATGCGGCGGCCAGTTCGGTTTCTGTTTGTTGCAGGTGTTGTTGCAGGGTTTGGATTTGCCGGGCGGATTCGGCGGCTTGGAGGTCGGACTGCCGTTGGCGTTCGTTCAGGTTGTCGCGTTCGGCGTGAAGGACGGCGAGTTCGGCCTGACGGCGGCTGCGGGACAGCAGGCCGATAATGATGATGACGATGAGGAGGGCGGCCGCTACGAGGGCGGCGAGGATGAGGAAATGGGCGGGCAGGGTGTTCATGGCGTTTGATGGGTTGAGGCCGTCTGAAAGTATGGGTTCGGCGAGGTTGGAATCGGATTGGGCGGGCTTGGGTTAATAGGGTTTGGCGGTCAGTTCGTCGGTAATGCGTTGCAGGAAGTTCAGGCGGTCGACTTTGATTTCGCCGCTTTCCGCCGCTTGTTTGACCGCGCAGCCGGGTTCTTTGCGGTGGGTGCAGTTGTGGAAGCGGCATCGGCCGGTCAGGTGGCGCAGGTCGGGGAAATATTGCAGCAGGTCGGAGGCGTCCAGATGGTGCAGGCCGAATTCCTGCAGGCCGGGCGAGTCGATGAGGAAGCTGTCGGCGGCAAGGTCGTACATTTGGGCGTGGGTGGTGGTGTGTTTGCCGGAATCGAGTGCGGCGGAGAGGCCTCCCGTGCGGGCGTGTTCCCCGCCGAGCAGGGCGTTGGTGAGGGTGGATTTGCCCATGCCCGATTGTCCGAGGAAGATGCCGGTGCAGCCTTGCAGCAGCGGGCGCAGGGTTTCGGCATTTTCCAGTGCGCTGACGGCGGCCAACGGATAGCCCAAGTCTTCGTAGAAGGCCAGTTTTTCCCGCCAGGCCGCGCTTTCGGGCAGGTCGGTTTTGTTCAGTACGATAAAGGCTTCGATGCCGCCCGCTTCCGCCGCCAGTAGGGCGCGTTGCAGCAGCATTTCGCTCGGCGACGGGACGGCGGCGGTAACGATGAACAGTCGGTCCACGTTGGCGGCAATCAGTTTGGTGCGCCATGCGTCTTGGCGGTAAAGCAGGCTGCGGCGCGGCAGGAAATCGCGGATGACGGCCTGTTCGCCGTTTTGCACTTCGATGTGCACCCGGTCGCCGCAGGCGAAATCCACCCGTTTGCCGCGCGCGGTGGCGGTGTAGGTTTGGCCGGATTCGGTACGGACGGTGTAATGGCGGCCATAGCTGGCGGTGATTCGGGCGGTGTCGGACATGTCGGAACGGTGCGGAAAAAAGCGGATTTTAGCAGAGACGGACGTTATACGCCGCCTGCTTGCCGTTTTGTTTCGCTATAATTCCGCCTTCTTTTTTTCAGACGGCCTCATCATGACTTTTTCCTGCCAAATCGAATCCGACCGCGCCGTGTTGCGGCAAAACGGCCATGCCGAAGCGGAAATCTATTTTTTCGGCGCACTTCTGAACCGCTATGTCGTTTTCGGCGGCGGCGAGTGGTTGAACTGCATCGCCGCTTATCGCGGTACTGACGATGCCCGGCAACACATCACCGACGGCTTTCGCAGTGCCAAACTCAGCCCCTTCCCCTGCCGCCTGAGCCGGGGCGGCTACCGTTTCGACGGCCGCGAATATCAAACCGGCCGCCACGTTTTGAACGGCCATGCTATCCACGGCCTGCTTTATGACGCGCTGTTTGCATCGGCCGGGCACGGCAGCGGCGAAGACGCGGCTTGGATAGAGTTGGCGTACGTTTATCCTGCCGACCAAAACGGTTTCCCCTTCCCCTACCGCCTGACCGTGCGCTACACCCTGTCTTCAGACGGCCTCACCGTTTCCACCACCGCCGAAAACACCGGCACCGCCCCCATGCCGCTGGCCGACGGCTGGCATCCCTATTTCACCCTCGGCGGCACGGCGGACGACTGGACTTTGCAAATCAACGGCGGCACACAGTTTGAATTTGATGCCGACCTGCTGCCCACCGGTGCGCGCCTGTCCGATAACCGCTTTGCAGAAGCCGCCTCCCTGCGCGGCATAGGATTGGATAACAGCTTTGAGCTGAACGGGAACGGCGGCACACGCCCCGCCTGCACCCTGCGGCACGGCACGCGCAGGCTCGACATCTTCGCCGAAGAAAACTATCCCCTGCTGCAAATCTACATCCCGCCCGAACGCACCTCCATCGCGTTGGAAAACCTCAGCGGCGCGCCCGATTGCTTCAACAACGGCATTGGCTTGACCATTCTGCCGCCGGGCGGGGAAAAGCGTTTTACCGCCCGCTATCGTTTGGATGTTTCATCATAAACTCAGCGGAAAGATAGGATAGACAGGCATCGGTCGTCGTATGACCCGATGCCGTTTTTACATTTTGGAAAACAAAGTCTGTCAGAACAGGGATGGAGGCCGTCTGAAAAGCGTGCGGCGGTTTTGATGTCGGCTTGAGGCCGTTCGGTTTTATGGCAGCGGCATTTGCACGTTTTTGATTTGAAACGGTACAGGAGGAAGGCCGTATATTTTCAGCCGATTCGTTTAAGAAAGCAGGGGGATATTCAGGCAAAAAAATAACCGCTGAAAGGGCGGTATGATGTGGTGGCCAGAGGCAGGATCGAACTGCCGACACACGGATTTTCAATCCGTTGCTCTACCGACTGAGCTATCTGGCCACATTTGTTTGAAGCGCGCATTAAATCATGTTACGCACATCTAAGCAAGCGGAATTTGAGCTGGCGGATTTATCAGGCTGATATTTATATGAATTAAATTTTAATCAGGCCGTCTGAAAACCGGTTTGCCTGTTTGGCTGCATGTTTCAGACGGCCTGCCGTCCGGCGTTGCCTTATTTCGGATTTTTTTCAATCAGGGCGACCAGTTGGTCGATGTAGCCTTGCACGAAGCCGCGTGCCGATTCGATGAGTTTGCCGTTGTCGTCAAACAGGGTGGGCGAGTTGCCGAGGAAGACTTCGGGTTGTCCGGTCAGCGGCATATTGAAATAGGACAGGGCCAGGCGCAGGTTTTTTTGCGAGCTGTAGCCGCCCATTTTGCCGACGGAATGGCTGATGATGCCGGCAGGCGTGTTTTTCCAAGCGACGTCGGCATTGGGTTTGGAACCGATGTCCACTGCATTTTTCAGGCAGGCGGGGACGGTGCGGTTGTTTTCGGGGGTAACGAACAGGATGCCGTCTGAAGCTTTGATGGTTTCGCGGAAGGCGGTGTAGCTTTCCGGCGTGGGAAAATCGGTTTCGGCGGGGTCGTCGTAGTCGAAGTTGTAGAGCGGCAGGTGGCCGATTTCGACGATTCGGGCTTCGTATCCTTCCGGGAACATCGGGATGACGTTTTGCGCCACTTTGCGGGCGAACGAGCCTTTGCGCAGGCTGCCGACCAAGATGCTGACTTTTTTGCTCATTAGTGTTTCCTTTCGTGATTGCGGTGCGGAGGTTTGAATATTAAATCATAATGAGAATAATTGTAAAATCTGTTTATGGTCAGGTCAAGGTATCGGCGGACGGCGGGTACGTTCAATGCTAAAATAACCTTTTTAGGCCGTCTGAAAGAATCATAATGCAAACCCTTTCTTCCGAATTGCAGGCACGCGCCGCCAAAATCAGGCTGCTGATTATGGATGTGGACGGCGTGCTGACCGACGGGCGGATTTTCATCCGCGACAACGGCGAGGAAATCAAATCTTTCCACACGCTGGACGGGCATGGTTTGAAGATGCTGCAAAACAGCGGCGTTCAAACCGCGATTATCACCGGCCGCGATGCACCGTCTGTCGGCCTGCGCGTCCAACAGCTCGGTATCAACCATTATTTCAAGGGGATACACGATAAACGCGCGGCTTATGCCGAATTGCGCGGGCTGGCGGGCGTGGCGGAGGACGAGTGCGCCTTTATCGGCGACGACGTGGTTGATTTGCCGGTCATGGTGCGCTGCGGCCTGCCGGTGGCCGTGCCCGAGGCGCATTGGTTTGTCAAACAATATGCCGCCCACATTACAAGTAACCATGCGGGCTGCGGTGCGGTGCGCGAGCTGTGCGATTTGATTATGCAGGCGCAGGGTACTTTGGCTCCCGCTTTGGAAGAATATGTAAAATGATGCAGAAGTGGCGATACGGTTTGCTGTTCCCGCTGGTGTTGGCCGCAGTGCTGGGCGGGCTTTCCGCTTGGCTCGACCGCATCAGCGAGGTAACGGTGGAAGAAGTGGCGCTGAATCCGAAAGAGCCGCAATATTCGATGTCGGGCATTGCCGGACGGCGTTTCGACAACGAAGGCCTGCTGCGGGAGCAATTGGATGCCGAGGCGGCCTGGCAGTTGCCGAAAAGCACGGAAGTGGTTTTCAGACGGCCTGAAATGAAGATGTACCACCAAGGCGTGAAAACCTACCAAATAAACGGCAACGAGGCGCGTTACGATACCGAAACGCGGCAGGCATTGTTCGAACGGCAGGTCGTGCTGCACAAAGAGGCGGGCGACGGCCGGCCGGCCGGCAAGCTGACCGCCGAAAGGATAACCGTTGATACCGTCAAGAAAACCGCCGCTTCCGACCGCCCCGTACAATTCAGCTACGGCCTGTCGCACGGCTCGGCGGGCGGTTTCAGTTATAACGAAGAACAAGGGCTGCTCCTGCTGCCCTCACGAGTGAAAGCAACCATCTATGACCCGAAAAATCCTTCTTAAAGGCCTGTGCTGCGGCCTGCTGGCCGTTTCCCTCCAGGCGCACGCGCTGGAAAGCGACCGCAAGCAGCCGATTGAAATCGAAGCCGACCAAGGCGAATTGGACCAGAAAAACCAATCCACCACCTTCAGCGGCAACGTCGTCATCAAACAAGGCACGCTCAACATCCGCGCCGCCAGCGTCAATGTCGTGCGCAGCGCGGACGGCCAGCAAACCATGAAAGCCAGCGGCAGCCCCGTCCGTTTCGGGCAAACGCTAGACGGCGGCAAAGGAACGGTAAACGGCGAGGCCAACCAGGTCGAATACTCCTCGGCCAGCAACGTCGTCAAACTGAGCGGCAACGCCAAAGTAACGCGCGGCGGCGACAAAGCCGAGGGCGCGGTCATCACCTACAACACCCGCACCGAAGTCTATACCGTCAGCGGCAGCAAGGCGGCGGGCGGCAAGCCGGGCAAACGGGTCAATATCGTGATTCAGCCGAGCAGCACGGGCGGGAAGAAATAGGCCGTCTGAAAAACAGCGCGGGCAGCACAATGAAAGCCGGGTATCGATGCCCGGCTTTTGTTTTTTCAGACGGCCTGAAAGGGAAAGGCCGTCTGAAAGGAAGATGACGAAACGGCGGATTGCCTTTCAGCCGGTTTCGGGGAAACCGAAATTTTGTGCGGATATGCCGCACATTCCCTGTGGCGCGGAGGTTTATGCAGACAGCGGCTTGTCTCGGGCAGGGATGGCATGGAAAATGACGAGGCTGATTGACGAAAGGACGAGCAATGGGAAATGCGGATTACATTTGGGAGTAAATCAGTGTTTGGTTTGCTGTTTTATTGATGGTTTATTGGGTTGTTGTGATAGGTTGGGCAGTATGGAAAGAGAGAACTTGGTTGCTTCTTGCAAAAAATTGATTGCTGGATGGAAAGAAACCGCTGATGAAAAATGGAAAAAGCTAATTCTAAAAAAGAAAATATTGACTGAAAAATGGATGAAATTCACTAATGTAGGGAAAGTTTTTTGTTCAGGAATAGCTTCCCTTTTTATTTTCGTCATTTTGTTTATCTTTTTTCAAAGTTGTTTCCCGGAGCTGATGGAAAAATCCGCCGGGCTTTGGAATTTTATTATTTTGGTCGTTTCCGCGCCTGTCGCCTTCGCCATCTGGCATTTCCGCGACGAAAACAACAGGCAGCAAATCGAAAACCAACGGAAAGACATCAATCTGAAGGAATTTCAAAAGCTGTCCGAATGGGTGAGCGGCGCGCATTTGCCGGAAATCAAAACGATTGATAAGACCACACAAAAGGAAGGTTTAAAAGACAAGGGCGAAATTGAAGGAGAACTTCAGCTTATCGAGCGTACGACGGAGAAAACGGAAGAGTACGGCAAAAAACCGCATATTGGGGGGGTCGATACTTTTGGCAAGCGCGAGGGCGCGGTCGCCTTGCAGATTTCCGCCATCTACAACCTGCTGCCGTTTTTCAGGGGCGATTATGGCGAAAGTTTCCGCAGGCCGGCATCCAATCTGTTGAAATCCGCCTGGCAGGCAATGCAGCAGGACAGCTTGAAGAAATGGGAAACGGAAAATTTATCTGATGATGAGCAGCAAGCAATTATTGAGGAATTAATATGGAAGGCAGAAAGCCCTATGGGTGTGGCTTTAACCCATGTGCTGCTCAGCTTAAATCAAAAAAATACGCAACTGAATCTGCGCGATTTTCTTGAAATGCTGCCGAATCTTTGCTTGGCCGGGATGAATTTCCATTTGAGCGGGGTTGATGAAAAGGCCAGGGATTGGTCGGGTTTGAATTTGAGCGGGGTTGATTTTCGGGGAGCCCATCTAAGAAAAGTTCAGTTTGAAGAAAGTCAATTGAATTATGCAGATCTGAAACATGCCCATTTAAGGGAAGCCAACCTGCAAAATGCCAATTTGTCGGACGCCAACCTGCAAAATGCCAATTTGTCGGAAGCCAACCTGCAAAATGCCAATTTATGGTTTGCCGAACTGCAAAATGCGGATTTAACGGTAGCCAATTTGCAACATGCCGATTTAACTGAAGCCAACCTGCAAAATGCCAATTTGTTGAAAGCCAAACTACAAAATGCTGATTTGTGGGTAGCCAACCTGCAGCATACCAATTTATCGGGTGCCGAACTACAGAATGCTGATTTAAGGGGATGCGACCTTTCGTGGTGGCAACTAGAAAAAGTAAATGATGGCGGTTTTACTGGTTCTAAAATTACCGAAGAGGATTTTAAAGACAAAATTTATCCCGAATGGAAAGCAGAAACCGATCCCGAATGGGAAGCATTGACAAAGGTCGAAAAAATGGCTGCCATGCAAAAATTTCATGTTAAAACAGGGATGTATATCTTTGATGAATGTAGAAATCAAATCATACCTTAGCTGACCGCGCCTTGAGTTGCTTAGAGGCCGTCTGAAACGTTTTTTCAGACGGCCTTTTCCATTTGCAGACAGTTATGGCGGATAAGGTTTACGGTTGATTTGTTTTTAGCGGCTGATGTTTAAAATTTTGCCCAGTCGGCAAATTCTTCGTTGATTGTCCAGCCTCCGCCGTTCGGTTCGGCGGCATCGGCGGGGGATAAGTCCATAATGCAGTTTGTCCATGCGCCGTGGGTGCCGCCGTTGCAGGGGTAGGCGTATTGCCGTTGTTTTTTTAGGCGCAGGGTGGTTTGCAGCAGGGCGGTGAGGCGGTTGAGGGATGCGTTTATGGCGGTTTCGTCCAGTTCGTCGAAATGGTCTTGGCGGAAGCTGAGCAGCAGGCCGCTGTGGCTGCTGCCGTAGATGCCGGTCAGCTTCAGGGTCAGGGTGGGGGTGGTGTTTTGTTTGGCGCAGGCGGCGGGGGAGGGGAATTCGGCGGAGAAGAAGTCGAAATGGAAGGTGTCCGGCCGGGTGCTGCGGTGGTAGTTGTCGGCGAGTTTTTGCAGGGTTTCGTCGCGCCACAACAGGCGGCCGTGTTTGATTGCTTTGCCGCCGCCAAATTGGCTGGCGTTGATGCGGGGCGTGCCTTTGATGTTGAGGGCGAAGGGGGTGGTTTCGGCGATGAATGCGGGCCAGAAGCTGTGGTTGTCGAGGTGTTGGTTGAGGGTGAGGGGGGAGAGGAGGATGAAGTTTTGGTGGAGGTTGGCGAAGTTCATGGGCTGCTCCTTGGGGCGCGGCTTGCAAGCGGCGGGCGGTGTGTTTGTCGGGCGGGTTGTTCGGAGTTGGGTGCGGCGGTTGCGGAAAAGCCGCTTCAGCCGCCTGAGTGTTTGTGATGTATGCGGTTGTTTATGGGACAAAAGGCCGTCTGAAAGGTGCAAAATCCGTTTTCAGACGGCCTCTTTTTTGCGCAGCACTTGTTTGAGGTCGCCGCCGTCGAGGATTGTTACGGAACGGGTTTGCCATGATGTGGGTTGTTGCAGGGCGGCGGGGTTTTCGGGCAGGTCGAACAGGCTGCGGGCGTTGCCGCCGAGGATTTTGCCCGCTTGGTAGAGGACGATTTCGTCCGCCAAGTCTGCCTGCAGGAATGCGCCGCAAAGTACCGCGCCTGCTTCGACCAGGAGTTCGCCGATGCCGCGTTCCGCCAGCAGGGTGAGGGCGGCGGGCAGGCTGATGCGGCCATCGGCGGCGGGGACGGTCAGGATGTCGAGATGCGGGACGGCGGCGAGGGCGGCGGGGTATTTTTCGGGCAGGACGGCGGTCAGGAGCAGGACGGGCGATGCGGGGTCGGTCAGCAGTTTGGCCGTCGGCGGCAGGCGCAGGCGGCTGTCGAGGACGATGCGGAGGGGTTGGCGCAGGGTGGGGAAGGCGCGGACGTTGAGTTGGGGGTCGTCGGCCAGTACGGTGCCGATGCCGGTCAGGACGGCGCAGCTTTCGGCGCGCAGGATTTGTACGTCGTGTCGGGCGGCTTCGCCGGTAATCCATTGGCTGAGGCCGTCTGAAAGGGCGGTTTTGCCGTCGAGGGAGGCGGCGCATTTGAGGCGGACGAAGGGGCGGCCGCGTTCGATGCGCGATAGGAAGCCGCGGTTGAGTTCGCGCGCTTCGGTTTCGAGCAGGCCGCTTTCGGTTCGGATGCCGGCGGCGGAGAGCATGGCCAGGCCTTTGCCCGCTACTTGCGGGTTGGGGTCGGCGATGGCGGCGACGACGCGCGATACACCCGCCTGTATCAGGGCTTCGGCGCAGGGCGGGGTGCGGCCGTAGTGGCTGCATGGTTCGAGGGTAACGTAGGCGGTGGCGCCGCGCGCGTTTTCGCCCGCCTGGCGCAGGGCGTGGACTTCGGCATGGGGGCCGCCCGCTTTGAGGTGGAAGCCTTGGCCGACGATTTGGCCGCCGTGTGCGATGATGCAGCCGACGCGCGGGTTGGGCGAGGTGGAGAAGCGGCCTTCGGCGGCGAGGGTCAGGGCGCGGCGCATCATGTCGCGGTCGGTGTCGCTGAAAACGGGGGCGGAGGGTACGGCGGGGGATGGTGGTCGGGACATGGCGGTCGGTGCGGGTGGTTTTGTTGGCGTAAAGGCCGTCTGAAAGGCGGTTGCTTTGTTGGAGCAGGTGCTTTCAGACGGCCTCGTGTTGCGTACGGGCGTTTTACATCGCTTTTTTCAGCAGTTTGACGTCTTTGAGCGTTTCGGCCAGTGTTGCGTTGTCGGCACTGCTGCTGAAGGCGCAGACGGCGTAGAGGTTGTCGGGGCTGTAGATGTTGATGCAGTTGTGGTTGTTGCCTTCGGCATCGGTGAAGGAATAGTCCATGCGGTTTTCTGTGGCGGCACCGGCTTTCAGGCTGGCAAAACCGGCCTGTTCCAATGCGGTTTTCAGGTTGGCGTAGTATTCTTTGGCGGGTTTGACGGGTTTGCCGGCATCGACGACGGTGAGGGTGATGTCGGTGTTTTCGTCGTATTGTTGAAGGATGGTGCCGGCTTCCGCGCCTTCGGGCAGGGCGTTGCCGCCGAGTTGGTCTTGGAAATTGCCGGTTACGGAGATGCTGACGGCGTTGTCGCTACTGGTCAGGGTTTGCGGTGCGGCGGCGGGCGGTGCGGACGGAGCGTCGGCCGAAGTGGCGGAAGCGGTGTCGGCGGCCGGGACTGCCGAGGCTTGCTGCGGTGTGGCGGCTTGCTGTTCGCAGGCGGCTACGGAAAGGGCGGCGGCAGCCAGCAGGGCGGCAAATTTGATGTTCATGACGGTTTTTCCAAGTGTGTTGTTTTGACAGGCGGTCAGTATAGCAAAATTCAGCCGTCCTTGCCTTTTCAGACGGAATATATAAGATGCAGCCCCGCCGTGTTTGCCTGCGGAGGTACCGGATGAGTTTATCCGTGAGAAAGGCCGTCTGAAAACCTGAAATACGGTTTCAGACGGCCTTTTTGTCCCGCCTTTATTTTTTGCTCAGGGTCAGACCTGTCCAGCCGAACAGCAGGGTCAGTATCAGGCTGAGGTAGCAGAAGAAGGCGTAGGGCAGGTAGTTCAATACGGGAACGCCCAAGGCGTTGGCGATGAATACGCCGCAAACGCTCCAGGGAACGAGGGGGTTGATGACGGTGCCCGCGTCTTCCAGTGTGCGCGAGAGGTTGCGCGGATGCAGGCCGAGTTTGTCGTAAACGGGCTTGAAGGTTTCGCCCGACAGCAGGATGCTGAGGTATTGTTCGCCGATTAAGACGTTTACGCCCACGGAGGTGGCCGCCACGCTGGCGGTGGCGCGTCCGGCGGTGGTGAGGAAGCGGCGCATGCCTTCAAGCAGGCTGGGGATGATGCCCAGCGAGAACATCAGTCCGCCGAGGCTCAGGCCGAGGATAACGATGGTCTGGGTGAAAAACATGCTTTCCAAACCGCCGCGCGATACCAGTTTGCCGATTTTGTCGAATTCGCCTTCCAGTGAGAAGCCGCTGTAAAACCAGCCGCCGAGTTTGGCCAAATCGGGCGTGCTGTGCAGGTAGGTGATGGCGACGGAAACGGCGATGGTGGCAATCATGGCCACGACGGCATTCACGCGGCGGACGGCCAGTACCACCAGCAGGGCAAACGGTATCAGCGAATAGGCATGCACCAAGCCTGAGGCTTCGAGCTGTTGGCGGAAAACGGCGGTGCTGTTCAAGTCGTTGGCCGCGGCGGCGGGCAGCAGCCAGCCGGTAAACAGGGCGGTCAGTATCCAGGCCGGAACGGTGGTGTAGGCCATGTTTTTAATGTGTTCGAACAAATCGATGCCGACAATGGAGGCGGAAATGCCGGTGGTGTCGGACAGGGGCGACATTTTGTCGCCGAAAAACGCACCGGAAACGATTGCGCCCGCCGTCATCGCCAAATCGGCGTGGAAGGCTTCGCCCATGCCGATAAAGGCCACGCCGACGGTGGCGCAGGTGGTCAGGCTGCTGCCGATGCTGACGCCGATCAGCGAGCTGAGGACGAAGGCGGAAAGATAGAAATATTCGGGCGAAATGAAGCCGAAGCCGTAATACATCAGCGTGGGAATCGAGCCGGACATCATCAGCGCGCTCACCATCAGGCCGATGAAGAAAAACAGGTAAACCGCGCCCATGCTCTGACTGAGCGAGGCCACCATGCCGCGCTGCATGTCTTCATATTTCAAACCGCGCAGCAGGCCGTACACCAAGAGGGCGGTAATGGCGGCGATGATGGTCATATGGGGCAGCCAGCCGAGGGCGATAATGGTATAGCCCATGGCGGCCACGACTGCCGCCGCAACGGCGAAAGCTTCTTTGCGCGGCATCTCAAGCAGGGGTTTGAAGGCAAACACTGGTTTCTCCGTCTGAAAAAGCAATAACAAATGAATGATGTATTGTAGCCGATTTACATGACGTTTACCCGACTTATCTCTCTTTTTACCCGTTTGAAGGCATTTGGCGGGCGGCGTTCGGCCTGCGGGGCGGTTTCAGACGGCCTGAAACCGCCGATCCGGCCTTTGCATTTTTGGATAAAACTTGACATTTCCTTGCAATCGCAACACTATGCCGTGCATGCCGCCGCAACGTCCGTGCTTTTTTGCCCTGAGGATGCGGCCCGTCTCTTGAAAAATACATTGTAAAAAGGCTTTACGACCATGACCCAATCTTCCCATGATCCTTATGCCAACTACCGCGAGCTGACGCTGCGGGGCATGATACTCGGCGCGCTGATTACCGTCGTGTTTACCGCGTCCAACGTTTACCTCGGCCTGAAAGTCGGCCTGACTTTCGCTTCGTCGATTCCGGCGGCGGTGATTTCGATGGCGGTTTTGAAGTTTTTCAAAGGCAGCAATATTTTGGAAAACAATATGGTGCAGACGCAGGCTTCGGCGGCGGGTACGCTTTCGAGCATTATTTTCGTCCTGCCCGGCCTCTTGATGGCCGGCTATTGGAGCGGCTTCCCGTTTTGGCAGACCGCGCTGCTGTGTATGGCGGGCGGTATTTTGGGCGTGATTTTCACCGTACCGCTGCGTTATGCGATGGTGGTGAAAAGCGATTTGCCTTATCCGGAAGGTGTGGCGGCGGCGGAGATTTTGAAGGTCGGCAGCCATGAAGAAGGACAGGATGAAAAAGGCGGCAGCGGCATCAAAGAACTGGCGACCGGCGGCGCACTGGCAGGCGTGGTGAGTTTCTGCACCGGCGGCTTGCGTGTGGCGGCCGACAGCGCGAGTTATTGGTTTAAGAGCGGTACGGCGATTTTCCAACTGCCGATGGGCTTTTCTCTGGCCTTGCTCGGCGCGGGCTATTTGGTCGGGCTGACGGGCGGTATCGCCATCCTGTTGGGCATCTCGATTGCCTGGGGCGTGGCCGTGCCGTATTTTTCGTCCGGTGTTCCGCAGCCTGCCGATATGGAAATGGTGGCGTTTGCGATGAAGCTGTGGAAGGAAAAAGTACGCTTTATCGGCGCGGGCACCATCGGTATCGCGGCGGTTTGGACACTGTTGATGCTGCTCAAGCCGATGATAGAAGGCATGAAAATGTCGTTCAAAAGCTTCGGCGGCGGTGCGCCCGCAGCAGAACGCGTGGATCAGGATTTATCGCCCAAGGCCATGATTTTCTGGGTATTGTCCATGATGCTGATTTTGGGCGTATCTTTCTACCACTTTATCGGCGATTCGCACATTTCCGGCGGCATGGCATGGTTGCTGGTGATCGTGTGTACGCTTTTGGCTTCCGTCATCGGCTTTTTGGTTGCCGCCGCCTGCGGTTATATGGCAGGCTTGGTCGGTTCGTCTTCCAGCCCGATTTCGGGCGTGGGGATTGTGTCGATTGTGGCGATTTCGCTGGTGTTACTGCTGGTGGGCGAGTCGAACGGTTTGATGGCGGACGAGGCCAACCGTAAGTTCCTGCTCGCGCTGACGCTGTTTTGCGGTTCGTCCGTTATTGCGGTGGCTTCGATTTCGAATGACAACCTGCAAGACTTGAAAACGGGTTATCTGATGAAGGCGACGCCTTGGCGGCAGCAGGTGGCGTTGATTATCGGCTGTATCGTCGGCGCATTTGTGATTTCGCCGGTGTTGGAGTTGCTGTATGAAGCCTACGGCTTTACCGGCGCGATGCCGCGCGAAGGCATGGACGCGACGCAGGCCCTGGCCGCCCCGCAGGCGACTTTGATGACGACGATTGCGACAGGTATCTTCTCGCACAATCTGCAATGGGATTATATTTTTATCGGCGTCGGTATCGGCGTTGTGCTGATTGTGGTTGATTTGGTGTTGAAAAAATCGTCCGGCGGCAAGCTTGCGCTGCCCGTATTGGCGGTGGGCATGGGTATTTATCTGCCGCCGTCGGTGACTATGCCGATTGTGGCGGGTGCGCTGTTGGCGGCAATGTTGAAGTATGCCGTCGGCAAAAAGGCGGAAAACCGCGAAGGCCGTCTGAAAAACGCCGAACGCATCGGCACGCTGTTTTCGGCAGGCCTGATTGTCGGCGAAAGCCTGATCGGCGTGGTAATGGCCTTCATCATCGCCGTTTCCGTGACCAACGGCGGTTCGGATGCGCCGCTCGCGCTTGATTTGGAAAACTGGGATACGGCGGCAAAATGGCTGGGCTTGGGCTTTTTCGCAGCCGGTGTCGCACTCTTTGCCCGACTGGTGTTGAAGGCAGGGCGCGAAGCTTAGTGCTTTAAATAGGAGAGGCCGTCTGAAACAGAGCTTTCAGACGGCCTTTTGTCGTCAAACAGCTGCTTTGGGCAGATGCTAATCTTACGCTAATCCATTGGGCGTATCATGCCCCTTGCCGTACACAACGGCTGATAACATCACGCCGACACAAGGCGCAACCGAAAAGGAAGAACGATGAAATTCAAACATACTCTGATTGCCGCCCTTTCCGCCTTTGCCCTGCTGGCCGCCGCGCCCGCCTTCGCCGACGATGACGATTGGTACGATGATGATGACTACCGTCCGCGTTACAGCCAAAGCTATAAGGCGAAAAGATCCAAGTATGCACATGGCCGCTACATCAGCTATGCACAGGCGAGACGCGCCGCACTCTCCCGTATCGGCGGGCGTGTAAAAGACATTGATTTCGACCGTGATGACGGTTATCCGCATTATGATGTGGAAATTATCAAACGCGGGCGCGAATACAACGTGAAGGTCGATGCCCGTACCGGTCGCGTGGTTTCAGTCCGCCGCGACGACTAAACCGGATGGAAATAAGGCCGTCTGAAAACCTGAAATACGGTTTTCAGACGGCCTGTTTTTATATTTGCGTTTAACGCCTTTCCTGCTTCCGTATCAGCCATACCGCCCATGCGGCGAAGGCTGCGGTGGGCAGCATGGCGGCGGCAAAGGCAGGTACGCCGTAGAGCTGGCTGGTGAAGCCGAACAGCCGTCCGGCGAAATGGAAGGCCAGTCCGAGGCAGATGCCGGCGAAAAGTTTCAAGCCCATGTTGCCGTGGCGGGTGGATTGCGGGGTGAAGGTGAGTGCGACCAAAGCCATGACGACGGTGGCGACGGGGTACATGAGCTTGCGCCACCATTCGATTTTGTAGTTGTCGGCCTGTTGCTTGTTGTCTTCAAGATGCTTGATGTAGGCGGTCAGCGCGGTGAGTGACATTTGGTTGGGATTGACCAGCAGTACGTCGAGCAGGCTGCCGCGTATGCCCGCCTGCCAGTATTCGCTATCGTGTTTTTCAGTACGGACGCGGTCGCCGGCCAAGATGCTGCGGCGGACGTTGGTCAGCTTCCAGCCGCCGTCGGCAGCGATGACGGCGGATTCTGCCTGCCAGCTTTCGGCCAGTTTGAAGTTTTGGTCGTGGCGGAAGACTTTGATGCCGCGCAGGCTTTGGTCGGGCAGCATCTCGCGCACATTGATGATGTTGTTTTGCTCTTTAATCCACAGCCCTTGCGCGCCGGTGCTGATTTTGCCGTTTTTGGCCGTGGTTTTCAGGTTTTGGGCGTAGCGGTTGGCGGCGGGGGCGACGCTTTCGCCCAGAAGGGCGGTGGCGGCGGCAAATATCAGGCCGAACCCGAGCAGGATGGCGATGATGTTGGCGGTACTCATGCCGCTGGTTTTGATGACGGTCATTTCGCTGTTGGAGGCAAGCTGGCTTAGGGCAATCAAGCCGCCGATGAGTACGGCCAAGGGCATCATTTGGTAGGCGTGGTCGGGGATTTGCAGCAGGACGTACTGCATCATTTTGATGCCCGTGTAGCCGCCTTCGCCCACGCCGCCCACTTCGGCAACGATGTCGAAGAAGCTGTATAGGGCAAGCAGGGCAAACATGGCGTACAGGGTGGTGATGCTGAGCTGTTTGATCAGGTAGCGGGCGATGAGTGTCATGATGCGCGGCCTTTCAATGCGGCTTTCAGGGCTTGGGCGAAGGGTTGGGCGGGCATGGAGCGCACGCGCAGCAGGATGACGGCGGCGGCCAGCATGATGATGTGTATGGGCAGGAAGCCCGTCCAAAAGCCCAGTTTGCCGTTTTCTATGGCATTACGCAGGAAGGTTAGGCCGTTTTGGTAAATCAGGAAGAAGCCGATGGCAAACAGGATGTTGTAGGTGTGGCCGGTGCGCGGGTTGAAGTAGGACAGGGGGACGGCCAATATGCTCAATATAAGTGCGGCCAGGGGCAGGCTCAGCCGCCACATGAGCTCTGCGCGGTGCTGCGGGTTGTCGCTGCCGATGAGTTTGGCGGTCGGGATGGTGCGGCGGTGGTCTATCGGATTGATGATTTTCGGCGTGGTGCTGATGATTAGGTTGAGACGCTCGAAGGAGACTTGGTTATAGTCGGCTTCGCCCGGGATGCCGCCGTAGCGGTAGCCTTGGGTCAGTTCGAGCGTGCGCTTGTTGTCGGTGAGCGAGAAGCGGCCTTCTTTGGCGAAGATGATGTTTTCGCGGCCTTTGTCGTCTTGTTCGCGTAAAAACAGGTTTTTCATGATGCCGGAGCCGGTATCGAAGGTTTCCACGAAGTAAACGCGGCCGTTTTTCTTGCCCAAGGTGCGGAATTCGCCTGCTTCAACCATCGAGAGTTCTTGTTTTTGTTTTAGGATTTCGGCAAATTCGCGGCTTCGCAGTTCGGCCCACGGCAATACGGAAAGCTGCATGGCGGCCACCAGTGCGGCAAACGGTAGGGCGAATGACAATACGGGGCGCACCCACTGCCGCAGCGACAGGCCGCAGGAAAGCCAGACGGACATTTCGCTGTCGCGCCAGAAGCGGGTCAGGACGGTGAGTGTGGAGATGTAGGCGGTTAAAACGAGCAGCAGCGGGGTCATGCCCAATGTCCAAAAGCCGATGAGCGCGGCCACGGCATCCACTGCCACGCGCCCGTCGGCGGCACGGCCGAGCAGGTTGATGGCCTGCGTGGAAACGAGCACGGCCAGGATGACGACGAAGATGCCGATGGCGGTAAAAGTGAGTTCTTTGACGAAGTTTTGTCGGTATATCATGGGCAGATGTCTTCAAATTTCAAATATTTTTCTGAAATGGTTTATCTGCAGTCTTTCGCACTAATCCGCACCGGTTTGAATTTTTTCCCATTGGCGGTAGTGATGCGGTATTCGAAGGAGTAACGGCCTATCTTCATCAAATCGCGCGTATCGGCTTCGCCACACATTTCACTGCGCACCATTTGTGCAACCTCGCGCTCCATCGTCGATTGAAAATTGCTCATGATTAAATCTTGATCGGGTTTTGCTTTTGCCGATATCACGAAGGTATCGTCCGAACTGCGGTAGCGGATGTCGATAACATGGATATGCGAATACTGTGCATCCATATTTTTATTCATATTCTCCTGCTGCATCTCCCTGGCTACCTCCCTGCCCAAATTGTCGCGCTCGGCGGCAGTCAGGCCGGAGAAAAACCGTTTCAGGTCATCGGACATGCCTTCGGCGGAAAACGCAGCCAGCGGCAGGGCGGTCAAGAGGACGAACAAGGCTTTTTTCATGATGTTTTTTCCCTAAGTATGCAAAGATTTATCGGCAGTCTTTCAATTGGTAACCCATATTGGTTCGGACATGCTTTAATCGTTGTCGGCGGTTATACGGTATTTCATTGTATTGCAGTCGTTCGCCATCAAACCGTGCTGCTGACGAATATCGCAAATGCACCCGAGGGGTTGATGGCTTAGCGCAGATGCGGGAATGGGTGATATGACGGTAAAGATAACCTTTGGCGAAGCTTTGCCGATATATTCTGTATTTCTTCTTTTCTTAAGTCGGCGGCGGCAATAGGGTAAAACCATCTCAAAAGTCATATGAAAACAAGGCGTAAACAGAATTAGAATCCGAAAAAGCTTTTTCAAACGGCCTTATCCCTACCTAAATCTCAACAATCCCGGGCACTGATGCGTATCGGAGAAGACAACGCCCTGCCGTTGCGCGCGAGCACGCGGTATTCCACCGAATAACGCCCGTGCACCATTAAATCGCGCATATTTCGGCTACGGCAGATTTCTTTTCTGCCTTCCTTATGGAGCATGGCATCGAGCTTGCTCCGTTGTGCGGTATCGAGCACTTTCGGACTGGCGATTTTCTTCAATATCAGCGTATACACAAAAGTATCGTCAGAAGCACGGTAGCGGATATCCGCCACCTTCGTGTCTGCATCTTCCTTCAACTCCGTTCGGCGCAGATTGGCTGCGGCCTCGCGCCCTGCTTCATCGCGCTGGCGGGCATTCATATGGGAAAGATCCTGTTTCTGCTGGGCACTAGCCCCTCCCCGGCAGCCGCCAGCCGACAGCGCAACTGCCAAAACAGATAAGCAAACAAACATCTTGTTCATAACAGCTCCTTATAGCTCCTTTTGGGGGAATTTTATTTTCAATTGAAAATGCATATGCCGTTTTCAAGAAATATTCTAAACCTGCCGCTTGCCTTCCCTCAAGCTTCAAGGAACAGGGTGTCGGGCATAGGATGAAGATTCACGGTAAAATAACGCTTCCGCCGTTTTTCAGACGGCCAACCGAAAGGAATAAAAATGCAATTTAGCACAAAAGCCGCCGCCTTGCAGCCGCATCAGGAAGGCGCATTGCTTTATATCTGCCGCAGTCGTGAAAACGCACCCGACAACGAAACCGCCCGCCTGCTGCTCGAATCGCTGGCCGAAGGCGAACGTTTTGCCGCCGCCCAAACCGCCGAATTGGGCAAACTGAAAGCCGTGGCGGTCGCACTGCCGGAAAACGACGGCCGCGACGCGCTTGAAAAAGCCGCTGCCGAAGCCGCCGCATGGGCGCAAAAACAGGAAAACCCGCACATCGGCCTGAACGGCTTCGACCCAAACCAAGCCGCCGAAGCCGCCGAAATCTTCGCGCTCGCCTTCGGACAGGCCGCTTACCGTTTCAACCGTTTCAAAAAAGACGCGAAAGCCGCCAAACTCAACGGCGCGACCTTCCACACCGAACACGCCGACGCCGTGCAAACCGCCCTGAATTGGGCCGAAGCCCAACTCTACGGCATCAACCTGTGCAAAGACCTGGGCAACACCGCCCCCAACGTCTGCACCCCGAAATATCTGGCCGACACCGCCCGTGCCGAAGCCGAAAAATTCGGTGCGGCCGCGAAAATTCACGATAAAGACCATATCCGCGAACACATGGGTTCGTTCTGGTCGGTGGCCAAAGGCAGCGCGCAAGACCCTTACCTCATCGAACTGCACTGGCGCGGTGCGGCCGACAAAAACGCCGCCCCTGTCGTACTCGTCGGCAAAGGCATCACCTTCGACAGCGGCGGCATCTCGCTCAAGCCGGGCGAAGCGATGGACGAAATGAAATACGACATGTGCGGTGCGGCAAGCGTCATCGGCGCATTCGCAGCCGCCGCCAAAGCCAAACTGCCGATCAACCTGACCGCAATCGTCCCCACCTGCGAAAACATGCCCGACGCGGCCGCCAGCAAACCCGGCGACGTGGTAACGGCCATGAACGGCACCACCATCGAAATCCTGAACACCGATGCCGAAGGCCGTCTGATACTGTGCGACGCGCTGAGCCATGCCGAACAGTTCAAACCCGCCGCCGTAGTCGATGTCGCCACACTCACCGGCGCGTGCATCATCGCACTCGGCCACGTTGCCAGCGGCCTTTTGACCAACACGCAGGAGCTGGCCGACGAAATCCTGGCCGCATCGCGCCAAAGCGGCGACAAGGCATGGCAGCTGCCCCTGTTTGCCGAATACCGCGAACAACTCAAATCCAATTTTGCCGACCTGCAAAACATAGGCGGCCGCCCCGCCGGCACCATCACCGCCGCCGCCTTCCTGTCGCACTTCACGGAAAACTACCCGTGGGCGCATCTGGACATCGCCGGCACGGCGTGGAAGTCGGGTAAGGAAAAAGGCGCGACCGGCCGCCCCGTGCCGCTCTTGCTGCAATTCCTGCGCAACCGCGCCGAATAAGGCAAAAGGCCGTCTGAAACCCCGGTTTGATGTTTCAGACGGCCTTTATCCTCATTTGTACCGCATGGCCGCACATCACACACTACAGAAAGGAAAAATGATGAACCAGAAAAACAACCAACAATATTCGTCTATACCTGTTTCCGTCCAAACCACAAGCGGGCAGGTTTTCCCGGCTTCCCGGATACGCGCCTTCATCATGTTCGTGCTCCTGCTGATACTGATGACGCTGATTGCCGTCATTACCGCCATTGCCTTCATCATCTATGGCATCCTGCCCGATTGGGCGGCCATTGCCGTCAGCCTGTTTATCTTCCTATTCGGCATCATTTACTCCGAAGGCATGTGGTTCGGCCTGACCTGCAGCCGTTTTGCAACCCTGACCAACGATCGGCTGGTGTTATACGGCGCATTCGGGCGCGAACGCTTCAGCTGCCCCACTGATTGGACGTTTGAATACCGTGTGATAGATCCACGAGGTTTTTTGCCATATTACGTTTAACTGCGTGCCATCTCCCCCGATTGTCACGTCTACCGTTTTCGATTGGACTTGTGCCGCGACGAAGATACCCTTTTGAAAGCCTTGCAGGCACAAAGCAGCGAAGCAGTTTTTCAAAGAGCCTTGTCCGCCGAATACCGCCGCCTATTTGCCACCATGAACCCGCTGGGTGTAAGGTTTTTGAAAACCATATCCGTGGGATTCTACATCATTACAGTGCTGGCCTTTGTCTCGTACTTCTTCGTTCATCCCTTCAAACTGACTGCTGCCGCCTGGCAGCTTGCCTTGCTCATTACTCTTCTTATCTTACTGCCGTCTGCTTGGATGGTTCGCAAAGTATGGATGCACGAAACTGTTTTGGGCCTGCCCGCCCATCACTACCGCCGCCGCTCCGTTGTCGGGCGGATAACCGCAGCCATCATCATGATGACCCAAATCAGTTTAATCATACTGGTCCTCGGTTTTATATCAACATGGTCGCTGGCTTCCATCCTTGGCCCGGCCAGCCTGATCGGCAGCAAATTTGAAACAGTGGAACAGGCACGTTTAGGTTCTGTGCATGACTGCGGCAGGGGATGCAAAGAAGTGCCCGTCTGCATGCCGGCCGGCTACGGAATGTTTGAAGGTTACTGGCGAATCAGCTATTCGAACCGCATTCGCCAAGGCGGAACAGTGTGCGTCCGCGAAAGCAAACTGGCCTACGAACTTTATTTCGACTGCCCTGTCAAATAAAACCGGGCAGGCCGCCTGAAACCCCGTTTCCCGTTTTTCAGATGGCCTCTAATCGAATATATACCGCATGCCGCCAATTCCCTGTCGCAGCCATTACGCCCGCCCGCAACGGCCAAACCCGTCCTGCACCTGAAACCCGCATGTCCGCAGATTTGCACGAAGGCTGTTCGGATGAGGCGAAGATGCGATAAATAAGGTGGCGTACAGAACCTAACTGTCGGACACATAAGCGGCAGCCGACAGGTAAATCAATAAGGAACAAACCATGAAAAAATGCGTCGTCCTCACCGGTGCGGGCATCAGCGCGGAAAGCGGCCTGCAAACCTTCCGCGACAGCGGCGGCCTGTGGGAAGGCTACCGCGTGGAGGATGTCTGCACGCCCGAAGCGTTCGCCCGCAGCCCGCAAACCGTCATCGACTTCTACAACGCCCGCCGCCGTGCCGCTGCGGCAGCCGAACCGAACACCGCCCATTTCGCGCTGGCCGATTTGGAACGCGCTTACGACGTACAAATCATCACTCAAAACGTAGACGACCTGCACGAACGCGCGGGCAGCGGCAAAGTCCTGCACCTGCACGGCGAACTGAACAAGCTCAGAAGCACGGTTGATGAAAACGAAATCCTGCCGTGGCAGGGCGACCAAACCTTGGCCGACCGCGACAGCCGCGGTTACCCGCTGCGGCCGCACATCGTCTGGTTCGGCGAAGCCGTGCCGCTGATGGAAGAAGCCGTTCGTTTGGTCGAAGCCGCCGACACCGTTATCGTGGTCGGGACGTCGCTGAAAGTTTATCCCGCCGCATCCCTGCTGCACTATGCCCGTTTCGGCGTGCCCGTGTACCTGATCGATCCCAAGCCGAACGCCGATGTTTTGGGCGTGGAAATCCTGGCTCAAACGGCGGTTCGGGGCGTGCCTGCACTGGTGGCGGAATTATTGCGGGCAGCCGAAAGATAAGGCCGTCTGAAAGCGCGGCCTGAACGGGGGGCAAACCCGTTTGGCGGCTTTCAGACGGCCTGTCGTCAAACTGCGGCTTATCAATAACTGGTGGCGCAGAACTGTTCGTTTTTATTGGCATCTGCGGCGTAGCAGGTCAGCCCCATGCTGGCGGCGTTACCGTTTTTCACTTGCCCGCCCGGCTTTTTATTCACCAGCGTTTTGCCGCTTTTCGCGTCGGTTTCCACCAAAACGGCCGGGCCGTTTTTCTGTTTCCAGCTCAGGCTGCTGCCGGTCGGGGTTTGGCATTTTTTCACCGAGCACGCCCCTTCTCCGGCGACGTTGCCGTTTTTGTAGTGCACGCACTGCTGGCCGCTTTCGGTGCAACCTGCGTGGGCAGCGGCGGCAAACAGGCCGCACAGGGCAAGGAATAAGGCTTTTTTCATCAGGTTCTCCTGGTTTGTCGAATAATGACCGGTATGTTCCGGCAGAGGGAATGGTACGCCGAAAAACGGGCGGGCGACAGTGTCGGCAGCATGATAAAGGCCGTCTGAAAATTGTTCGGACGGCCTTTATGCTTTCAGACGGCCTCCAAATATTGCCGCAGACGTTTCAATTCAGTCCATGCACGGGCTTTCAGCTGCGGCTGGCGCAACATACGCGCGGGATGGGGGACGGTGAATACGGGCAGGTTGCCGAAGGTCGCGGCGACGGCTTCGGCGTTTTCCGGCTGTTCGAAAAACTGGCCGAGCAGCAAGACGGCGCGGATGCGGCCGGAAGCCGCTTCGTGGCGCATCCGTTCGGCGGCGGCCTGCAATCGGGCGGCATCGGGGGAAAATTCCACCGACGGCAGCCAGCTGGTGCGGCGGCAGTCGGCGGCGGTCAGACCGATGGCGGCAAGCATGTTGTCGAGCAAGACGCCGTCCGCACCGCTGAACAGGCGGCCTGCAGCCAAGTCGGCGGGGGCGGGGCAGATGCTGACGGCCAACAGGCGGGCGGCGTCGGCCTGCGTTTGCGGGATGATGCCGTCTTGCAAGGTGTCGGAAACGGTGTTTGCAGCATTTGCGGCAGGCTCTGCGGGCTTCGGTACGGACGGTTCGCGGCTTTGCCTTCGGGACGCGCCGCCGATGGCGGCCAGTGTGGCGGCATGGGCGTTGCCTGACGGCTGTTTTGCATCCTCGCGGACGGCGGCCTCCGGCTGCGGGGCCGTGCGAACCGTCGGGGCGGTATCAGAGGCCGTCTGAAAACGGCCGTTCTGCCCTTCGGCGGGCGGCGGCAGCAGGCGTGCGCCCTGTCTCAGCCACATCGGCCCCAAGCCGAGGGCTTCGTGCAGGTGCAGGTAGCGGCTTTCTAGCATGGTTTCTCCATCAATACGGCATCTTCCCGCGTGCCGTCGGGCAGGGAATAGTAGTCGCGGCGGCGGCCGCATTCGGTAAAGCCGTGCCGGCGGTAAAGGTTTTGCGCGGGCAGGTTGGCGGCGCGGACTTCCAACAGCAGCCGCCGTACCGATTGCGCGGTGGCGGCCTCGAACCAGCACTGCATCAGGGCGGCGGCTAGGCCGAGGCGGCGGCTTTCGGGTGCGGTGGCGATGAGGTGCAGCTCCGATTCGTCCGCCACGGTCTGCCAAACGATAAAGGCCGCCGGCCGGCTTTGGCGTTCGGCCAGCAGGATGGTGTCGAAACGGCTGTTTAAGGCCGTCTGAAACTGGGCGGCCGACCACGGCGCGGGATTACCCGCACGGTCGATGGCGGCCAGCGCGGCGCAATCGGCGGATGTTGCGGGACGGATGTTCACGCCTGTTCCCCCGCCGCCCGCCGCGCGGCCTGTTCGGCGGCGGTCAGGGCGATTTTGTCGCGGACATACAGCAGTTCGGCATGGGCGGCATCGGCGGCGGGATAGCAGCCCGTGGCGGCCAGTGCGAGGTAGTCGGCGGCGGTCGGCATGGCGGGCGAGCCTGGGAAAGGCGGCGGGTCGTTCAGGGCGAAGGCGTTGCCGATGCCGTCTGAAAAAACGGTGCCTTCCGGCACGGAAATTTCGGCGGCGCGGCCGACGCGGTAGGGGCTGAGACGGCGGCGGTTCGCGGTGTCGAACCAGGCGTAGAAGACTTCGCCCATCCGCGCGTCGGCGGCGGCCAGCACGCCGTGTCCTTGCACCAGGTAGGCCGCCGCATCGAGCGACGGAATGCCGATAAGCGGTGTGCCGAACGGCGCGGCCAGACCCTGCGCCACGCCGATGCCGATTCGCAGGCCGGTAAACGCGCCCGGCCCGCAGTTATAGACCACCGCGCCCAAATCGGCGGCAGTAATGCCTGCTTCGGCGAACAGCCCGCCGATTTGCGGCAGGATGAGGTCGGACTGTTTGTTGCCGGCATCGGTGTGGCACGACAGGATGCGGCCGTCGGTTTGCAGGGCGAGGGAAAGGAAGGAAGTGCCTGTATCGACGGCCAGCACGGGGCGGGAGAAATCGGGCTGCATGACGGTTTTGCGGGTTGTTTGGTCGGGCGGCATTATAGCATTTTGCCGCCGCCGTTTTTCTTTCAGACGGCCTCTCCGTCCGGCAGCCATCCTTCCCGCCCTTTGTACACCGAGCCATTTTCGGGTAGCCTGCCCGCCGTTTCCCAACCCGGCCGATGATGCAGGCGCATATCGGGCGGCGGATGCGGCGCGTTTGCAGTATGGCCGCAAAGGCCGTCTGAATGTTCAGACGGCCTCAACCGAACAGGCAATTTGAAAGGACAACCGTATGCCAACCCATCCCTATTTGGATTTGCAGCAAGGTAATGTGGAAAGTTATTGCATGATGGTGCCGAAAAAGGCGGCACGGCAATGGTGCGGGCAGGGCTGGCTGGCGCATTACGCCGTCGGCTTGTCGCGCCGCGAGGCCAACCGTGCTTCGATGATTTACGGCCTGATGCGCTTCCAACGCGATATTCTGTTATTCAACCGCCCCGTTTTGTTGGCGGACAAATCCGTCGTCGGACGGGAAATCACGGGATTTTCCACCTGTCTCGGCACTTACGGCATGGGCGGCCCGGGCTTTTTCGGATTGTTGCTGGATACGGATGAATATTTGGTCTATACGGTATGGTACGCCGGTTTTTACACGCTCTTAGACGGTCGTCCGATTGAAGTGTATCCGCAAACGGACAACGCCGTTCGCGGCTGGTTTTGCGATTTCGAGCAGGGTTGGGACGATTTGTCGCCCGTGCTGAACGGTTGCGAAATCACCGGATGCACGCTTACAGAGCATGGTTGCGTCCTGAACTTGGAAAAAGGCGGTACAACGCATGTGCTGGAATTCGTGCGCCAAGACGGCCGTATTCCGCCGAACGGCAGCGAGGCGCGATCGGCATACGAAAGCGGAAGCATTGCGGATTATTTGATGTTCCAACACAAAGACGCTTGGCTGGTGGTTTGAGGTTTGACCGTTTTGCCATATCGAAGGCCGTCTGAAAGCCTGAAATACGGTTTTCAGACGGCCTTTTATTTTTACGGGCGCGCTGTTTTGTCTATATTTGGGGAGGATGCGTGTACTATACGGACAGTACGCCCGGACGGGGCGATGCGGTAGAATCGGGTATCCAACCAACAAAACACAGAATCAGGAGAAAAAAATGTTCCAACACGTCGAATTTTATCCCGGCGATCCGATTTTGAGCCTGGTAGAGACTTTTCAGGCCGACAAACGGCCGGAAAAGGTCAATCTCGGTATCGGCATTTATTTGGACGAGGCGGGGCGGCTGCCCGTCTTGTCGTCGGTACGGACGGCGGAGGTTGCCCGTGCGGCTGTGGCGCAACCCCGCTCCTATCTTCCGATGGAAGGTTTGGAGGCCTTCCGGCACGGCGTGCAAAGGCTGCTGTTCGGCGCGGCGCATCCCGCTTTGCAGGAAGGGCGGATTGCCACCATCCAGACTTTGGGCGGTTCGGGCGCGCTGAAAATCGGTGCGGATTTCCTTGCCCGCTGGTTTCCCGATGCCAAGGTGTATGTCAGCGATCCGACTTGGGACAACCATAAAGGCATTTTCCAGGGCGCGGGTTTCGAAGTCGGCGTTTACCCTTATTACGACCCGGCGACAGGCGGGCTGAAATTTGACGAAATGCTGGCCTTTTTTGCCGCCCTGCCGCGCAACAGCGTGTTGGTGCTGCATCCGTGCTGCCACAATCCGACCGGCGTGGATTTGGACTGCGGGCAATGGGACAGGGTGCTGGAAGTGATACGGGCAAACGGCCTGATTCCGTTTATGGACATTGCCTATCAGGGCTTCGGCGACGGTTTCGAACAGGATGCCTACGCCGTCCGGCGGGCGGCGGAAATCGGCCTGCCGCTGTTTGCAGCCAATTCGTTTTCGAAAAACCTGTCGCTTTACGGCGAGAGGATAGGCGGATTGAGCGTGGTGTGCCCGACGCGGCACGAAGCGGAGCTGGTGTTCGGCCAGTTGAAATTCGGCGTGCGCCGGATTTATTCCAGCCCGCCGGCGCACGGCGCGTTTGTCGCGGCGGCGGTGATGGATACGCCCGAACTTTTCGCCAGCTGGCAGGCAGAGGTTACGCAGATGCGGGAGCGCATCAAAGCCATGCGGCAGCGGTTGTTTGATGAATTGGGCCGCAAGCTGCCGGAGGGCGATTTTTCCTATTTCCTCAAACAGCGCGGCATGTTCGGTTACACGGGCTTTTCGTCCGAACAGGTACGGCGTTTGCAGGAAGGGTTTGCCGTTTACCTGCTTGCTTCGGGACGGATGTGCGTGGCGGGATTGAACGAATCGAACGTCGGTTATGTGGCCGATGCCTTTGCCGAGGTGTGGCGCAAATAAGCGGCCGCTGACAAAAAAAGGCCGTCTGAAAAACCTTTTGCGGGGTTTTCAGACGGCCTTTCTGATGATGAAGGCGGGTTTAATATTCCGCCGAATGCCAAAACGGCTGCCCTACGGTCGGCGTACTGGCTTGGGCTTTAGTGCGCGCTTCGACCGGTTCGGCTTCAAATGCCAGCCGTCCGGATTCGACGGCGAGCGCGAAGGCGCGCGCCATGTTAACGGGGTCGCCGCTGCGGGAAACGGCGGTGTTTAACAATACGCCGTCAAAACCCCATTCCATCACTTGCGCCGCCTGCGAAGGCAAGCCTAAGCCTGCGTCGATAATCAGCGGCGTATCGGGCAGGCGTTCGCGCAGGACGTTCAGCGCGTAGGCGTGAACCGCGCCCAAACCCGTGCCGATCGGCGCCGCCCACGGCATCAATGCCTGACAGCCCGCGTCAAGCAGGCGGCGGCAGGCGATTAAATCTTCGGTGCAATAAGGCAGCACTTTGAAGCCGTCTTTAATCAGGATTTCCGCCGCTTCGACAAGCTGGAACACATCGGGCTGCAACGTGTCGTCGTCGCCGATGAGTTCGAGTTTGATCCAATCGGTTTCAAACACTTCCCGCGCCATCTGTGCCGTCGTAACTGCTTCCTGCACGCTTTGGCAGCCGGCGGTGTTCGGCAGCACGGGCACACCGCTTTCTTCCAACAACGACCAAAACCCCTGACCGTGTGCCTCGCCGCCGCTTCCCGCGCGGCGCAGCGAGACGGTAATCATCGCGGGACGGGCAGTTTGGACGGATTGTTTGAGGATTTCAGGGGTCGGGTAGGCAGCCGTGCCGAGCAGCAGCCGAGAAGGGAAAGTTTCTCCGTATAGGGTGAGCATGATGGGTTCCTTTGTGTAGTGGATTAACTTTAAACCAGTACGGCGTTGCCTTGCCTTGCTGTACTATCTGTACTGTCTGCGGCTTCGTCGCCTTGTCCTGATTTTTGTTAATCCACTATAACGTTGTTTTTGGGACAGGGGTCGTCTGAAAAGGCAAAACCGCCTAGCCGCCGACCACCGGCCGCACAATATCGACTTTGTCGTTTTCGTTCAAAACCGTTTCCGCATACGCGCCTTTGGCGACAAATCCGGTATTCACCGCCACAGCAAAGGGCTTTTGCGGCGCGGTTTGGGCGATGAGGTCGGCAACGGTTGTGCCGCGAAGTTCGGCGGGTTCGCCGTTTAAGATGATGTTCATGGTTTCTCGATGTTTCTGTATTTATAGCGGGCTAAGTTTTGCCTACACGGTAAATCGAATCTTTTTCGCTTTCTCAGGTCGTCTGAAATTTGGTTTTCAGACGACCTTATTCATTCCACAAAGCCTGAAACGCTTTAACGACCGCTTCGGGATTTTCCGCTTCGGTAACGGCGCGGACGACGGCGAGTGAGGAAACGCCGGTGGCAAGGACGGCTCGGGCGTTGTTCAAATCGATGCCGCCGATGGCGACGACGGGCGTGCCGCCTGCCTGTCTGACGTATTCGCGCAGTTTGTCCAAGCCTTGCGGGGCGGTGGGCATTTGCTTGGTCGTGGTCGGGAAAATCGCGCCGCTGGCGACGTAGCTGGGATGTACGGACAGGGCGCGGTCGAGTTCGGCGACGGAGTGTGTACTCAAACCCAAACGTAAACCGGCAGTGGCGATGGCGGCAAGGTCGGCGGTGTTCATGTCTTCCTGTCCGAGATGCACGCCGTATGCGCCCGCTTCTATCGCCTCACGCCAGTGGTCGTTGATGAAAAGCTGCGTGCGGCTGCCCTGACAGGCGGCGACGCAGCGGGCGATTTCGCGTTTCAATTCATCGCCGTGCAGGGTTTTGCAGCGCAGTTGCACTGTGTCGGCACCTGCTTTAACCATGCGCTCCACCCAATCGGCGGTGGGTACGACGGCGTAAAATTTGAGCGGGGATTTTAGGGGCGGGAAGGTCATGGGGTGTCCTTTTAAGTTATCGCTGATGGCGTTCTTGCAGGTGCTCGGTATGCGCCCGCAGTTTTTCGCCGTCGGCTTGGTATTCGTTTGAAGACAGCACGGCAGTTGCCGCTTCTATTTCCTGCGGCAGCAATAAGGTCGTCTGAAAACGTTTAATATAGGATGCTGCCTGTCTGATACGGCAGACATTCGGCGGCATTTGCGTTTTCAGTTCACAATCGCCGAGGAAAACCACCATCGAATGAAATTTTTCTTCCGGCAGTTGCAGCAGTTCGGATAATGCCTTGATGTGTGCGTAATTCTGGCGCAACGGATTTTGAAAGTAGTGTTTCTGCTTATAGACGACTTGTGTCCATTTCGATTGCTTCTCGCTGCCGAAAATCCAACCTGTGTAATTCTTGGTTTCTATGACAAATATCCCGAAAACCGAAACATAGATATGGTCGATTTGCGTCGTGCCGCTGCGGGACGGAATAATCAAATCGTGAAATTCGATATAGGTTTCTTCATCCAAATCTTTTCCGATTACTGAACGGACTGCCCGTTCGCCTATGCGTCCTTTCACTTTGGGGTTTTGGAGCAGCGCTTTCAAAAGAAGCAGGGGAATGACGAGCAGGAAAATCCAAAAGATACCTGACAGGTTTCCTATTGCTTGTTCAATCATGACGTTTTCCTTTTTGTTTTATTGTTTAATGAAAGTGAGCCCGGTATAGCCATCTGATGAGGTCGTCTGAAAACATCGAGTATTCACATTCATACCGTAAAGTAGAAGACGGATGACACTTGATGGGAAGCTTCCACTTTTATAACCAACGGCGAACGCGCCGACAGTAAGACTCGTACTCTGCACCGAATTTCTGCGCCAAAACGCGTTCTTCGGGCATGATTTGAAAACGCGTCATATAGGCAACAAATGCAGCCAAAAACAACCACGGCAGCGGGTGCGCCAAATAGCCCGCCCAGGCGACCAGCCAGCAGCCCAGACCCGCATACATCGGGTTGCGGCTGAAACGGTACACGCCGTCTGAAACGAAGTGTTCGGTTTGTTCGGGGTTGAGCGGGCTGACGGTCGTGCGCACACGGCGAAACGCCCACACACCTAATACGCCCAACGCCGTCCCAAATACCATCAAAACAACCGACAGCAATATAGGAAAGCGCGGCAGTATGCCGGCCAAAGCCGACACTTGGGCAGAGATGTACATCAACAACGCACAAATAAAACATATCGCCGGCGGCGGAATTTTGGTTTCTAAATTCATATTGTTGCTTTTATAAAACTGATGGCGTGACGTTTTCAGACGACCCCAAACTTATTTTTCAATATACGCCAAACCGCTTTCTTCATCACGTTCGGGCGCGTCTTTTCCGTCAAACAGTGCCACTGCCAATCTGACGGCGGCAGCAGTTACGGCGGGGGAAATCATGAAGCCGTGGCGGAAAAGGCCGTTGATTTCAATTAGGCGTCGGGCGCGGCTGTAACGAATTTCGGGGTTGTGGTGGTTGAGCGTTGGGCGCAGGCCGGTGGCGATTTCGAGGATGTCGGCTTCGCCGAAGGCAGGGTGGACGGCATAGAGTGCAGACAAGAGTTCCAGCCCGGAACGTACGCTGGCGGGGGCTTGGCTTTCGCTTTCGATTTGGGTCGCGCCGATGACGAAGACGTGGTTTTCTTTTGGGGCGATGTAGAGCGGATAGCGCGGATGGAGCAGGCGTACAGGGCGGTTGAGCGTGATTTCGGGCGTATAAACCCGCGCCACTTCGCCGCGTATGCCGCGCAGGGTGCTGGTGTGTCCGGGGGATTGGTTCCACGCGGTTTTTGCACCGTAACCGCGGCAGTCGATCAGCCAGTCGTATTGGGCTTGCAGGTCTTCGGGGACGCATTCGTGTTCCCAATGGCAAGGGACGTTCAGCCCGTCCAAAGCGTCGGCAAGTGCAGACAACATCTGTCGTCCGTCGAGCTGGCCTTCGGTCGGCAGGTAGATGCCGTCTGAAAAACGTCCTGCGAGTTGCGGTTCGCGTTCGGCGATGTCGTCGGCGCGCCAACGGACGATTTCATCATCCGCTACGCCGCCGCGTTTGAGATGGCGGACGAACTCGCCGGATAATGGCTTGTCCTGCCCGTGCCACACGATCAGGCTGCCTTTTTCCTGCATCATGGTCGGTGTTTTCAGACGACCTCGGATGTTGTGCCACAGCGGAACACTCTGCCTGCCCAGTTTGATGACTTCAGGCGTGGCTTCGACCGCCTCCGAAGCCGGTGCGAGCATGGCGGCGGCAACATAAGCGGCAGCGTGTTCGCCTTTGCGCCCCCCTTTGTCAAAGAGGGCAACCGATAAACCTTGTTCTGCAAGTTGTAAGGCAGTCAGACGGCCGCAAAGGCCGCCGCCGAGAATGGCGATACGGGGCATGGTGGATTCCTTTGTAGTATGGTGCAATCGGGAAGTCGAAAGATAAGACGGGAGCGGAATCTACCGAATGGCAGGAAATGCGGGAAAGGGAACGGAAGCCTGAAAAGGCGTTTGACAGCTTGTTTCCTACGCAGGCATTACCCCGACAGGTTCTACGGATTCCGCTGTTGCGGTCTCAGCTGTTTGCGGGAACAAGCAGCACTCCGACAAGAAGTTTCCAGTTTACATAAAATCGATTGCTTTGGCAAAGTCAGGTCGTCTGAAAAATGGGTTTCGTATTTTCAGACGACCTGTTGTAAGGTGTTTTGGGTTGGTTGAGGAAATGGCGTTAGGGAGAAGCGCATCGGCATTATTGATATATACTGTCGCCAATGAACAAGGGGCTTTGCGTTGAAATTCGTTTTTGCGAAAAGCGCCGAAGTAGGTTTATTTAAATCAGGATTGGATTGTCAGGATAACCATGTTTCAGCTTGCTTATTTTCAAATGGTCGGTGCCGGTAAGGCACGCAATCAGGATGCTTTGTTTGACGGCACGGCGGTGCGGCAGGTCAGGCTGCACAAAACCCGTGTGTCCGAGGCGGACGATGCCGTGCGGCTGGCAGTGGCTGACGGCGTATCCAGCAGCCCCGCCGCGCATCTCGCCAGCCGGTTTTGGTTGGACGCCTTTGCCCGTGAAGGCGATGCAGAAGGGCATTTCCTGCGAAGGCTGCACAGCAGCTTCTGCGACACGCTTGCCGAGGAATATTTCGGCTCGTCCTCGACTTTCGCTTCGGCAGTCGTCGGAGCGGACGGTTTGTGCCGTATCTGCAATGTCGGCGACAGCCGCGTTTACCATATATCGGCAGAGGGGCGTTGGCGGCAGGTAAGCCATGACCACACTGTGTTGGCAGATTTAATCGAGCAGGGGGAAGCGAGGGCAGATACAGAATACGCCGATATGTACTATGCTTTGGCGCACTGCCTGATAGCGGATAATGAAGAAACCCATTTTAAAATTTTTACCGATTCTTTGACCTTGCAAAGAGGTGAGGCGGTTTTGGTTTGTTCCGACGGTCTGCACGATGCGCTATCCCATGAACGCTTGGAAACATTATGGAACGCTTCCCCGTCGTTGCCTGATAAGTTGGAAGCCTTACGCCGTGCAGTAAAAAAGGTTCCCTATCATGACGATTGTTCGGTGGCGGTATGTCTGTGGCAAAGATAGCGAACCAATCCTAAAATCGGTTACGCAGTTTTTTGAGAATATTTCAAAGGATTGGGGTAAAGGGTCGTCTGAAAAGGGATGCTTAGACCAATTTATATATACCGCATCACATATTTCAACCATCTCATCAACGCCGCCAGCAGTATGCCGATCGACAATCCCACCAAAGCTGCCTGCCACGTCCATTTGATCAGTAGCGCGCTGACCAAACCACCGATTGCGCCGCACAGATATTTGTCGCGCCGTTTGAATTCCATCGTCTGCCCGGCTAAATCTTCTTCGATAAACCAAATTGCGAAGAGCGTAGCCAATGCTAAACAGAAGCCGATAATAGGGAGCCAAGGCGTATCAATGTGGCCAAGGGCTTTATCCAGAATCATATCCCCGCCGTACATCAGTCCGAGAACAGTGGCGATAACCAGCAATATCACATAGCCCAACATGTTGTTAGTGATGAGCCAGTCAAGAATTCGTTCGCATAGTTTTTTGAGAAACTTCATGGGGTTTGTCGTTGGGTTGGATGGGAAAACAATTTATGCTTTCTTCGGAAAACTTGTTTTGATTGCATTGAAGCTGAGTTTTCAGACGACCTTTGGGTTATGGGACGTTGCCTAATCTTGCCAAAACGATGCCCAGCCGAATTTTTGGGCAATATCGTCGCAAAGCTCCTTCTGCATGGTGGCAAGATTGGTGTAGCTGTTGGTGTCGTGTACAGAAAAATAGGCGGGCAGGGTGGAGGCGGTGTTTTGCGCGGCGGTTCGGAAGCAGCCCGCAAACCAGCGGCTGAAATATTCGTGTAGCCCGCTGTAAAAATCATCTATGGCGTCCCATACTTCTTCTTCGTCATCTTCGTCTTCTTCTTCTTCGTCCTGTTCCAAGCCGTATATCTCGTCTTCCACATCTGCATCAAATTTGGGCAAGCATTCTTTGGGGAAGTCTATGATGCCGTCGCCTAAACAGCCGCCATTTTGGTTGCGCAGCCAGCCGTAAACAGAGAAATCCTGATATTCGTATTCCATAATCAGTGCCACCGCCTGATCAAATGATTCGTTTTCATCTGAAAACTCCCAATGCCTGCCCTGCAATATTTCTTGGATAAAGGCGGTCAGTTTTGAACTACCTTTTTCAGACGACCTTCAGCAGCAAATATTTAACAAGCGTAGGTCGGCTCAAACCGCAACAAAACGGTCAAACTTACTGAAATGTTGTGCTTGACCCTGCCTATGCGCGTAGAGGGTATTTGCCGCCTACGCGTCCTGTATTCCAAAACAGCCTGAAACCGCAAGGATGGAGGCATTTGCGTTTTTCAGGCTGTCTCAATTTACCGCTGAATCTGCGAGGTAATCGTGCTGTCGGTAATCTTGTCGTCTTCCGCCAGCAGCATGGCTTTGGAGAGGACGACCGAGAGCGTGTTGTCGCCCTCAAATGGGATAAACAGCTTGTCGGATGCGTCTTTTTTGCGGCTGTCGGGCACGATGCAGAGGTATTGGTCGTCCGGCAGCATCAGGATGTTGCTGCTGCCGATGTGGATTTTGTAGGTACGCAGCTTGCCTTGCACGACGAGGAAGTTGCCGTCTATGTGGGCAACCTTGGCGATTTTCAGGCGCGGCAGCAGGGTTTCCAGTACGGCTTTGCGGGTTTTGGCGACTTCGCCCAAATCGCCGAAGGAATAGCTCTGCCAGTAGCTGTAAAAACGCGCCTCTCCGCCGTTGTCTTCCCAAGTCGGGTCGTTGCCCACGCTTGCCACGCCGACAAACAAATCGACGTCGCGCAATACTTCGGAAAACACGCGCGGCGGGATATCAATTAAGTCCAGCGCGGTGGCATGGTAATCGTCGTCCAACCGGTGAAAGCGCACTTGGTCGGTACTGACATACTGCCAGATATAGCTTTCCGTCCATGCGTCTTCGCTGTCCACCGCGTTTGTCCAAAATTGGGCGAGTAGGTTGTATTCGGGCAATTCCAACGAGACGGTTGCGTCGTCGCCGCCGTCCCACGCGCCTGCCAGCGAGCCTCTCCAGCCGCGTCCTTTGGCAAGTGTCATGTATTGGTGTTGTTTCAGGATGTGGGCGGCAAAACGGTTACTGTATGTTTTGGTGTTGATTTCGGCTTCGGTGAGCAGATAGATTTCACGGTATGCCTGTTTCAGCGGCTGGCGGATTTCTTTGTCCAGCAACAGTTGACGCCACTGGGCGATGCTTTGCTGCGTGGCAAGCGCGGGATGCCACAAGCTGACTTGCAGACAGTCTGAAACATCGGTTTGCTCCCCCGTTTCGTCCACCCATGTTCCGTCCAACCACAGTGCAGCGCGACCCTGCGTATCGTTTTCGTCGCGGAAAAACTGCCATATTAGCGGGCGCGTGAGGCAGGACATCAGCCCGTGCTGCCAGTAATACTGTTCGGCGTGTTCCCGTGACACGCGGTGTTCGGAGCGCATCATCTGGTCCAAGCGGTCGCGTTGGGCTGTGAGCGTGGTGTTGAGGTTTTTTTGTGTGGCTTTAATCTTTTTCAGTTTGTCGGCATGGTCGGTTTTCACGAAGGCGGGTACGGTTTTCTGCGGCGAGCCGTCGGGTTTGAACCAGCGCAGTTCGGACTTGCCTACGCCCGTTACCGCCAGACGGCAGGTGTAGCCGCCGAAGTCATAGTCGCGGCAGCCTTCCTGCAAGCCGAAACTGTCCACCGCCATGTCTTCGATTTCGTTGCGGGATACGCCCCGCTGCGCAGCGGCTTCGTCCAGATAGTTGGCAATCGCGTTCTGCACGTTGCTGAACTTAATCCGCAGGCGCAGGCGCGAAAGGCAGGCAATGCCGTCCAGCCCTTTGGAGCGGAACAGCGCGTAGAAACAGGCGTTGCCCATAGCAGCATAGCGCGCGCCGAGGTTGGGGATTTTGTCGTATGAATGCAGCGCAAGGTGGGTAAGGGCGGACAGGGTGGCGCTGTCGTGGAAATGGCTGCACATCCACACCAGCCCTTTGAGCGCAGTCTGGTTGACGCTGCAAACAGGTAGGACATGGGTGCTGTAACTGTATTCTCCGTGGGTGACGGTTTCGGTCTGCACTTCGCTGTTGCAGACAAATTCTATCCAGCCGTGCAGCATTTTTTTGAACCTGTCCGCACCCAGAGTGTCAATCAGCGTTTTGGCCTCTTTCAGGTATTTTTCGCTCGGCTTGCCCGCATTGGCGGACAGGGCAAGCGTAATGATTTTGCTCCACACGTCCTGCTGTTCGGGCGGCAGCGCGGCAAGTTGCGGATTGGCGTATCGGGCAAACTCGTCGTCTTGGGCGGGGAAACAGGCTTCGGCGGAACCGCCTGCCAGTTCTGCCAGGGCGGCAAGGTTTGCGGTAGCGGCTTTCTTGTCCCACAGGTTTTCCACAAAGACGCGGTAACGGTCGCAGGCGTTTTTGAGGCCGTCTGAAAGCGTTTCGCTCGGATTGGGAAACTGCTTTTTGATTTGGTTGATCAGATATTTGAGCGGATAGTGAACTGATTCCTGCTCGGACAGTCCGTTATCGTCCAGCATGGCGGCAAAAATGCGCTGCACATCCTGCTCCGTCATCGGCAGCGTTTTGCGCGCCAGAGCCATCGCTACCGCTACACGGATGGTGCCGTAATTGCGTATCCCGTTCCCGCCCATATTTTTAAAAACTTTATTCTGTCCCCAGCCGCGTATCAAATCAATGCAGTGGATTAGGAAATCGACACGGTATTCGGGCGCGGCTTTCTCCACTTCGGCAAAGCTGGGACAGAGCTTCAGACTTATCGGGTCGTATTTGTGTGAACGGTTTTGGAGCCATTCCTTTTGCAATACGTTGAGAAGCTGATTGAACTCGGCACGGCGGCTGTCGGAAATCTGCACGGTTTGGTTTTCGGTCATAGGACTTTCCTTGCGTATTAATGTGTTGGTTATTTTGCGGTAAAGGCGAACAACGTCGGTAAGGGTTTTCTTGTCCGCACTATTCAGGCTGTATCGGGTGGCTTCGGTAAAGGTCCGGTAGCGTTGCGCGGCGGTTTTCAGGCTGCTTATCCGCCCACCAGCGGCGTGAGTTTGATGAAATTGACGACCAGTCCGTCATGCAGGTACACCATGTCGTCGAGCGTTTCCAGCTGGCGGTTGTCGGCAAGGATGAAAAACGCGTTTTGTTCAAAAGCTTTCAGGGCAACGGCGATTTGCTTTTCCGCGTCCACGGGCTGCGGATTTGCCCCTTTTTTGCCGCGCGGTTCCTGAATCACGATGTCGCCGCGATCGGTAGGGATAACGAGGCTGTGGCGCAGCATGGCATCAGCGGCGCGGTCGTTATAGGCGGCGACTTCCTGCCGCACGCGTTCGGCAATCAGCTCCGATGCGCTGATGTGGTTGGTTCGGAACTTCAAAAACAGCTCGTGCAACACTTTGCCGGCGAGGTTTTGGTCTTGGATGGTGATGGTAGCTGCAATCATGGATGACTCCTCGAAACAGAAAACAGATGAATCATACTGTTTTTTGAGCGTTTCAGGCAGCCTGAAAATAAAGCATCCTGCACTTTGATGGCGGTAAGTGCAGGATGCTATTTATAGTGGATTAAATTTAAACCAGTACGGCGTTGCCTCGCCTTGCCGTACTATTTGTACTGTCTGCGGCTTCGTCGCCTTGTCCTGATTTAAATTTAATCCACTATAGTTATGTAAAACTTTGTTTAACTTCGTTGAAGTTCACGTTTTCAGACGACCTGCGGCGGCAGGTATTTCCCCGCTTCGCGCAGGCTTAGTTTGGCCATTTTGTGCCGGTGGCGGTCGATAAAATCTTGTACCCATGCTGGGTTGGTTTTGCTGTAATCGCGCAATGCCCAGCCGATGGCTTTGTTGATGAAAAATTCTTTTTGCCCCAGATTGTTGCAGATGATTTTTTCCAGCAGCGCGGTGTCGGTGTGCTGTTTGCGGAGCAGTTGGTGGTCGATGGCGACGCGGCGCAGCCAGATGTTGTCGTGCATACTCCATGCCAATAGGACGGTGTTGACTTCGGGGTGGCGCAGGGCAATGTCGCCGACAATGCGGTCGAGTACGTCGGAGCTGTCCCACCATGATTTTTCGGTAATCAGCGTTTGCAAACGCGGGATGTCCTGCGGGGTCAGGTGCTGCTGCATTTTTTTCAGATATTCGAGCGCGGCGTATTGCAGTTCGCGGTGCGGGTCGTCCCAGCAGCGGCGCACAAAATCCCAATCGACCGGCTGTTTGGCGGCGTCTTTGAAAAACGGGCGGCACAGGCGGGCAAGTTCGGGTTTGCCGATGCCAAAATAGACGAAACGGTGTTTCATGTATGCCTGCATCGGCACGGCGCGTTCGGGGTTGGCGTGTTGTTGCAGAATGGCGAGCAGGGCGGGGTAGTCCATAGGGTTTTCCTTATCTTGGGAACGGGCGGGGTTCAGGCCGTCTGAAAGGGTTTTAAATTAAGGTGCAGGCTGCTTTTTTGCTTTCAGGTAGCCGGGAAACGCTTGGCCGCCACTTCCAGCATTTTCCATTCGCCGCCGCTGCCGTGGTAGGTTTCGGCAAAAATTTCAAACACGGCGTTGCAGTACGTGCATTGGAAATAATGGGTCAGGAAATCGTACCAGTCGTGCAGGTGGCGGTTGCCCTGCTGGTCGGTGTCGATGACGTAGCCGCTGCGGGCGAAGGTTTGGACATAGTCGGGGCTGATGCGCCGGACTTTGGCGTAGGCGAGGGTGATGTCGGCCAGCGTGCCGTCTGCCAGGCGGTCGGCGGCGCGCAGCAGCATTTGCGACAGCATATCGGGGGTTTGGATGCGGACGGTGGGGTGCAGGTCGGCGCAGTAATCGCACATGGTTCGGGTCTTTCGGCGGGGGGATGGAGTGCAGGCTGCTTTTTAGACTGCACTGTCGCGATAGGGGTGCTGCTGTAATACGGCGTCTATTTCCGCTTTGCGCCATGCGGCGTAATCGGGGTGGATGGCGGCCAAGAGTTCGAGCTGTTTGGCAAACAGGGTGCGGCGGAAGTCTTGGCTGGGCAGGCGGTGGTCCAGTTCGTATTGTCCGGCGATATAGTGGGTGATGTCTTGCAGCGGGTAATACAGGAAGCGGTGCAGGTCGGCGGCGCCTTCGTCGCGGTAAATTGTGCCGCGTTCGGCGGTGATGTAACGGTATGGGGTGTGCGGGTCGTAATCACGGTAGGTGATGGTGATGCCGTCTGAAAAGGCTTCGGTGGTGCTGTCGGCGAAATAGAGCCAGTTCAGGCAGTTGTCGGGCAGCCCCGCACGGCGCACGGCGGCGAGGAGTGCATCGCGAACTTGGCGGATTTTTTGGCGCAGGATGGCGAGGGATTCGGCAGACATGATGTTCTCTTTGCGGGTTTGCAGGGTGCAGGCTTCAGGTTCTTCCCCGTCGGTTCAAAATGGCCATTTCGTTGAAATGGCGTTTGGCGGTGGTTTTCTGCATGGGGGATTCCTTGACGGGATTAGGGCAGGCTGCGCTTGATTGGTGAAGTGCAGGCTGCTTTTAAAGTTTCAGACGGCTTCAGGTTACCTGAAAATGAAGCGAAGCGATTTTCTGCAAAGCTAAAAAGCAGCCTGCACGGTCAGCCCGCCTTTGCTACCGCCCGCTGCACCCCGAAAATTGAAGCCAGCACCAGCGCGAAGCCCACCAGTGATTTCGCGTCCATGCCCTGGCCGAGGAACAGCCAGCCCAGCACGAAGGCGCAGACGGGGCTGAGTAATCCTAGCGACGACACGGCGGCGGGCGGCAGTTTGGCGATGCCGTCGAACCACAGCACATAGGCCAGCACTGCGCCGAACAGGCACAAATACAGGTAGCCGCCGAGGCTGGCCGCGCTTAACGCTTCCAACGGCGGTTCGGCCAGCAGGGCGACGGGCAGCAGGCACAGTCCGCCGATAAACAACTGCCAGCCGGTGAACGCCAGCACGGGCAGCGAAGTGCGGCGGTGTTTCGACAAATACACGCCCAAGGCCATCGCCGCCGCGCCCGCCAGTGCCGCCAAAATGCCCAGCGTGTCGTAACGCGCCTGCGGCGACAGCACCAAGAGCGCAATCCCCACCACGCCCGCCGCTGCCCAGCCCCAAGCAGCTTTCGGCGGCATGGTTTTGCCAATCAGCCAAGTGAACACCAGCACCATCAGCGTTTGAGTGGAACTCAGCACCGCCGCCAGTCCGCCCGGCAAACGGTACGCCGCCACAAACAGCATGGCCTGGAAAAAGCCGATGTTCAGAAAACCCAGCAGGGCGACAATGCCCCATTCGCCGCGCCGAGGCAGCCTGCGCGTCCACGCCAGCAGCAACAGCCCGGCCGGCAACACGCGGATAAGCGCGGCGGTGAACGGGCGGTTCGGCGGCAGAAATTCGGTGGTGACCAGATAAGTGCTGCCCCAAATCAGCGGGGCGAGCGCGGTGGCGAGGATGGCAGCGGTGCCATTGGGCATGGGGATTCCTTGTGTGCGGCATTTTAGCTTCGCAGAAACAGCCTGAGGCCGTCTGAAAAACGGTGTATGTGATGTGAAAGCAGTCTGCACATTTTAAAACAAAAGTGCAGGCTGCTTTTCGTGTTTTTAAGCAGTCCCGAATAACCAAAAGGCTACCTGAAACCCATGTTCAAGCCGCCTGCAATCCTTTAGTACAAACCGTCCGCATCAATCTGCGCCCAGCCGCTTTCGGTTTGCCGCACCGCAAACGGCACGCCGCTCACGCCGAATTGTCGGACGAGGTTTGCGCCGTCGGCAATGCGCTGCTTGGCTTGCGCTTCGGCAGCGAGGTTGGTCAGGATTTCCGCTGCATGCGTGCAGCCGATTTGTCGCAATACGTCAGCCAATACGTCCGATTTCGCCGTGTCTAAGCCGTCTTCGTAGCGGGCTTTTGGGCAGGCGCGCAGGGGTTCCGGTCCGCGTTGTTTTGTCATGGTCTCTCACCCTATCAAAACGGAAGTCATGCTGATTGAGCCGAAGGCGAGTTCGTCATTGAATATTTCCATATTGTCCTGCGGTTCGCGCAGCGCGGCGGTGTAGAGCAGCGGCAGGTAGTGTTCGGGCGACGGCACGGAAAGCGCGGCAGCTTCCCCCAGCCGTTCGTAATGCACCAGCGTGTCGTTGTCCTGCGCGGCAAGGGCGCGGTTAACGGCATTGCGGAAGTCTATTGCCCAGTCGTAGCCGGCGGCGGGTTCGCGGCGCATGGCGCGCAGGTTGTGCACGATGTTGCCGCTGCCGACCACTAGCACGCCCTGTTCGCGCAGCGGGGCGAGTTTTTTCGCCAAATCGAAATGCCATTGTGCAGGCTGCATCAGGTTCAATCCGAGCTGTACCACGGGAATGTCGGCTTCGGGATACAGGTGTTTCAGCACCGCCCACGCGCCGTGGTCGAAGCCGCGCTCTGGGCTCATTTCCACATTTTCAGGCTGCAACAGCGAGCGCACCTGCCCCGCCAGTTCGGGCGAGCCGGGCGCGGGATATTGCACTTGGCTGAGTGCTGCGGGGAAGCCGTAAAAATCGTACATCATTTCGGGATGCGCGCCGGACGTTACCTGCAAACGATTGCCGTACCAGTGCGCCGAAATCATCAGAATGGCTTTGGGCTTGGCAAATTTCTGCACGATGCGGCGGAAGCCTTGGTTGAACGGGTTTTCCGCGTCCAGCGCGTTCATCGGGCTGCCGTGTCCGACAAACAATACGGGCATTTTGTTCATGGTGTTTCCCAATTCGTTTTGAAGCGGATGATTTTACGGGAAACTTTTGCGCGAACAATCCCGTTTGGAGAAGAATATATTTTCTTAATGGGAAATCATTGGGCGGTTTTTGGCTTTTGTGTTTTATTTTTTGTTGTTTATAAAGGCTACCTGAAAGTATGGATGATGGTGTGGTTGGCATATGAAAAGCAGCCTGCACCCTTGTTTGTATGAGTGCAGGCTGCTTTTTGATGCTTTCAGACGGCCTTATCGGAAGAAAGGCTACCTGAAAACACAGTTTCTGCAAAGCTAAAACGGATTTATGCTTCGCCTTCCCAGCCGCCGCGCGTATCCACTCCAGTTTCTTCCGCCAGGCGTTCGATTTCGGCTATTTGTTCGGTGGTCAGTACCAATTTGGCGGCATTGTCGATGATGTACATAATCTTTCCTTGCGTTGCTGTTGATGGATGAACGTATTATAGCGGCTGGGATTTTGTTGAGTAGGCTGTAAATGGCAAAAGGGTTTTAGGGAAAGGCTAATTATCAGGATAAAAAATGTCGGGCTGGAATGCCCGACAGTGCATAGGGTGGGCATTCCAGCCTACCAAAATCGTTCTATATCGTCTGAAAGATTAGGTTTCAGATGACCTTTTTATAGGGAGCTTTAGCGTACTATCCGTACAGTATTCTAAAATAATGAATTTATTTTCTTAAATAGGTTTTCAAAACGTTCAATCGTTCCTTGACTAAAATCACCCTTCGATAAACCTAGTTTGCTTGCAGTCATTGACGGTCTGTAATGATTATATCGAGATTTTCCAATGATTTTATTTATTTGTTGAATTACTGGTTTATTAGCATCTATAACTGATGCAGCTATATCGTCATATTCATCAAAAGCCGAATTAAAGAACTTCAAATACTCTTCAATACTAAATAGATCCTCTAAATCAGCTATATTACCAACATTTCTAGAAAATTCATTGAAGAAAAGTATGCTTTTGTCTTTAATGATCTTCTGCTCAATAAGACTATTGAGCCTTGCCTTCCCTTTCTGATCAGTAAATGTATCTAATGCACAAACAATATTTAAATTTTGACCTTTTAGCAAAGAAATAAATGATGTAACTTTATCTAATCCACCAACAGGAACAATTGTTATATCGTCCCTTATACCTTGTAGACCAGATTCTTCTAATATAGAAGACATCATTGTTAAATAGATTAAATCTGACACTCCTTCAACCAATAGATTATTTTTATTAATAAAAAGATTTTGAGCTATATCATATCCAAGAGCAGCCTGTAATGGGAATAAAGTATCCGAATCTTTTTCTTCAATGGCATCTTTTATTGTTGTCCCATCTTTTGATTCATATACAGTCCTAACTCTTTCTAAACTATTATGTGGAACCATAAATGGTGAGTGTGTTGTGTATATAATTTGATATTCTTTAGATAAATCATCTAAAAAATTCAATAGATCAGCTTGTGCTGCAGCATGAAGATTCAGACCTGGCTCATCTAATAATAAGATATATTGATTTGATTTGTCCTCTTGAATTCTGCTAAACCAAACGATGAATGAAAAGAACCAATTAAATCCTTTACTGCGATTAGACAATGGTAGGCTAATATGATGTTTATCACTCCAAATCCGAATATTAAGATATTTTTCACTAGTATTTGGATAGTCACGGTTTTTTTTGTTTTCAATATCAAATTGAAATCTTAGTCCGGTATTATTTTTCCAATATTTAAAAATATGTTGAGTAATTTCACTTGATGTAGCTTCAAGTTCTGCTTTAAAGTCTTCATAAGAATCCGGACTCTTTAAATCATCTAAATCAACATCAGCCAATTCTAATAATGCTTTAGCTGTTTTAGCATCCTGAGTAGTGGACTTGCTAATAGTCTCCAAATTTATTTCGGATGGTAATTCGTAATATTCATCAAAATACATAAACTTAGGCATGATTGGTTTAAGGTGTTTTTGCCAAAGGTATGCCGCCAACCAGCTATCCCAATTTAAATCTGTAAAATAATTATCTTTAATATGAATTAATGCTTTAGAAAGTTTTTCTTTCTCAGAGTCATCTTCTTCTGATTTATGTCCATCAATAGCATCAAGAATTTCTTCCTTACTTGTTAATGTTTTAAGAATATCTAAATTTTCAGAGCTTAAATTATATTTATTACCAATAAACTCTAGAAATTTATTTGTATCAACTTCTGGATGCGTAACCGTTATACGATTGTCATACTTAGTAGTAACAGTAAACTCCCATTTGCTAACAACACCACACCCTAAATATTTTTCAATCTCACTGATTTCTTCTTGTTCCAGTAGGTAAGTGCAAGAAATAGCTTTTCCAATTTCACCGGATTTGTCGTATTTCTTTTTTTCTTTTCTTGGATAATCATGCGTTGGATTAAATTCAAAATCACTATCATCAGAAAAGTAATTTGTTTTTGCGATTGCTTCTAAGATTGCTGTTTTTCCAGATTCATTTTTTCCGACAATAATTGTAATGTCATCATCAATGGGAAATGATTGTTGTTGATCGTAAGATTTATATTTGTAAACAGTAACATTAGTAAGTTTCATTTTATGCTCCTATAACAGTTGTTAATTGTATCAATGTGGTCATTTTAAAAATATATTTCAAGTTGATATCGGAAAAATTTTACCCCTTACAACAGCATATTCATCATCCACCCCTTGCTCCCGATAATCCGCCATTGAAATACGCTTTCAGGTAGCCTTCCAAACGCTCCCATCAGGCTACCTGAAACCCAAATCACCCCCCGTTCTGCTTCCCTTCCAGCATCTCCCACCGCTCCAATTTCTCCAGCAGCAGCATTTCGATTTCTTCCGCGCGCGCTTGCAGGCTGCCGGCTTTTTCGTAGTCTTTGAAAATTTCGGGGTCGGAAAGTTGCGTGTTCAGCTCGGCCTGTTCGGCTTCCAGTGTGGCGATTTCGTCGGGCAGGGCGTCGAGTTCGCGCTGTTCTTTGTACGACAGCTTGGCCGTGCGGTTGGGCTTGGGTTTGTCTTTTTCAGACGGCCTTTCGGGCTTGGTGGCGGGGGCGGAGGCAGCCTGCACTTTCTCTTCGCGCGCTTTGGCATCGGCATAGTCCTGATAGCCGCCGATGTATTCTTTCAGACGGCCTTCTCCTTCAAATACAATGCTCTGCGTAATCACGTTGTCCAAAAACATACGGTCATGGCTGACGAGGAACACGGTGCCGGCGTAGTCGCGCAGCAGTTCTTCCAGCAATTCCTGCGTGTCGATGTCCAAATCGTTGGTCGGCTCGTCGAGCACCAGAATATTGGCCGGACGGGTGAAGAGCTTGGCCAGCAGCAGGCGGTTGCGCTCGCCGCCGGAGAGCGACGACACGGGCGACTGGGCGCGGGCGGGGTGGAACAGGAAGTCTTCCAGATAGCCCATCACGTGCCGCTTTTTGCCGCCGATTTCCACATAATCGTTGCCCTGGCCGAGCGTGTAGAACACGGTGTCGTTTTCGTTCAGCGCGCTGCGGAATTGGTCGAAATACGCCACTTCCTGCTTGCTGCCGAGGCGGATTTTGCCGCCGGTGGGCGCGAGTTCGCCCAAAATCAGCTTCAAAAACGTGGTTTTGCCGATGCCGTTTGCGCCAATCAGGCCGATTTTGTCGCCGCGCTGAATCACGGCGGAAAAATCGTTCATAATCAGTTTGTTGTCGTATGCAAACGAGGCGTGTTCCAGCTCGGCGACGATTTTGCCGCTTTTTTCGCCGGCATCGAGTTTGAACGACACCTGCCCCTGCCGCTCGCGGCGCTCGGCTCTCTGGCGGCGCAGTTCTTCCAAGCGGCGCACGCGGCCTTCGTTGCGCGTGCGCCGCGCTTCGATGCCTTTGCGAATCCACGCCTCTTCCTGCGCGTGGAATTTGTCGAACAGGCGGTTGTGTTCGGCTTCCACGGCCAGTTCTTCCGCCTTTTTCTCGCTGTATTTGGCGAACGAACCGGGGTAGGAGCGCAGGCTGCCGCGGTCGAGTTCGACGATGCGGTTGGCCACATTGTCCAAAAAACGGCGGTCGTGGGTAATCACAATCAGGCTGCCTGCAAAGTTTTTCAGCAGGTTTTCCAGCCACAAAATCGCGTCGATGTCCAAATGGTTGGTCGGCTCGTCCAGCAGCAGGATGTCGGGCTTTTGCACCCACGCCTGCGCCAGCGCGACGCGCTTTTTCTGCCCGCCGGACAAATTGGCGATTTTTTCGTTTTCAGGCAGCCCCAGCTCGCCGATGGTCTGGCTCACCAGCGCGTCGAACTGCCAGCCGTTTTGCGCTTCGATTTGGTTTTGTAGTTCGTTTAGTTCTTTGATAAGGCCGTCGTTTTGCCCGTTTGCCAGCTCGCGGCCGATTTCGTGGTAACGCCGCAGCACGCCGCGCAGGCTGCCCAGCCCTTCGGACACAATGTCGAATACGGTGGCCGCGCCGTCGAAAAAGCTCTCCTGCGGCACATACACGGTTTTCAGCCCGTTTTGCAGGATGAGCTGGCCGTCGTCGGGCTTCTGCACGCCGGCGAGGATTTTCAGCAGGCTGGATTTGCCCGCGCCGTTGCGCCCGATGAGCCCGACTTTGTCGCCCGCGGCCAGTTGGAAAGACGCTTTGTCGAGCAGCGCGACGTGCCCGAAGGCGAAGGATAGGTTTTCGGCTTGGAGGATGGTCATGGTAAGTCCTTGTTTTGTTGGGGTGCAGGCTGCCTTCAAAGTTCGTCTGAAAGAGAGGCTTCAATGAAATAAAGCCTTAAAAGCAGCCTGCATCTTCCTAATAATTGCAATCTCTCAAATATCTTGCATTAACTGCTCGGAAGCACGTTTACGGAAGGCGTTAAGCACCTCCCGAACGCTTTCTTCATCATACATTTGCGACAAATCCAATCTTTCGCCGTAAATTCGGTATTCGATTTCATCGGAATTATTCTGATAGAAGCTGACTTGGTTAAATTCAGGGTATTTTCTATTACACCATACATCGGCATACCAATTGACTTTTCTCCTGTATTTTATACATTGATAAACAATGAGATGAAGTTCGCTTGTGCTTTCGGCGGCAGATAATCGGCCACTGTCATCTTCATCACTGGCAATCTTGATTTCAAACACTAAATCGCCCTGCCGAAGATGATTTTGCCATTCCTGCCCTTCGGGAACATATTGTGTCCTTTGCCAGAATAAATGCAAATCCATCATCGGTAGGAAGCCTCGGCCGATATTTTCATTACCTGTGTAAATTTTATTATCTAGGAATCGCGGGTCAATACGATTATGCATATAGTAAGAATAATGCTCCGCTCCAATTTCATCTTTAATAAAGGTAAGCAATTCGCAAATTTTCTGTTGGTAATCTGCGAGAAGGCGATAGGCTTTTCTAACATCTTGCAAAATAAGGCTCATTTCATGCCGATTCATTATTTTCTCCTAGAAAAGAAGGGAAGATTTCATAATTGATTTAGGCGGATTTTATTGGAGGGCTACCTGTGCTTCTTCCCGATTAAGTTTGGGAAAGCGGCATATTTTAAATGCTGCCGTTTCAATTCTTGCAGCCATTGCCGTGATTTGTAACGGATACCATGCCAAAAATAGGCTTCCCGAATATCGGTGAGCAACCTTTGTATTGGAGCGTTGTCGTTTTCAATGGCAGCTTCCAATGCTAAGTAAACATCCTGCCAACTTTTCATATATAGTCGGTAACAGTTGGAGAATTGTTGAGTTAATAAGATATTATCTATTTGCTTTTTAATAATATTTATACTTTCCTTGCTATAAGAACCCATTCCACCGACAGTCAGCAAAATCGGGTTTCCAATTTCTTCACCGCTTTGCCATATGGCTAAGATTTCATGGGCAAGTTGGCTGGCATATTGTTGCTGGACGCCGTCATATCGTTTGGCTTCAACGATGATGACTTGTCGCGTTTGGTCGTATAAAACGACATCCGGCTCTACACTCGAATGTCCCAGTTCCAATTTCGGCCAGAATCTTATTTCGTCCAAACAGCCGAAATCATTATTGCCCAATAAGTTTTGAATAAACAGCCTGAAAACATCGTTGGGTAAATAGGCTATCCGTTCAAACACGCTCGCCGTCAAAACATCTTCCGAGCCTTGTGTTTCGCCTATTTTCAATCGTGTTCCCGCTAATCCAGTTCCTGTTTTTTTACCGTACAATATTGCCGATAGCATTGTTTTTCCTTTGGTTCTAGTCTGTTATCGTTAGGTTTTGGGTTTTAGGCAGCCTTTAAAAGCAGCCTGCACTTTGGGTTGATACAAGCGGCGGGGTGTAGGCTGCTATACGCGTTCAAACGTCAAATCGACAAATTCGCGCCGAACCAGTTTGCCGCTTTTGCTGACCGCCCAATCGCGGCTGCGTTGTTCCAAAGTGCAGCGCAGCGGAAGGTTTTCGGCCAGGGAGCGGATGTCGGCGGCATCGTAGAGCGTGAAGCCGTGCGCCGCGAACGGCAGTTTGGCCATAAAGTCTTTTTCGCAGAAATTCAGGCACAGCCGCCCGCCGGTTTTCAGCACGCGGCAGAGTTCGGCCAGCATGAAGGGCGCGTCGTCCCAAAAATAGACGGTATTGACCGACACGGCTTTGTGGAACGCGGCATCGGCAAAGGGCAGCGCGCCGCCGTCATACAGCCGGTAATCCGCCTGCCCTGCGGCGATAAACGGTGCGTTGAACGCCTGCGCCTGTTCGTGCATCAGCGGCGAAATTTCCAGGCCGGTGTAGTGCAGGCCGTCCGCCTGCGACAGGATGTAGCCCAAAAGGCCGCCGTTGCCGCAGCCGGTTTCCAGTATGTTGTCGCCGTTTTGCAGGCGGGCGGCGGCGAATGCGCTGACGATTTGGGTCAGGTTGCGCAGGTTCATTGCCTGCCCGAACGCCGTTCCGGCTTCGTCATGCGGGCAACGCAGTTGGGCGGCGGTTTGTTCGGCGGATAATTCCATGATGATTCCTTGTGTTGATGGAGTGCAGGCTGCTTTTGGGCTTTCAGGTAGCCTTTGGGCTGTGCAGAAACTCGGCTTCTTTCGGAAACCTCGTTTTAACTTCGTTGAAGCTGCGCTTTCAGACGGCCTGGAAGGCGGCTACCCGTTTCATCGGCCATGAGTCGGTTGTCCAAACGCGTTCCAACTCTTCGGCGAAACCGTGTTGCGCGGCGTAGGTTTGCAGTTGTTGCAGCCAGGTTTTCGGGGTGATGTCGGCGGCGGCGCGGGTGGTATGCAGCAGGTAGGGGCGTGTGTCGTAGGCGCGGATGATGTGTTGGCTGACGGCGGTTAGGGCTTGCGGATTGTGGTCGGTTTGTCGGGCGATTTTTTCGTATTGCGACAGGGCGGCGGTTTTTGCGGTTTCGTGTTCGGCGGCGGTTTGCGGGCTGTTTCGGGCGGTGGTGGCCTGGATGACGATTAGGGGCGGCAGTTGCCCTTCGGCGAGCGCGGCGGCAAGGCGCAGGTGTCCGTCTAAAATCAGCCAGCGGTCGGACAGGGCGGGAAGTTCGTACACCAAGACGGGCGGCAGTTGGTTTTGCTGTGCGTGTTTGCGCCAATATTTCAGATGACCGTCTTCGGCGTAGTGGGTTTCAGGGCGATGAAGCGTTCGGCTTGGGTATAAAAATTGTTGTCCAGTACGTCGAAACGGCTGCCTGAAAACAGCCATTGGGCGTAGTTTTCGTCGGTTTCGGGCTGCCCTAAGGCGGTGTCGTGCCAGCATTCGCCCCATTGCGGCGGCAGGGGTTGGGCGGGGCGGTAGTCGAAGTGCCATTCGCCGATGCCGAGCAGCCCTGCGTTGTGGGGGGGCGAGTTGTTCGATGAAATATTTGTTCCAAAACAGGCCTCGCTTTTCGGCGGGTTGACGGGCGATGTGTTCGTTTACGCGGCTGCCGATGTGCCCGACGGGTTGGTATGTCTGCCAGCTTTCGGCGTAGCTGCGGATGAGGTAAACGTCGTATAAATCGTGGCTGAAGAACGACCAGAACATGGGTTCATCGTTGTAAGTCAGGCTGAGGCTGATACCGTCGGGTGTGTGGAGTTTCAGACGACCTTGCGTTTGACGGTCGATATGCAGGGCGAGGCTGTTTGGGGAGGCGGGATGGTGGGTCAGGCTGCTGCTGTATTGTTCCAGCGCGGCGGTTAGCGATTGGTAGTGCATGGGGTGTCCTTTGTACAGGCTGGTTTTTGGCTTTAACTTTGCGGAAACTCCGTTTCTTGGTGGAAACGGAGTTTTCATTTTGCTGAAGCCCATGCTTTCAGACGGCCTGAATGTGGTCAGCGGCTGTGTGGGCAATTGCTATCCGTTGATGTGAAGCCGTTTAGGATGCAGGCTGCTTCGGAACAAACACGCGATACGCGCCGCGCAAGGTGAAAAACAGCAACGCGCCGATGAACAGCAGCCCGATGGTCAAGGCAATCGGCTCGTCAATGTTGCGCCACCAGCCGATGCCCACCCATGCAAAGACGGCGGCAAGCGGCAGATACCAGCAGCACAACGCGGTGTATTTCCACCATTGCGGCGTTTCGTCCGGCACGGTTTCGCCTTCGGCCAGCGCGTTCTGCCAATCGTCGAAGCGGCGGTGGAACCACATCAGCGGCAGGGCGAACAGCGGCACGGCGATGAGCGCGTCCAGCAGGGCGGCTTTGCGTTCGCGGTTGAATCGGGCGGCTTGTTCGGCATAACGGTAGATTGGCACGCCGTCCACTTGCATTTCATACAGGCGCGAGCCACTGTATTTCACCACGGCCGGTTTGCCGGCGTGGGCATAGGCGAGTTCGCAAGCGTCGTGCAGGTCGGCGGCGCAGCTCAAATGCAGGGTTTCGCCGCCGTTGGGGAAGGGAAGGTAGTTGGTACCGCTCACATGGCGGCAGTGGCGGTCGAGTAGTAGGAATTGGACAAACTCGTTTTGGGATACGGCATCCTGCCTGGCATAACATTCGGTTCTTGCATTATACGGTTTGGCGGGCACAATGCCGCGTGCTTCGCGCAATTCGCCGTATGAGGCCGCCGTGCCGCCGTAAAAAGCGACAACCATACCCGTAACGGCAATCATCAAATAAAGCCATTGCAGCGAAGAGATGCCGCTTTTGCCGGCGGGGAATCGGTCGTACAGCCGTTTTTCGCCGCGTGCCAGCGAGCGGATTTGCAGATACAGCACCAGCGCGGTCGCCAGCAGTACGCCCCATAGCACACCGTTTACGGGCAGGAACCAGCCGATGCCGAATGCGGCAACGATGTAGAGGAACATGGCGCGGTAGAGCGCGTGCGGGGTTTGGGGGACGGGAATGGGGAGGGTTATCACGATCAATCTTTCAAGAAAAGGCTGAAGGCCGTCTGAAAGCGCAGCTTCAACGAAGTTAAAACCGAGCTTCCGAAGGAAGCGGAGTTTCTGCGAAGCCGAAACGCTTCAAGCCGCCGGTCAAACATGTTTTATGACACTATAAACGGGCTATTTTAACACTTTTGTCAGCGCGTTATGCAGGATGGGATAGGGCTGTCGGACAATCGGCTGCGTGATTGGCCGCCGCTCTGTGTTGGAATAAACAAAATAAACCGAAAGGCCGTCTGAAAGCAAAGTTTCAACAAAGTAAACAATGCAGGCTGCTTTTGAATGGTCAAAAGCAGCCTGCAAGCATCAGCGGCACACAGTCGGCCGCTGTTTCATTATTTCCGCGTGCTCACGTCCTTCATCCACGCAAACAGCTCGTCCAAATCGTAATCGCCGCTGTGTCCCACGCCCCAAGGCAGGGCGTAATCCACGTTTTTGCCGTGTGCCCGCAGTTTGAGCGCGAGCAGTTGCGAGATGGCCAGCGAGGTGTCGCGGTCGTTTTCGCCGACGCGGATGCGGTAGTGCTGCGTGCCGCCGCGTCGGATGAAATTCATGGCGTTCATGATGCGGACGGTGGCTGCGTCTGCCGTTTGCGCGCCTGATACGGTGCTGTTTTGCGCGCCGAACGCGGTGAAGTGTTTGGCTTGGGTTTGCGCGTCGCCGAACAGGTTGTTTTCACCGGTGGACAAGTCCACGCCGTCAAATGCGGGCGCGGTTTTTTGTCTGCCGACGAATTTGGCGTAGGCAGAAAAATCGGCGGCTTTGACTTTGCCGTTTTTGATGGTCAGCCAAGTTTGGCCGGACAGGTCTTTGCCTTCATCCAAGGCTTTTTGCGCGGATTGGGCGAGCATGGATTCGATTTGCGCTTTGAAGCTGCCGTTGCCGTTGTTGTCCAGCGTCATCGGCACGCCTTGGGCGTTTTTCAGTTTCAGGCTGTTCACATAGGCGGGGAACAGGTTTTTCAGGCCGTCTGAAAGGCGTATTTGTTCGGCGGTTTGCGTGCCGCGAACGGTTTTGCGCTGCACGCGGTAGTCCAGCATGGAAATGTCGATTTTTTCGTAGTCGTTCACGCCGTTGAACTGCCATTCGTAGGCGGCGTCGGCGTGTTCCAGATTGGTAATCGGGCAATAGGCGGACACGGCGAACACGTCGTCCGTGGCGTTGGCCGCACCCAGCGCGCGCAGATAGGGGGCGTATTCGAGGGCGTTGCCGCTGGTGCCTAGCAGTGCGGACAATGCGCCGCCCGCGCTGGTGCCGTTGCTGATGATTTTGCGCGCGTCGCCCGCCATTTTGGCGTCGTTGGCTTTGAGGTAGCGCACGGCGGCTTTCAAATCGACAATGGCGGCAGGCGCGCGCCCGTTGGCTTCGGTGCGGCCGCGCGCGCCGGGGCTGGCGACCACATAGCCTTGCGACAGGGCCACGGCGATGGCGTTGGGTTTGCCGTTGTCGCGCGAATCGGTTTCAGGCTGCCCCGCTTCGCCCGGCATGTAGCCGCCCACGTTGTTCGGAAAGAAAATCGGCGCGGTGTCTTTGGTGAAGCCGTTGATGCTGCCGCCTTGGAAATAGGCTTCGGGGATGTACACGTTCATGATTTGGTAACGCGTGTCGGCAGGCTTCATCACATAAACGATGTGCTCGAAGGCGCGGTATGGCACGCTCTGCCCGTTCACGGTGATGGTGTGCAGGCTGCCTGCAACTTGGGCGAAGTCGAGGTTTTTCGGCGCAGGATAACGCGGCAGCTCGGCCTTTTGCGGCGGCGCGGCTTGGGCGGACAGGGCTGCGGCCAGCAGCAGGGCGGGGATGCGTTGAAGTTTCATAGGGTGGTCCTTTCGGTTGTTGTGAAAAGGGCTGCCTGCGGATTGCGCGGCAGCGGGCGCAAGATGGGGGATGGAATAACGGTTTTTAGGATTGAGGGGATTAAAGGCCGTCTGAAACATGGCCGGTTGCCTGTTCAGACGGCCTGTTGTTTATTTCGGTGCAAGTACGTCCGCCACAAAGTCGGGCTGCTCCCACGCGCCGCCGGCAAAGCCTTTGCACTGCGTGTCGCTTTCGCTTTTGCTGCGGATGAAGGCTTTTCCGTCCCATACATATTCAACCGTGCTCCAACAGTCGCCCAAGCCGCGGCCTTTTTGGTTGCCTGAAAGTGTAGCCGTGCCGGTTTTGTCTACGTCAAAGCCGCCGTATCCGCCCAGGCTCGAATCCTCCAATACGGTGTAGAGGCGGTTGAATTTGCTGTCGGCGATGGCGAAAAAGCCGTTGCTGTTATAGGCAAACAGTTCGCAGCCTGTTTCGATTAGCATTTTGCCGCCGCTTAAGGGGTAAACGGTGATGCTGCGGTTGCGTTTGGAATCTTGCAGAATGGTGCATTCGCCGGCTTGGTAAGGTTTACGGATAAGCTTCCATAATTTGCGGTATTCGGGCGTGCCGGCGGCGTATTCCCTGCCTTTCGTTTCGGAGGGCACGCGGGCGGCCTGGATTTTGGGCGCGGCTTTGGGCGGCAGCACGGCGGGGCTTTGGGCGGCAAACCGTGTCGCACCGTTTTTCACCCACGCGCTGTTGTCGCCCACGCGCCCTTGATAGGCATCGGCGGCGAGTAGTGCGGAATATGCGCCGTCGTCGGACAGTTCGCGTTCTTTGCCGCCGATACGCAGGGTTACGCGGTTGGCCGTCGCCAGCGCGGCTTCGACGGCGGCGCGGCCGCCTTCGGGAATGGTGGCGAGCGTGAAGTCTTTATCGATGAGGATGTCGGTGATTTTGCTGCCGTTTGCAAACAGGCCGACGGTTTGATTTTTTAGTGCGTTTTTTTTGTTGGTTTCATCATAGTCATGGGGAAAGTCAAACGATTGTACGGACGTCACCCAGAATTTGCCTTCGGCCAGTCGTTCTTGGTCAAAGGCATTGTCGGGGATTATCCACACTTTGCCCTGACGGTCGGAAATCGACAGCGGCTGGTGTTCGGCGAAGGCGGCGATGAGTTGTTCCGTCTGCTTCGGGCTGAGTGTGGCGGTGTAGTCGTCTTTGCCGAAGGCGACTGTGCCCAGCGATTGGCCGTTTAAAAACAGTTCGCCGCCGGTGTTGCCGGCTTGGGCGCAGGCGGCGGGTGTTTCGCATTCTTCGATAATCTGAATCTGCGCGGTGGTGGCGGCGTTTTTGCCGGCGGGGCGGGTGAACAGGACGGATACGGCATTGTCCGAACTGTCATTGTGATAGCCTGCCACGCGGCAGGTGCCGGTGTTGTCGCAAACGGTGTCCCAATCGCCCAGTTGGGTGCGCAGGCCGGGAAAGTTTGGTGCGGCTTGGGCGGTTGCGGCGAGCAGGCAGGAGAGGAAAAGGATGGTTTTTTGCATGATGGGGTCTCTTTGGTTGGGATGTTTTGCCGGCCGTCTGAAACGGGCTGCTTGGTTGAAAACAGGCTTCGGACAGTGTGGGCACGGAATAGATAAATTATACGAAATGCCGGTTGCCGTTGTGCGCTTATTGATGCCCGCGCGGTTTCGGACGGTTTTGAAAAATAGTGTTCGACGGGGATGGGTATAAAGTGCGTACGGGATAAGAGGCCGTCTGAAAGATGTTTTCAGACGGCCTCTTTGCCTACGGATACGGAATCTGATTAAAACGATACTTTTAAGCTGCCGTAGAAGGCGCGGCCGTGTTCGTTGTAGGTCTGCGCGCCGTTGCCGGTGCGGTACAGTTTTTTGTCGAACAGGTTGCTGATGCCGCCGCGCACGGCCACGCGTTTGTTCCAGTTGTAGCCGGCGTTGATGCCCCAGATGCCGTAAGAAGCAACTTGTGCCTGACTGTCGGACAGTTTGGCGATGTTGCCCTGTCCGTGCAGTTCGACGTCGTTTACGGCAATGCTGCGCGGTTTGGTGCGGCCGTAGTGGGTAAAGGTCAGGTTGGCGTCGAAACGTTCGTTCGGCGTCCAGGCCAGTGTGCTGTTGATGGTGTGCTTCGGTACCAGCGACAGGGGGTTGCCTTTCGCATCTACGGATTTGCGCATGTAGGTGAAGTTATTGCTCCATTTCAGCGTGTCGTGCAGGGGTAGTACGAGGTTGCCTTCGATACCTTCGATGGTGGCTTTGGGGGTGTTCGACCATTCGAGCAGCCAGTTGCCGTTGCTGTTGATGGCAAGCGGGCGTTCCCCGATGACGATTTTATTGCGGTAGGCGTTGTGGAAATAGGTGGCGGAAGCCTGCCAGCCGTTGCGGGTGAATTCTGCGCCGATTTCTTTGTTGACGCTGGTTTCGGGTTTCAGGTTGGCGTTGCCCATGTAGTAGCAGCTCAGGCTGCGTCCACCTGCGGCCAGCGGGCAGCCGAGCCCACGGGTGTATAAAATAAATTCGGGGTTGCTCTGATACAGGTTCGGGGCTTTGTAGGCACGGGCGATGCCGCCTTTAATCAGCCAGTTTTCGCCGATTTGCTGCGAGAAGTTTAATGCGGGACTCCAATTGCCGCCGCTGACGCTGTTGTGGTCGAAACGGAGTGCGGGAATCAGGTGGGTTTTGCCGGTCAGCGAAATATTGTCTTCAATGTAGGCAGCCCAGTTGCGCTGGGAGGTTTTGCCGCCACGGTGTTCCGATACGCCGGGGAAGGTGTTGACAATCACGCGCGGCGGCCGGCCGGGGCCGCCCGGAATGCGGTCTGTCAGACTTTGCGAGTTGGAGGCGGGATCGTCCAGTTTGCTGTCGGTAAATTCAGCGCCAACGGTTAGGACGTTGTCCACACCGAGTTTGAACGGAATATTGGCTTCGCTGCTCAAACGCAGGTTTTTCAGACGGCTTTGAACGAAATTCAAGCCTGTGTAGCTGCCTTCGGGGCCGCCTGCCAGGCCTTCGGGCAGGTGGCTGTTGGTGGTGCGTTCGTAGCTGATGATGTTTTTGGTGTCGCCCCAATCCCATGCGCCGTCATGCGTCAGCGAGAAGGCGGAACGGTAGAGGCGGGCGGTTTCGGCTTTGGAACCAACTAGGCCGTTATACAGTGCCAATGTGTTGGCCGGCGGGTTGCTGTTTTGCGTGTCGCCGTTGTAGATGTTGCCCTGGCGGCTGTAGCTGCTGTCGAAAACCAGGGTTTGCGACGGGCTGATTTTCCATTGCAGACGGCCGGCAATGTCTTTGTTGCGTACGCCTTCCACGCCTGCCGCAACCAGCCTGCCGCTGCGTCCGGCGTTGATGTCGGCGGAGTCGGCATCGGTTTTATTCAGGTTGCCGTAGATGCGGAAACCCAACACGTCCTGAACAATCGGGCCGCCGAGGTTGAAGCCGATGCGGCGGGTTTCGCCTTCCTTGCTGTTTTGCGGCTGGTTGGCATACAGGTTGATTTGGCCTTTGAATTCTTTCGGTACTTTTTTGGTAACGATATTGACCACGCCGCCCATCGCGCCGGAACCGTAGCGGGCGGCGGCCGGGCCTCGCAGGACGGTGATGGATTCGATTTCTTCAACCGGCACCCAATTGCTGTCGCCGCGCGTGTTGCGTTCGCCGCGCATACTGATGCGTTCCGACTGGCGGGAATTGACGGGTTTGCCGTCAATCAGAATCAGGGTATTTTCCGGCCCCATGCCGCGCAGGTCGATTTGGCGTTTGTTGCCGCGCTGGCCGGTGGCGGTGTTGCCGGTAAGGTTTACGCCGGGCATGGTGCGGACGAGTTCGGAAATATCGTTTACGGCAGGCCGTTTTTCGATGTCTTCGGCGGAAATTCGGGAAACGCCGAGTGATTGCTGGAGTTGTTTTTCGGCGGTAACGTAAACGGTGTCAAGCGATGCGCCTTCTACGACGGTGTCTCCGTCGGCATGGGCGAAGGCGGCGGCCAGTGTCAGCGGTAGCACGGCCAGCGGGAAGAGGGGGAGTTTGCGTTGGGCAGACATATTTTTCCTTTTCTGTGTGCGGAATGGGATAAAGGGAATGAAATATAAACGCTAATTAGTCGTGTTTCAAAAAATGTGCAGTAGAATCGGTTGTTTTGTTAATATTTGTCGGTTTGCCGCAACAAAGGTGAGGCAGAGGATGGGATTTACTCGTAAAATGGCCGTTTTTTTGCGGCGGGATTTATGCAAATTCCTTATCTGCCTCCCAATGATTATACGTTTCCCAACGCCGCCCGTTTGGCGGCGGAATATGACGGGCTGGTCGGCGTAAGCGGAGATTTGGACGTGGGGCGGCTTTTGTCGGCCTACCGTCAGGGTATTTTCCCGTGGTTTTCCGAAAACGGGCTGTATTATTGGTTTACCACCGACCCGCGCACCGTACTGCTGCCGGAAAAGCTGCATATCGGCCGTTCGCTGGCAAAAACTCTGCGGAACAAAAGTTACCGCGTTACCGTCAATACTTGTTTTTCCGACGTTGTCGCCGCATGCTCCGCAGTGCCGCGCCCGGGTCAGGACGGAACTTGGATTACGCCGGATTTTCAGACGGCCTATGGCAGGCTGCACCGTTTAGGTCATGCCCATTCTTTCGAGTGCCGGTTGCCTGATGAGGCCGGGGAATGGCGGTTGGCAGGCGGTTTTTACGGCGTGCAGATCGGGCGGGTGTTTTACGGCGAATCAATGTTCGCCCGTATGCCCGACGCATCGAAAATCGCCTTTGCCTGCGCCGTACCGTTCCTTGCCCGCTGCGGTGTCGGGTTAATCGACTGCCAGCAGGATACGCATCATTTGCAGCGTTTCGGTTCGGAAACGGTCGGCCTGTCTGCTTTTCAGACGGCCTTGGAGCGGTTGAACGGATTGCCGCTGTTGCAGCCGATAGAAAGCGGGGTAGTGGCTGAAAATATGGCTTAAACCTTGTGAATTGAAATAGCCCGAGAAAAGGCCGTCTGAAAACCTTAAATATTGTTTTCAGACGGCCTTTTCTTGCGGATGAAGCTTGAGTCAAAACCAGGCGTTAAAGCGGTAGGGCCGGATGTATCCGCATCACAAGCGCGTAACGCTCAACACGCCTTTGACGTCGCCGAGGCTGGCGAGGACGCGCGGGAGGTCGTTGACTTGTTTGACTTCCAGCGTGAACCTCATGCTGGCTTCCAAGTCGCGGGACTGGGTTTGCACGGCGGTAACGTTGAGTTTGTGGCGGGCGAGCGCGTCAGATACGTCGCGTAAAAGCCCTGAGCGGTCTTGGGCGCGGATTTCGACATCGACGGCGAACACTTGTCCTTCCTGCAATGCCGCCCAGCTTGCGTCCAACACTTTTTCAGGCGCTTGTTCGGCGAGGTGTTGGAAAGAGGGGCAGGTTTTGCGGTGTACGGAAATGCCGCGCTCGCGGGTAACGAAGCCGACAATATCGTCAGGCGGCGCGGGTTTGCAGCATTTGGCAAGGGTAGTCATCAAACCGTCTTCGCCATCGATGAGCACACCGGTTTTGCCGCCTTTTTTGATTTTGGACTGTTTGACGATGGTGGTTTCGCTAACCGGTACGGGCGGCGGTTCGTTCAACGTGCCGCAGGCTTTCTGGATGGCGCGGTTGGAAATTTCGCCCTGTCCGACGGCGGTGTAGAGGTCGTCGAGTTTTTTGTAGCCGAGGTTTTCGGCAAGCTCTTGCAGGTTGGGTTTGGGCGTGAGTTTGGCAAGCTGCTTGTCGAGTTGGACGCGGCCTTCTTCGCGCACGGTGTCGGCGTTTTGCTGACGGATGTAGGCGCGGATTTTGCTGATTGCCTTGCTGGATTTAACCCAGCCTTCGTAGAGCCAGTTGACGGAGGGATGTCCTTCTTTGGCGGTAATGATTTCGACGCGCTGTCCGTTTTCAAGCGGGGTGGACAGCGGCACGATTTGCCCTTCGACTTTCGCGCCGCGGCAACGGTCGCCGATGCTGCTGTGTAAGGCGTAGGCGAAGTCGATGGGGGTTGCGCCCGTGGGCAGGGAGAGGACTTTGCCGTGCGGGGTCAGGACGTAAATCGTGTCGTTGAAAAGCTCAGTTTTGAAGGCGGCGGCAAGGTCTTCCTTGCCACTTTCCGCCATGTTTTCGCGCCAGTCCAAGAGTTGGCGCAACCAGGCGATTTTTTGTTCGTAGGCGGAATCGCCCTTGCCGCCCTCTTTGTAACGCCAGTGGGCGGCGACACCGAATTCGTTGAATTGGTGCATATCGAAGGTGCGGATTTGCACTTCCACGCCTTTGTCTTCCGGGCCGACGATGACGGTGTGCAAACTTTTATAGCCGTTGCCTTTGGGGTTGGCGATGTAGTCGTCGAACTCGCCGGGAATGGGCTGCCAGAGGCTGTGGACGATACCCAGCGTGGTGTAACACTCGGGGACGGTATCGACCAAAATCCGCACGGCGCGGATGTCGAACAGCCCGTCGAAGCTGAGTTTTTTCTTCACCATTTTTTTGTAAATGGAGTAGATGTGTTTCGGGCGGCCGGCGACTTCAAAGTGAACGTTGTATTTTTTGAGCTCCGCGCGCAGGATGTTGAGGAAGTTTTCGATGTATTCGAGGCGTTCGGTGCGTTTTTCGTCCAAAAGCAGCGCGATTTCGCGGTATTTTTCGGGTTCTTGATGGCGGAAGCCGAGGTCTTCGAGCTGCCATTTGAGCTGCCACACGCCCAAACGGTTGGCGAGCGGAGCGAAGATGTCGAGGGTTTCTTTGGCGACGGCGCGTTTTTCGGGGCTGTCGGGGACGTTACTGAGGAACTGCATGGTTTGTGTGCGCAGAGCCAGCTTGATGATGACGACGCGGATGTCGGTTACCATCGCCAGCAGCATTTTACGCATGGTTTCGGCTTGCTGGGCGCGCTCTTCCGGAGTGGCGAGGTTGTCGACGCGGATAAATTGGGTCAGTTTCTGTACTTCGTCGATACCGCGCACTAGTTCGGCAACGGGTTTTCCGCATTTTTCGGCAACGGTTTCGAACCAGTTGTCCCGATAGGTGGAAATGTCGGTCAGTATGGTTGCGGCGACTGCTTCCGGCAGCAGATCAATGTCTGCCACCATTTGTGCAGCTTTCAGCAGGTGTTCTGACAGCGGCTCGCCGCTTTCAGTAGTTGCCTCGGGCGGATAGGCGTTTTCGGCTAGTTCTAAGGCATGATGTAATAAAGCACGGTCGGAATCGTTTTGTTGGGAGCAGTATTGTTCGAACCATTGTTTGGCCGTCTGAAAATCGGATTGTGATGACGAGGGTGCAGGGTTAATGCCAGCCATGGGATGCTCCGAAACGGTATGGGAGAAGGGATGGACGAATATTGTAGCTGAAACGGGCAGGGTAGGAAAACAAGGTTTCTGAGAAGCTAAAACGCCGATTATTTGTGGAAATCAGGTTGTCTGCAAAAACAAAAAACGGCTGGAAACCAGCCGTTTTCAAGAAAGGGATTAGCTCAGGTTGCGTTCTACATCAACTAAAGAGCGGCGGGCCAAAGCCAGGTTGGATTTGGATTTGTCCAATACGGAGTACAGGAACAGGCCTTCGTGTTTTTGCAGCGGGCGGATCAAGTGATACTGTTTGCCCAAGGTAATCAGGATGTCTTCGATGGCATCGGTTGCACCCAGCATTTTCATGGTTTTCATTTCGGAGCTGACTACTTCGGTATTGCCGGCAGCGGCAATTTCAAGGTCAATTGCGGGAGAACCGCCGCCTGCGAGCATCATGCCGCTGGCAAAGTCCACAACTGCTGCGGCTAATGCGCCATCAACATTCAACATTTCAGATACTGCTTTATCGTAATTCATAATGAACTCCCAAACGTAAGTAAATTAATAAAACGGTTTAATCCCGAAAATTATCCTAAAACTAAATAAGGATGAGTTAGGTGTGTGTAATTTTAAAGATTTATAAATAATACGCAGGTATTATAAGATAAAAAAAATCGGTTGTAAAACAGCCGATTTTTTTGTTTGGTAAGAAAAAAATTAGCTCAGGTTGCGTTCTACATCAACCAAAGAGCGGCGGGCCAAAGCTAGGTTAGATTTGGATTTGTCCAATACCGAATACAGGAACAGGCCTTCGTGTTTTTGCAGTGGGCGAATCAAGTGGTATTGTTTGCCCAAGGTAATCAGGATGTCTTCGATAACGTCATTCAGACCCAGCATTTTCATGGTTTTCATTTTTGAGCTGACCACTTCGGTATTGCCGGCAGCGGCAATTTCAAGGTCGATTGCGGGAGAACCGCCGCCTGCGAGCATCATGCCGCTGGCGAAGTCCACAACCGCCGCGGCCAAAGCACCGTCAACATTTAACATTTCAGATACTGCTTTATCGTAATTCATAATAAACTCCAAAGATATTGTGTTAGGTAAGAGGAAGCTGCCTGAGCCGGCACAGGGGCATAGGCGGATTACTTGTTCTAATCAATAAGTAAGTGTGGTTTTTTAACCGGACCGCCCGGCGACGTTCACCTCTGTTTTCAAACAGTAGTAAAGTTGCGGGCAGTATATGCCTGCAAACGGCTTAAGTAAATCATAAAAATGAGTGAAAAATAGGTATATTGTGCGCCCGTTAATCTAGATTAACTACCGCTTGTTTATTTTTTAGAAAATATTTTAGAAAAAACAACAATAAAGATTTGATTAAAATTTATACATTTATTTTTGTAAAAATTTGTCAAATATTCATTTGAAACAATGCTTTGCCAGATATGCGGTTTACGGTATGATTCCGGCAGAGGTGTATCGCAGGCCGGACGATGAGGAATTTGGCTGTCCCGGCTTTTTTAATCATGATGTTTCCCGCTTGGGGAAAGGAAGAGACGATGAAACTTTATATTTACGACCATTGTCCGTTTTGCGTCCGCGCCCGTATGATTTTCGGCCTGCGCGGCGTGGCGGTTGAAGAGGTTATTTTGCAGAATGACGACGAGGAAACGCCGATTAAGATGATTGGCGCGAAGCAGGTGCCGATTTTGCAGAAGGACGACGGTTCGTTTATGGGCGAGAGTTTGGATATTGTGCGCTATATCGACGAAATGGCAGGGAAAGGCCGTCTGAAAGAAGAAGTGCGGCCGCAGGTGCAGGCTTGGTTGGACAAAGTCGGCACTTATGTCAATAAGTTGGTACAGCCGCGGGACGTGCTGGCGGATTTGCCCGAATTTGCCGAACAAAGCGCGGTGGATTACTTCACAGCGAAAAAGGAGCAGATTATCGGCAATTTTGCGGAAAATATGGCGAAAACGCCGGAATATCTGGCGCGTTTGGCGGACGATTTTGCCGAATTGGAAGGTTTGGTGGTTTCTGCCGACGCATTGGGCGGAGAATTGGGAATGGAGGATATTTGGGTGTTCCCGATTTTGCGCAATCTGACGATTGTGCGCGGGCTGGAGATGCCGCCGAAGGTGGCGGCGTATGTGGCGGAAATGAGCCGTTTGAGCGGTGTGCCGCTGCAAACCGGGCAGGCGGTTTAGTGTGCGGTGGATGAACAGTTTTCCGGTGTAAGGCGGTAAACCGCCGATGGAGCAAGCTTGTATGGAAGATCGGGTACGGCTGTGGGCGGAAGCGTCAGTGAATCTGTCTTTATTTGAATATGCCGTACCGGAGGTATAAAGGCCGTCTGAAAGTGGGGGTAACGGCGGTAAATCCGTTTTCCCGGCTTTCAGACGGCCTTTTATTCTTTTAAAACAGGGCGGGCTGTTTTTCCGTCAGCCATGCCGCAAGCGGTTTGGGCAGGCCGTAGTCCGCCAGTTTTTCCGGCATCACCCGGAGGCCGTCTGAAAGGTTTTCAGACAGCCTTTTTCCTGCAACGGCAAACGGGGTAATCAGCAGCATGCGGTGGGTCAGGCGGTGGGTCAGGGGCGGGAGTTCGGTTAAGTCTTCGGCGGTGAGGCCGTGTCGGGCGGCAAAGTCGTGCAGGTCTTGCAGGCTGTCGAAACAGGGGGTGCAGTAGAGGCCGCCCCAGATGCCTTTGGCGGGGCGTTTTTCCAGCAGGAGCGCGCCGTTTTCGTCGTGCCATATCAGCCAGTAGAGCGGCAGGGTTTTGATTTCTGCCGCTGTTTTTTTGCGCGGCAGTTCGGCAGTACGGCCTTGGGCTTTGGCTTGGCAGATGTCGCTCATGGGGCAGGCGGTGCAGGCGGGGTTGCTGCGTTTGCATATGGTCGCGCCCAGGTCCATCAGGCCTTGCGTGTAGGCGGGCATGTCGGTGTTTTCGGTCGGCAGCAGGCTTTCGGCCAGTGTCCAGAGGGTGTGTTCGAACTTTTTGTCCTGCGGGTCGCCGTCTTGGGCGAAGACGCGGCAGAGTACGCGTTTGACGTTGCCGTCGAGTATGGTTTCGCGTTTGTGGAAGGTGAAGGCGGCAACGGCGGCGGCGGTGCTGCGGCCGACTCCGCACAGTTTTTCCAATTCGGTGCGTTCGGTCGGGAACTGTCCGCCGAAGTCGGCCATGATTTGTTTGGCGGCTTTGTACAGGTTGCGCGCGCGGCTGTAGTAGCCCAAGCCCTGCCAGAGTGCGAGTACGTCGTCTTCGGCTGCGGCGGCGAGGGCGGATACGGTGGGAAAGGCGGCGAGGAAGCGCGGGTAGTAGCCGGCCACGGTGGCGACTTGGGTTTGCTGGAGCATGATTTCCGACAGCCAGACGCGGTAGGGGTCGCGGCTGTGCCAGGGCAGGTTGTGGCGGCCGTGCTGTTTCTGCCAGTGTATCAGGCGGTCGGCAAAGGAGGGGGTGAGGCCGTCTGAAAGGGCGGTTGCGGGGTTTTCAGACGGCCTGTCGGGTGTGTGTGTCATGGTTGGGTATGTTGTGTTTTAGTCGGTGTAATTGGGGAATGACTCGCCGATTCGGTATTGTGCGGGGGCTGCGTTTCAGCTACGCGGAAGCCCATGTTTTCAGACGGCCTGTTCTATGGTTTTGCCTTTGTATTCGCACAGGTCGTTGACGATGCATCGGTGGCAGAGGGGTTTTTGCGCCTTGCAGGTGTAGCGGCCGTGGAGGATGAGCCAGTGGTGGGCGTCGAGGATGAATTCTTTCGGGATGACTTTGATCAGTTTGTCTTCCACTTCGCGCACGTTTTTACCCGGGGCGAGGTTCATGCGGTTGGCCACGCGGAAGATGTGGGTGTCCACGGCCATCGCGGGTTGGCCGAAGGCGGTGTTGAGGACGACGTTGGCGGTTTTCCGCCCCACGCCGGGTAGGGCTTCGAGTGCTTCGCGCGTTTGCGGCACTTCGCCGCCGTGTTTGTCCAATAGGATGCGGCAGGTTTCGATGATGTGTTTGGACTTGGTTTTGTAGAGGCCGATGGTTTTGGTGTATTCCATCACGCCTTCCAAGCCCAAGTCCAGCATGGCCTGCGGGGTGTTGGCCACGGGGAAGAGTTTGGCGGTGGCTTTGTTCACGCCTTTGTCGGTGGCCTGCGCGGAGAGTAGGACGGCAATCAAGAGTTCGAAGGGTGTGGTGTAGTTCAGTTCGGTTTGCGGGTGCGGGTTTTCGGCGCGCCAGCGTTTGAACATTTCTTGGCGGGTTTGTTTGTTCATTGCGGTTGTGCGGTGTGTTGTTGTTTGCGAAACAGCCAGGGCGCGAGGGGTTCGCGCTTCGCCCAAAGGCCGGTGCGTTCGGCTTGGGCGTAGGCTTCGGCGGCGGCGTAGGCGGCGAAATCGGCTTTGGGCTGTTGTTTTTTGGCGATGGAGGTATAGTGCCAGGCCGCGCCGTTTTCGATTTGACTCAGGTTGATGTCGAGGCCGTCTGAAAAGAGGTAGGCCACTTCACGGCCGTAGCGGTCGGTATCGGTTACCTGTACGTCTACGGTTTCGTCCGACAGGATGCGGCGCAGGCGGTCACGCGATTCGATGCCGTGGGCCTGGCCAATTTCGGGTGCGTCGATGTAGGCGAGGCGGACTTTGTGTTTGCGGCCGTCGGTGTCGGTGATGCGGACGGTGTCGCCGTCGTGCACGGACGTTACCCGCCCCCGGTAATACGTGCCTTGCGGCGCGGGTCGGGAGGATGTGCTGCTGCGGCCGCGTATGGTTGCGGCAGCCGGCGGGGTTTCGAGCCGTGAAAAGATGTCGGACGGTTCGATAAACGCTAGGGCGGCAACGAGGCACAGGGCGGGGATTTTCCAATCGGGCATAGCGCGGGATGCTGGTTCAAAATCAAAGGGGGCATTTTAACCGATATGGCGGGAAACTTCGGTATCCGGCAGAGGGGCGGGTTTGCGCCCTGTGTGTGAAAGGCCGTCTGAAAACTAGCAATCCGGTTTTCAGACGGCCTTTGATGGCTGAAGAACGCCTTATCAGCCGCCGACTTTGATCACTTCCACGCCGCCGGCGCGCGCCAGAATCAGCATGTCGGCCGCATCGCGCGCGAACAGGCCGTTTTCGACCACGCCGGTGATTTTGTTCAGCTCGTCTTCCAGCGTCAGCGGGCGCGACAAATCCATGTCGGCCACGTCGAGGATTTCGTTGCCGCTGTCGGTGATGAAGCCGACGCGCAGTTGCGGTTCGCCGCCCAGTTTCAGCAGTTGGCGCGCCACCAGCGAGCGGGCGGATGGGATGACTTCCACGGGCAGCGGGAATTTGCCCAGGCGTGAAACGTATTTGCTTTCGTCGGCGATGCAGACGAATTTGTCCGACGCGCTGGCGACGATTTTCTCGCGCAACAGTGCGCCGCCGCCGCCTTTAATCATTTGCAGGCTGTGGTTGATTTCGTCGGCACCGTCGATATACACCGCCAGGCGGATGACGTCGGACAGGGTAACTTCGGGGATTTCGTATTGTTCCAGCAGCGCGGAGGTGGCGTTGGAGCTGCTGACCGCGCCTTTGATTTGTTTGCCGCTGGCGGCCAGGGCTTTGATGAAATAATTGACGGTGGAGCCTGTGCCGATGCCGATGTATTCGTTTTCGGGCACAAATTCCACCGCTTTTTCGCCTGCCATGCGTTTCAGATCGTCTTGTGTCGCCATGTTTCGCTCCTTTTGTTAACGTTTGGTTGTTCGTGTTTCAAACGGAATCATAACCGAAGGCGCAGGGGCTTGGAAGGCCGTCTGAAAACATATGTTTGAAATGGGTCAAAACTGTTTCGTCCGATGTTCGGCGGCGGTTGTTTCCCGTATTGGAAACGGACAATGCCGAATCGGTTTATTTGCGTTTTCAGACGGCCTCTTTTTCAGTGTTACCGCCTGCCGTTTAAATAAGGCCTTGCCTGAAGGATGACGAGTTTGCTGCCTGCGAAAGCCCATTCGATGTCTTGTTCGCCGTTGCCGAAAAGCTGTTTGATTTGTTGTCCGGCTTGGTCGAGGCGGCGGATTTGGTCGTGATTCATGACGTTGCCGCTGGTTATCGGCACTTCCCTGACGCCGCCGTTTTCATCCAGTTGCAGTGCGGTGGTTTCGTTGGAGGAGCTGAGGCGTTGTACGGCGTCGTTGCGGCGGTTGTAAACGGCTTGTTCCGCCACTCGTTTTCCTTCGACCACACGAATGCCCAGCCCGCGTTTGGCGGCGATGTAGGAAGTGTTTTTCTGCGCGGTATCGTAGGGATTGACGGTAACGAGTACGCCGGAGAGGTCGGCATTGATGCTTTGCTGGACGAAGACGCTCATTTTCACGCTGTCGTGCGGCAGTCCGGCGATGCGGCGGGCTTCATACGCGCTGTAATTGAAGACGGAAGCCCAAGATTGTTTCACTGCTTCCGCCAGCGCGTTTTCGCCGGTTACGTTCGGTACGGTGGTGTACAGTCCTGCGCCGCTGAAATTCGGCAGGTCTTCGGAATTGGACGAGCTGCGGACGAACACGCCTTTGCTGTTTAATTGGCTGCGCCATTGTTCCGCCCAGGTGCGTTTCCATTCGGACGGGATTTCGGCATCGGTGATTTTTTTCTGTAATGCGAGCAAGGCTGTGCGGCGTTTGCGGTTGTCGCCGCCGCTTTGCGTTTCGATTTGCGCCAGTGTTGCCGCGTTGATGTCGAGTTTGTCCATCATGGCGCGGTAGTAGGCGAAGGGGATGCAGAATCCGTCGGGGACGTTGCTGCCTGCGATATGGGCGCGGATATGGCCGAGGTTGGCGGCTTTGCTGCCGCAGTAGCGGCTGTCTTCACGGCGCAAGTTGGCAAGCGGCCGCAGGTTGTAATCGGAAGTGTCGGGCTGCGGCAGGGAGAGGCCGTCTGAAAATGTTTTGGCGGCAGTGTTTCGGTTGGTTTGGGCGACCCGGTATTGTTTTGCGTCGGCTGCCAATTCGATGCGGCGGCCGATATAGGGGGCGAGGATTTTTTCCGCGTCTTTGAGGTAGATGTTGGGAATGCCCCAGCCGCGTGCCAAGACGTTCACATGCGACAGCGCGGTGGACGGTTTTTCGCTGATGATGCCTGCTACGGGCGGCAACGCCAGCGGCACTTCTTTCAAAATGATGATGTCGTCCGCGCCGACATCGTAAAGGTCGTCTTCCTGAGTGATGACGCGCAATGTGCCTACCGCTTTCCCCCTGTGCAACGGTAAATAAGGGAAATTCTGTATCAGGCTTTCTTGGGTGACGAAGGGGACTTTGCTTTGCGCGGCAACGGTTTCCTGCCACAGGGAATTGGTTTTGTAGCGCAGCGGGGCGAAGAAACTGTCTTTCAGACGGCCTTCTGCCAATTTCAGCAATTCGGGCGTGATTTTGTCGCCTTCCCAAAATTCGTAAACGTATTCTTGAGTGCTGTTCTGCCAGCTGATGGTGCCGAACAGGAAGCGGCGGTTCGGGCTGCGGTATTGTTCCAACAATTCTTTGCGCGTCGGCATCGGCTTCAAAATCTCGGCGAGATAGTTTTCGTGCAGGCGGTATTTCGGCGTGTTGATGTAGTCGGTGCGGTTGTTGTCTTCACGGTCGATAAGGAAGAGAACGTGCGGGATTTCGTATTCGCTGTCTTGTTCGTAAACGCGCGAAAGCAGGTCGAAATCGGCGCGGCTGCGGATAGCGGACAGCGCGGGCGTTTGCGTTTTGACCGGCGTGGCGGCTTGGCGTTTGTCAGACTCAAAATAAGAAGGCTTGCGCGCGGTCGGTGCGGCGGTATCTACGGCGGCGGAGTCGGGTTGGCAGGCGGCGAGCAGCAAAAGCAGGGAAAGGCGGGCGGCGGTTTTCATGATGTCGGGTATGGCAAAAAACGGATTGTAGCAAGAAAAGGTCGTCTGAAAATCAAGCCTGATTCTTTTGCCGGTTTGTACTGCTAGAATTCCGGCTTCATTTCCAGCCTGTCGTTTTCAGACGACCTGCCACATTTCTTTGAACAAGCAGGATACAAAACATGAATAAAACCGGATTATTTCTCTCCTTTGCGTTCTTCGCCGCCGCCCCGCTTTCCACGGCGGAAACCGTACACTCATTCGGCAAAGGGAGAGCACAGGTCAAAAATACGGAAATCACGCAGCGGCATACAAAACAAACGGACGGCAAACCGCTTGCCGACGGCTTCGGCAGCCTGTCGCGCCAAGATGCGCGCGTACGCGAAATCCTGAGTTTGGTTGCGCCTGACGCAGACGTGGAAAAACTGAATATGATGTCGCTGCGGCCTTGGAAAAACGGCCTCCAAGTCGCGCTGGTGTGCCTGAATAAGCATCCGCTTGGCGATTTTTACCGCGAAAACCCGAATCACTACGCGCAATGCAGAGCCGACTCGGATAACCCTGTCGCCCAAATAACCCTTGCCGTGCTGACAAAGGATGCCGGTGGCAAATTCGCCCTTGCCGCCACGCCTTATACCGAACGTTATGATTATGAAGAAAAAGACGAATTTTATCCGTCACCCAAACCCGCTATGGACGGGAAGCGGCAGTTTGTCGTTCAAATCCCCGATGGCGGTTTGCAAATCGCGCTGCCCGCCCGTCTCGATTTTGCCGCTTATCGCCTGAACGATAAAACCGATGCCTTCGGCCTGCGCTTGCAGAACACGGTCGGTTATGCAGGAGGCGGCAGTTTGGGAGAGTTTATGGTGCTGTTTGCCGTTATTGAAGGTCGTCTGAAACCCGTTTTGAACGCCAACACCTTTACGCTTGAGAACATTGCCGGCAGCTGGAATAAGGACGGCACACGCCAGCATGATGTATATACCGACACATACATCCTGAAAATGTCGCCGCAGCAGCATAATGGATTTTACGACATCATTTGGCGAGAGAAGGGCATGAAAAACGGCGAACGGAAAGTCTACCGCTGGGATGCGGAAAAACAGGAGTATGGCAGTTTGGAATAGCAGCGTTGCCGGGTGCCACACAGGATGGCGTATCGGCGGCAGGCATCATGCGAAAGCAGTTGGTATGGTGTTTTGCCCGATTGGGAATCCAATCTCTTTCGGTTTTTGAGGTACGCTGCCGCTTATATATTCCGTCCGTCATGATGGGATAACGGTAAAAGGCCGTCTGAAAGCCCTGTTCGGGTGTTTCAGACGGCCTTTTACTATGGGTGATTTTGGGTTATTTCACGCCGAAATTGGGCTGGACCAATGCACATTTGGCACGTTCGCCACGCCGGTTGCGGTGGCTGCGGCCGGCAATTTTGCCGCAGGATTCGCCCGGGTCTTTGGGGCGGGATTCCTGCTCGGCGCGGCTGTCGCCGCGTGTGCGCCTTTCGCCGCGGCTGCCTGCCCCGCGTTCCGCACGTTCGCCGCGGTGCGGCCTTCCGTTTTCAGACGGCCTTTCTTCCGTGCCGCCGTTGTCCCACCAGCGCGGTTCGAAACCTTCGATGCGTTCGATGGGGATGTTGTTGCCGGTGAGCTCTTTGATGGCTTCGAACATTTTTTGTTCGGTTTCGTCCATCAGCGAAATGGCGACGCCGTCCGCCCCCGCGCGGCCGGTGCGGCCGATGCGGTGGACGTAGTCTTCGGGCTGGGTGGGCATTTCGTAGTTGATGACGAAGGGCAGTTCGGCAATATCCAGCCCGCGTGCCGCGACGTCGGTGGCGACGAGGACGCGCAGGTTGCCCTCTTTGAAGGCGGAAAGGGTTTCGAGGCGGGTCTGCTGCGATTTGTCGCCGTGGATGGCCTGGGCGGCGATTTCGCGCCGTTGCAGGTCGCGCGTGACTTGGTCGACGCTTTGTTTGGTTTTGCAGAATACGATGACTTGGTTCATGTCCAAATCGACAATCAGGCGTTCGAGCAGGCGGCGTTTTTGGAAGGTGTCTACGGCGATGACGTGTTGTTCGACGTTGGCGTTGGTGGTGTTTTGCGCCGCCACTTCGATTTGTTCGGGGCTGTTCATGAAGTCGCGCGCCAATTTGCGTATCGGTTCGGCGAAGGTGGCGGAAAAGAGCAGGGTTTGGCGTTGTTTGGGCAGCATCTGCATGATGGTGCGGATGTCGTCGATAAAGCCCATGTCGAGCATGCGGTCGGCTTCGTCGAGGACGACGATTTCGACTTTGGAGAAGTTGATGTTTTTTTGTTTGACATGGTCGAGCAGGCGGCCGACGGTGGCGACGACGATTTCGCAGCCGGCACGCAAATCGGCGGTTTGTTTGTCCATGTTTACGCCGCCGAAGAGGACGGTGTGCCGCAGGGGCAGGTTTTTGATGTAGGCCTGCACGTTTTGGTCGATTTGGTCGGCCAGTTCGCGGGTGGGGGTGAGCACCAGCATCCGAACGGGGTGCATGGCGGGGGAGGTGGAAGCGGTGGCGAAGCGTTTGAGCCGCTCGAGGCTGGGCAGCATGAAGGCGGCGGTTTTGCCGGTGCCGGTTTGCGCGGCAGCCAGGAGGTCGTGTCCGGCAAGGGCTTTGGGAATGGCGGCGGCCTGAATTGGCGTGGGGTTTTCGTAGCCTTGCTCGGTGAGGGCGGAAACGATTTCCTGTCCGAGGCCTAAGGAGGAAAAGGGGTTCATTGTTTGTTCCTTCATGGTATTTCAGACGGCCTCGGGCTTTCGCGCGGCGGCGGAAAGGGCAAGGCCGTCTGAAAATAATCTGCGGTATTCGGTTGTGGCGGTGCCGCCCTGTGGGACGGGCGGAAAACGGCTGCCGGAAGGCTGTCATTATGCCATAAAAGCCGTTGCCGCGTTTTGAGGCCGCGGGCAGGCAATGACGGAGTTGGCCGTATTGTTTACCCTTTCCGCCTGAAGCGGCTTCGGGAGCTTCGGAAACCGCCGTTCAGACGGCCTCTCCGGCTGTTGCCAAAAATGCCGCTTCGAATGCGGCTTCTGCGGCTTCCGCCGTGGTTGCCGACAGCAATGCCTCACCTAAAGATCAAGAGCTGCTCAAACGTGTGCAAGGCATCTTCAAACCGCTGCCGCGTGCCGAAGAAATGCAGGAACTGCGCCTGTTTACCGAAGAACGGGTCAAACTCGGCCATCAATTGTGGTATGAACCGCGCCTCTCCAAAGGCGACACCGTAAGCTGCAACTCCCGCCACAACCTCGCTTCCGCAGGCGTCGGCAACCAAGGGCATAAAGGGCAGCTTGGCGGGCGCAACTCCCCCAGCCGCTCTAAACGCCGCCTGTCCGGCAGCGTGGCCGAATCGGTATAAACCATACCCGAGCTGCCGCTTTCCGCACCGTTGGAATCACAGCCCAACAATAAATAACAGCCACTGATGGATAGAGGCCGTCTGAAAGCACAAAAAACGCCGGAGAAACCTTCCGCGCGCTTGAAACTGCTTCAGACGGCCTTATATTGACGCCCATGAAAAATCCATTCCGTCACTTTAAAAAGGGCAAATCCATGAGCGAAAAAAACACAGCACCCGAAGAAGAACAAAACATCCCGGCCGAACAGGAAACTGCCGCAGCCGAAGCTGCCGCACCCACTTACGAAGAATTGCAGGCACAAGTGGAAGAACTGCAAGGACAGTTGAAAGACGAACAGCTGCGCGGTTTGGCGAACGAGCAAAACCTGCGCCGCCGCCATCAGCAGGAAATCGCCGACACACACAAATTCGCCGGACAAAAATTCGCCGCCGAAATGCTGCCGGTCAAAGACTATCTTGAAATGGCACTGCTTGACCAAAGCGGTAATTTCGACGCGCTGAAAATGGGCGTGCAGATGACGCTGAACGAATTGCAAAAAGCGTTTGATGCCACGCACATCAAAGAAATCAACCCGCAGCCCGGCGACAAACTCGATCCTAACCAGCATCAGGCGATGCAGGCGGAGGAGAGCGGGCAAGAGCCCAATTCCATCATCCGCGTCTTGAAAAAAGGCTATATGCTGAATGACCGCATCTTGCGCCCGGCAATGGTGGTCGTGGCCAAAAGTGCGGAAAACGCCGAATAGGCGCAATTTCCGAACCATCCCGCATTTTGTTTTCAGACGGCCTCCAAGGCTGTCTGAAACATAAGGGGAAACGGAAAAATTAAATTAACATTTTGATTTTAAATTTCAAAAAGTTGTCATTTTTTTACAACACAGCACTTGA
>ERZ772979.85-NODE-85-length-81701-cov-12.159628_pt1 | contig 81701 bp, 60 predicted proteins | sample MGYA00511130_ERZ772979 | MGnify/ENA primary metagenome ERZ772979 (study PRJEB29015, sample SAMEA2738103) | human oral metagenome | biome: human oral; feature: human-associated habitat; material: saliva | place: China | collected 2186 ...
GCTGAGCAGCTATTGTGCGAGCCTTGTAGCCAATACACTTGGCGGTGAGTATATGCTCAGTCGCAGACAGCGCTTCAAAAGCAAATCGCCCCTGGGCATCTGTCAGACAGCCTGCTACGAAGGCACTGTCCGCACGCTTACGAGCAATAACGTGGGCTAACTCGATAGGGTTCCCCTCGGCATCTACTACGGTGCCTTTGATAGTTTGGGCTAAGAGAATTTGCTCACTACAGAGGAGTACTACGAGGAGTAGGAAGCATTTAGTTAGAGTCTTCATGGTGTTCAATTTTCTTTTGCTGACGATCTGTTGTGTTGGGGGCTGTTTGTGGGGCAAAGCAGAGCGCCTGCTGAGCTCCGTATGAGGCGAGAGTGCTCACACAGAGACAGGCGACATAGACTATGAAGGGCGCTCTTCTTCATAAGGATATCGTGAGTTATGGTAAGACGTTTGTGGTGTAGACTTGATGTCTTCAGATTCAGTTGTCTACCACAAACTTAGTAAAATACATGCATACATACATACATACATACATACATACATACATACAAGAAAGGTGCAAAGAAAGAGCCCCCTGATGCATGTAAATAGCGATGCATCAGGGACTTACTTTCTATACTCGTGGAAGGAACGAATGCATACCACTACTTATCCGTAGTGCAAACCAATAGTGGTACGGGGGATAACCAATAGTGGTTCGTGAGTCAACCACTATTGGTCACTACTATGAACCTATAGTGGTTCGCGCGTCGACCAATACTGGTCGCCCCACGGACCTATATTAGGTGGTTGCTCCGCGTAGGGATAAAAGTTGTGGACGAGCGGCAGATAAGTTTGGACTACGTACGTGGATCTAATATCTACGTACGTGGATATTTGGATTTACGTGCCTGGTCTTTAAGGCTACGTACATAGATGCAGGAAAACCACCACGTGAAGGTGCTTTTTCTTCACGAGAAGGACACTTTTCCCTCCGCTGGATAAGAGGAATATTCGCGATAAGGCGAAGGGCTTGCGTACCACTTCGGAGAGATATATCGGGGAGCTGGGCGTGCGATGTCTTAGCACTCTAAATAGAGGCAGGATTCTATGCAACAGTCTCCTATTGGTATGGGGTCTTCACCACTATAGCTTCACCACCAAAGCAATATAAGTATGGGGTGCGTACCAATAGTGGTACGCACCCCATACTTAATATTGGGACAAAGTCCCTATTGCTGGATGTAAGCAATTATCTCCTCCCAGGCATCGGGATGGAACCACCGTATCTCGGGATCACGTCGCCACCAAGAGAGTTGCTTGCGAGCGTAGTGCCGGCTGTTTCGCTGAATAAGTCGTACCGCCTCAGCAAAGTCAATATCGCCATCAAAGTAGGAGAAAAGTTCCTTGTAGCCCACGGTGTTGAGCGCATTAAGGCTACGAAGCGGATAGACTCGCTGGGCCTCCTCCACCATACCCGCCTCGATCATCAGCTCGACGCGCTTATCAATTCGCTCATAGAGCTCCTCGCGATCTCGGGTGAGCCCGACCTTGACAATACGGAAGGGACGAGCTTTCTGCTGCCCTGTATGGAAAGAGGAGAAGGGGTGCCCTGTAGCAAGACACACCTCATAGCCATGGAGCACACGCTTGTAGTTCTTCGGATCAACCGCCTTGTAATAGACTGGATCCAAGAGACGCAGCTCCGCAAGGATTCCGTCAAGCCCTTCCGCGGCATAGCGTTCCCAGACAGCTGAGCGGACTTCCTCTGGCACATCTGGCATACTATCAATTCCCTTCGTGATAGCATCGACATACATCATCGAGCCTCCGGAGAGAAGTGCCGTGGAAGAAGAACTTTCAGCAAAGACTTGAGGCAAGAGCTCCAGGACTTCACTCTCGAAGGTAGCGGCACTATATGGCTCTGTGACCGACCTTGTCCCGACAAAATAATGAGGCACAGCAGCCCGCTCCTCATCGGAGGGGGCTGCTGTGCCTATAGGGATCTCACGGAAGATCTGACGAGAGTCTGCCGAGAGGATGCTGCAACCGAAGTATTGCGCGAGGCGAATACTAAGCGCCGTCTTGCCTACCCCTGTGGGACCAACAAGCACGATAAGTGTAGGGAGATCCTCCTGCTTAGTAGAGGCTCTCTGCATCAGCGATGTCGAAGCCTTCGAGGTCGATATCCCCTTCATCGACGGATTCGTCGGAGAAGAGTTCGTCATCCCATGGCTCACCCGTAGCGGGCGTTGCCAGACGGGAGGCCGCTACCTCAATGCTCTCCAGCTGCTTAGGAGCCTTACCCTCAGCCTTCGTGACGACAGGCTTATCAAGACTCTTGCCTGGGATTAGCTCTGCCAGCTCGATAAAGAAGCCACGCTCGCTCAGCATATCGAAGACAAAGAAGAGGTGCTGTCCCTTATGATCCAGCAGATCTTCCAGACGCGTGTCGGCCATCAGGTAGCTATCTTCATCCGAAGAAGCTCCCATATCCATCATCGTGATCTCAAGCTCCTTCTGCCACTCCTCATCACAGAGGTGGAAGGTCGTCAGCTCGTCACGAGCATAGCCCAGCGAGTCGAGGATGAAGTCATTCAACTCAAGGAAGGTGGCTTCGGAGTCGATCTGAAGCTCTCTCTTGAAGAAGTCATTCTCATCGGAGAGCATTAATAGGCGATATACCATAAGTCTAAGGGATTAGGCTACTTCGTCGGGGTTACAAGGCTGAGATAAAGCTCATCGAGCTGCTCCTGATCGATCAGCGAAGGTGCATCGATCATCACATCACGCCCAGCATTATTCTTAGGGAAGGCGATGCAGTCACGGATACTATCCAGCCCTGCGAAGAGGGAGACAAAGCGGTCCAAGCCATAGGCCAGACCACCATGGGGAGGTGCACCATACTTGAAGGCATTCATAAGGAAGCCGAACTGCTCCTGTGCCTTCTCGGGAGTGAAGCCTAAGAGGTCAAACATACGTGCCTGCAGCTTGCTGTCGTGGATACGGATCGAGCCACCACCGACTTCTACACCATTGATGACCATATCGTAGGCATTCGCGCGCACAGCCCCCGGATTCGCCTCGAGCATAGGTACGTCCTCGGGCTTGGGAGAAGTGAAGGGGTGGTGCATAGCGTAGAAGCGCTGAGTCTCTTCATCCCACTCGAAGAGGGGGAAGTCAACCACCCAGAGGCAGGAGAACTTTGTCTTATCGCGGAGGCCAAGCTGATTGCCCACTTCAAGACGAAGCTCGCAGAGCTGCTTACGCACCTTCATCGCATCATCACCTGAGAGGATGAGGATCAGATCACCGGGCTTAGCCTGCATCGCACGTGCCAGCTCCTGCAGCGTCTCCTGACTGTAGAACTTGTCGACACTACTCTTGACAGAGCCATCAGCTTCGATACGAGCATAGACCATGCCCTTAGCACCGATCTGCGGACGCTTGACGAAGTCAGTCAGAGCATCAAGCTGCTTACGCGTATAGCTTGCAGCACCCTCAGCGCAGATACCGCCGATATAGGCTGCATCATCGAAGACAGAGAAGCCATGACCCGAGAGCACATCCTTGAGCTCGACGAACTCCATGCCGAAGCGCGTATCTGGCTTATCAGAGCCATAGCGCTTCATCGCATCGTGCCAGCTCATACGAGGGAAGGGGGTCTGGATATCAAGATCAAGCAGCTCCTTGAAGAGATAGCGGGTCATACCCTCGAAGATCGTCAGCACATCCTCCTGCTCGACGAAGCTCATCTCACAGTCGATCTGAGTGAACTCAGGCTGGCGGTCCGCACGAAGATCCTCGTCACGGAAGCACTTGACGATCTGGAAATAGCGGTCAAAGCCACTAACCATCAGCAGCTGCTTGAAGGTCTGAGGAGACTGGGGCAGAGCGTAGAACTGGTTAGGGTTCATGCGAGAGGGCACGACGAAGTCACGAGCGCCCTCTGGCGTAGACTTAATGAGGACAGGCGTCTCTACTTCGAGGAAGCCCTGACCATCAAGATAGCGGCGCACGGCGAGAGCGAAGCGGTGACGCAGCTCAAGGTTGGAGCGTACGCAGCTACGACGCAGGTCAAGGTAGCGGTACTTCATACGCAGGTCGTCCCCACCATCGGTATCATCTTCGATAGTGAAGGGAGGCACCTCTGCAGGATTGAGTACGCGCAGCGTCTTGACCGAGATCTCGATATCCCCCGTAGGGAGCTTAGGATTCTTATTCTCACGCTCAGTGACCTCACCCGTGATCTGGATGACGTACTCACGACCGAGCTTCTCAGCCTCAGAGACGAGAGCCTCGCCTACGTGAGCCTCATTGAAGACGAGCTGAGTGATACCATAGCGGTCACGAAGGTCGATGAAGGTCATCCCGCCCATACGGCGTGCCTTCTGGACCCAGCCAGCGAGCGTCACCTGCTCCCCGACATTACTGAGGCGCAGGGCGCCACAGGTAGTAGTGCGATACATATATTCTTTTTCCTTGATCGGTAGCCAGCCAGAGGCCTGCACACCGAGTGATAAGTGCTTGTTCTCTCTACAAAAATACAAAAGATTACGGGGGATTTATAGCACAGGTAATAGATAGAGAGCAGCAAGGCTCCATCGCATGATCCTCTACCCAGAGCGAAGCACCATAGCTATACCTTAGTATAGGGGACTATAAAAGCAATGCGAGTAGAAGTGAATTCACTTCTACTCGCATTATATTCAGTCGGGATGACTGGATTCGAACCAGCGACCACTCGCCCCCCAGACGAGTACTCTAACCGGGCTGAGCTACATCCCGAATGCTCTTGGAGACTTGCCACGTGGGCCTTGTCCCTTTTGCGCTGCAAAGATAAGGAGAAGGTGGCTAACTACCAAATGTCTCGCGAAGAAAATCAAGCCCTTCCTTAATAACTCCCTCATCCGCAACCTCTACTGCTTCGATATTTCCAGGCTCGATGACGCCCATGAGCGTGATGGTGCCTGCTGAGTTCTTCTTATCATGCCGCATAAGGCGCAGCAACTCGGGATAATCCTTGCAGGTATAGAAGAAGGGCGAGTAGAGCTCACGGGCCAAGGTCATCAGCTGACGGATATACTCCTTGCTCGTCCCACGCTGGCACATCGTGATATAGCTCTCGATGAGTAGTCCAAAGACGACGGCCTCACCATGTGGGAGCGTGCGGCGAAATTCATTCTGATGCGAGTAAGCCTCCAGTGCATGCCCTACCGTATGCCCGATATTTAGGATACGACGAAGCCCACGCTCCGTAGGATCAGCCTCCACAACGGAAGTCTTATAGGCAATACTCTTCTCAATGAGGGCCTGCCATTCGTCATCCATGAGGCCAACCGGGTCGCCAATATGACAGACCTCTCGCCAGGCCTCTCCGCCCATAAGGGTGGCATGCTTGACGACCTCACCATAGCCTGAGAGGAGTTCCTCCAAGGGGAGGGTGTGCAGGAAGTCAATATCGACGATGACCTCATGGGCAGGGTGGAAGGAGCCAATAAGGTTCTTTACCCCGAGGAAGTCAATCGCAGTCTTTCCCCCTACTGAGGCATCGACCATCGCCAGCAGTGTCGTCGGCACATAGACCGTCGCTATGCCACGCATATAGGTCGAGGCAGCTAAGCCCCCTAAGTCAAGTAGGGCTCCACCACCGATGAGGACGAGGGCACTACGGCGGGTAGCCCCCTCTTCACTGAGCCAAGTCCATAGGAGCCCCAGCGACTCCGTCGTCTTACACTCCTCGCCACCTTGCAGCGTACGACATATGGCCTCGGGAAGTGCGGACTGCAGCTGTGGAAGGAGGTCGGGATGGAGCTCTGCGACACGCTCCTCCAGGACTAAAAAGAGTCGATCGCAAGCCAGCCCCTCAGCGACTGAGGGGAGCTTGCGATCGAGTATCTGTGTACCGATGATCATTCGTACAGGGGTAGGCTTATGCCTTCAGCTCCATAGCGGAGAGGAGCTCTTCGACAGCAGCGTTGAGTCCATCGACGTTCTTACCACCTGCCGTAGCGAAGTGGGGCTGGCCGCCACCACCACCCTGGATATGCTTAGCGGCAGAGCGGAGGAGCTGTGAAGCATTCCAGCCTCTTGACTCTACCAGATCCTTGCTGATCATCAGCGTCAGGCTGGGCTTAGAAGAGCTGGGCTCTGCGCAAGCAGCGATGAAGACGAAGGGCTCGTGCAGCTCACCAGCGATCTGGAAGGCGATATCCTTGACGACCTCAGCAGGAACCTCCTTCTCGACGAGGAAGAGGCGGACACCACCGACCTCGACACGCTTCTCCAGTAGCTGGCGCTTCTTCTCAGCGATCTGCTCACGGACATACTCCCCTACCTGCTTACCGAGCTCGGCATTCTCCTCAAGGGTCTTGCGGATAGCCGTCATCAGCTGGGGGCTATTATTGAAGAGCTGGCGGATAGCATCGATCATATCAGCCTGCTCGTAGAGATAGTTCTCAGCAGCTGCACCCGTGACAGCCTCGATACGGCGCACACCTGCAGCTACGGAGGACTCACTCGTGATGCGCAGCGTACCGATCACACCCGTAGAGGCGACGTGCGTCCCCCCACAGAATTCGGTCGATGAGCCAAAGCGGATGACGCGGACGTGATCCCCATACTTCTCTCCGAAGAGAGCCATAGCCCCCATCTCACGAGCTTCGTCAATGGGCACTTCACGGTATTCCTGCAGTGGGATGCAGGCACGGATACGTGCTGCGACGATACGCTCGACAGCACGGAGCTGCTCGGGCTCGACCTTCGCAAAGTGAGCGAAGTCGAAGCGCAGGACTTCATCAGAGACGAATGACCCCTTCTGCTCGACGTGTGAGCCGAGGACTTCACGCAGAGCCTCATGCAGGAGGTGCGTAGCAGAGTGATTAGCCTCGATACGATGACGACGCTCTTCATCAACCACGGCACGGAAGTCACCCTCCAGCGTAGCGGGGAGCTTCTTCATCAGGTGGATAGCGAGGTTATTCTCACGCTTGGTATCAAAGACTTCGTACTTCGTGCCATCGGTAGCGATGAGGAAGCCCTTATCACCTACCTGACCACCCATCTCTGCGTAGAAGGGAGTCTCAGAGAGGACGACCTGATAGAAGGTAGCATTCTTCTGCTTCACCTCACGATAGCGGAGGATCTCCGTGGTACACTCGAGGATATCATAGCCGACGAAGCGTACAGCAGAGCCATCATTGACGACCTGCCAGTCACCAGCATCGATAGCAGCGGCATTACGTGCACGCTCCTTCTGCTCCTGCATAGCCTTGTCGAAGCCAGCTTCATCAACGCTCAGCCCCTGCTCAGTGAGGATCAGTGCGGTCAAGTCAAGGGGGAAGCCGTAGGTATCATAGAGGACGAAGGCATCGTGCCCATCAAGGACGGTCTTACCGGCCTTCTTCGCCTCCTCGATCTGCTTATCCAAGAGACGGATACCCGTCTCCAGCGTGCGCAGGAAGCTCTCTTCCTCCTCACGCATCACCTTAGCGATGAGCTCGCGACCAGCGATGAGCTCGGGGTAAGCATCGCCCATCGTCTCGATGAGTACGGGCAGGAGGCTGTACATAAAGGCCTCACGACGACCGAGGAAGGTATAGCCGTAGCGGACAGCACGGCGTAGGATACGACGGATGACATAGCCCGCCTTAGCGTTGGAGGGGAGCTGACCGTCGGTGATAGCGAAGGCAATCGTACGGATGTGGTCAGCGATGACGCGCATAGCGACATCCGACTTCTGATCAGCGCCATATTCGATCCCCGTGAGCGTGGCGATAGCCTGGATCATCGGGGTGAAGATATCGGTATCATAGTTCGACGTCTTCCCCTGCATAGCCATACAGAGACGCTCGAAGCCCATCCCCGTATCGATGACGCGCTTAGGCAGTGGCTCGAGAGAGCCATCGGCCTTACGGTTGTACTGCATGAAGACGAGGTTCCAGATCTCGATGACCTGGGGGTGGCTCTGGTTGACCAGCGTGAGGCCATCGACGGCTTTACGCTCTTCGTCAGAGCGGATGTCGATATGGATCTCAGAGCAAGGACCGCAAGGGCCTTGATCACCCATCTCCCAGAAGTTGTCGTGCTTATTCCCGTTGATGATGCGCTCGGCTGGCAGGTGCTTTGCCCAGATAGAGGCAGCCTCGTCATCACGCTCAAGGCCTTCGGCAGGAGCCCCTTCGAAGACCGTCACATAGAGGCGCTCGGGGGAGAGGTGGAGTACCTCCGTCAGATATTCCCAAGCCCAGTCAATAGCTTCGTGCTTGAAGTAATCCCCGAAGGACCAGTTCCCAAGCATCTCAAACATCGTGTGGTGGTACGTATCATGGCCCACCTCCTCGAGGTCGTTGTGCTTACCACTGACGCGAAGGCACTTCTGTGAGTCCGCCACGCGGCTATGCTTGATCTCGGCATTACCGAGGATGATATCCTTGAACTGGTTCATCCCTGCGTTCGTGAACATCAGGGTAGGGTCGCCCTTGACCACCATCGGAGCTGATGGTACGATCGTATGGCCCTTACTTTGGAAGAAAGACTTATATGACTCGCGAATCTCTTTAGAGGTCATTGTGTCGTTGTTGCTTACTATTATATGATACTTTATTTGTCCCGCAAAGGTACGGTATTTATAGGTAGTGTAGAAGCCCCACCCCACGAGAGGTCTTCGCCACCTACTTCCACACATACAGAAATGTACGCGCGCGAAGAAAACACACCTGTACACGGAGATGCTTCATGCCGCAGAGGAGCGGATTGCGACCAGTACTGGTCACCAGGCGAAGTAGTACTGGTCACGCTTCCGACCAGTACTGGTAACTATCACTGACCAGTAGTAGTCCATCGAGTGACCAGTACTGGTTCATTTTCCACTCTGTATGAGGTGGGATCTTTACCCTCCATAAGACGCAGATATACTTACACATAGGATAGCCCTTTAGTGATCACAAAAATCGACGTATAGCCGCCCCATTTACTGGATAGGAAGGAGCCTCATAGCACAGAGCTACTCCCTGCGGTAGTCTGTGCCACTTTGGTTATCTTTGTCTTACTGTAAATAAGCACGATAGACAAAGCAACATACGCCTTATGAAGATCAACTACCGGATGGGCTTCGCCCTACCCGCCCTCATCGCAAGCATATTAGCCTTCGGCTCCTGCAAATCTTCCTCCAAGAACTCCTCTGTACTCCAGCAGAGCGCTATCGGGAAGCCAGGCGAGCTGATGCTCGTCATGGATAAGGACTACTTCGAGTCCCCTATGGCTATGCAACTCTATGACCTACTCGAAGAAGACGCCCCTGCCCTCCCTCAGAGCGAACCCTCCCTGCGCATCTCGCGCGTCCCTACCCCATCCTTCGAAGGCTCGCTGAAGCTCGTACGCAATGTCTTCCTCCTCGACATCGACCCTCAGCGCTACTCAAAGGTCTCGCTGAAGTACAGCTATGACGACTGGGCCAAGGGGCAGATCGTCGCGCGCATGACCTCACCCAGCGCCGACTCGGTACAGAACTACCTCAAGACTCAGGGGGAAGGGCTGATGAACCTCTTCATTCGTCATGAACTCTTCCTCTACGGTGAGGTTATCGCTAAGACCTACAGCCAGAAGGCTACCGAGCTTGTTGATAGCCTCTTCGCTCATCGCGTCAATGTCCCTGAGGATATTCGCAATAAGCGTGTCGGCAAGGACTTCCTCTGGATGTCCAACTCCTCCATGCGCTCTCGTCACGACATCCTCGTCTACACCTACCCCTATCACAGCCCTAAGGATATCAGCCTTGATGCTCTGGTTGCCAAGCGAGACTCCGTACTCAAGGCCAATATCTCAGGCGAATTCGAAGGCTCCTACCCCTGCACCGAGCAGAACTATGGTCTCCTCTACCGCCGTGTACAGCTCCCCGAAGAGGAGACAGCGCGTGCTGAACTCCGTGGTCTGTGGAAGATGGAAGGCGGTGCGATGATGGGTGGCCCCTTCGTCAGCCATGCTGTCGTCGACATGGCTGCAGGCAAGGTCTACGTCTTCGAGGGCTTCGTCTACCGCCCCAACGAGGACAAGCTCCACCTCATCCGCATGATGGAGTCTTCGCTCTACTCCTTCCGCCCCAGCGCTGTCAAGGCCTTTGACCCAGGAATCATCCTCAAGGCTCGCTACACCAAGGGCTTCTAATCCATAGTCTGACAATGAGTACACGCAAGATACGGGTAGCTATCACCCACGGCGATATCAATGGCATCAGCTATGAAGTCGTACTAAAGATCTTTGAGGATGAGCGCATCCTTGAGCTCTTCACCCCTATTCTCTACGGCTCTTCGCACGTAGCGAACTTCTGGAAGGCACACCTCGGCCTCGAGCATGTCTCTTGGCAGGTCATCCGTCAGGCAAGCGAAGCCAAGGACGGCGTGCTGAATATCCTCGACTGTACCACGGGACGTGAGCAGGTAGAGATCGGCCAGCCCACCGACGCGGCTGGGCGCGCTGCCTTCGAAGCCCTTGAGCGTGCTACGGCAGATATCCGCATGGGACTCTGCGACGTCCTCGTCACAGCCCCTATCAATAAGGCCGTGATGCCACGCGACCTCTTCCCTTTCAATGGGCATACAGATTACCTCGAGGCGATCGCAGCACGCACACCTGGCGAATCACTGATGGTGCTCGCCTCGGGCGACTGCCGCGTGGCCTTAGCTACGACACACATCCCAGTGAGTGCTATTGCCTCACGACTCTCGAGCGAACTGATCCTCCGCAAGCTCCGCCTCCTCGAGGCTGGCCTACAGCGAGACTTCGGTATCACGAAGCCACGCCTCGCCGTACTTGGCCTTAACCCCCACGCAGGAGATAAGGGGCTTATGGGAAACGAGGAGGATACGATTATCCGTCCCGCTATCGAGGAGGCTTTCACCTCAGGCATCATCACCTTTGGTCCCTTCCCTGGGGACGGCTTTTGGGGCAGCGGGCGTGTAGATTCCTTCGACGGCATCCTCGCCATGTATCACGATCAGGGCTTAGCTCCCTTCAAGGCGCTGTATATGAACGAAGGGATCAACGTCACGCTGGGACTTAGCTTCGTACGCACATCCCCCGACCATGGTACAGGCTACGATATCGCTGGTAAGGGTATCGCTGACCCCACCTCTATGCGAGAGGCTATCTACAGCGCACTCGACATCTACCGTCACCGTCGTAGCTACGACGAGGCTACGCGCAATCCTCTCCGCCGTCACTACCACAATCGAGGGCGAGACGACGAGAAGCTCGACACGACCAGTACCCCAGACGAATACTAACGCTTCGCCCCCCAAGCTCATGTCCCTCAAGATATATACCGCCTCGGCGGGATCGGGGAAGACGCACGCGCTCACACGTGAGTTCCTGCGTCTGATGCTCAGCAATGGCGACCCCAGATACTTCACGACTATCCAAGCGGTGACCTTCACTAAGAAGGCCACCGCTGAGATGAAGGGACGTATCGTCGCTGAGCTCTCTACCCTCGCACGCACCCCAGAGGAGTCCCTATTCACAGATGATCTATGCAGGGAGCTTGGTATCTCTGAGGCGAAGCTACAGGAGCGAGCCAATGCGACGCTGCATGCCCTGCTGCTGGAGTACACGAGCTTCCGTGTGCGTACCATCGACTCATTCTTCCAAGAGGTCGTCCGCTCCTTCGCCTATGAGCTGGGACATGCTGGAGCGCTCCGCGTGCAGCTTGACTCGGACCAACTCCTTCATCAGGCCGTCCTCGAAGTCTTAGCCCGACAGGATCAAGAGAAGAGCGACGAAAAGATCGAAGCTTGGCTCCAAGAGCTAACTACCGAGGCGATCGAAGATGGGAAGGGCTACAATATCGAAGACCAGCTCAGCAAGTTCGCCAAGCAGCTCGAGAACGAAGCCGTCAAGCAGCTACGTGCGGGCAAGGAATTCCCCTCCCAAGCGCAGGTCAAGAAGCTACGTGAAGCAGCTCGTAAGATCATCAAGGATAAGAGGGAAGCACTCAGCGCCCTTGCTGAAAGAGCACTCAATGCACTGGAGCAGTCTGGGGTAGCGATAGAGAATTTGAGCAATGGTAGTACTGGGGTATTCGGAGCAATCTACGCTTGTCGAAGAAATCAAGGCGCTCTCCTTGAGAAGTCAAGCGCCTTTGCTGAAAGGCCACGCCTTCGTGCGTTCCTTGATGCTACGGACACGGACACGATGCTGGCTAAATTAGTCAGTAAGGGCAAACAATCTATCCGTGAGCAGATAGAGCCTCACCTCAGCAGCATCTATGATGCCCTCAAGGAATTCAGTGACTACAACTTCCAGCAGCTCCCCATCTACGTCACGGCCCAGCAGATCAATCGATATGCGGGGCTCTATGGCATACTGATCGACATCGACAACGCCCTCCAAGAGCTCAAGCGAGAGGGCAAGCTCATGCTCATCTCTGATGCACCTTCGCTCATCCAAGCGCTACTGAAGGACAATAATGATGCGCCCTTCCTCTATGAGAAGATCGGAGCGCGCATCGAGCATCACATGATCGACGAGTTCCAGGACACGAGTCGTATGCAGTATGAGAACTTCAAGCCTCTCCTTGATAATGCCCAGAGCCAAGGCCAGGACTGCCTCATCGTCGGTGATGCCAAGCAGAGTATCTACCGCTTCCGCAACTCCGACAGCACCCTACTGACCACACAGCTCACCGGGGACTTTACGTCTTCTGCTGAGCGCAAAAACCTTGAGGACAACTGGCGTAGTGTCCCCGAGATCGTAGACTTCAATAACGCTCTCTACCCACAGCTCTGCTCACTCATCCGCAGTGTCTTCGATTCACTCTGGAGCGAGGTCAGGGGCTACGGCTTCCCCGAAGGACAAGAGGAAGTCAAGAGCCGGCTGGATGCTGAGCTGGACATCCTCCTCAAGGCCTATGAAGACGTGGAGCAGAATACTCCTAAGCCAAAGCAACAGCGAGGTCTCGGGCAAGTCGTACTCCATCGCTATGCTCCCCCCAAAAAGAAGGATGATAGCACCACAGAGGGAGAGGACAGCGAAGAGACTTCAGACACCGAAGAGGAAGTACCCAGCGGCGCCTTAGATCAACTCCCGCTTGTCCTCGTCGATCTACTCAAGCGAGGCTATCGCTGCTCCGACATCGCTATCCTCGTTCGTACGAAGGCGCATGCAGCCAATGTAGCGGAGACTCTCCTCAACGCTCCCGATGACGTGCTGGAGGGCTATTCCCTACCCTTCCTCTCGGAGGAGGCTCTTCACGTCGATCGCGCATACTCCGTACGCTTCATCATCGCAGCCCTCAGCTATCTGGCAGATACCAGCATCCCACTACGATTAGCAGTCCTCCAAGAAGCCTACCATCAAGTCCTTGCCCTCTCGGGGCGAGCGGAAGAAGACCTCTCCGAAGCCGAGCTACAAGAGCTGCGTGACTTCGGGCGCCAAGGGCTCTACGAAGTCGTCGAGATCATCAACTCACGCTATGGGAAGCTCTTCCCCCAGAGCGAAGGCGCCTACCTCGTCAAGCTCCTCGACATGCTCTATAGCTGGGAGCAAGAGGAGGCTACAGATATCTCGACCTTCCTCCAGTACTGGCAAGATAAAGGCCATCTGCAGAGTATCGTCAACAACTCAGCCGAGGATGCTATCACCCTGATGACCATCCATAAGTCTAAGGGACTTGGCTTCCCCGTCGTCCTACTCCCCGACATCAGCTGGAAGCTGGATGAAGCCTTGAGCGGCAACAAGGAGAACATCCTATGGTGCCCCATCCCCCATATCAGCGAGACCGAAGAGCTTACCGCAACGCACGTGACGAGCGTCCCTCTGAAGTACACTGCCACGCTGCAGATGAGCTACTTCGCTGAGCCCTACTTTGAGGAGAAGCTGAAGAACATGATGGACTCGCTCAACCTCCTCTACGTCGCCACCACGCGTCCTAAGCAGGAGCTACATATCTGGATCCGGGAGGAAGCAGAGCAGAGCAAGGAGAAGATCTCCAAGATAGAAGACCTCTTCCTGGCCTCCGTAGAAGAAGACAAGGCTCTCCATGAGATCCTCCCCGCTCATCAGACGATGAAGGAGGATCCCATAGGTGACAGTACTTCTGCTCCAAAGAAGAAGCACTCCGACTCCGAAGAGGATAGCGCTACGGCTCTACAGGTAGGCGCACTAAGCTCCTACTCTATTGACCAGCGCTTAGCCATTCTTCGAGAGGGACTCGAGTACTTCTCTGAGGATAGCCAGCGTGCCTATGGGCGTACCCTACACCTCATTCTCTCTGAGATCGAGACCGCAAGTGATGTAGCTCCCGCCATCAGCGAGGCCGTACATCATGGATATATCAAGGCTGAGCATTCGGAGGAGCTCTCCTCCCAGCTCCGTGCTGTCGTAGAGCACCCCGAAGCAGCCCGATGGTTTGACGGCACAGGGAAGATCTTCAATGAGCGTGCGATCATCGGCGGGCAGCTGGAGACCAGCCGCCGTCCCGACCGTGTGATCTTCTACCCCGACGGCCATATCGAGGTCGTAGACTACAAGTCAGGAGAGGAGCGCAAGGGTCACCACCGCCAAGTCCGTGAGTACATGGAGCTTCTTCGTCAGATGGGCTACACCGAAGTCTCGGGCTATCTCTGCTACCTCCATGAGCCAGCGCCCAAGATTCTACAAGTGAAGGGGTAGCCATCTATCCTTGATACAAGAAGAGCAGCCTACTGCACAGCCCTCAGTGAGGGGGTGCAGTAGGCTGCTCCTATATCGTAAAGTGGGAAAGTGAGCGTGTGGCTCAGCGACGATTAATCCTCGTCGTCATCGTCATCATAGTCGTAGTCACCGACACCGTGAGCATCGAGGAATTCCTCACTCGCATCATTGAGGTTATCGATGAGACGAACCAGGATGGTATTATTCTTCTTGAGCTGTGCCTGTTCTTCGGGCGTACCACGAAGGCCATCAAGACGCATCTTGATGAGGGTCTTGTAGCCATCCTTCATCAGAGCTTCCCAGCCATCGAAGACTTTATAGAGCGCCTTGAGCATACGGTCATCACCATCATAGGCACCGAGCGCAGCTGCCTGCTCTCTCAAGCCCTTGAGATCTTCGATCCACTCCAGGCGAACCCACTCAGCGCGGTTGTAATCCTTGGCATCCATCGCATCATTCATCTTCGCCATCTGGTCGAGACCATAGTTGGAAAGGCAAATGAGCTCGTTGTTGTACTCGACGGCATTGTCGTACTCACCCTTGGCATAGTAGACGCCTTCATCGGGCTGCCAGCCGCGCTTGGTCTCTTCACCACCGAAAGCAGCTTGCATCTGCTCCTGCATCTTCTGCATCTGCTTCTCGATAGCTTCGGCAGAGTTATCTCCCCCGAAAAGCCCCTGAAGCTTCTTAAAAAGGTCCATCATTTTTGACTGTAGTTTGATTATAAATAAATCGATTACACGGCAAAAATAGTGATTTCCACCAACACCGCAACTCCGCAGACTGTATAATATCGGGCACGTTGCAGGCAAATACAGTCCCAACCCCGCTTAGAAGGAGGCATGACCCTTCTGCTGAAAGGCCCTATTCCTCGCTATAGACCGTGAGCATAGAGCTCCGAGGATCAGACAAAGTCAACCGATAGACAGGCTCCCTACCGATACGGATCCGCACTATGACTCATATAAGAATGCAAGTAGACCTATATAGGAATGATCATAAAGCTATATAGGAATCAGCGCAATCCTATATAGGAATGCGCGCAAAGCTATATAGGAATACATACAAAGCTATATAGGAATGATCACGAAGCTATATAGGAATCGACTCAATCCTATATAGGAACGTGCGCAAAGCTATATAGGAATACATGTAAAGCTATATAGGAATGATCACGAAGCTATATAGCTTTCACCACCCCATACAATACGACCTCAATAAGAATGCATTGATCGTCCCCCTCAAGCAGTCAATAATAAAAGCCATCACCCTACCGCCACAGGATCATGTGAGCGGTAGGGTGATGGCTTACCCTTGCGAAGGGAGAGAGGCACTATGCCTCGGGGAGGGTCATCTTGACCAAAACGATCTTCGTCGATGTGGAGCGGAGAATCTCAAAGCGCAGGTCGCCGATCTCAAGGATCTGCCCCTGCGAAGGGATGCTGGGATGGTGGTACAAGATGTAGCCAGCGATGGTCATGAAGTCCTCATCCTCGGGGAGTGTCAGACCAAACTTCTCGTTGATATCATCGATCTCCATACGTCCGCTGAAGACGAAGGTACGATCATCAAGGCGCTTGGCTACGCGCTTCTGACGGTCATGCTCATCCTCGATATCTCCGAAGAGCTCCTCGACGATATCCTCAAGCGTCACCATACCTGCCGTACCGCCAAGCTCGTCGATGACAACTGCGATACTCTTCTTTTTCTGCATCAAGAGCCGCATCAGCGTGCTGGCTTGCATGCTCTCGGGGACAAAGAGGGCTGAGACGATGCGCTTCTGCCAGTCGTCACCGCGGAACATTTCGCTCGAATGGATGTAGCCGACGACTTCATCGATATTCTCCTTATAGATGATGAGCTTTGAGAGTCCCGTGCGGATGAAGAGCTCCTCAAGATGTGCACGCGTAGAGTCAATGCTTGCCCCGACGATCTCATTACGCGGCAGAAGGCAATCACGCACCTGAAGACCCGAGAAGGAGATCGCGTTCTGTATGATCTTTACCTCCGTCTCGATGCCCGAGGCCTGACCATCGTCCGAGCTATGTGTGAGATAGTACTCGAGGTCCAGTGAAGAGAGCTGAGGGCGAATAGCCACACTCGAGGTACGCTGCCCAGCGAGGAAGAGGATCGCACGCGTGATCAGCCCGATGATCCAAGCAAAGGGATAGAGCAGGACATAGACGAGGAAGAGGATCCCAGCGAAGAAGCGCATCGTGCGGTTGGGGTTAGCACGGAAGGTAACCTTCGGGAGGAACTCCCCGACGAAGAGGATCAGTAGCGTACTGATGACCGACTGCGCCAAGAGGATCGGCACGTCATTCTCGCCCAAGAGACTCTTGAGCCAAGGCTCCATCAGCACGGCAGTCAAGAGACCATAGATGACGAGGGCAACATTGTTCCCCAGGAGCATCGTCGTGATGAAGTGGTCAGGACGCGAGTAGAAGACGCCTAAGATCCGAGCCGACACACCTCCACGGCTTCGGTCAAGCTCAAGACGGAGCTTATCCGAAGAGAGGAAGGCGATCTCCATACCAGAGAAGAAGGCCGAAGCAATTAGACTGAGGAATATATAGAGGTAAATCATCGTCGATGGTGAGAGCACACTGCGCTGAAGAGCTTAGAGATGGGGAGCTTGCTTCAGCGTATCGGCCCGTGGGGCTGCAGGTGCAGTAGGTGAGGTCGCCTTATTCTCGTCGTAGTCAAAGGCGCCCTTGTTGTCGTAGATCTCATACCAGCTGAGATCGTCCTTGGCATTGAAGTGGGAGCCACGAAGCTCCTTGCCTTGGGTGAGGAAGTAAGTCGTATCATCCGAATAGAGGCGCTTCTCAGCACGAAGCCAAAAGAGGCGCTTCGTCTTGAGGCGCTGCCCATCAGGTCCCTGGACATGGACGTGACCGATGAGCTCCCACTCTTCCTTGAGCGGTCGGCGGATAGCGGAGTCTGCCTTGATGAAGACCTGACTACCGCTCTTGAGGTCATAGGGTCGTAGGACAAGACCACGTGGGAAGACCCACTCATTGCGGTCATTACGCTCATAGATCAGAAGCTCGGGAGCGGTCATACGATAGCGGATGAGTCCAGAGTCCGAGATGAGCGTATTGAGCGCTACCATACGTGCTGTATAGAGCGAGTCGGGATTGACCGCCAGATTCTTCACCTCGACCTTCTTCTTGCTGCATGCCCCCAGCGAAAGGAAGAGCGTGCAGAAGACAAAGAGCATGGCGAAGGGATACGAACGAGAAGTCCCCCGCTGTCTGGATGGAGTATCCAGACGGCGGAGGGCTTCTTCCCTCTCTCTTGCACCTAAGTGCGAAGGGAGATCAGACATAGAGCGAGCTATGTAGATTAGGGGATGACGACACTTTCGCCACCGAAGCTAACCGTAGAACCCTTCTTGATATCGGGGTGCATGAAGATCTCCTGTGCAGAGGGGAGGTAGCGAGAGTAGTTGGCGATAGCGCGGTTAGCCTGAGCAGAGACCGAGGGGTCTACGCTAGCAGCATGGCGGAGCTTATTGATGACGAGATAGTAGTAGCAGCGCTGCTTGATCTTGTCATCGGGATAGTAGCGAGAAGCATTACCAGCGGAGAGCTCAGCGAGATAGAGCAGTACGCGACCATTGCGGGGATTCTCAGCGAGGATCTTGTTCCCATAAGAGATAGCTGCACTGCTGTTGCGCTGTACCTGAGCGATCTGGAAGAGCGCTTCGTAGCACTTGAGGCGGTCAGAAGAGTTCTTAGCCAGGTCAATAGCCTTGTTGAGGAACTCCGTAGCCTCAGCGTAGCGCTTATCGCGGATAGCTTCACCAGCGATACCCATAGCCGCCGTGACCGAAGGCTCGATATCGAAGAGGTAGCGACCGGCACGTACAGAAGCATTGCCATCGCAGCCTGCACGCTGGAAGAGCGCGAGGACATTCTGCAGGAAGGTCTTATCCGTCTTATGCTGATCGATCTTCTCTACCGTATAGGTCTTCTCGAGCTTGTCACAGCTGGCCAGACCGCTCTGAGCGAACTCCGTATCCATCTGATTCTTGTACGTCTCGATGACCTTCTTAGCTTCGTCCGTCTCTGCAGCAGCGAGGATAGCATCTGCGTACTCAGCAGCCTGCGTATACTCGTTGATGTACTGATCGATCTTCGACTGATCCTTAGAAGCGATGAGGCGCGAGCTGAAGACATAGTAGTAGAGGAGCTGGATAGGCGACTCAGCCTTGTAGCGCTCTACGACAGGCTTAGCCCACTGATAGACCTGCGTGAAGTCTGCATCAGCACCTGCGATCGTCTTGTAGTCCTCGATCTTATCAGCCAGGATCTGAGGCGTACCGACCTTAGCATCGTCACCGAAGTAAGTGATACGGTCGTCATAGAGCTTCATCAGCTGGTTGAGGATCTTCTTCTTTTCATCAGCAGTCTTAGCCTGACCAAGCTTCCAGTGAAGGATCTTAGCACCGATGATGTATATATTCTTAGATGCTGCGGGGCAGTTATCGTACGCCTTCTGCCAATGCTCATAGGCGTCGGCATAGTTCGCCGTCTTACCAAAGCTGGTCAGCAGGCTGATACTTTGGCGGCAGCGGATGCTGTCTTCACCTGAGCCAAAAGGAGTACCTGTAGCTCTACCCGTCTGGGCATAAGCAGCCGTCGAGAGAAGTCCGAGAGCTGCTACCAGGATCATTCTGTTCAGTTTCATTGTCTCTTGTCTTTAGTGTGTAAATGATTAGCGCATAGTCGGCCGTAGACCTCCACCATATAGAGCGGCGGATAGTCCATAGCAAGGCTATATAACTTAGTTGATACGTGCCTTGCGGAACCAGTTCTCATTGAAGAGAATCCCCACAGTGAGGCCAAGTGAGTGCTCACGCACCATACCGGTGGCCTGAGGAGTGAGGTACTTATAGTCTACGGTAATATTGACGAGCGAACGACGGTCGATGAGCGGCATACCGATACCGACCGATGCGGTGAGTTCATTGTAGCCCTTCTGCTCACCCGAGGAGGTGGGGACGAGCATATAGGAGTTAGCCCCACTCAGACCAAAGCGATAGCGGGAGCGAGAGAAGAGTCCACGACCACGAGGATCGGGGATCCACTCGGCACCAAGGCCTACACGATAGTGATCGCGAGGTGCAGCACCATCCTGAGCAAGACCGGTAGCCTTAGCCCACTGCATATAGGTGAAGCCTGCTCCGACAAGGAGGCTCTCACTATGGCGATAGGTAGCACCGACCGAGTAGCTCATAGGCACATGGTGGAGGCTACGTGAGGTGATTGTATCTGAGGACTCGGGCACAAGCTGGCTGGAATTCTCGGCACTGAGGAAGTGCTGATCGATGAGCGTCGAGCGGAGCTTGATCTCAGGGGCGAACGTAGCACCCACGACGAGGCTACGGCCCTTCTTCTGATCTAGATCCAGCTGGTACTGCGCACCGATATCAGCCTTGAAGCCCTTGAGCTGGAGCTGCGTGCGGTAGAAGGGGTTAGATGCACCATCTGACCCGATATATACCTGACGCTCCTGCGTCGTGTAGCCGAAGACATAGGAGCCATTCGCCCCAAGGGAGAAGCCTCCGATACGCCCTGCTACACCGAGGTAAAGGTCGCTGAAGCCACCCTGTCCCAGATAGGTACGTTGATAGTTATTCTGGCTATCTCCCTGGAGCTTCTCGAGGCTACCGAAGCGATAGCCCACGGTCGAGAAGGGAGTGATCCCTGCACTGACCGCGATATGACGGCTCACGGGGAAGAGGATCGTAGCGTAATCAAGGTTACCCAAGACACGGCTATCACGATTTCCGCCTTCAGCGAGGTGAGATCCACGCAGCGACACTGCCAGATCCATGATGAAGGTCATAGAGTCGACAGCAGTATAGGAGGCAGGGTTAGCGGGGTTGACGACGAGACCGTCACGCAGACCCGCACCGATACCCCCGAGAGCTCGTGTTGTAGCCGTCTGGCGCATACCGAGTGTCCCATAGCCGAAGCGACTATAGGGCGAGCGGTCTGAGTTGCTCTGGGCGCTAAGGGCGCCTGCTGTCCCAGCTGTAAGTAGTCCTGCGGAGAGGAGGTAGCTGAGGATCTTCTTCTGCTTTATCATCTGTTGTACTCCAGTATCTTATTCAGTCCATAGAGGACAAGGTCGGGCTCCACGCATACCCCTTCGGGGAGGTACTGCTCGATGAGAGGAGCATCGCCCCCTGTGACGTAGACCTTGACATTAGGGTCTGACGCCTTAGCTTCATCTATATATCCCTTGATCTCATAGATGAGCCCACGGAGCACACCCGCGGTGATGGCCTCGGAGGTTGTCTGCCCGAAGTCTCGTACGGGAGGCGTGATCTCGTGGATCAACGGTAGGCGCGAGGTGAAGTGATTCAGCGCCTTGAGTCGGGTATAGAGCCCTGGGGAGATATTCCCCCCGGTATATTCCCCTTTAGGGGTGATCTGCTCATAGGTGATCGCCGTCCCTAGGTCTATGACCAAGAGGCTGGCACCCTCGGGTGCCAGAGCATGTGCCCCGACGACGGCTGCGATACGGTCGCTACCGAGGCGCTTGCGGTCGTAAGCCACGCTTACAGGTACGGCTATATGCTCGTCGACCTGCAGCACGGTGGGGATACGCTCAGCGAGCAGGCTGAGTAGCATCTTGTCGACAGCTGCGACAGAGCTATAGATCGCCGCCTGCAGAGCTGGATGATCGGATAAGATGACCCCAGCTTCTCGTAGGGAAACTTGAGGGAAGGAGTAGTGGGCAATGAGCTCACCTCCATCCGCCACGGCCACTTTGCAGACCGAGTTTCCCTGATCGATGATTAAATTCACTTAGTGGTCAGATAGTCAATGATACCACAAAGAAACGGCTTTTATCTGGAATATACCGCAACTACGGTAAGAGGAGCGGCTTCCTATCACCGCGCCGAGGCACGATGAAGCCATCACTTTAGTCAAAGAGTGGCGTCCCTTCACCGACCAACTCATGCAGTCGGATCAAGGCCTTATCCTCTGCCTCACGCATACGCTCCTCGTCCTCGGGGCTCTTATCCTTGAGCCCGCAGAGATGGAGGACACCATGGATGATCACACGGTGCAGCTCTTCGGCATACTCATTGCCAAGGAGCTCGGCATTGCTACGCACCGTATCAAGGCTGATGAGCATGTCCCCCGAGATCACATCCCCCTCACTCTCGTCGAAGGTGATGATATCGGTATAGTAGTCATGATCGAGGAAGTCTTGATTGGTCTGCAGGATGCGCTCATCACCACAGAACTGGTAGCAGAGCTCGCCGACACGACGGTCATAGTCAGCAGCGACCTCACGGATCCAGTTGCGAAGGACACGCTCTCGGAGGCGAGGCTCCTCGACGTCTTCGTCAGTATAGTAAGCTATAAGCTCAGATTCTTTCGACATAAGTGATATGCTGTAGTCTAATCTTTCTTGAGTAAGGGCTCCTCATCGGCCAGGCGCCCATGGCCATAGCGGAGCACCTCGAAGGGCTCCTCTGTGCAGTCGACGATCGTCGAGGGAGCCAGCGGGATATCGCCAGCATCGAGGATGGTGTAGACGGCATTCCCGTAGCGCTCGTCGATGAGCTCGGGATTGGTGCAATACTCGGGCTCATCCTCATCCTCTATGGGGAGCGAAGAGGTGATCAGTGGATTGCCTAAATGCTCGGCAAGGAGACGGCCGATAGGATGCTGGGCAAGGCGAACACCCACCTCACGACGTTGCTTGAAGATACGTGGCAGGGCACCCGATGCTGGGAGGATGAAGGTATAGTTGACCTCGTGATCCTTAATGAACTTGAAGGCGCGGTCATTCATCTTACAGTACTCTGACACCTGGCTCAGCGAAGCACAGGCGATAGAGAGCGCCTTCTTCTTCGGGTCGATCTTCTTTAGGCGACAGATCTCCTCGATGGCACGCTGATGCAGCGCGTCACAGCAGTAAGCGTAGCCCGAAGCCGTGGGATAGATGAAGATCGCACCACGACGGAGCTCATCGACCAGCTCGGTGAGCAAGCGATAGTCGGGGGAGTCAGCGTAGATCTTAGTGAGCATAGTGTAGAGTAGCTATTATGAAGGGGCTATCACTCAGCACCGAGGCCAGCCTGACGCACGACCTCATAGATGAGGATACCGCCGGCGACCGAGACATTGAGCGAACCGATAGCACCGACCTGGGGGATACGGACGATCTTATCTGCACGGCGCAGGACATCCTGTGACACCCCGTGGTCTTCAGCCCCAAGGACCAGACCGAGGGGAAGCGACAGCTCACTCTCGGTATAGATATCTGCGGCCTTCTCTGAGGCAGCGACGATCTGGATGCCATTCTCCTGCAGTAGGGTGACAGCAGCCTGTATCGAGCTGACACGGCAGACGGGGATACGGTGGAGCGCCCCAGCGGAGGTCTTGACGGCATCGGCAGTCACCGACACGCTCCCTCGCTCGGGGATGATGATCGCATCCACACCAGCGCACTCTGCCGTACGGGCGATAGCACCGAAGTTACGCACATCGGTAAGCCCATCCAAGAGGACAACAAAGGGAGAGCGTCCTTCTTCGTAGAGCATCGGGATGAGCTGATCCAGCTGCGTGTACTCGATCTCGCTGATGAAGGCGATGACCCCCTGATGCTGCTTGCGTGTCAGACGCGTCAAGCGCTCCTCGGGGACGATCTGCACAGGGATAGTGCGCTCCTTGGCCACATCCATGATGTGGCTCACTTCGCTGCTACGCAGTCCGCGCTTGAGTAAGATCTTATCGATCTCACGACCTGCCTCCAGGGCTTCGATAAGTGGGTGGATCCCGAAGATCAGGTTATTCTTTCCCATCAGTCCTTATACCGTATTATATATGTCAGTCTATTCTCTTTGGTTCGTGCCACACGCCCCCCCACATCAATCGGGGCAGTTTCAGACGTGCGCACATAGAGCAAAGATACAAAAAGATAACAGCTCCTACCCGTAGACTCACACAGCCACCTTGCTATCTCCCCTGCAGGCACCTCCACGAGGAGTGATCAGCACCACACGAGCGTGCGACACAGCTCCCCAGTCAAAGCGTAAAGAATAGGCCCCTCTCCTATTATCCGAGCAAGAGCATTCCATTGAAGTAGGTGCTATGAACCTATATAGGATGGCGAAGAAAGCTATATAGCTTTGTGAAGTGACCTATATATAGGTTGTTGCTCTGCGTAGGGATAAAAGTTGTGGACGAGTAGCAGATAAGTTTAGGCTACGTACGTAGCTCTAATATCCACGCACGTGGATATTTGGATTTGCGTGCCTGGTCTTTAAGACTACGTACATAGATGCGGAAAAACCACTACAGGAAGGTGCTTTTTCCTTCACGAGAAGGACACTTTTCCTTCCGCTGGATAAGAGGAATACTTACGACAAGGCGCAGGGCTTGCGTATCCCTTCGGAGAGGTATATCGGGGAGCTGGGCGTGCGATGCCTTAGCTGAATAAATAGAGGTCAGGACTCTGCCGCAACAGTCTCATATAGGTCAGCGGGGAGAGCCATATAGGTCACGGACTCGACCTATATTGGTCGTCACTCGAACCTATATAGGTCGCGTCAGCGATCTATATAGGTTCATAGCACCCCACTCTATAACTACATATACCCTTCCCACTATCCACTTATGAAACAGCATATACAGCAAGCCCCCGACCTCAGGCATCTCATGCACTTCGGTGGGGGCTTGACGCATCAACGTAGAAAGGGGGGAGCTTACCTATAGGCTGTAGCTGATGCTTCCCGAGAGCCAGAAGCCAGGCTGCGGTACGCCAGCGATATCAGCGTACTGCGTGTCGGTGATATTATTCAGCTCGAGGCCAGCACGCAGGTGATTCGTCAGACGATAGTCAAGCTTGAGGTCAAGCGTCGCAAAGGGACTGGTTTGATTGACACGATCCTGATAGCGCAGTGCCCAGAGAGCTTCTATTCGGGAACCGACATTATGTGCGAGCTGTGCCGTGAACTTATGGCGGAGGTAGTTCAGCGCATACTTAGACATCGCGACACCAGGAGCACGATGCTGCTGCGTCATATAGAGGTAGTCAAGACTGAGACGTCCAGCATCACCAAGGAAGGGCAGGTACTCACCAAGACGAAGAGCCAGCCCAGCTTCGAGACCTTGGTTCGTAAGCTCAGCGATATTGTGCGAGGTGAAGACCGTCTCCGTGGGGTCGAACTTCACCCAGTCAATGAGGTTGCTCCCCTTCATCAAGAAGTAAGAGAGGTGCGCCTCTACGTGCGAGGTCTGGTACTTCGCAATAGCCTCGAAGGAGTGGGCATACTCAGGCTGGAGATTGTCTCCATGCTTGTGGACAGGGTCGGTGTACCAGAGGTCGTTCAAGGTCGGCAGACGCATCGAGCGACTCCAGGTAGCGACGAAGCTCCAGCGGTCGAGGGGATGATAGTTCACACTCACCGAAGGGAGGAAGGTATACTTCCCTGAGAGGAGTGTATTATGACTCATAAGCGTCCCAGCGGAGATCAGCCACTTATCCAGCTTGACTGTATGCTCCAGACTGAGGCTGACATTCGTTCGACTACCGAACTTCGTGTAGTAGCTCTCGGGCTTAGCGCGTGGCGTACCGAGCTTATTCCCGATGACCTCCTCATAGCGAAGCTCGCCACCGAGTGTCGTCGTCCCGAGGAGGGAGCTGTAGTTGGCGATGAGCCCAGCGCCATAGTTATTCACGATATGGTGGTTCTGTCCGAAAGTCGTCCCACGCACCAGCTCGAAGCAGTCGTACTCACGATCCCAGTAGACCGTGGGCAGGAGGCGCAGGTGCTCCCCTCCGAGGTCACCACGCAGCGAGGCGATCATACGCTGGGTATGCTCGTACTGATTGGGATACTTAGCCGAATAGAAGGAGTTGGCACCGAACTTCTTCTCATTATAGCCGAGCTGGAGATCCATCTTGTTCTCCGCTGGGAGATTCAGGCGCGTTTGCCAGAGAGCATTATAGATCTCATAGTCGGTATTCGTGCGATAGCCAGCGCTGGAGCGGCGGCTCAGCGAGAGGCTATTCTCCGTCTTGCCCCACGTCATCGCCCCACGGAGCTCTGCACCCACGAGGCGGTGCATACCCGCAGTAGCCTTGGCATAGAGGGAGGTCTCTGCGCTGTGCTTGGTGATGATGTTGATAGCCCCCGAGAAAGCACCCGTACCATAGATAAGTGCCGAGGGTCCACGAAGCACCTCGATACGCTCGATATCCGAGAGATTGATAGGGAAATCGAAGCTTAGGTGCCCCGACTTACTGCTGCTGACATTGATCCCATTGAGGAGGATGACGATCTGCTCGTGTGAGCCGCCACGGATGGAGACATCAGCCTGTACCCCTTGGGCACCGCGCTGTGCGACGTCGATACCCGCTACATAGTTCAGCAGCTCTTGGATACTTCGCGCAGGGGTCTGGGCGATCTCACGTGCCGAGATGACGGTGACGAGTCGCGTAGCTTCATTCAGCGGGGTAGCTGTCTTAGAGGCTGTGACCGTGACCCCCGTAAGCTCCTTGTCGGGCTCACCGAGGTTGTACTCAGGCTCAGACGCAGCTACATTCTGCGCACTGACGGTGGAGGTGTAGGCACAAGCCAGCGCCAGGCTGGTGAGCGTGCCGATGTTGATGATACGATGCATCGTGTTGAAGGCACCGTAGCTCTTGCGCGTCATACGCCGGAAGCGTAGCGCGACAGAGGTCTGCATGTTTGTTTGCTTCATCTGTAGATAAAAGATTGATTAGACGTGGACCTCACCTCGCTTGCCATCACGAAGTAGACACAAGCCGAGGAAGGTAAATAAGCCATTGAAAAGGAGGATCTCGTAGCCGACCTTATAGCCCCATAGGCTCTCCGCTGCCACTGCGACGCCGTAGCTCACAAAGGGAGAGAGGATGCAGAGGTAGGGCGTGAAGCGATCACGTACCGCCCAGCGTGTGAAGAGCCCGAAAGCGAAGAGCCCTAAGAGCGGCCCGTAGGTATAGGAGACTGCCGTGAAGATCGTCTTCAGCAGGGAGCTCTGCTGGATCTGACTAATGAGGAGTACCATGAGAGCGAAGGCCACACACATCGCTAAATGAATCCACCAGCGACGGCGCTCCCCTACCGCATCATCCTCGAGCTTCATACCGAGGAGGTCAGTGCAGACCGAAGTCGTGAGACTGGTCAGAGCCGAGTCAGCATTGGAGAATGAAGCAGCAGTGATACCCAACGTGAAGAAGATCAGAACCCACGGACCTAAGTGCCCTGCAGCGAGGAAGGGCAGGATATCATCTCCTCGCTCAGGCAGGGTCAAGCCATGCGCTGCGCCGAAGTGCAGTAGGAGAATCCCCAAGACGAGGAAGAGATAGTTCAGCGGGAGGAAGCCGAAGCCGTAGGTAAGCATATTCGTACGGGCCTCACGAAGTGTACGGCACGTCAGGTTCTTCTGCATCATGTTCTGGTCCAAGCCCGTCATCACGATGACGATGAAAATACCGCTGACGAACTGCTTCCAGAAGTACTGCGGGCTCATCCAGTCATCGAAGAAGAAGACTCGGCTGTGGGGATCTTCCCCGACCAAGCGCACGATACCCGAGAGGTTAAGCCCCAGTTGCCCCGAGACGACATAGACGATGAGCCCCAGCGTGAGCACAAGGCAAACCGTCTGCAGGACATCCGTCCAGATGATCGTACCCATGCCACCGCGCTGCGTGTAGAGCCAGATGATGCCGACGACCCCGAGGACCGTGACGATATACGGCACACCTATCGGAGCAAAGACGAGCTGCTGTAGGATGAGCGTGATGAGGAAGAGCTTTGCTGCTGCCCCGAAGAGCTTCGAGATGATGAAGAAGAGTGCACCCGTACGATAGCTATGCCGCCCGAAGCGCTGCTCCAGATAGGTATAGATCGAGACGAGCTGCAGACGATAGTAGAGCGGCAGGAGGACATAGGCGATGACGATGTAGCCAAAGAAGAAGCCCAAGACCAGCTGCATATAGCTCATATCCATCTGCTGCACCATCCCTGGCACCGAGACGAAGGTCACACCCGAGATCGAGTCGCCGAGCATCCCGATCGAGACGATCCACCAGGGGGTAGCACGCCCAGCAAGGAAGAAATCCGCATTCGTGCCTCGCCTACGCGTCCAGAAGGTGATCAGGAAGAGGAAGAAAAGATAGAGGACGAAGGTAATCAGCACACCCTGTACCATGATGATAGATGATAGTGGCGACTAATAGTTGTAGTGAACTTCCCAGTCCTCGGGCGTATTGACCTTACCGCAAGCCTCGATCATCTTCATATCGTCCTCAGCTTGACGGCCAATGGTCGTGAGCAGATCACCCGTGATAGCGGCATTGATACCGACGTAGATAGCCTTGTATTGCGTCTCGGGGGAGAGCTGTGCGCGTCCACCAGAGAAGCGAAGGAATGCCCGAGGATTGACCATGCGGAAGACTGCGATAGCCGAGAGGACCTCATCCTCAGTGAGCGGAGTGGAGTTGCCGAGCGGAGTACCAGCGATGGGCTGGAGGATATTCATCGGGATGCTGTAGCTCTTCAGGCGCTTGACGTAGAAGGCAAGCTCGACACGCTGCTCCAGCGTCTCGCCCATGCCGATGATACCGCCGCAGCAGATACGCATACCCACACGGCGAGCGGCCTCAAGAGTAGCTTCCTTGTCCTCCTGCGTATGTGTCGTACATAGCTCACGGAAGTAGCTGGGAGAAGTCTCCACATTGCAGTGGTAGGTCGTCACGCCGCTATCAAAAAGCTTCTTCAGCTGTGGCTCGGTGAGTAGCCCCAGCGAAGCACAGCACTTGAGCTCAGGATGCGCCCGCTTGATGGCGCGGTAGCTGATGCTCATCATATCGATCTCTCGATCGGTCTGGCGACGCCCACTCGCCACGAGCGAGAAGCGCCCGATACCCTGCTTGCGGTTGTAGCTGGCCTGCGCTACACAAGCGCTGGGGCTGACGACAGAGTAGCGCTCTGCAGAGGTCGAATAGTGTGCGCTCTGTGCGCACCACTTACAGTCCTCGGGGCAGTTGCCGCTCTTTGCATTGATGATGGAGCAGGTATCGAATGCCTTCCCCATGAAGTGCTCGGTGATCTCGTGTGCTGCTTGGTATAGCTCCTCCTTGTGAGGAGTGGTAAGCAAAGCAAGTGCTTCCTCTTCGGTGATCTCACCGCCAGCGAGGATACGTGCTTTGATGTCTTGTATCATAGTAGTCTTATCGTGTGATCTTATCGATATATAAAAAGCGCTGTCTCGCTACACACCCGCCTCCTATCGTGGAGTGGGTAGTAGCGAGACAGCGCTGTGTCAGCTGCAGAGAGCTACACTGAGGTAGTCTGCAGGATGTGCCGATGCGGTGGGCTTAGGAGTAGGTGTGAGTGCGAGGAGCAGCTCTGAGAGCATAGCTTCCTCGAGGACTTCGGCCTCCTCACGGCTCCCTTCGGTGGGAGCAAGCGTGCCACATACGGCAGGTGTGGTAGCGAGCGTCGTCGTCTTTGCTGAGAGACGCTCCAGGACGCTTGACGAGAGATGCCCGATGGTGACGCAATGCCCGAGGCTGTGGAAGACGGCTGCGCTACTACGTGTCCAGCGACGGAAGTAGAGACGAGCTGCGCTCAGCGAGTGGGGTTGTGCGGAGTACATCGGAGTGGGTCAGCGTCTTGTGTGGGTTACTTAGCTACGCGCTCGAGCCACTTGACCATAGCAAGCATCGTGATCATCGAGGCAGCGCAAGCACCTACGAAGACCAGCCAGCAAGCCCAGAGAGGCACGCTCGTATAGAGGATACCACCGATGAAGAGGAGCGAGTTCCCAAGAGCCGTAGCTGCGAGCCAAGCACCCTGCATGACACCCTGGAGGTGGGGAGGAGCTACCTTCGATACGAAGGAGAGACCGAGGGGCGAGATGAAGAGCTCAGCAAGCGTGAGGATGAAGTACATCCCGACCATAACCCAAGGCGTGAGGAGCATTTCGTGCTTTGCAGCCTCCGTCATGCCACCGAGCGTGCTCTGATCGGGCAGACCGAGTGAGCAAACCATCAGGAAGACATAAGCCAGAGCAGCGATACCCATCCCGATAGCGATCTTGCGGGGAGCAGAGGGTTCCTTACCCTGATCACGCAGGCGACCGAAGACGTACATCACGAGAGGCGTGAGGCAGACGACGATCAGCGGATTCACCGACTGGAAGATCTCAGCACCCTTAATCACAGTGAAGCCGAGGTCGATCTTGATGACACTCAGGTCGACGTAGTCACGAGCGAAGTACGTGAGCGAGTACCCATTCTGGTGGAAGGACATCCAGAAGAAGATGACGACACCGAATACTGCGAAGAGCGCGTAGATACGCTGCTTGATTTCAGCGGCACTCATCTGTACTTCGTTCTGTGAGGGAGCACCATCCTTACTTGCAACTTCCTTCTTGCTTGGATCGGGGAACTTCTTCTGGTTAATGAGGAAGATCACCATTGATACGCAGATCATCACAACTGCTGCGATAAAGGCGTAGTGGAAGCCACGGTTGAAGACATCAAGGTACTGACCGACGAAGGCCTGAAGGTCGGTGACTTCATTACCCAGCGACACCTTAGTGGCAAGGCTCTGAAGGTTCTCCATAGCCTGTGCTGGCATGTTAGCACCTTCACGCAGGTACTGATGGCAGAGAGCAGGAAGCTCTGCGCTATAGTCGAAGCCATTGTGACCCAGCCACCAGTTACGGATACCTACAGCCATAAAGGGTGCGAAGATCCCCCCGATGTTGATGAACATGTAGAAGATCTGGAAGCCGGCGTCACGAGCGCTCTGATAGCGGGGATCATCGTACATCTGACCGATGAGCACCTGCAGGTTCCCCTTGAAGAGACCATTACCGAAAGCGATGACACCCAGACCGACGCAAGTCAGCGTGAGGTAGAGGGCAAGGTTAGGTACTGGCGTAGGCGTGGGGATAGCGATCAGCACGTAGCCGAGAGCCATGATGACCAGACCAGCGACGATCGTAGCCTTGTACTTCTTCGAGCGGTCAGCGATGACGCCACCGACGAGAGCCAGCAGGTAGATCGAGGCGTAGAAGGCCGAGTAAACGTACCCTGTCGTCTGCTCACTCAGACCGAACTTGGCCGAGATGAAGAGCGTCAGGATCGCCATCATGATGTAGAAGCCGAAGCGCTCTCCCATGTTCGCGAGAGAGGCTGCGATCAATCCCTTAGGATGATTTTTGAACATAAGTTTGGGGTGTTAGGATGAGTATTGTTAGTTGTGATTTTCCGTCTTGATTGGAGGTTTATACAGCAGAGCTCCGCTACTCCTGACGCACATCAAGGATAGCTCCCGTGCGTGTGTCGAAATAGATAGCCGTGGCGGCATTGGGGGTCAGCTGGAGCATCTTAGGAGCTAAAGCTTGAAGGGTACCGAGCTGAGCGAGGCTGACCTGCTCATCGGCAAGCTTACGACCCTCATAGAGGAGCGTGATGCGAGCCTGACCTGGCTGCACATAGACGATGCTATGCTCGAGCATCTTATCCTTCTTGCGCTGGTCCTTTTCGTTGAGCTCTGGAGCCTGCTCCTGCACGGAGATCACGAGGCGCAGCGGTGCACCACTCAGATCATCCGCCTCCGTCATCCCTGCCACTGGGGAGAAACGAGCCAAAGTCAGCTCACCCTCCTCATGTCCCGTGGGGGTGTAGCGAAGGATGTACTCACTGACACGCTCGGTCGTATCCCCGAGGAAGAGACGCTGCGTGCGCTGCTCCTCACGGCGCAGCTGCTCGAGAGCCAGACGCATAGACTCGCCGTCCTTAGGCATATTATCTACGGAGCCCGTGACGATGTTCATCAGATTCTCACGTAGGTCGTAGAGATAGCTCGATGCGATCTCGGCTTGCTTAGCCTTGGAGCCAGCCTGCGAATACTCTCGAGAGAGGGCGGGCTGAGCAGTATCGATCTGCTTCTCAGAGACGACACGAGAGTGACGCTCTTCACTGAGGCTAGCAGGAAGCTCGCCTCCGCCATTGATGGAGAAGAGGACACCCGCATCTGTGAGCTTGACGAAGGGAGCCAGCGTCTTGCGGTCAAAGGAGACCAGATACTGCTGGGTCGAGTCGGGACGCCCTACCGTATAGAGGCGAGCCGAGACAATCTCAAAGGTATGGCGGGGCTTATCTGATGCTTTCTTATTGAGGTACCTATCAGCATAGGCCGACAGAGGTCCAGGGGTATAGGTACGCTCACGTACCGTCACCACCGCTTCGATCTCAGTGCGGGGCAGGCGGTAGACGACCCCATAGTCCGTCTCCTTGGTAGCGTCATAGCGACGCACCTTCGTCTGCGCCCCAAGTTCGGGAGCAGCGAAGAGTAAGAGTCCGAGCAATGTGATCCAGCGCTCTAATCGATACATGTAATGTCTGTATATGAATGAGTGAACTGACAATTCAGAGCAAAACTAATAAAAAAGCGGGGACATTCAAACGGTTAGCCCTCGCAAGGAGCCTTATGCAGGACGGCTTCCGAGGGAGTGACTCCCTCGAAAGCCGTCGCATCTGGAGCGGCAGTTCCCTACCGCTCTCTAAAGAGATGGGCTATTATTCAGCTAGGATATGGATCTCTGAGCCAGAGGCATAGTCCTGTCCGTCGTGAGCGGAGAGCGCTGTAAAGCGCAGATAGCGAGCGCGAACGGGCTTCTTGAGAAGCGCTTCCTTGAGCTTCTTATCACTGCCGAAGGTACCACGCAGGACCTCGGTCCACTGCTTCCCGTCATCACTCACCGAGAGGGCATAGTCCTTGACATCGCCCGTGGTGCTCTCATCCTGACGAGGCAGATAAGTGAGACCAGTGATCGTCTTCACCTTGTACAGATCGAAGTCAATCCAGTGGGGGTGCTTGGGTACGGTGAGCGTCCATACGGTGTGCCACATCGTGTCGGGGCTCTCATCAAGGAGATCCTGTGCCTCATAGCCATACTCTTCACTGCTGCAGAAGACGATGCGGCAGGCAGCGTACTTCATACGACCGAAGGACATGGTCGAGATGAGGCGGCGCTGTCCTTCTGCCCAAGCAGAGACCTCACCACCCTGAGAGAAGTCGATAGGCTCGGTATAGCGCTGAGGACGGCCACGACCGACGGTGTACCAGAGGGCTTCCCCAGGAGCACCGGTGATGACGAGGTCCCCGTGAGGATCTCGCGTGATCGAGGGAGCTACGGGGCCATCAATCTTCGCCTTAGCCTGCTTGACGGCCGAGTCTCCGGGACGGAGCGGACGGATCATCAGGCTGAAGAGCTGCGGAGTGCCGAGGCTCTGAGCGGATACCAGCGGGCCACCCTGACCACAGCTGGCACCACCAAGCCCCGTCGTACTACGGGAGAGTACCAGATGGGTGTCACCAGCAGCAGGGAGTTCGTGGGGATGAGGAGCCATCATCAGCTGCATCGCAGAGTAAGGCAGAGCAGAGCTCGTCATCACGCTATCCGTGAGGAAGAGCATACCACGTCCAGAGGCATTCGTCAGGCTTACCCAGCGTACATCCTCACGGTTAGCCATCGTCTGAGGCTTGGGGAAGGAGACGAACTGCTCGGCTACCTTGCTCTTGTGCTGCTCGATATACTGGCTGGCCTTGCGGTCACCATAGTTATTGATGGGGCCGCGACCGTAGTAGGTATAGTTGTCGTAAGCACGGGGCAGGACGAACTCATAGCCCAGACGACCGAGAGGCAACGCGGGCTTATTCGTCGTCAGGTTCGAGCGAAGCTGGATGCTTCCGTCGGGATACACTCGCCAGATAGCCTGCGATGTGATAGCGAAGTCATTCTCACCAAAGGGATGTGCCTTATCCTCCGTAAGCTCATACTTACCCGAAGCCTTGTGCATCGTGAGCGTAGCGCCATAGGGAGCCTGAGAGCGTACGGTGAAGAAGAGCTCTACCGAGCCGTCGGGGAGCTTAGTGACCTGCTGCTTGAGGACACGGTGCTTGAGGTTGTGCAGACCATTGGTCGTCCAAGCCGAGCGCACCCAGATATCGTTGTCAGCGGGAGCACGGAAGGCCGTGATTCGAGGCCCATTGCCTGGATAGATAACCGTATCACCAGCATAGATGAGTTGGTGGATCGTCCCTTCACGGAGGTCGTACTGCACGGAGAAGTCGCTACCAGCGACCTCATAAACCTCCTTCGTGAGACTCTTCGCACGGAGGCCCTTGCCCCCTTGCAGGGCTTCTCGCTCACGGAGCGACTGCAGGGCGAGCTGCTCATCAGCGGCTACATAGCCCGCCTTAGCCCAAGGCTTGTCGGTGCGCAGACGGCACTCGACCTTGACGAAGTACTCACTATTAGGCTGGAGGTCTGAGGTAGAGAGTGGCAGCGTGACGGTCTCAGCCGTACGAGGAGCGATAGCGGGGAGATCTAGGACGCCCGAGCGCTCCTCTACTCCATCACGATAAAGACTCCAGCGGAGGTCGAAGTCTGCGAGGGAGACGAAGTAGTGCTTATTGAAGACGCGCACACGTCCTGCCATCAGATCCTCGGCTTCGATACCGATCTGCTGATAGACCTTCTTCACCTCATAGTACTGAGGCTTAGGCTGGAGGTCGGCGAACATGATACCGTTCATGACGAACATACCATCATTGGGGAAGTCACCAAAGTTACCCCCATAGGCCAGATAGCGAAGCCCCTCGGGCGTGTAGTTGTATAGTGCTTGGTCTACCCAGTCCCAGATAGCACCACCGCAGATGTAGTTTGAGCTCTCGATAGCCTTCCAGTAGTCCGCCAGACCACCACAGGCATTCCCCATGGAGTGGGCATATTCGGAGATATGGAAGGGGTACTTGATCTTATACTTACCCGTAGCAGCCCCCTCGACCCAAGCGATAGAAGGATACTGATTGGAGCCCATATCGACGATGTCGTTATTGCGCTCATACTGCACGGGGCGTGAGGTATCGACACGCTTCGTAGCCTCGTAGCTCTTGACGAAGTTCACACCAGGGCCAGCCTCATTACCCAGCGACCAGATGACGATGCTGGGGTGGTTGATGTTGGCATGCACCATCTCGAGCATACGAGAGACGTGCTGTGCCTCGAACTCAGGCACGTGCGAGAGCGAAGCCTTGCCGTAGTAGTACTGATGCGACTCGATATTCGCCTCGTCCTCGAGGTAGATACCATACTTATCGCACAGGTAGTACCAGTAGGGAGCAGGAGGATAGTGGGAGTTGCGCACGTGGTTGATATTCGCACGCTTCATCAAGAAGACCTCGCGCTCCATCTGCTCATGCGTGATGGCATGCCCACGGGAGGGATCCGTCTCGTGGCGGTTTGTCCCCTTGAACTTCACGGGCTTATGGTTGACGTAGAAGTAGCGACCAGCGTGCCCGAACTCATCTTGGTCGGCTGGTGTCTCGCGGATCTCGACCTTACGGAAGCCCGTATAGATGGACGCACGATCCAGCAGCGTCTTCCCCGCCTTGTCGTAGAGCTCGGCGACCAAGACATAGCGGTGGGGAGCTTCCGCAGACCAGAGCGCAGGGCTCTGGAGCGTGAGTGTCGTCTCTGCCGTACCGGTTGAGGCGCTACGCCCTTCAGCGGTAGCCACGGGAGCACCACTCACCTCATCGGAGTAGAGAGGCAGTGCATAGAGCTTGTAGCTGAGGCGCAGATCAGGGCGTACCGCCTTCGTTCCTTGGCTTCGTAGCTCAGAGGTGATGCGCAGGCTACCTTCCTTCAGGTCGGAGGTCACATCGGGGATGACCTGCAGGTCACGCAGATGCACCTTCGGTTTAGCGGTGAGGTAGACCGAACGGAAGATCCCTGGGAGGCGGAACATATCCTGCGCTTCGAGGAACGAACCATCACTATTGCGGTAGACCTCTACAGCGATGACATTCTCCTCTCCCTTGGGGCGGAGGTAAGGTGAGATATCGAAGGAGGCGAGATTGCGGGAGTTCTTAGAGAAGCCCACATAGCGTCCGTTGATCCAGAGGTAGAAGAACGAGTCGACCCCATCGAAGTTGAGGAAGACCGCCTTGTCGCTCCACTCGGTGGGGAGCTTGAAGGTGCGGCGATAGGAGCCGACCTCATTGCGGTCACGATAGGTCGTCCATTCCTTGGGAGGAGTACGCATAACCCCCTCGCGCCAGTCATCTGGGCGCACCTTGTGGTAGAAGATGACGGGCTGATTGACGTAGATAGGCGTACCAAACTTCTGCTTCCCGTCGCGCTGGAGGCCGTAGACATTCCAGTTCATCGGTACGGTGACCTCATCCCAAGAGGAGGCATCATAGTCGGCACGGCAGAAGTCCACAGGACGCTCTTCTGGCGTACGTACCCAGTGGAAGCGCCACGTCCCGTCAAGGCTCTGATAGAGGGAGCTGTACTCTGGTAGTACGCGCTCAGCACGGTCCTTCGGGGCGAAAGAGAAGAAGTAAGCGTGGGGTTGCTCCTTGCCAAGAGCATAGTCGGCTGGGCTTTGCCACTCCTTGCCCGTCGGGGCGGTCGAGTGATCATAGCGATAGCCGGGGAGGAGTCGCTGACCAGTCACTGGGCTGGGCAAGGCGAGGGTTAGAGCAGCTGCGAGGCTACTCACGGCGTAGATCTTGTTCATTAGATTGTAGTTCCAAGGGAGATATCCGACGGCAGAGGTGGAGTCCTCCGCTGCGGCTGGAATGCTATGGGCAAATATACAGCTTTGGTGCATATCTACCCAGAGCGCAGTGCCTGCTCCGAGAGAATCACCTCGCCTTTCCTCAAAATGACAACACCAAAGACTACCAAGTAGGAAGTAGAAGTAGCACACAAAAAGCGACAAACCACTGGCTGTATTACTTCAAAACCAAAGAGATATTCTCCCCATGTAGTATTCCTATTCTTAAATCTACGTGCATAGATTTAAGATCCAGGCACGAAAATCTTATCGTCTATGCACGTAGATTTTAGGACTTTGCACGTAGATAGAAGAATTGCATTACTGCTTTGTGGGTTTACCACTACTGCCGAGCAAGATTTTTTGAAGGAAGGAGAAGTTTGCTCCCCAGATAAAATCACCTCACCCCAATACAGAAGCTATTAAGACACCCGAATAGCCCACCTGAAGCACTGGCGAAATAACACCTATGGGAGCGCATTTTTTCGTATCTTTGTCCTATATATAATAATGTAATACCCTACCGTGACGCCATGCGCTCACCGCGGGGACTAATCACACAGATAAGCAATGAGCGAAGAGCTGTTCGATCAAGACCATACCAACGAGAAGGAATACTCGGCCAGTAGCATTCAAGTCTTAGAAGGGCTGGAGGCCGTACGTAAGCGCCCTGCGATGTACATCGGTGACATCGGTGAGAAGGGTCTTCACCACTTGGTGTATGAAGTCGTAGACAACTCAATCGACGAGGCCTTGGCAGGCTACTGCAATGAGATCAAGGTCACCATCCGCGAGGACAACTCCATCGAAGTCCAGGACAACGGTCGAGGTATCCCCGTAGACATCCATGAGAAGGAAGGCAAGAGTGCTCTGGAGGTCGTACTGACGGTCCTGCACGCAGGGGGTAAGTTCGACAAGGGCTCCTACAAGGTCTCGGGCGGTCTGCACGGGGTCGGTGTCTCTTGCGTCAATGCCCTCTCTACCCTCCTCAAGGCTACAGTGCACCGCGACGGCAAGATCTACACGCAGGAGTTCAGCCGTGGTGTCCCCACCACCGAGCTGCAGACTATCGGCACGACAGACAAGACGGGTACGACGGTACTCTTCAAGCCCGACGACACGATCTTCACCAGCACGGAGTACCAGTTCAAGATCCTGGCTACACGTCTGCGCGAGCTCGCCTTCCTCAACGCTGGTATCACCCTCACGCTGACCGATGAGCGTCAGCGTGACGAAGCTGGTGTAGCCCTCACCGAGACCTACTACTCAGAGAAGGGGCTTGAGGAGTTTGTCAAGTACATCGACCGCTCCAAGGAGCACCTCATCGAGGATGTCATCCACATCATCACCGAGAAGCAGGGTATCCCTGTCGAGGTCGCGATGACCTACAACACCTCGTACAACGAGAATGTGTACAGCTACGTCAACAACATCAACACCATCGAAGGGGGTACGCACCTGGCGGGCTTCCGTCGTGGTCTGACGCGTACGCTGAAGAAATATGCTACTGACTCGAAGCTCCTCGACAAGGTCAAGGTAGAGATCACGGGGGATGACTTCCGCGAAGGTCTCACAGCCGTCGTGAGCATCAAGGTCGCAGAACCCCAGTTCGAAGGGCAGACGAAGACCAAGCTCGGGAACAACGAGGTCATGGGCGCCGTAGACGTCGCCGTCAGCGAAGCCCTCGAGATCTACCTCGAAGAGCACCCCAAGGAAGCGAAGATCATCGTAGACAAGGTCATCCTCGCTGCTACGGCTCGCCAAGCTGCACGCAAGGCGCGTGAGATGGTACAGCGCAAGTCCCCCCTTTCTGGTGGTGGCCTCCCTGGTAAGCTCGCCGACTGCTCCTCTAAGGACCCCATTCTCTCTGAGCTCTTCCTCGTCGAGGGTGACTCTGCAGGTGGTACGGCTAAGCAGGGTCGTGACCGTGAGTTCCAGGCGATCCTCCCACTGCGTGGTAAGATCCTCAACGTAGAGAAGGCGATGCAGCACAAGGTCCTCGAGAGCGAAGAGATCCGTAACATCTACACGGCTCTCGGCGTGACCATCGGCACCGAAGAAGACAGTATGGCGCTGAACCTCTCGAAGCTCCGCTATCACAAGGTCATCATCATGACCGATGCTGACGTGGACGGTAGCCATATCGCCACGCTCATCCTGACCTTCTTCTTCCGCAACATGCGCTCGCTCATCGAGAACGGCTACGTGTACATCGCTACTCCTCCTCTCTACCTCTGTACCCGAGGCAAGGAGCGTGAGTACTGCTGGACCGAGCAGCAGCGTCAGGCTTTCATCGACCGCGTCGGTGGTGGCGATGAGAACCGCGTACGCGTACAGCGCTACAAGGGTCTCGGTGAGATGAATGAAGAGCAGCTCTGGGAAACGACGATGAATCCCGAGAACCGCACCCTGCGCAAGATCACCATCGAGAATGCCGCTGAGGCTGATGCGATCTTCTCTATGCTCATGGGTGACGATGTAGCTCCCCGCCGCGAGTTCATCGAGGCGAATGCTACCTACGCTCGCATTGACGCTTAGTCCAGCGCCCCTTATACCTATTATAATAAGAGAAGGCTATCCCTCCGACGGCTCGGATGCCGCTGGAGGGATAGCCTTCGGCTATGATGACGATGACGACTCCTGCCAGCTCCAACGCCTACTACTATATCAGTCCCTCGACCGACCCGTACTACAACATCGCTCTTGAGGACTACCTCTACCGCCAGCTCCGCCCGCTGGACACCATCTACATGCTGTGGGTGAATCGCCCCTCTGTATTCATGGGGCGCTATCAGTGGGCTGAGGCGGAGCTCGATCTCGACTACCTCGAGGAGCATGACATCGCCCTCCTGCGCCGCACATCGGGCGGAGGCACGGTCTACCACGACCTCGGGAATCTCAACTTCACAGCGATAAAGAACGACCACTCGGGCCAAGGCTTCGACCTGAAGGCCTTCCCTACGCCCATACAGCGAGCACTCGCTGGGCGTGGTGTCGTCGTGGAGCGCTCACCCCGTGGCGACCTCCGTCTCGATGGCTATAAGGTCGGTGGAGCAGCTGAGGCAGTGAACCGCTCACGCATGCTCTACCATATCTGCCTGCTCTTCGATGCCAACCTCGAGGAGCTGGAGCGCATCCTGACAGTCTCTCCCGAGGTAGAGGCACGCTCACGTGTCGCCTCAGTGCGCTCACAGGTCACGAACCTCCGCCCAGCACTCCCCGAAGACTATACCATCACCGACCTACAGGAGGATATCCTTGCCGCCCTCCGCGAGGAGCATACGGGGCTCTTCCCGCTCGAATTCAACGCTTCGGTAGAGGAATATATCCGCACGCAGCGTGCTGAGCACTTCGAGCATACTGACTGGATCCATTCGCCGATAGGGCGCGCCAAGACTCCGACCGTATGACGCCATCTGTAAGCCCCGCCCTCCCCTATGTAGACTTCGCCACCTTCCTCCAGCGCCATTTCCCTGGGCAGAAGGTGCAGAAGATCACACTCACGGCGGGCTTCTCCTGCCCTACCCGCGATGGGTCTATGGGCAAGGGAGGCTGTACCTACTGCAACAACAAGAGCTTCAGCCCAAACTACGCGACGAAGCTCAAGAGCATCACCGAGCAGATCGATGAAGGCATCGCCTTCTTCCGCAGGAAGTACCCTGAGATGAAGTACCTCGCTTACTTCCAGTCCTACACCAATACCTACGGGGAAGTGGAAGACTGCATCGCGAAGTACGAGGAGGCACTCCATCACGAAGACGTCGTCGGGCTTATCATCGGCACACGCCCCGACTGCATGCCCCAGCCCCTACTCGACTACCTCGAGCAGCTCTCAAAGCGCACCTTCCTCCTCGTGGAGTACGGAGTAGAGAGTACGTGCGACCGCAGTCTTGAGCGCATCCAGCGAGGGCACAGCTATCAGACCAGTGTCGAGACCATTGAGCGTACCCACGCTGCAGGCATCCTCGTCGGAGCTCATCTCATCCTCGGTCTCCCAGGTGAGAGTCGCGAAGAGATGCTCCAGCATGCCGACCGCCTCTCGCAACTCCCCATCACTACGCTCAAGATCCACCAGCTACAGATCATCCGTGGGACGATCATGGCAGGTGAGTATCAGCGTGACCCATCAGACTTCCACCTCTTCACCGAGGAGGAGTATATCGACCTCATCGTGGACTTCGTTCGCCGCCTCCGCTCCGACATCGTGCTGGAGCGCTTCGTCTCGCAGTCACCGCCGGCCCTACTCTTAGCCCCACGCTGGGGCTGGAAGAACCACGAGTTCACCGCCAAGATACGCAAGGCGCTTACGGCTACGCCCCAAGAGCCCCGAGAGTAAGGGCGCTATCTGAGGAACTTCACCTGCAACCTCTACTGCAAGCATTCCTCACTTTTTCGTACATTCGCTATAGAGGTGCTGGGGAGTCTCCCCACCCTCATCACATTCGTATAGCATACGCACATGGAGCAAACATTTACTATTCCCTATAAGACGCTCGACCGCTCCGAGCTGTCCGAACAAGATCGTCAGCTGGAGGAGCGTGCACTCGAAGTCGCTCAGAAAGCCTACGCCCCCTATAGCCGCTTCCACGTCGGCGCTGCCGTCCTACTCGCTAATGGCGAGATCGTCACGGGCTCCAACCAAGAGAATGCCGCCTACCCCTCGGGGACTTGTGCCGAGCGTACAGCACTCTTCTGGGCTAGTGCCCAGTGGCCCGACGTCGATGTCGAGCGCCTCGCTATCGTCGCTATCAACAGCGCTGGCCGTGTGCCCTTCATCTCGCCCTGCGGCAGCTGCCGTCAGGTGATTATGGAGACCGCCACACGCTTCCACCCCTTCCCCATACTTCTGATGGGTGAGGAGAAGACTATTCTCCTCGAGGACTGCCGCTACCTACTGCCCTTCGGCTTCGACGGAAGCGCCCTTTAGCCCATATATCCTCCCCCTTAACAGACTCTATGCAGCAACGTCAGCACCGCGGGCCTATGCCCTATATCGAGCGTGACACAAGCTGGATGTACTTCAATAAGCGCATCCTCTTAGAGGCCATGCGCCCCGATCTCCCCCTCCTGGAGCGCTTCAACTACCTCGGTATCTACTCCAACAACCTGGATGAATTCTTCCGTGTGCGCGTCGCCTCACTGCGTCGCCTCATCGACTCTGCGGAAGAGCTCCCCACGACCGAGCGCAAGAAAGCAAAGGAGACCCTCCGCACCATCCTCCGACTCAATAGAGAGTACTCCCAGCTCTTCGACGAGACCTTCGCTCAGCTGGTACGCGAGCTCAAGGCTGCCCACATCCATATCATCAATGAGCGGGAGCTCACCAGCAGCCAAGAGGAGGAAGTCTTGTCCTTCTTTATGGACAAGATCAATGGCTTTACCAACCCGATCTTCATCAATAGCCCTACCTTCAACCCCGAGCAGCACCTCAAGGAGTCGCTCTATCTGGCAGTCGTCCTATGGCACGATCAGGAGGAGCCTGAGACGGGGCACGAGGTGGCGCTACTGGAGGTACCCGTGCGCGAGCTTGGGCGCTTCTTCCGTCTGCGTGACGAGGGTGGTGAGAGCTACCTGATGTTCCTTGACGACGTCATCCGCTACTGCCTCCCCTACATCTTCATCGGGCGGGAGTACGTGCAGTACGAGGCCTATACGTTTAAGTTCACCAAGGACGCCGAGTTTGAGATCGAGCAAGACCTCCGCTCAAGTGTCATCGAGAAGGTCTCCCGTGGTGTCAAGCGCCGTAAGCGCGGCGAGACCGTGCGCGTCGTCTACGACCAAGCCCTCTCACCCGAGATCCTGCGTAAGCTCAGCGCTATGGCGGAGCTCAACTTCCGCGACACACGTATCGGCGGAGGACGCTACCACAACATGCGTGACCTGATGGACCTCCCAGACTGCGGGCGCAAGGGACTTCGCTTCCCCAAGCAGCCCCCGCTGCAGATGAATGAGTTCCACTACACGCAGAGCATGATCCACCAGATCATGCACCAAGACCGCTGCCTGCACTTCCCCTATTACAGCTTCGATCACTTCCTCCGCCTTCTACAAGAAGCCGCGATCAGCGAAGAGGTCACCGAGATACGCATCTCCCTCTACCGAGTGGCGCAGAACTCCAAGGTCGTCAAGGCGCTGACCACAGCAGCGCAGAACGGCAAGCGCGTCACCGCCGTCGTCGAGCTCTTAGCACGCTTCGACGAGCAGTCGAATATCAACTGGGGGAAGAAGATGCAGGACTTCGGTATCAACGTTGTCCTCGGGCATGAGAAGCTGAAGGTCCACTCGAAGCTCGTCTACATCCGCACGAAGCATGGGGGCATCGCCTGCATCGGGTCGGGCAACCTCCACGAAGGTACCGCTCGACTCTATACCGACCTCATGCTGATGACCGCACATAAGGGCATCGTACATGACGTGATGCAGGTCTTCGACTTCATCGAGCGCCCCTTTATCGCCCCGCACTTCCATCACCTGCTGGTCGCACCCAACGATATGCGCCAGCCACTCTACAACCTTATTAATAAGGAGATCCGCTTGGCTCGAGCTGGACAGGAGGCCTACATACGCCTCAAGCTCAATCACATCGTCGATGAGAAGATGGTCGCCAAGCTCTACGAAGCCGTGACGGCTGGCGTGCGTGTCGAGCTCTGCCTGAGAGGCAACTGCTCCCTCCTACCTGGTGTACCAGGCTATAGCGAAGGGCTCTTCATCAATGCGATCATCTCACGCTACCTCGAGCACTCCCGCATCTACGTCTTCGGTGGAGGTGGAGAGCCGAAGTACTACATCGGCTCGACCGACTGGATGACGCGCAACCTCGACCGCCGCATCGAAGTCATGACTCCCGTCTACGACCCTGCCATACAGCGTGAGCTGGACTTCATCATCTCAGCAGGGCTGAGAGATACCGAGCAGGGCTACTACGTCCAAGGGGAAGCCGTGCGCCCACGTCGCGATGACTTGGGTCCCGATGAAGCCCCCTTCAACTCCCAGCAAGCACTATACAAGTACTACGAAGCAAAGAAGAACAAAGAGAATAATGGGTAAGTCTCACTATGCCGGTATCGACATTGGCTCCAATGCCGTCCGCCTACTCATCAAGTGCCTCAACGAGCCTGGGAGTGCCGAGCCACTCTCCAAGGTCCAGCTGGTACGCGTCCCCCTACGCCTCGGTGAAGATGCCTTTGTCGATGGGCGCATATCAAAGAAGAAGGGTAAGCAGCTCGTCAGCCTCATGAAGGCCTACCGCGAGCTGATGGAGATCTACGAAGTCTCTGCCTTCCGTGCCTGCGCCACCTCTGCTATGCGTGATGCCGAGAATGGCGCCGAGCTCGTGGAGAAGATCTACGAGAAGACCGACATCCGTATCGAGATCATCGATGGTAGAGAGGAAGCTCGCCTGATCTCTGCCGACCTCATCCGTTCGCTAGCCACCCAGACCGAGGATACCTTCCTCTACGTCGACGTCGGTGGGGGGAGTACGGAGCTCAACCTCGTACGTGGTGCAGAGCTCATCGAGTCTCGCTCCTTTGATATCGGTACGATCCGCCAGCTCAGCGGCAAGGTGCGTGACGAAGAGCGCAACTCCTTCGGTGACTACGTGCGTACCCTGCGCTCTACCTATGGCACCCTACGCCTTGTCGGTACAGGGGGGAATATCAATAAGCTCCTTCGCCTCGGCGCCCCTTCGGAGCGTGCCAACGTAAACAGCCTCCCTGTCGAGAGCCTCCAGCGTGTCGCCGACGAGCTCCGGCAGTACACCCCCGAGCAGCGTATGCAGCTCTTCCGTCTCAAGCCTGACCGTGCTGAGGTCATCGTCCCTGCGGCAGACATCTTCCTCTTAGTCGCCTCGATTACCGAAGCGACGGAGATCATCGTCCCCACGAAGGGACTTGCCGACGGTATCGTCGACTCTGTCTGTCCGATCCTGCCATAGCGCTACCCAAGGCGTATTTCCCCACGACGTCCGTCGCCCTCCACGCTCACTACAGCGGGAGGGTGACGGACGTACTCTATATATAGAGGTATAGCCTTAGTAGCATAGCGAAGTGAAGCAGTACTGGTCACGAAGGCAACCAGTACTGGTAGCACATACTGACCAGTACTGATCCATCACGCGAGCAGTACTGGTCAACACAGCGACCAGTACTGGTTCATTTTTCACCCTCGTAATCATCTCACTCAAAGCCCCCTACAAAGGCATATCTTCATCCATAAAGAAGCGCCCGAGCTCACCACGCAAGCTCTCCCCTTGAAGCCTTTAGGTTATTTAAATATTTGTCTTAACTTTGCTGTGTCTTACGAGTATACCCGAGGGCATTATGCTGGTGAAGCGCACCAGTCTGGACCCAGGGTAGTAAGGGAAGCCGGTGTGAATCCGGCGCAGTACCCGCTACTGTAAGTCACTCCCTATCTGCAGCTCCCTATGGGGATGATGGATAGGCTCCTCCTACGACGGAAGGACCAACGAGCTCTTCACCGAGCATCTTGGCAGACCTTCGCCACTGAGTACGAAGCTACTTGGGAAGGATCGTAGGAATGAGAAGTTAGGGTGATAAGCCAGGAGACCTGCTCATGAGATCCAATGTGTCAATCTCGGGAATAAGATTGGGAAGACATTGCTATGAGACGCTCCTCCTGATGGTAGCTCTCTCCGATGTGTGCACCTTCACCTACCCCACCCGACGGACCGCCCGTCAGCGCTGGTAGTGAAGGAAGTCTTTCTGCCCCGCTCTCCGAGACGCGCAGTGGCTTCCAGATATTGAAATGTGTCGTGCGTATCACTTCGCCCGCAAGGACGAAGCCGGAGAGAAGGTCACCTCATCAGAATATCCCCCGATAATCTTTTGAACATCCTGCAGCTGTGTGCCCCTATCGGGTCGTACACAAGCCCGCTTGTGACAAGTAGGACAAGGCTCTACTCTGTCTGGGATCTCTATGGGTCTGGTACTCGCAGGGGTCTTTCTTCATGTTCCTCCAACCTATCCAAAACCGCCCCTGCCCCCCATAGGGCCAGCCAGGGATACCTCGCTGGCTGCACCACCTCGATCCACACGCCGACCATGTTAGGTGCACGGCTCGGTCTAAGGCTCGTCACAACTCCCCTCGGGGAGATGTGGCCTCAGCTTTGGCCGTCGCCGGCCCCAATATCTTGCTTGCCCCGTACGTCTCTCTACCGAAAGAGCTGAGAGCAAGAGCAGTCATGCATACTACTTTAGGGTCTATGTGAGGTATCACTACCCGTAGTCCCATCCGAATACCATGGAGTCCTTACTCCTCATCCCTTCCGCACCCTCATCTCAGCATCCGCTTCACGACGGAGGCTACTCGCTATGCGCTCTGCAATTGCTTATCTACCGATTTTGCGTTACTTTTGCAGCCGAATGCGTACGCCTATGGTGTGCGTTACATGGTCGCCCAGATGGTGGAATGGTAGACACGAGGGACTTAAAATCCCTTGACCAATAGGTTGTGTGGGTTCGAGTCCCACTCTGGGTACAACTGACGAAAGTCATTGATAAATCAGAATAAACCAACGAACGAGAATACCTACTATCCACTGACCCACTGATGTTATAGAGGCTCCCCTAAAACACAACAACGTATAGGACTTTTCTCCATCAAGGAGCTCATTAATGTAGAGTCTAAACTTCTGTATGGGTATTTGCGCATGCGATTAACAAGTATTTTCACCAACTCAAACACAGATAATAGATAATATTACAGCGACTTACAGAAGCGTAGTACCCCTCATCGACAATAGCGCTGGGAACGGAAATGATTCGCAAATGCTGTATCTAAGAATAGCCATCTTGATCACATCATCGGTATCGCCACAATCCTTTTATTCGTGATAATGAACAATGAAAGCATTTAATTCATAGTATTCATAACCCTCTCTTCGTGTGTTTCAGGTATTCCTTCTTCAAAGGACAGTTTCTAAACAGAAAAGTAGACTCCCTTGGCTCTTGACTTATGAGAGTCTTTCTCTATTGCAAGCCCTCCAAGAGAGCAAAGACAGGGAGACTAGCAGATCTCTATAAATAAAGTATACTTTATACACCTAATAGGTAGGCTCAACAAGCAAAAAATAGAGCACACTACTAGTGAGTTTAGTATATCCCAAGAGATTCATATAATCAAATAGATGAAAAGTACAAAACAAAAAGAGCTCTTTGAAACGATCAAGCTACAGGCTTGGAATATTAGAGTACTTCCCACCATACAGGGAGTCTACAAGGATCTTTTTCAGTTTGCTTACGAGACAGGAGAAATCAAAATGTCTGATGGACATGCAATAAAAGTCCGCAGTATCAGACATCATAGAGATCAGGAAGATATTTTTTCGGGAGAATTTATCTACTACTCAACGGAGAACGAACTAGAGGTATATGATGTGCAAGGAGATAAAGTGGAATACACTCAGCTGAGTGAAGGGCTATATTTATCCCCCAAGACGGCACAATTCTATTTCGTCCCTAGCGTACATAGGTTATGTACCGAAGTCAAAAGCTCAAAGAAGGAACGCATACCAAGTGGAATCATAGAATCTTATCTAAAGAAGGTACTAAATCTGTATATAGAAAATAAAGGGATACTCAATGATCACACCGGGCACGTAACTCCCGTTACTGATGTAAATACAATAAAGGAGATTCTATCACGAACAGATATTATTGAGATCAGAGCCACTATAAGCTACACTAATGATGATCAGACGGAAGATTACGAAAAGCTATTAGATCGCAATGCTCGGGAAATGAAAAGTGCGACTATAGATATAAGTGCAAAATCTCAAAGAGATGTACCTTTGCAACCCAAAGGCACCATTATGGAAGGTGCCTTGCGGCTAGCTCAACAAAATGGGTCTGCCGTGGTTAAGTGTAAGTCTAGTATAGGACAAACCAAAACATACAGTACAAAGAAGTTCCCACTCATCGAAGAGTTCATGGAGCCAAGTGAAATAATGTATAAGCGAATCTCAGATTGGTTACTTTCTAAATTCAGAGATAAAGAAGAATGATACTTAGCGCAAAAGAGAAGCTTGGATGGAGGGGTATGTTTAGAGTACTTAGATGTACCCGATGGAAGTCTGACGTAGTCTGGTCTCTCCTGATTACAGTGTCCATCTTCCTAATCCTATCTCTAAGCTGGAACTGTGATTGGATAGGTCTTCTTGATAAGATCACTCAATCTTTACTCAGTATCTATGGTGGACTACTAGGGGTATCTATAGCCGCATATGCGCTCCTGCTTGGAATGCCACACCTCAGAAGAATTATGGGCATTATCCTACCTGGAAAATCAAGTTCTCTTTATGCGCAGACGTACGCTCAGTTCACCCTGTATCTACTGTTTCAACTTCTCTCTTTATTGGGAGTATTTATCACCTCGATACTATTAGATCCAAAGACTATAGCACGAAGTACTACTGGCTGTGTATGCATTGACAAGGCTATGAACGCTTTAGTACTTTTTACTATTCTTTTCTCCTTCATCTATCAAGCTATGTTAATGAAGGATTCCTTCATCCTTATCTATAATGGGGCAATCTATATAGAAGCTACATCAGAAAGAGAAGAATAGTCAAATCACAAACATACTCTGATAGCGTCCTAGACACTAGTTTTCACTGAGCTTTATCTGAACTTCACAAAAACAATAGAGAATAGTTATCATCAGCTCTACTCAACGACACCTATCACCCATGCTTCCCACCCATTGTATGTATCTACACATCACTCTCAGCTCGTAGAAGAGATATCCCCAAAAACACGCAAAACAGATGCCGTAATGAGGAAAAGCAAGCATCTCAGGTGCGAGCATAAAGATTGAGTGCAAGATACAATAACCCATCCTCATATCTCCAAAGGAAGTCATATCAGCTTCATTGCCGGTATGGCTTTTCATTAGCATCTACCCTATGCGCCCCCGATTCCTCACACTTGCCACATTCTTCTCAATAAGTAGAATAGATTACCACTATAGGTATAGCCACCGATAAGAAGCCCCTACGTAAATCAATGATTTGCGTAGGGGCTATTCTTGTAGCGGACGATGCCATTTATCCCTAAGGTACACACTATCCAATCGCATAGATTCGATAGCTTCCGACAAATAAATCCAGCCACTTTATTCCATCCTTAGACTCCTATCAGCAGGCAGTTTATTTCGCTCCAGCACCCCGACATATCGATTCTATAAATACACACATAGATATAGACTATCAAACTAAAGGCTCATTATCAGGGTTATTGGGCCTCTCGGGTAGTAGTCCACTCACTCGTTTGCTCTATCTTTGTCCGAACCGGATCCATCCGACGAAATTATCATTCTCACCCTCTCATCGACCCTATGCCGACTGAGTCCCCAAAACCCAATTTCTTCGTACGAGCCTTCCGCCTCTATCGCGATGGCTTCCGAGGATTGACCCCGACAAGCAAGAAGCTTTGGCTCATCATTGCGCTGAAGCTCTTCATCATGTTTGCTATCCTGCGCGCCTTCTTCTTCCCTAACCACGTCAAGCAGCAGGCCAAGGAGCAGCATATCGAGCGATCGGAGTTCGTCGGTGACGAGCTCCTTAATCGTCGTGCGCCAGGCGATACCGTCGCCCGATGACGCTCCTTCTCTTCATGCGAGATAAACATATCAAACTCTAATAACTATTTACAATGGATCTAGAATCTTTAGTTTCATGGTCGCGGGCACAGTTCGCCCTGACGGCCATGTATCACTGGCTCTTCGTCCCGCTGACCCTCGGCCTGGGGGTCATCATGTCACTGGCTGAGACGAAGTACTATCGCAGCGGTGATGAATTCTGGAAGAAGTCCACGAAGTTCTGGCAGAAGCTCTTCGGGATTAACTTCGCTATCGGCGTAGCTACGGGGATCATCCTCGAGTTCCAGTTCGGGACCAACTGGTCAAACTACAGCTGGTTCGTCGGTGACATCTTCGGTGCGCCCCTCGCTATCGAAGGGATCCTCGCCTTCTTTATGGAGTCGACGTTCATCGCCGTGATGTTCTTCGGTTGGGGGAAGGTCAGCAAGGGCTTCCACTTAGCCTCCAGCTGGCTCACCATCATCGGGGCTACTATCTCAGCTGTATGGATCCTCGTCGCTAACGCTTGGATGCAGAATCCTCAGGGTATGGTCTTCAACCCCGAGACGATGCGCAATGAGATGAGTGACTTCTGGGCTGTAGCTCTCTCGCCCACGGCTATCATCAAGTTCCTCCACACGATTACCTCGTCTTGGACGCTCGGTACGTTCTTCGCACTCGGTATCTGTGCTCTCTATCTCCTGCGTAAGCGCAACGTAGAGTTTGCTCGTCGCAACCTCAAGATCATCGCCCCCTTCGGTTTCGTTGCTGCTATGCTGACGGCTATGACGGGTCACAGCTCGGCTGTCGACGTCGCTACCAATCAGCCTATGAAACTCGCTGCCATGGAGGCTATCTACGACACGGGTAAGTGTACCAGCGAAGGCTGCACAGAGGATGGCGAAGGCATCGGCCTCGGCGTCATCGGCCTACTCAACCCCGATAAGCAGCTTCCCGATGATGGCAAGCCCTCACACATCTTCAACATCGAAGCCCCCCGCCTCCTCTCTTACATGGTCGCTGGCACGGGCACGCACTACGTACCTGGCGTGATCAACATCCTCGAAGGTGGCTACCGTCAGCCCGATGGGAAGATCGCCATCTCTACGGAGGAAAAGATGCGTCGTGGTCGTATCGCTATCGATGCCCTCAATGCCTTCCGTGCCGCTCGCAAGGCTGGGGATAGCATCTCCGCTGAGCAGCACCGCACTGTACTGATGGAGAACTTCCCCTACTACGGCTATGGCTACTTCACCAGCAAGTATGAGACGGTCCCCAACATCCCGCTGACCTACTACTCCTTCCGTGCCATGGTCGGGCTCGGTGGTGCCTTCCTCCTACTCTTCCTCATCCTGACGTGGTATGCCTACAAGCGTAATGAGAAGCTCGCCTCTACTCGCTGGCTCCTCTGGGCAAGTATCATCCTCACTCCTCTGGCATGGGTAGCCAGTGAAGCCGGCTGGGTCGTCGCCGAAGTGGGTCGTCAGCCCTGGACTATCCAGAACCTCCTGCCCGTCCATGCAGCTATCTCGAAGATCGAAGCTTCGTCGGTGATGATCACCTTCGCACTCTTCTTCCTGCTCTTCACGATCATGCTCGTGGCTGAGATCAACATCATGCGCAAGGCCATCAAGCAGGGCCCTGATCAGCACTAAGCCCCACGAAGTCATCTAATCAAGCTAAGCAAACGATTTATTATGGACTACGCATTCTTCCAAGAATACTGGTGGCTCTTAGTCTCCGTCCTCGGTGCTCTCCTCGTCTTCCTGCTCTTCGTGCAGGGGGGCCAATCGCTCTTCTTCAGCATTGGCAAGGAGCAGCTCGACCGCAAGCTCCTCGTGAACTCTATCGGCCGTAAGTGGGAATTCACCTTCACTACGCTGGTCGTCTTCGGCGGTGGCTTCTTCGCCTCCTTCCCCCTCTTCTACTCGACCAGCTTCGGCGGTGCCTACTGGGTGTGGATGCTTATCCTCTTCTGCTTCATCATCCAGGCAGTCTCCTACGAGTATCAGAATAAGAATGGTAATGTGCTCGGTAGCCGTACCTACCAGACGTTCCTCTTCGTCAATGGCCTCCTCGCTCCGATCCTCCTCGGCGCCGCTGTATCGACCTTCTTCACGGGCTCAACCTTCATGGTGAACCGCGAAGCTATCGCGGACCTCTCTGGTGCCAGCCAGGTCATCTCCGAGTGGCTCCCCTACAAGGGTATCCAGCTCCACGGCCTCGAAGCAGTGCTCAACATCTGGAATGTTGTCTTCGGCCTTGCCGTCTTCTTCCTCGCACGTACCACGGCGCTCCTCTTCTTCATCAACAACATCGATGATGAGACGATCTACAAGCGCTCACGTGGTGCACTCGCTTGGAACGCCGCTATCTTCCTCATCCTCTTCCTCGCCTACCTCTTCTTCCTTCTCACGAAGCAGGGCTTCGCTTACGATCCCGCTAACCCCGAGGTCACCTATCTCGTGGACTACAAGTACTGGAAGAACCTCATCGAGATGCCCGCAGTCTTTGCGATCTTCTTCATCGGGGTGGTGCTCGTGCTGGCAGGTATCCTGCTGACGCTCCTCAAGGAAGGCTTCCGCAAGGGGATCTGGTTCGAAGGTATCGGCGTCGTCCTCACGGCACTCGCCCTCTTCCTCATCGCTGGGTGGAACAATACCTCCTACTACCCTGCCTACAGCGCAGATATGCCCGAGCTGATCAACCACTCGCTGAATATCCGCAATAGCTCCTCGAGCCCCTTCACTCTGAAGACAATGAGTTTCGTATCGCTAATCATTCCCTTCGTCTTAGCGTACATCGTCTACGCTTGGCGTGCGCTCGACCTGCATAAGATCACGCGCAAGGAGATGCTCGACCCAGACGGACACAACTATTAGTCCGCTGCTCGGGTAGCTACTCGATCTAAAAGAAGCCGTCCCCCAAGCAACTCCGGTTGCTTGGGGGACGGCCTTTATAAGAGCAAGCGACTAAAGGGCGGTCGGGATAGCAGGTGCTGGGACTCCTTCACCCAAGGTCTTTGAGGCGACCTCCACTAAGAGGCGATCATAGAGTCCTAAGCTAAGGAAGGACGACAGCGTAGCTGCTCCACCCTCAATGAGAAGCGAGAGAATGCCCTCTTCATATAGGCGATGGAGGAGCTGCTGTGGCTCGATACGCTCTCCGCTAAGAGGCAGATAGCGCACACCCTCACGAGGCTGAGGCACACCCGACCCCTCGAGGTAAATCACCCACGTTGGGGCAAGACCATCCGTGAAGAGGCGAAGCGTCGGAGGCAAAGCCAGCTGCGGGTCTAAGACCACACGGATGGGTGACAAGCCGTACCAGAGGCGATTCGTCAGCTGCGGGTCATCAAGTAGAGCCGTCCGGTAGCCGACGAGTATAGCATCGTGGTGCATACGCTCGCGATGGATCTCCCGCTGGCGCAGGGGCGTACTGAAGAGGACGGGAGCCTCCGTATTATTCTTCCGTGAGCGATCGATGAAACCATCGAGGCTCTGCGCCCACTTCAGCGTCACCAGCGGGCGGTGCTGGGTATGCGCTGTGATGAAGGGGGCATTGAGGCGAAGGGCTTCGTCAGCGAGGACTCCAACAGTGACTTCTACCCCCGCCTGACGAAGGCGCTCCAGTCCGCTACCCGCTACACGAGGGAAGGGGTCAGGGATGGCGACGACGACACGTGGGATGCGCTCTTGGAGGATGAGATCCGCACAGGGAGGCGTCTTCCCGTAGTGCGAACAGGGCTCCAGCGTCACATAGATCGTTGACTCGGGGAGCAAGTCGCGCTCCCTCACCGAGCGGATAGCCATCACCTCAGCATGGGGCTGTCCACTGCGGTGGTGGTAGCCCTCACCGATGATACGGCCCGAGTGCACGACGACGGCACCGACGACGGGATTGGGGGAAGTATAGCCCGTACCGAGGGCCGCCAGATCAAGTGCACGGCGCATATAGCGCTCATCATCTGTCATCTGTATTCGTTATATTTGCTTATATGGATACGATACGATCATTCGAGCAGGAGGCTCTAGAGTGTCTCACGGCACTCTACGAGCCCTCGGAAGCACGGGAGATAGCCCGCCAACTCCTCGAGGAGGTACGAGGCTGCACCCGCACGCAGCTACTGCTCTTGAGCAAAGATACGCTTTTATCACCCGCAGAGTGCGCCCGTCTGGAGCGCATGCTGCACGACCTCTCCGCTGGTACTCCCCTACAATATGTATTAGGCTATGCTTACTTCGCAGAGCATCGCCTCACGGTCGCCCCTGGGGTACTCATCCCGCGCCCTGAGACGGAGGAGCTGATCGAGCTGATCTTACAGCACCCCGAGAGCCGAGCTTCGCAGCGCTTGCTCGACGTCGGTACGGGGAGTGGCTGTATCGCCTATGCCCTCACGGCCGCCCTTCCCGAGGTGAGCCAAAGCGTAGCGCTCGAAGTATCCAGCGAGGCCGCACCTATTGCCGAAGCCAACTTCGAAGCTCTGCGCAAAGCCACGGGACGCGAAGTCTATCTGTGGAAGCACGACCTCTTTGCGCTCCTTGAGGAACATACTCCCCCGACGCCTCCGCTGGATCTCATCGTAAGTAATCCACCCTACATCCACCCCGAGGAAGCCGAAGAGATGACGCCTCAGATCCTGCTTCACGAGCCGCACTTAGCTCTCTTCGCTCCCGAAGCCTCCCCCATCGCCTACTATATCGCCTTGGCAGAGCTGGTAGCTCAAGGCTATCTCCGCTCAGGAGGAAATCTGTGGGTCGAGCTGAATCCGCTCTACGCTATGGCAACAGAGGAAGCGATGCTCGAGCGTATCGGGAGGCAGCACGCCAAGACCAAGCTCATCCATGACCTGAGTGGGAAGGTTCGCTTCCTCCACCTCACCTACTGCCCCGCCGAATGATCCAGAAGAAGAAAAAGGAGCTTACTCCCGAAGAAGCCTTCTCACGCCTCGCCTCCTACTGCGCCTACGCTGAGCATTCCGCCCAAGAGGTACGCAAGAAGTGTCGGGGCTGGGAGCTCTCCGACGAGGTGTGTGACGCCCTCGTCGAGCGCTTGGAGCAAGAGGGCTACCTGAACGAGGAGCGCTTTGCCCGAGCCTTCGTGCGAGACAAGTACCGCTTCAACGGCTGGGGACCGCTTCGCCTGCAGGCTGAGCTCCGTCGTCATCGCATCCCCTCGCGCCTCATCGACGCCGCTATCGAGGAGCTCGAGGAGGAAGAGATGCAGGGTGAAGACCAACTCACCGCCCTCCTCGAGCGCAAGTACCACTCCCTCCCCGCTGGGCTTGAGCCACGCAAGATCTATGACCGTCTCACACGCTTCGCCCTCTATCGGGGCTATCCCTATGAGGATGTGCGCGAGGCGATCAGCGAACTCCTCTCCGACCTCTCCGATGAGCTGGGCGACGACTAAGCGCATCGGTGCTTTCCTTACCGACCTCATCTTTCCTCGTACCTGCGCCATCTGTCGGGTGCGTCTCGCCGAGCGGGAGCACTGCGTCTGTATGGAGTGCGCCACGAAGCTCCCCCGCCATGCCCCCGCCTTCGTGCATGCCGACGAGCGCCTTCTTGGCTCACCCCTGATCCGAAGCCTCTCCGCCCCCTTCATCTACCAGCACGCCAATCCTACCTACGACCTCATCATCGCCCTCAAGTACCGAGGCTATGGTGAGGTCGCGGACTTTGTCGTGCGCACCGCCCTCACCGAAGGGCAACTTGTCCCCCAGCCTGGCGACATTGACCTCATCCTCCCCGTCCCGATCGAAGGCACGCGCCTCGAAGCCCGTGGCTACAATCAAGCCTCCCTCCTCGGCGAAGCCCTCGTACGGCACTACGGCGTCCCCTGCTCGGAAGGCTACCTCCTACGCCATCGGGGCAGTCACTCACAGACGGCGCTGGACCGTGACGCACGCCGTGAGAATGCTCAAGCGGCCTTCTACCTCACCGACAAGACGGAGCGCCTTCAGGAGCTACGGGGCAAGCGTATCCTCCTCGTCGATGATCTGGTGACGACGGGCTCCACACTCCTTGCGCTCACCGATCTCTTGGAGCAATGTGGCGTCAGCGAAGTCCACATCTTCGTCGCCGCCGTTGCCATCCGCTAAGGGGTGAAGGCACCCCAATCCACAGCACTTAAAGCGAAGCCCCCGACCGCACTCCTCTCGGAGGATGCGGTCGGGGGCTACTATTCTGCGTGTTGGCGCAGGAACTTAGATCCCTACGTGGCCTTCACCAGCTCCTGGAGTGGGCGAAGTGCCGCCTTCTTCCTTGGGCTTCGTACCCTTCTTCTTGGTGGCAGTGGCGTAAGGCACATCCAGCACACGCTCGGCACGCTCGAGGCGAACGCCCTTGAGAGCGGTCTTCACCTTGACGCGAGGCGTGTAGATGACCTTGGCCTTGTCCACGAGTTCGACCCCGACCTTATCGGCTGAGGCGACACCCGAACCCGTCTTGGCGGTGATGCTGGGGCGGAAGGTCCCGAGGTCGCCGCAATCGACACTCTTAGCATCTTGCAAGAGGCGGATGAGCACCTTCGCAGCGCGGTCAAAGACCGCCTTAATGTCGGCCGAGGAGACGGTCGTCTCGTCCGCAACGAGCTCAATGAACTCCTCGAAGGTCACATCTGACTGCAGGTGGATGGCGGGGTACCAAAGCGTCTTACTGGTCTTGCCGAAGCCAGCCTTTCTTTCGACGGCTTTAATCTTAATCATGATGGTAATAATTAGTGGTTAAAGAATGCTTTTCTGCCTGGTTTAGACAGGGTGTTTACCCAGCAACGAAGGTATGAATATTTCCGTATATACGCAGATAATTTTTCGTATATGCAGAAAAAAATTTCCGTATATGCGAAAATAATTTTCTGCATATACGGAAATTTCCCGCCCTATATACGGCCTACTATTCCTTTGGTTTTTCCGCTGGCACAGGCGTCGCTCCGAGCTCCTTCAAGGCTGCAACTAACTCATTAAACTTTTCCATTGCCTCGTCAGGCTCTACTTCTTCCCACCAATACCAATAATTATTAACATATCTCTTATCAGGCTCTTTATATGAGGCATTGGTCAGAGTCTCTTTGATTGTTTTTTGCAGAGTTGGATTTAGGTTACCTTCTCCCTCATGATGGCAACCAAACCCGACGCATACATTTCCAGTCTCGACTTTAAGTTCAATCAAAGCAAGAAATGAAATGTTATTAAGCTGGTAGTAAATACCAACCCTAAAATAATCAGTCTTTTCGTCAACAAAGAGACATTCTTCACCCCAGCGCCTCGTAATATCCACACGACAATCCCTTACGCACGGAGTCCCGAGTAGTCGCCTTGCCGTGAGAGTAAGATCCTTCAAGGTCTTAAATTCAGGCATTAAAACTTTCTTTATCTGTGAATCAGATAAGTTCTTTAGTTCCACCTTCTCCTTCTCGGCTATATACACCTTTAGCCACTCCTCCATATTGATTTGATGACTGTTCATGAACGTCATTTTTAAATAGTCTAAATACTGTGCGACCCCACTGCGAAGTAGCTTTTCTTTTTCTTGCTTGTTGCTTTCAAGAGCATCAAGAAACTTCTGCATCCAAGGGATAATATCCTCAGCGTAAGAGAGTTGCTTATACCTATCCCCAAACTCCTTTTTATCATACTTACCCCACGTTTGCGGTGAAGGCTCCAGACCTGCCCTATCGAATAGATATAGGATATAGACCTTCCCAAGGTCATCCTTGAGGCCTTTCTTGCACTTATCTATATATTTCTCAAGCTGCCGTCCTTGTTCTACCGCTCCACAGACCTTGTTTTCAATGATGATTGCGTACTCACCCTCTTCTTGTATAAGTCCATCAATGCGATGTTTCTCCGCTGTAATCTTGGGCTTAGACATCGTTGGAGAAGCGAAGCCTCTAACTTTTTTAAGGTAATTGAAGAAATGTTGTCGGGCTGGCACGTATTCTAGTAAGCGCATCAAGAGGCGCGTATGAGCATTCTCATTGACTCCCACCTCTTCCAAGATATTGTAGAAGAAGGGAAGCTCAGCCAGCTTCTGCTCTCGCTCCTTACGGTACTTTTCGACCAGATCTAAAAGGTCCTTAACTTCCTCTTGCGTCAATGTCTTGCTATCTTCTTCCATACTTGAGTAACGACTTGGGGAATATGAATGCCTTGGGCTTGCGGAGTAAGCCGCGGGGCTATTCGGCGATGATCTTCGTCAGATAGAGGTAGACGGGATAATGGTCACTATAGCCCCCCTGGAAGCGACCCGAGGAGAAGGTGCGGAAGGGATAGCCCTTGAAGTGCCCCGTCTTCTGCGTGAGGAAGTCCGCATTGAAGATATAGCCGTAGTTCCCCGTAGCCTTGTCCTGCTGGAGGTGCAGGCGATCAGCGGGCCCACCGATGAGGTTGGGCGTGACGACGAGGTTGTCAAAGAGATTCCACACGTCACGATAAGCGAGCGTGCCACGGCCCGAAGAGTAAAGGGCTGCCATAGGGTTGAAGAGGTCGGTAGGCGCCAGACCTTCGGCCGAAGTCTTCGAGCGCAAGCCGTTGACGACGCTGGGAGAGGTGGGGTCATCGTTGAAGTCGCCCATAAGGATGACCTTATTATTAGGGTCTGCCGCGAGGAGGGAGTCCGTGACCGTGCGCATGACCTCGGCAGCGTACAGACGACGCTTGAGCGAGACCTGCTCGCCACCGACGCGCGAAGGCCAGTGAGCGACGAGGAACGATACGGGTTCGCCAAGCAAGAGGCCATTGACCTCGAGGACGTCACGCGTCTTGATATGCTCCTCCCCCTTGAGGATGACGGGGTGTGGGTGTGCAGCGGTGAACTGATAGTAGCTGGGGCGATAGAAGAGCGCGCAGTCGATACCGCGCTTGTCGGGAGAGTCGAAGTGCACGATCTCGTAGCCAGAGTTCGCCAGCTCGGGTTCCTTCAGGAGGTCTTCGAGTACGCCTCTATTCTCGATCTCACAGACCCCGAGGATATCGGGTCCTCGCTTCGAGCCGATCTGGCTGATAGCGTAGGCCATATTGTGAAGCTTCTGCTTGTACTTGTCGGGCGTCCACTGGTTCTTCCCGTCGGGTAGGAAGTCGGCATCGTTGTTCTCCCCGTCGATGGTGTCGAAGAGGTTCTCCAGATTGTAGAAGGCTACCGTGAGGCGCACCTGCTTCTGGGCTTGGAGGGAGCAAAGCGCAAGGAGAAGGGCGAGGGTGAGAGCGGAGATTTTCCTTAGCATAAGCTTGTCGTTTAAGGGGCTATCCGAGATAGATTATGTAATTTAGTCGTGCAAATGTAACAAATCTTGCGCGCTACTTCGTATCTCGGCTTCGAAGATAGGGAGGAAGCTCCAGCACGGATAAACGGCTTACACCTCATAATGACAGGAGCTCCGATGACGGAGCGGAAGGTCTGCACGATCCGCGGAGTGCATGCAAGCGTCATCGATATAATGCGACCGCATGAATAAACTTATTACTGTACTCGCCTGCACCTTGACATTCGCCAGTGTAGGCCTCGGACAGACTACGGGCGAACCTCTGGTCATCGACAGCCAGAGTGGCAAGCCCGTCGCTAAGGTCCACGTCAGCATCTACGGCCCCGTGGCGAAGAAGATGCTCCTCGGGCAAGATGCCCGAAGTGTCCTGGCGCTCCTCCCCAAGGGACGATATACACTGACCTTCTCCGCTGAAGGCTACGAGACCAAGCAGATCGAGCTGGTCAAGCAGGAGAACGAAGCTTCGGGCCTCAAGCAGCTCAAGCTCGTCGCACTCCGTGAAGGCGGGAATGCTCGCTACGATGACCTTATCGTCAGCGAAGAGGATGGCAACGAAGCCGCCGGTATGCAAGACCGCGTCACCCTACTCACCTCCTCACGCGACCCCTTCCTCAGCGCTTCGGGCTACGTCTTCAGCACGGCTCGCTTCCGCAACCGTGGCTATGACTCCCAGTACAATGAGCAGATGCTCAATGGCATCGGGATGAACGACCTCAACAGTGGCTACTCAGCTTGGTCGCTCTGGGGCGGTCTCAACGACGTCACCCGCCAGCAGCAGACCTCGCAGTCCTTCGAGCCCATCGTCTCGGGCTTTGGTGCCGTCGGTGTGACCAACAACGTGACGATACGCCCCTCAATGTTTGGCGCGCAGCATCGCCTCACCTACTCGAATAGCAACCGCACCTATAGCAACCGCTTCGCCTATACCTATGCCTCGGGAGAGCGCAAGGACGGCTGGAGCTTCGCAGCCAGCGTCGCCCGCCGTATCGGCAATGGGCAGTACTCCTACGTCCGTGGGCAGTACTATGATGCCTGGAGCTACTTCCTCGGCGTAGAGAAGAAGCTCGATGAGATGAATAGCCTTAGCCTCATCGCCCTCGGTGCTCCTACTCGCCGTGGTGTAGCCAGCGCTACCACACAGGAGGTATATGACCTCGTCGGCTCGAACTTCTACAACCCCAACATCGGGCGTCAGGGCGGTAAGTGGCGCAATGCTCGTGAGCGTCGCAACCACGAGCCTATCGTCCAGCTCTCGCACTACTTCAGCAATCTGGAGAAGACGCTCAACATCAATACCACCTTCAGCTACCGCTTCGGGAAGAATGCCTATTCATCGCTGAACTGGTACAACGCTCCCGACCCACGTGCGGACTACTACCGCTACCTCCCCTCCTACTTCACGCGCATGGCTGACCCCAACAGTCAGGATGGCGATGCTGCAGCAATCTATGAGGAGCTGTGGAAGTCAGACCCCAACGTCCGCTATATCAATTGGGATCGCCTCTATGAGGTGAACCGCGGGAACCTCACGACGGTGAAGGATGCCTCTGGCCGCACCCTCGCTACGGGGCGTAAGGCACTCTACATGATCGAAGACCGCCACACCGACCAGCGTGAATTCGCTTGGGCGACCTCTGCCAACTGGCTTCCCAAGAGCTGGCTCGAGATCACGGGTGGGGCGAACTTCCGCCACAACCGCACGGCGAACTATGCCGAGGTAGGTGACCTCCTCGGTGCGGACTTCGTCTATGACATCGATAAGTTCGCTGAGCGTGACTTCGGTGGCGACGCGACGAAGAGTCAGGTAGACCTCCTGCACCCCGACCGCATCGTCCAGAAGGGCGACCGCTTCAGCTACGACTACACCGCGCAGAGCTACCGCTATCAGATGTGGGCCAATGCGACCTACCACCTCACGCGCCTCGATGCCTATACGGGTATCTCCTATACCCACACGGGTATGCAGCGCGAAGGGCATCAGAAGCGCGGGCTCTTCCCCGACAACTCCTACGGGCTGTCGGACCGCGTGAAGTTCAACGACCTCGGGGTAAAGGCTGGGGCTACCTACAAGCTCAATGGACACCACTACCTGCAGTCGAATGTAGCATACCTCGAGCAGGCACCCACCTTCCAGAATCTCTTCATCTCGCCTCGTACACGCGATAGCTACATCGAGGACCCCAAGAGCGAGAAGATCTTCTCGGCAGAAGCCTCCTACCTCGTACGCCTTCCCTGGCTGCGCGGACGTGTGACGGCCTTCTACACGCACATCGCAGACCACACGCGCTCGATGAGCTTCTACGATGATAGCCGAGCTTCGTTCTCGAACTACATCATCACCGGCATCGCCACCCGCCACCTCGGGGCAGAAGCTGGCTTCGAAGTGAAGATCAGCCCCACGCTGACGGCCAACGCTGCACTTGCCCTCGGCCAGTATCAGTATGCCAACAACCCCAGCTACATCCAGAGCATCGACAACTCCAACGAGATCGTCGACCGCGACCGCATCTACTGGAAGGGGCTGAACGTGAGCGGTACGCCTCAGACGGCTGCGACCCTCGGGCTGACATACTACTCTCCTTGGTATGCAAACTTCGGGATCAACGCGAACTACTTCGGGCGCAACTTCGTCTCGATGTCGCCTGTCATCCGCACCGACCGCGGGCGCACCTCGCTTGACTACAACTATATTCTCCCCGAGCAGCTGCGTGATGGCTTCACGGTAGACCTCTTCGCGAGCTACTCCTGGCGCATCACCTACGGCACGTACCTACGCTTCAACCTCTCGGTAAGCAACGTGCTGAACAACCGCAGTCTGCCCAATGGTGGCTACGAACAGCTCCGTATCCGCACGATCCGTGCTACCGACGGGACGCAGCAGCTCTATCGCCCCTTCGATACGAAGCTCTCCTATGTCTACGGGACGACGTTCTTCTTCAATACCACCCTCCAGTTCTAACCCCCTACACGCATAGATCCTATGAATCGTCATGCTATATATGCACTCACCCTCTCGATGCTCATCGGGATAGGGGCTACGAGCTGCACGAAGTACAACGAAGTCGATCCTCCCCGTACCGACCAAAAGAGTACGGACGAGCTCCCTCTGCCCACGCACACCATCAGCCAGCTCAAGGCACTCTACAAGCGTGGTGGTACGCTCATCGACAAGCCCATCGTCGTCTCTGCGGTCATCGCCTCGGACGACAGCGAGGGGAACCTCTACAAGTCCTGCTACATCGAGGATGAGACGGGCGGTATGGAGCTTAAGTTCGCCCTCGGCAACCTCAGCTCTGTCTACCCCCAGGGTACGCGAGTACGACTTCTCTGCCAGGGCCTGCAGCTCGGTGACTACGCTGGACAGATCAACCTCGGATATGCCTCCAAGGATGAGAAGTATGAGACAGCCTTCTATCCTGAGCTCCTCGTACACCGCGTCCTCCTCAAGGAAGGTCACACCGATATCAAGCCCCACGAGCTCACCATCGCGACGCTGAATAAGAAGTACGCTGGTACGCTCGTCAGCCTCAAGGATGTACAGTTCCTCGCCTCCGAGCTGGGTCAGACCTATGCTGATCCGCAGGGCAAGGACAAGAACCGCAATGTGAACCGCACGCTCGTAGACCGCTCTGGCGCACAGCTCATCGTCCGCACGAGCAGCTATGCGAAGTTCGCAGGTCGCACCGTCCCCTCGGGCTCGGGTACGATCACGGCTATCCTCACCTACTTCCGTGACACCCCTCAGCTCCTCATCCTGCGCGAGCAAGATGTCCAGCTCACGGGCACACGCTTCTAAATCACCCCCCTACAGCACTCACCATCTCAACAAATACGATTGACTGATGACAACAAGTAAGATCACGCGCTGGACGCTCCTCTTAGCCTCCTGTGCTACCCTGTCCCTCGCCTCGTGTAAGGACAACGATGACGCCTACGAGCGCCCATCGATCTCGGTCACCCAGCTGACGAAGGACAGCAACGGCAATACCCTCATCGGCAAGGACGAGAGCACGGCCACGCTGCACATCCGCACCAACCGCCCTTGGACGGCTACCACCGCCCTTGACTGGCTGAGCATCAGCCCCGAGTCAGGGGACGCTGGCGAACGTGACGTCACGATCAAGGTCCTCAAGAACGCCTCGGGGGCTACCCGCCAAGGCCAATTCGCCTTCAAGGCTGGCAACGAGACCCTCTACTATACCATCACGCAGGCTGGCGACGGCTCTGCAGTCATCACCCCAGGTAAGGATCAGCCTACTCCTAACCTGCCCTCAAATCCCACGACGGTAGACGGCGCAGCACTCGCCGCCTTCATCGAGAAGTACGACAAGGGTCAGAGCGTCACGGTAGACGAAGAGACGACCTTCAAGGCCGTCCTCCTCTCCGACATCACGGCAAACAATATAACCAGCCTCAAGAACATCGTCGTGCAGGCTGGCGAAGTCGGTATCACGCTTCGTCTGAATGCCAACGCCTCTAAGGACTGGCGTCCCGGTGCCGTCTTCACCATCAAGACCAAGGGCACGAAGGTCGGCCGCTACCAGGATGGCTCACTGCAGATCGACTATACGGGTCTGAATGATGCTGCCTCTATGGTGACTCCCACGGGCGAAGTAGCGACGATCACTCCTAAGGCCGTCACCTTCGCAGACATCTACGCAGGCAAGTACGACAACATCCTCGTAGCTGTCGATGGCGCTCAGTTCAAGACTCCGGGCAAGGAACTCAACCCCAACAAGCCTGCTCAGGGTAAAACGTCTGCAGGGAGCTACTTCAATGCGCTCACGGACTGCGCTACGCAGGTCACGGCTGGTGTATCCGATCTCTCGGTAGCCATCTCCTACTACTCGACCTTCAAGACGACGATCGCATCCGACAAGAATGGCCGCATCGTCGGTATCATCCAGCGCTCAGTGACGACGAACAAGACCTCGGGTCAGAGCACCAAGCACTACAACCTCTGGCCTCGTACGGCAGATGACCTCGCTGGTCTGACGGCTGAGCGCTGCACGGAGGGCACGACTCCTACGCCTACCCCTTCGCCCGATCCCACACCTACGCCTACTCCCACACCTAATCCTCCTGCTACCTCTGGCGATCTGATCATCTCGGCTTACATCGAGGGTCTCAGCAACGAGAAGTACATCCAGATCTCTAACCCCACGGATCAGGAGATCGACCTCAGCGCTTACACGCTCCTCGTGAAGAACTTCGGTAAGGACAATAAGGCTACGGAGGGTAAGTTTGCCGAGAGCCGTATCGCTCTGACGGGTAAGCTCGCTGCAGGTGCTTCACTCGTCCTGCGCCACAAACAGGCTACAGTCTATACTGCTGGCACGGTCGCAGACTTCAGCTTCAATGGCAATGACCCCGTGGCTCTGCTGAAGGGTACAGTGACCATTGATCAGGTCGGTAATGGTATGGAGACGGCTTGGATCGACAGCGACAAGAAGTTTGCGGGTGCCGACATCGTCCTCCACCGTATCGCATCCGTCAAGGCTCCTTCTGCGACCTTTTCCGCTGACCAGTGGGAGCGCGTCGCCATCACGAAGGAGAATCAGGAAGCTACCATCAAGTCTTACCTCGGTAAGCGATAGTCCTTCCTCTCTATGCAGAAGACGATTAAATCTCTTCGGATAAAGACCATCCTTATGGGGCTCGGCCTCATGGGGATGGCTTTCTCCAGCTGTACCACCGAGCGTGGTGACCAGCCCGTCCGCACCTCCGACCGCCTCCAGCTCTCCCTCCCAGGCTCTTCGACCGACAAGATCAAGAGCGTACCCAAGGAAGGCTCTAACTTCTACATCAAGCTCCGTGCGACCTCCGACTGGAAGCTCACCGTCACGCCCGAGGATGCATCCTCATGGATCGAGCTTGAGCGTAGCAAGGGGGATGGCACATCCAGCACCTCTATCTCCGTCTCGGTAAGTCAGAATCTCGGCACCTCTCGCTCAGCGCAGATCATCGCCACCTCAGCGGGCGTTCGCGACACCCTCATCATCAGCCAGCAGGGTACGGGTGAGGTAACTCCGACACCTTCGCCCACACCCTCCCCTACGGGTGAGTATATCCTCGGTGATGCGACGATGCTCGAGGTACCCGCACTCTATGGTGGTAGTCAGAACTACTTCGTCACGCACCGCGCTGGTGGTATCGTGAACTACTCCCTCGAGTACGACACCGACAAGCGTCACCCACGCTTCGTCTGCTTCACCTTCGACAACACGAACTCAGCCCAAGCGGTCAAGCGTAGCGATGCCTGGCAATGGGATCCCTATGTCCCCAAGCAGTTCTCCACAGAGAACCTCTTCCGAGGGAGTGGATACGACCGTGGTCATATGGTAGCCTCCTCTGATCGCCTCTTCAGCGCAGAGGCCAATAGACAGACCTTCTACTACACGAACATGAGTCCTCAGCTCGGTGACCTCAACCAGAAATTCTGGATGGAGCTCGAGCAGAAGGTACAGGCATGGGGTCGTAACTCCCAGCTCCGTGACGTCCTCTACGTCGCCAAGGGCGGGACGATCCGTGATGATCAGATCGAGAGCAAGAAGGTCCGTGGCGTGATCGTCGTGCCTAAGTACTATTGGATGGCTCTCGTCATGAAGAAGGGCTCTACCTACCACGGCATCGGCATCTTGGTCGAGCACCGCTTCTATGGAGCGAAGACCTCCATGCGTAGCGTCGCCCTCTCTATCGACGAGCTGGAGACAAAGCTCGGGATGGATCTCTTCCATAACTTCCCCGACGACATCGAGCAGCAATTCGAGGCAGAATCTCCCGCCACGCCTGCTACGCTCAGCTACTGGCCTGGGCTCTAAGGCAGGCCAGTAGCCCCGTTCCCTACCGACACCCGTCGACTGCTCCTGCGGTCGGCGGGTGTTGCCTTTTATACGAAGGGGAACGTGTAGCTTGGTGCAGGAGGCGTAGCAAGCACTATTGGGTTGGGAGCAATCCTATATTAGGTTGTTGCTCCGCGTAGGGATAAAAGTTGTGGACGAGTGGCAGATAAGTTTGGGCTACGTGCGTGGCTCTAATATCTACGTACGTGGATATTTGGACTGACGTGCCTGGTCTTTAAGACTACGTGCATAGATAGAAGAATACCACTACGGGAAGGCACTTTTTTCTTCATAAGAATAGCACTTTCCCTCCGCTGGATAAGAGGAATACTTACGATAAGGCGAAGGGCGTGCGTATCTCTTGGGAGGGGCATATCGGGGAGCTGGGCGTACGATGCCTTAGCAGAATAACTGCTCAACAGTCTCATATTGGTTCGTAAGCAATCCTATATTGGTTCGTGCGCGGACCAATATAGGTTCGCTCGCAGATCAATATAGGTTCACCCGCCGACCAATATAGGTCGATACCACCCCCTCTATGATATCGTAGAAAAGCCCACTATTAAAGGGCTTGTTAAAGCCCGCTCTTGGTGGTATCAAGAAAAGGCCTACCTTTGTCCGTAGAGCAACTCAAAGGGGTGCTGGCGTAGGACACGAGTCCACGCTGTGCTGAGATTATACCCGAAGACCTGATCCAGATAATGCTGGCGTAGGCAGAGAGTGGAGGCGATATCCCGCCGCTCATCCTCTAAGATCTTCCGTTACTCGCGCTGTGATTGAGCCCATCGGCTCGTCATAGTTCCCCAGAGAGTGTCTGCCCCCTTGTGGTAGTAGGCTCGCTGGAGGTGTGTCGTCACTTCGCACTTCCTCATCACACCATGACGATAGAGTTACTTACGATGAAGATCCTGATCAACGGAGCTCCCACCACGCTCCCCCATGTATGCACGATCCCCGAAGCTCTTGCCTTCGCAGCGATCGACCTACCACCTCGCTCGGCTATCGCCGTCAATGAGCGCTTGGTACCCCGCACAGCCTTAGCCACCTACCAGCTCGAGGAGGGCGACACCCTCCTCCTCATCCGACCTACCTTCGGAGGCTAAGTCCTACCCTTTCCACGACACACACATTCCCCTACTATTATGAAGATCAAAGATGTCCTTACTCACGGCCCACTCATCGGATCGGAGAAGATCTATGTACCAGGCCAGCTCTTCCCCGAGCTACGTGTCGGCATGCGCCGCATCGCCCTCTCCGACACCTACAATGAGGATGGAAGCCGTACCCCCAACGCCCCTGTCGTCGTCTATGACACAGGTGGCCCGTACACCGATAGCGCCTATCAGGTAGACCTCGAGGCGGGCTTACCACGCCTACGTGAGCCGTGGATCGACCGCCGAGACGATACGACCCGTAGCGAAGAGCTCGGCAGTGAATACACCCGCTCACGACTCCAGCAGCGCGCCCTCGATGGCCTGCGCTACCGTCATATCTCCCTCCACCCACGGGTAGCGAAGGAGCAGTGTGTCACCCAGCGCTACTATGCCAGCCAAGGTATCATCACCGAGGAGATGGAGTACGTGGCGATACGTGAGAACCAGCTCATCGACCAGGCCAAGGAGCGTCATGCCATGGCGGGTGACCCGCTGGGCGCAGAGATCCCCCCATACGTGACCCCAGAATTTGTCCGTGAAGAGATCGCCCGAGGGCGCGCCATCATCCCAGCCAACATCAATCACCCCGAGCTCGAGCCTATGATCATCGGGCGCAACTTCCTCTGTAAGGTCAATGCCAATATCGGCAACTCCGCCGTCACCAGCAGCATCGCTGAGGAGGTGGAGAAGGCCGTATGGGCTACCCGCTGGGGCGCCGACACCGTGATGGATCTCTCCACCGGGCGTCACATCCACGAGACGCGCGAGTGGATCATCCGCAATAGCCCCGTACCCATCGGTACCGTCCCCCTCTACCAAGCACTGGAGAAGGTCCACGGCAAGACCTACGACCTCAGCTGGGAGATCTATCGCGACACCCTCATCGAGCAGGCGGAGCAGGGTGTCGACTACTTCACCATCCATGCAGGGCTACGTAAGGAGCACATCCCGCTGACCCTCAAGCGCCTTACGGGTATCGTCAGCCGTGGCGGTGCGATCATGGCGGGCTGGTGCACCGAGCACGACGAGGAGAGCATCCTCTACACCCACTTCGAGGAGATCTGTCAGATAGCTGCCCGCTACGATGTCTCCCTCTCCCTCGGCGATGGCCTGCGTCCAGGCTGCATCCATGACGCCAACGATGCAGCACAGATGGCAGAGCTGAAGACTCTCGGCGAACTCAATCGCATCGCCACTCGCTACCATGTGCAGGTGATGATCGAGGGCCCAGGGCACATTCCCATGCATCTCATCCCTGAGAACATGACGCGCGAACTCCTCGACTGCGATGAAGCCCCCTTCTACACCCTCGGCCCGCTGGTCTCCGATATCGGTGCTGGCTACGACCACATCACGGGGGCTATCGGTGCCTCGATCATCGGCCATCAGGGTACCGCCATGCTCTGCTACGTCACGCAGAAGGAGCACCTTGGCCTCCCGGAGCGCAATGACGTCCGTGAGGGAGTCGTAACCTATAAGCTCGCTGCCCATGCTGCTGACCTGGCGAAAGGACACCCGACGGCCTACCTGCGTGACTATGCGATGAGTAAGGCGCGATTTGAATTCCGCTGGAGAGACCAGTTCCATCTGGCACTCGACCCCGAGCGTGCGCAGGAGTTCCACGATGAAACCCTCCCCGATGAGGAGCACAAGGAGAAGCACTTCTGCTCAATGTGTGGTGAGCACTTCTGCTCGATGCGTGCAAACCGCTCCTTCCGCCAAGTGTTGCAGTCACGCTCTACTGTCCCCTCCGAAGGGCTTGCACTCAGCACCGAAGCCCCATGTAGTCACCATAGATAGCCCTTATGCTACCCCAGCAGATCATCGCCATCACACCACCCTCGCTCGGTGATACAGGCGAAGCCCTGCGCATCGCTCACCTCCTCCGTCTCGGTGTCGGGCGCGTACACATACGCAAGCCCGACGCCACAGTAGAGGAAATTGAGGCGCTCATCCGCTCTATCCCTCGTGAGCTCCGCAGTCGCTGCATCCTCTCGCATCACATCGAGCTGGTGAGACGATGGGAGCTTGGCGGTGTGCACCTCTCCGGAGCCGACTGGAGCACACTCCGTGAGCGCCCAACGGACGCTCTTCGCCCCGAGCAGATCGTCGGTGTCAGTTGCCACAGTGTAGAGGAACTGGAGCGCCTACCCTTCCGCCCCGACTACGCCTATGTGAGCCCCGTCGCAGCGAGCATCAGTAAGCCCGGCTACGGGACCGACAGCCTATGGACGCCCGAGCTGAGGCGAGCCGTCACGGCACGCTTCCCCTTCCCTCTCATTGCTCTGGGCGGTGTCGGAGAGGCGAATGCCCAAGGCTTCATTGAAGAGGGCTTCGCTGGTGTCGCGCTCTTAGGGTACTTCGCAAGTCAGCAGCTCCATAAGCTCACCGAGCGTGTACAGAAGTTATGCGCCTCGACACTCCTCCTCTGCGGGGGCATCGACCCGACGGCAGAGGCAGGGCTCACAGCGGATATGCAGCATGCCGTACGCTTAGGCGTACGCGCCTATAGCATCGTGACAGCGCTCACCAGTCAAGATGCCGTAGCCTTCACCCGCCTCACAGCAGTCGCTGACACAGACCTCATCGAGGCCGTACGTGCTCTTCGTAGGCAGTCGCCCCCGCAGGTAGCTAAGATTGGGCTCATCGCTTCGCTCCACCAGCTACGCCTCCTCATCCGTGAGATCCGTGTGCTCTTCCCAGCTTGTCGCATCGTCTGGGATCCGATACTACGCACCAGCTCGGGCGCAGACCTCCTCCCCGATGCCAGGCGTGAAAGCCTCCTTGAGGTGGCAGAGCTGGTAGACGTCATCCTCCCCAATCGCTACGAGTCTCGCCAGCTCTTCGGGGAGATCACACCAGGCGAATGGGCAAAGCACACCGCCACCGCTGTCATCGCGAAGTCTGCTTTTTACACGGAGGAGGATGTCACCGACAGGGCCTACCTTCCTGATGGTCGGCTCATCGAGAGCACCGCACCACGCCTCGGAGAAGACCGCCATGGCACGGGCTGTCTCTACGCTACGACACTGTGCGCTGCCTTAGCTCGGGGCGAAGACTACCAAGAGGCACTCCACGCAGCCCAGCGTGCGACGATGCACTACCGCCTTGGGCGAGGGCAGGAAGCACCCGTAAGACGACTGCCACTCGGCCGACGGATGTTCGTCACGCACGCTACCACCACAGCGGAGATCCTCGAGCAGACCGACCTCGTCCTTCGTCAGGGCTTAGCGGATATCGTGGAGCTACGTATGAAGGACGCCCCATGGGAGACCTTCCTCCATACCGCACGCGAAGCCTTAGCGCTCTGTCATGCCTACGGCGTCCCCCTACTCATCAATGACCGAGTAGACATCGCGCTCCTCACGGGTGCCGATGGCGTGCATCTCGGACAAAGGGATATGTCCCCGACGGAGGCCCGACATCTCTTAGGCGACTATGCTCTCATTGGTCTGACCTGCAACAGCGCAGAAGACCTCACCACAGCACGTACGCTCCCCATCGACTACGTGGGCATCGGCCCCTTCCGCTTCACCTCGACAAAGAAGAAGCTCGCCCCCATCTTGGGGCTTGAGGGCTATCGTGCCCTCAAGCTCCACTCCTTTCCCCTCCCTGCTTATGCCATCGGCAGCGTATCCCCCGAGGATATCCCCGCCCTCTACGCCCTCGGACTCTACGGCGTCGCCATGAGTAGCAGCCTCATCCATGCCGCCCGCCTCGCTGCGGACGACCGACCTTAATACACCTGACCACTATGCTTACCATAGCAGACAAGACCTTCCATTCGCGACTCTTCCTCGGTACGGGGAAGTTCGCCTCCCCCGCCCTCATGGCTCGTGCTGTCGAAGCCTCGGGGACCGAACTCGTCACCCTCGCTCTCAAGCGTGTCGAGCTCCAGCATGCCGACAGCGATGACCTCGTAGCTCCCCTCGACAGCCCTCACATCCAGCTTCTCCCCAATACCAGCGGGGCCAAGACCGCCGAAGAAGCCATCCTCGCCGCAGAGCTAGGACGCGAAGCTCTCGAGACGAATTGGCTCAAGCTCGAGGTGCACCCCGACCCACGCTACCTGATGCCCGACCCCATCGAGACACTACGCGCCGCCGAGGGGCTGGTGAAGCGAGGCTTCATCGTCCTACCCTATGTGCAGGCAGACCCCGTACTCTGCAAGCGCCTCGAGGAGGTAGGCTGTGCCACCGTCATGCCCCTGGCAGCACCTATCGGCACGAATCGCGGGCTGGACACCCGTGCCCTCCTACGTATCATCATCGCTGAGAGTACCATCCCCGTCGTCATCGATGCGGGCATAGGTAGCCCCAGCCACGCCGCCGAATGTATGGAGATGGGTGCTGATGCCGTACTCGTCAATACGGCTATCGCCACAGCACAAGATCCCGTAGCTATGGCGCGCGCCTTCCGTCTCGGGGTCGAAGCAGGTCGTATGGGCTACGAAGCTAAGCTCTCCCCACAGAGCCACGAAGCGGTAGCCTCCTCACCTCTCACCGCCTTCCTCTTCACGCCCGAGCCATGACCACCGGCACGACGGCCTATGATGTGCTACGGGCCTATGACTTCGACACCCTCCAGAGGGAGATTTACAGCAAGACGATAGCGGACGTACAGCGCGCACTCGCTGCACCGCACCGTACGATAGCGGACTTCATGGCACTCGTCTCACCTGCGGCCGTTCCCCTCCTCGAGGAGATGGCACGCGAGGCGCACCGCCTTACCGTAGAGCGCTTCGGCCATACAATCCAGCTCTATATCCCGCTCTACCTATCTAATGTATGCTCCAATAGCTGCGTCTACTGCGGATTCAGCGTGGAGAACAAGATCCGACGTCGCCAGCTGACGCTCCCCGAGATCGACCGTGAGGTAGAGGCCATCAAGGCCTTAGGCTTCCGCCATCTCCTGCTCGTCAGTGGCGAAGACCTTCGCGCCAGCTCATGGAAGTACTATCTGCAGGTCGTCGAGCATATCCGCCCGCACTTCGCTCAGCTCAGCCTCGAGGTCCAGCCCCTCACGACCGAGCAATATACCGCCCTCCACGAGGCGGGGGTAGACTATGTCTGCGTCTACCAAGAGACCTACCACGAGGCACACTACCCCAGCTACCACCCCCGAGGGAAGAAGGCCGACTACCGCTACCGTCTCGAGACACCCGACCGCATAGCCCAAGCAGGTATCGAGAAGATTGGGCTCGGTGCCCTCTTAGGGCTCGAGGACTGGCGTACCGACAGCACCTTCACGGCCCTGCATCTCTGCTACCTCCATCAGCGCTACCGCCAGACCCGCTACTCCATCTCCCTACCTCGTCTTCGCCCCGCAGTGGGAGCTTATGAGCCCTCCTCACCCATTGACGACCTCGGCATCACGCAGCTCATCTTGGCCTTCCGTCTCCTTGATCCGCATGTGGAGATCTCCCTCTCGACGCGTGAGTCAGCCTCCTTCCGTGATCACGTTCTTCCCTTGGGTATCACGAGTATGAGTGCTGGGAGCCACACCGAGCCCGGGGGCTATGCGGAGAGCAGCGAAGATCTGGAGCAGTTCGCCATCAACGACAGCCGTACTCCCACGGAGTTCGCCGCCCACCTACGTAGCGCAGGCTATGAGCCGGTATGGAAGGACTGGGATAGTTGGCTCTGACCTCCCAGCCCCTTAAAAGCACGACTCCAAGTAATGGACACGACTGAGATAGACAACCTCAAGACCCGCTACGCCCGACAGATGAGCCTCCCCGAAGTCGGGGAAGAGGGGCAGATGCGCCTTGCCGAGAAGCGGGTAGCCATCATCGGAGTAGGAGGGCTGGGCTCAGCTCTCCTGCCCCTCCTTGTGGGAGCAGGGGTCGGGCATCTCACACTATGCGATGACGATAGTATCTCAGTGAGCAACCTCCCCCGTCAGACGCTCTACACCACGCACGAGGTAGGTAGGAGCAAGGCGCAGTGCGCTGCCGAGCGACTCCGCGCAGCCAATCCTCACTGCGACATCACGGCCTACAGTGAGCGCCTCACCGAGGCGAATGCCACCCGCCTCATCGGGGAGGTCGAGCTTCTCATCGACGCTACCGACAACGAAGCGACACGCCTTCTCCTCGATCGCTACGCCTCAGAGCACCATATCCCGTGGCTCTATGCCTCGCTCGAGGGGTGGTGCGGACAGCTTGCACTCTTCCTCCCCGACTCACCCTCACGCTACCGAGACCTCTTCCCCGAGGGAGATAAGGGAGACGCCTCAAGCCCCACGCAAGCCCCCTTCCCCGTGATGGCGACCACTCCCGCCGTCATCGGCTCTATCGCCGCCGCCGAAGCTCTCAAGCTCCTGCTGGGCCTTCCCTCTCCACTCACCGAAGGCCTCCTCCTCGTAGATAGCCTTCAGCTCTCCTTCCAGCTCATCCGCCGCTAAGCCACCTATCGGTCTGAAAGGCAGCAAGCACCACAAAGGGACAGAGCGACTTAGCCCGCTATCTACATGCGTCTATGCAAGTAGATAGCGGGCTTCAATAGTACCCTCGATTTTGAACCAGTACTGGTCACTCAATCGAGCAGTACTGGTCGGACTTCGGACCAGTACTGGTACACACCACCAAGCAGTACTGGTCAACTCAGCGACCAGTACTGGTTCATTTTACCCCCACTATGAATAGCTTGGAGCTTCCCTTCTATAAAGGCTGTCATTTATGAGAACCATAGAGAGCTTGGACGAGAATACGCTACTTAAAAATTCGGCACACACTACTTTGTATCTAATAATTATGTAGCTTTGTGGGTGATAGTAGATCATATTATTTCCTTATGATACAAAAGTGAATTCATGAGGTATCTGGAAGAACACCGACACACCCTCAGCTTTGACAAGCGAATGCGATAGCTATCTCCCCGCCTTTGGTTGCGGACGATAGCTCCCTTTGTCATGGCTCTACATTATATAATATTATATAATATAGCGTCACTGTTCCTCACCTCGGGGACAGCAAGCAATGAGCGATCCCCCCAGCCGTAGGCAGTGAGGTGGTCGCTCGTCTCTTTTTACCACGGAATACAGACAAGCATAAATTATTCAAACACCTATACAATTAATTGAACGAATGAGGAAAAGTACATTACTCCTCCTCACCCTGCTCCTGGGGTTCCTGCCTGCGCTCGCGCAGCAGGTGGTGACGGGCACCGTCGTCACCGCCCCCGACAACGAGGCCGCCATCGGAGCCTCGATCATCGTCAAGGAACATAGCAAGGTGGGGACAACCGTGGGGCTGGATGGCAGCTTCAAGATCACGGTACCCGCAGGCTCTAAGACCCTGCGCATCTCCTACATTGGTTACCTCACCCAAGAGGTGCCTATCAAGGACAAGATGAAGATCACACTCGAGCCCTCAGAGAAGACGCTGGATAAGGTCGTCGTCACGGGGCTCACCAAGGTAGACAAGCGCCTCTTCACGGGAGCCTCCGCTAAGCTCGGCGGCGACAAAGCCAAGCTGGACGGGGTACCCGATGCAGCCCGCGCCCTCGAAGGTCGCGCGGCAGGGGTCTCGGTACAGAATGTCTCAGGGACCTTCGGTACAGCTCCTAAGATCCGCGTGCGTGGGGCGACCTCTATCTACGGGAGCTCCAAGCCCCTCTGGGTCGTCGACGGTGTCATCATGGAAGATGTATCTAATGTAGGTGCTGACGACCTCGCTTCGGGGAACCCTGAGACGCTCATCAGCTCTGCTATCGCGGGCCTCAATGCCGACGACATCGAGAGCTTCCAGGTGCTAAAGGACGGCTCGGCTACCTCTATCTATGGTGCACGTGCTATGGCGGGCGTCATCGTCGTCACGACTAAGAAGGGGAAGCAAGGTCAGGCCAACTTCAACTACACGGGTGAGTTCACCAGCCGCCTCATCCCCTCCTACCGCGACTTCGACATCCTCAACTCGCAGCAGCAGATGAGTATCTACCGCGAGCTACGCGATAAGGGATGGCTGAACTTCGCCGAGGTCCTCAACGGCAGTGACTACGGGATCTATGGTAAGATGTACGAGCTGATCAACACGTACAATCCCAAGACCCGCACCTTCCTGCTCGACAATACGACGAAGGCTGAGAATGCTTACCTCCAGCAGGCTGAGCGACGCAATACAAACTGGTTCAAGGAGCTCTTCTCTCCCTCCATCATGCAGACCCACTCAGTGAGCATGAGCGGTGGTACGAGCAAGTCGAACTACTACGCCTCTGCCTCCGCCCTCATCGATCCAGGATGGTACAAGCAAAGTCAGGTCAAGCGATATACCGCTAACCTCAACGTCACACATCACCTCCTGAAGAGCCTCTCGCTGAATGTCATCGGGGGTGCTTCCTACCGTAATCAGCGTGCGCCTGGCACGCTCGGTCAGGATGTAGACGTCGTAGGTGGTGAGGTCAAGCGCGACTTCGACATCAACCCCTACTCCTACGCTACGAATACCTCGCGTGTCCTTGACCCACGAGAGTACTACACGGCGAACTACGCCCCGTTCAATATCTTCAACGAGCTGGATAATAACTACATCGACCTGGACGTACTCGATGCAAAGTTCCAAGCTGAGCTGCGCTTCAAGCCTATCCGTGGTCTGGAGCTGACCCTCCTCGGGGCCTTCAAGCATACGGCTGCCTCACAGCAGCACAACGTGCGTGACAACTCAAACCAAGCACTGGCCTACCGCGCTATGCCAAACAGCGTCATCAGAGAGTCCAACAAGTACCTCTACCGTGACCCTGATCACCCCTACGATCTCCCCAGCACCGTCCTGCCCAATGGTGGCTTCATGCACAAGGGTGAGAACCGCATGAGCAACTACGACTTCCGCGCTACGGCGAACTATAACCGTACCTTCGGAGTCCACACGCTCAACCTCTTTGGCGGTCTTGAGACGACCAATATCCAGCGCAACCGCACCGCCTTCACGGGCTGGGGGCTTCAGTACGCCGCTGGAGAGACGCCTTTCTATCCCTACCAGTACTTCAAGAAGCAGGTAGAGGACGGCAATAGCTACTACAACCTCAACAACACGAACTATCGTACGGTAGCCTTCTACAGCAATGCGACCTACTCCTATAAGGGGCGCTACGTCGTCAATGGCACTTACCGCTACGAAGGCTCGAACCAGCTCGGGCGTAGCAGCAATGCTCGCTGGATGTCTACGTGGAACGTCTCTGGCGCATGGAATATGCACGAGGAAGACTTCTTCCAGAAGCTCAAGCCTCTGAGCCACCTCACACTCCGTCTCTCCTATAGCCTCACGGGGACGCCTCCAGATCCCTCCTATAGCAGCTCGACGACTATCCTCAAGTCGTACATCCCCTTCCGCCTCTTCGCCGAAGACCAGGAGCCTGGGATCGGTATCGAGCAGCTGGGGAATGCTGACCTGACCTACGAAAAGAAGAACGAGCTCAACGCCGGCTTCGACGCAGGGCTCTTCGGTGATCGCCTCAGCCTCTCCTTTGATGCCTACACCCGTCGTAACTTCGATGAAATGGGCCCCATGATCACACAGGGTATCGGTGGTACGATCATCCGTCCTGCCAACGTCGCAGAGATGATGTCCAGTGGTCTTGAGCTCAGCATCACCTCGCAGAACATCAAGACGAAGGACTTCAACTGGACGACAAGCTTCATCTACTCCTACACGCACTCGGAGATCACCAAGCTCTACAACCAGGGGCGTATGATCGATCTCGTCAGTGGGAACGGCTTCGCTAAGAAGGGCTACCCCGCACGTGCGCTCTTCTCTATCCCCTTCGTCGGCCTCAATAACCAAGGTCTCCCCCAGCTCATCAACGAGAAGGGTGAGGTGACGACCGACAACATCAACTTCCAAGAGCGTAACCACACCGAGTACCTCAAGTACGAAGGTCCTACCGACCCCACCCACACGGGCTCACTCGGCAATACACTCTCCTACAAGGGCCTCCACCTCAACGTATTCCTTACCTATGCCTTCGGCAATGTCGTCCGACTTGATCCGAAGTTCAAGGCTTACTACGGGGATATGGCCTCGATGACGCATGCCTTCATCAACCGCTGGCAGGCTGCTGGCGAGGAGGCTCGTACGGACATCCCCACCATCCTGAGCCGTCGTCAGTACGCTACCAACAACAATCTGCGCTACGCCTACAACGGCTACAACTACTCTACGGCGCGTATCGCTAAGGGCGACTTCATCCGCCTCAAGGAGATCTCCCTCGCCTACGACCTACCCACAAGCCTGATCAAGCGTACGCCTCTGCGTAGTGCTTCGGTCAAGGTCCAGGCTACGAACCTCTTCCTACTATATGCAGACAAGAAGCTCAATGGCCAAGACCCAGAGTTCTTCAACATCGGTGGGGTAGCTTCGCCTACGCCCCGACAGTTCACTCTCACCCTGAAGCTTGGACTCTAACGCATCGACACCAATGAAGAAGAAACATATCATCACCTCAGTCCTCTCGCTGGCACTGCTCTTCTCGAGCTGCGGTAAGTACCTCGACAAGTACCCCGACAACCGTATGGAGCTGCACACCCCAGAGGATGCGGCGAAGTTCCTCGTATCGGCTTATCCCGATGCCCATGCAGCCTACCTGCTGGAGATGTACTCCGACAATAGCGACGAGCACGACTACACCTCGTGGAGCGCTATCAGCCCCTTCCAGGAGCAGGCCTATCGCTGGAGCGATATCTCCGAGATCCGCGAGCAGGAGACCCCTCAGCAGCTCTGGGACGCACACTATACCGCGATCACCGTCTGCAATGAAGTGCTCAAGCACGTCGCTGGCGTAAGCAATAAGGATGCCTACGCCAGTCAGGTCGCCGAAGCCAAGCTATGCCGCGCCTACTCGATGTTCCAGCTGGCGAATGTCTTCTGCCAAGCCTATGCTCCCGAGACGGCAGCCTCCGACTATGGTCTGCCTTATCCTACCGAGCCTGAGGAGCATCCTGGGCGTACCCTCCATCATCGAGGCACGCTCGAAGCGCTCTACAAGCACATCGAGCAAGACCTCACCGAGGGCCTGCAGGATATCAATTCAGCAAACTACGGTAAGCCGAAGTACCACTTCACTGCACAGGCTGCTCATGCCTTCGCTGCACGCTTCTACCTCTATGCCCGTCAGTATGCCAAGGCTATTGAGCACGCTGATGCCGCTCTGGGCTCGAACCCACGCACCGACCTACGTGACTGGGCCTCGTGGAGCAAGCAGGGGCTCTCAGGCAATGTACAGCCTAACGCCTATATCCAGTCTTCTGTCAAGGCGAATATCCTCCTGCAGACGGTAGCTACCGAATGGGGTGGCGTCAGCATCCCCATCCTGCGTGGTAGTAAGTACGCCCATGGTGCACTTATCTCCACCACCGAGACCCTCCAGGCTGACGGCCCATGGGGTGCCAGTGGCGACGTGATGAACTATGTCGTGGTGAACAACAACGGGGTATCTAAGTACGCCCTCCACAAGCTCCCCTACACGCCGAAGTACATCGACCGTGTAGCAGGTATCGGTATCCCCTACTCGACCTACGCTACCTTCACCACTGATGAGACGCTCATGGTACGTGCCGAGGCAAAGGCTCTTCTGCAGCGCTATGACGAGGCCCTCGCTGACCTCAACATCGAGCTCAGCGCCTTCACGAAGCGCAGTGTACAGCTGACCCTTCAGCAGATCAAGGACTTCTACCAAGGCATCAAGTACTATACGCCTGAGAAGCCTACTCCTAAGAAGGAACTTCACACGACACCCGCCCTCGAGACGGAGACTCAGGAGCCTCTCCTGCAGGCTATCCTCCAGCTCCGCCGCCTCATCACCATCCACGAAGGTCTCCGTATGCAGGACGTCAAGCGCTACGGCATCACGATCTACCGCCGTCGTGTGAACGTCAGCAATGCCGTCGAGGCTGTGACCGACAAGATGGAGGCACGCGACCCACGTTTGGCCGTCCAGCTTCCTCAGGACGTCATCTCTGCACAGCTCGAGGCTAATCCCCGAGCTTCCCAACATTAACATAGCGACGAAGGACCTATGAACTACATATATCAAGGACTCATCGGGCTACTCCTCACCGTAGGCATCATCTCCTGCTCCGATGACCAGCCGAAGGATCCCACGATCTTCCCCACAACCTCGGAGACGCTCAATGACTTCGAGCAGTGGCTGGACGTGAACTACCGCAGTCCATACAATATCCGCTTCAAGTACAAGCTCGAGGACTCCGAGACGGACCTCAGCTATCACTTCATCCCTGCCGACTCGGCTAAGACAGCCAAGCTCGCGATCATCACGAAGTACCTCTGGTTCGATGCCTATGCCGAGGTCCTCGGGCCTGAGTTCATGAAGCTCAATGCCCCACGTATCCTCGTAGCTATCGGTACGCCTGGCTACACGCGTCAGCGCACCGAGGTCGTCGGTAGTGCCGACGGTGGCTACAAGGTCATCTTAGGGAAGGTCAATTCGCTCACCGACCAAGCTCTGGCCGACTACGAGACGATGACGACCTACTACTTCCACACGATGCATCACGAGTTCACCCACATTCTCAATCAGAAGAAGCCTTACAGCACGGACTTTGCTCTCATCACGAAGTCGGGCTACGTCAGTGGTGACTGGTTCAACCAGTCCGAGCGTGCAGCCAATCGTGCTGGCTTCGTATCGCCCTACGCGATGCAGAATGATGCGGAGGACTTCGCTGAGATGCTCTCCTACTACGTCACCTACACGCCCCAGCAGTGGCAGCAGATCCTCAACAATGCAGGCTCTGCTGGTGCCGCACTCATCCAGCGCAAGCTCCAGCGCGTCAAGGACTATACCCGTGACTCGTGGAAGCTCGACCTCGATGACCTGCGTGACGTCGTCCTGCGCCGTGGTGGCCAGATCGCTACATTAGACCTAACTAAGCTCTACTAATCATGCGTCCTACCTATATATATATCCTCCTGGGGCTACTGAGCTTCATGCTCCCCTCCTGCCTCAAGGACAATAAGGAGATCTTCGACAAGCCTGCAGCAGCTCGCATCGACGCCCTCATCGCTGAGGAGAAAGCCCTTCTCGAAGCTGCGCCCAAGGGCTGGCGGATGGAGTACTACGCTGGCCGAGACTACTCGGGTCCTGGCTTCACGCTCCTGATGAAGTTCGAGAACGGTCACGTGACGATGGCTGGTGACAACGTAGATCCCGAGCTACTGGCTACCAGCGAGTACTCGATCGTCCGCGACCAAGGCCCCGTGCTGACCTTCCCCACCTACAATGAGGTGATTCACTCACTGGCCTCCGCATCACTCGGTTATCCCGAGGGGATCCAGGGGGACTATGAGTTCGCGATCCTCTCAGCCACTGCTGATACGGTACGCCTCCTCGGCAAGAAGTGGGGCAATGAGATGCGCCTCGTCCGCATCCCCGACGACAGTAGTATCGAGGAGCAGATCCTCGGTATCCTCAATGTCCGCGAAGGGATGACAGCAAGCACCTTCGACTTCTCTCTCGGGAGCAAGGAGCTGGCGCAGGGTGAAATCCGTGGAGACGCCCGTCGCCTCTCGGTCAAGATCGGTGAGCGTAGCTTCGACACCCCGTTCAACTTCACCGCTACGGGCATCACGCTACAGAGCCCCATCGTGGTCGAAGGCAAGAGCTACAGCACCTTCACCTGGGATGGTGAAGCCCAGCAGTTCACCTCGGGTGACCTCGTCGCTAAGCTCTTCCTCCCCAAGAGCTATAAGCCTATCGACTTCTGGTACGGCACGTGGACGCTCCGACACAACCCCGTCCGTGGCTGGCGTAAGCCTACGACCCTCACCCTCTCAGCTGGTGAGCGAGCCAATACCCTCTCGGCTGTCCTCACCTTCTACGGAGTCAGCTACAAGATGGTGCTTCCCTACGATGCTACCACGGGTACGATCAGCTTCCAGGGACAGGCTCTGCACGACCCGACGAATAGATATGCTGGTGGTATCATCCTCGTACCAGCATCACTGGCTGATGGGCGCAAGCTCCTCGCCGCTGAGCTCCATAGCATCACCTTCGCTTGGGATGAAGATCTCCAGCAAGCCGTCGCTAAGGGTACCGAGCTCGCCGATGGTAAGGTCGACTCCTTCTATGGTATCGCCTACGGTGAAGACCTCAATACTCCGCTCGTCGATAGTAAGGGCAACCTCATCATGCCGATTGCTATCGAGAATATCCAGTACATCAAGAAGCAGCCTTAGTGCCAGCCTCGTATGTACCTCTCTTAATTCAGATGATTACAATACTCATGAAGAGAATAAGCTTAATCCTCCTCGCTGCTCTCGGACTGCTGAGCCTTAGTAGCTCGTGCAAGAAGCAGCAGGATGTACCTCGACTGAGCCAGGTGGACTTCTCCGTACTGGAGGCTAAGACTTACCTCCCCGTAGAGTCCTCTACGGCGACCGTACGTCTTGACAAGGCTCCTGCGAAGGCCTACAGCTCCGCCTCTTGGCTTCAGGTAGCTCAGGAAGGTGCGACGATCCGTCTTACCTCGACCGACAATATTAATCCCCAGTCACGCAACGCCTCGCTGGTCCTCAAGGACAGCAAGGGAGACTCCATCGCGATCAACATCATGCAGGCCGGCATCATCTTCGGTCTGCCGAAGGAGCAAGCGATGATCGGGGGAGATGCTGCCATCGACAAGACGATCAAGGCACCCTCAAATATCACCGTCACCTACACTACCTCGGCCGACTGGATCCAGCTGGAGCCCAAGGATCAGCAGCTTCGCGTCATCGTCGCAGAGAACACCACGGGCCGCCCCCGCACGGGCTGGATCATCGCCAAGGGGGTTGGTCTCGTTGACTCACTTCAGGTCACACAGGTCGATCTCGCTGACATCGTAGGGCAATACACTCAGAAGTCTATGACGCTGGATGCTGCTACGGGGACGATGGTACCCCTGAGCTCCGACGTGGAGATCAAGAAGGTCAGCGACACGCAGGCACAGTTCATCATCGACGGCACCTACACGTGGGAGGCTGCATTCACGCCTGGTCAAGGCCTGGAGCTCCTCAACGGGAAGGTGGTGAAGACGGCGACAGACCCAGCCAGCGGCAAGAACACCTACATCATGAGCGTCCTCGCTGCCGATGACTTCACTGCTGAGCACAAGACCTACATCATCGGGACACGTGAGCCCGTCTTGATCTCCGTCAACCATGACGGCAAGCTCATCTTCAAGGAGAAGAGCAAGATCTCCTCAGAGCAGTACTGGGCTTCCTATGGCTTCGTCCGCTCAAGCTCACGCCAGATCACCCAAGGTACGTTCATCGGCATCGAGAAGTTCTTCATCCAACCTAAGCTCGAGGCCAAGTAACCCTCCTCCGTCCCTGCGGACGAATCCACTAAGCATCAGCCCCTCGCTCGTAGCATCTGCTACGGGCGAGGGGCTTGCCTTTGGGCCCATATCCTCCATAGCTACCTGACGACAGAGCGATAATGGGACAATAGGCTACCAGAGAAACGAGCTCCCACCATGTACCCTTCGGCCCTATCTTGAGCATGTTCGTTATCTTTGCCAATGCTTCGCACAAGTGAAGCA